>Ga0302120_10000236_pt1 | contig 23550 bp, 13 predicted proteins | sample AG5_Bottom_MG_FD_203118 | JGI IMG/M metagenome (GOLD analysis project Ga0302120, IMG submission 203118) | Marine microbial communities from Western Arctic Ocean, Canada - AG5_Bottom | ecosystem: Environmental > Aquatic > Marine > Oceanic | place: Canada: Western Arctic Ocean | collected 2017-10-01 | reverse complement strand
CTTGGCAAGATTGAGAGAAAAGCGCGCCACACCATAGGAACTACGCCCCCGACCCTTGACCCTGGGAAGCTCATCGGTCGGCAATCCACCATTCACCTTGCTGACCATGGCAGTCCACTTCGACTCCTTGAAATCGTCCGCAAAAAACTTGGACCCGTAGTGCCCCAGGGCGTCTGGCGTGCGAGGGTGGGGTTGCAAGACTTCCCATGTCCGCACAAATCGATTCGCGGTCGTCTTGTAGGCCCCTTCCTTGCCCAGCTCGGAGAGGAACCGCACCAGGTCGACAAATTCGTCTTCCCGCAGCTTGGCAGTGAGACCCATCGGCATGAGCGATACCGGACTCATGCTCTTGCTCGCAATCTGTGACTTGGGCACCCGCGTCTCCTTGCCGGTGGCATCACGAATGACAACCTCTCGCTCATCCTCGCGGGCCACCGCCCCGGCATAGATGTCGCCCGCCTTGGTCGCCACCACCGCCGTGTGATAGCCTTCCTTGAGCTTCTTACTGGGCTCCAGCAGGGACTCGACCAAGTAGTCCACCGGCGCACTCGATCCCATGCTCACCAGGTCCGGACCAATAACTCCTCCCGCTCCCCCGATGGCGTGGCAGACTACACACTGCAGTCCCACGCTCCGGTAGATTCTCTCTCCACGGACAGGATTTCCTTTTTCCGCAACCCGTATCATCATCGCATTCATCTCGGCGGCGCTGAGCTGAAGCTTCATTGGCTTCACCTTGCCTACCTTCTGGAAGGCTTTCACGAGCGCTGGCGACTTGTTGGCGGCGCTTCCCGCTCGATTCATCCCGACCTGCGCCACCTCGGGCGACAAGGTGACTCCGGGGCGATTCAACACCGCGGCCAAGGCACCCGGACCTTTTCTGTTCTCAAGAAAGACATCCACGATCGGCCTTGCCTGCTCCCCATTCTCTGCAACCTGCAGCAGACCCAGCGCCAACTCCGCACCGGCCTTGGGATCAAGCCGGGTCTGTCCCACCACCGCCCGGACGCGCTGGGCAAACGAGCCCCCTGCGTCGTTCGCAGTCTTGGCAAAGAACGCCGCCGTCTTTGCTCCACCGAGGGCACGCAATCCTTCCAAGGCGGCGTTCGATGCTCTCCCGTCACCACCAAGAAAGGCTGTTTCCAGCGCAGGGCGGGCCCCTTCCAACTTCCAATGCCCAGCCAACGTGGTCGCCTGGGAAAAGACCACTCCCTTGCCTGATTCGAGAAACTTGGTCAGCCGCGCAAGATCTCCGGTCGGTCGCTGTCTCCGCAGCTTGGCGGCATCGCTAAGGCCCTTCAGCACCTGCAATCGGCGACTGTCCGGGGCATCCTCCTCCAGGGCGACCGAGAACAGGGCTTCAAGATGAGTTCCATCTCCCACCGTCGCCACCCAGTCGATCACCTCCTTGAGCTGGGCATCCGTTTTGAACTCCCCGCCCGCGAGCGCATTCAACACGTAGGCCATTCCGATCGGCGCCTTCATCGCCCGCGCCGCGTAGAACAGTTGCCAGGTATGCCGAAATGGATTGCGCTCCTGCGCCACCCCCACCCAGCGATCCGCATGCTCCCGGCAGATCGACCACACCGCGAAGTCGAGGAAGTCGTCGACCCCTTCGCCTTCCAGCGCGCGCACCGCCAGGGCAACCGTATCCGGCCAGCTCAATTGCGCCAAGACGCTCACTGCCCACAAGCGCACCTGCTGATGGGGATCGACAACCGCCTTCTCGAGCAGGGCCCGTTCGATCTTCTCATCACCCGCACTGTAGTAGAGCGCACGCAACGCCCCCGCGCGGGCCTTCGGATTCTCCGAGGACAATAGCGAAATGGCCCACTCACGCTTGAACTCCCCCAGCGCCTGCGATCCCCAAATCGCACGCAACTTCTGCAGGTCCTGACCATCCTTCAGTCCCACAGCCCACTTTTCCAAGACCGGCATCACCTCTTTGGCTTCGCGTTGCCTCAACTCCGCAGCCACCAGGGTGCGGGTCAGCCCTTCTGACGAATCGAGCATCTCGATCAATGATGCCGGTGAAGCGCCCGCAATCCTGGGGGTCTTCACGAGGGGACGCTCCGGGAAGCTGATGCGCCAAATCCGGCCGTGCTTGTGATCACGACGCCCGTCACGGAAGTCGACCTCTCCGTGCTGAATGATCGGATTATACCAGTCCGCAATATAGATCGCGCCATCAGGTCCCATCTTCACATCGATGGGACGAAAGGCCCGGTGGGTCGAGGAAACCAGGTCCTCAACCTTGGTGGAAACATAGGCACTGCCATTGTCGCTCAGTTTGAAACAGTTGATGCGGTGACCGCGGAAATCAGGCGCAAGCAGGGTGCCTACCCAATCTTCGGGCACGTGAGTGCCTGAAACGACTTCGAGGCTACAGAGCTTGGGCTGACCGGGGTTCAACCCGGTGACCGTGCGCGAGGCCCCGGGTGAGGTCACGAAGACGGATCGAGGAAAGACGAAGTTGATCCCCCTCCCGCCTGCACCGTCTGTCATGAAGCTCTGCCCCCAATCATCGAAGACGTGACCCCATGGATTGACGAGTCCCTTCATGAACACTTCCAGGCGTCCACTCTCGGGACGAAAGTGCCACATCCCGCCACCCAACAGGCGCCGCACCCCGTATGGAGTTTCGATGTGACTGTGAATATAGATCGACTGGTTCATCCAAAGATAACCGGCCGGCCCCCAACGGAAGGTGTGCAGGAGGTGGTGAGTGTCTTCCGTTCCGAATCCTGAAAGCACCACCCGCCGTTCATCACCCTTCCCATCGCCGTCGGTATCTCGAATGAAAATCATCTCGGTCGAATTCGCGACATAGACTCCGCCATCGCCGGGCAGAACCGCAGTGGGAATGTGCAGGTTGTCGGCAAACTCGATCACCTTGTCGGCAGTTCCATCCCCATTGGTATCCTCGAGGATATACAACATATCGAGCTCCTCCTCCCCTGGCTTGATGTGAGGATAGAGCGGACTTCCGACCACCCAGAGCCGTCCTTCGCCATCCCAATTCATGTGGATCGGCTTCGTGATCAGCGGATCCGAAGCAAAGAGGTTGATCTTCGCTCCCTCCGGCAACTTGAACCCCGCCTCCTGGACTTTGGGATCGGGGTTCGGAATATCCTTGAGCCCACGCTGGGCCTGCATCGTGAGGACACTCGCAAGGAGCGCCGTTCCAAAACAAATCGTGGTTTTCATCGCCTTCACTTCAAATTGCTAAATACCGCAGCACGTCGTTGGCTGATCTTTTTTTCCTCGGCCTTGATCAGGGGATCAAACATCGGAATCTCCTTCGCATTGTTGCCCTGCTCGTTCTTTCGGAACAGGAAGAGATAGGTCTCATTGGCTGGTCGCCAGCGATGAAAGAAGAGCCGGTTCTTCTCCATCACGGAGCTCCGCACCTCCGCCACCAGATCGTGCTGCGCCGTCAATTGCGAGGGCAACTTCAATCCCAACCCTTCCACCAGTGCCTTCGCCATCACGAGGTAACCGGCCCCTTCGTAGTGCAAGCCGTTCTTGGTGAGCGGTTCTTTGCTCTGCTGACCTGGCTTGAGATTGTTTCCGCCCATCGCTTCATACAAATCAAGAAAGCGATGTCCGCGCGCCTTGGCCAACCCGCGAATGGCATCCCGATAAATCGCCAACCTGCGATTGTTCGCCGTCTGATCCGGCCATGGCTTCCCGAGATTCTCCAAGGGCGGCGGAGAGAGGAGCACCACCTCCCGGAGGGATTCTCCCGCGCCTTCTTTCATCAGGTCGAGCAACTGCCCGTAGGTCTCGAGAAACAACGCCAGGCTCACCTCGTCGCCGCCCTTTGATCTCGCTGCACCGGACGAATCATTGGTCCACCCCTTTGAAGCGGTCATCGCCGCGTTGGTGCCATAGCACACCAGCAAAACGGTTGCTTTCGCCTCTCCCACCACGCGCTGCAAGCGGTCCCGCCCTTCCTTGGGAGTCCCAAAATAGGAGCGCGCATCACCGAACACGGAATCCCCGCTCCATCCGAGATTGCGGAAGGTGACTCCCCCTACCCTCGCGCCAGCACTCAAATTGAGCATGGTTTCCACATGGCCAAAGCGCTGGGCCCTCTCAATGACCGTATTGCCAACCAAGGCCACGCGGTCGTTTTCCTCGAAGGCAAATGGACTCCCGCCCGGTCGAGGCGGATTTGGCTCCGCCATCAACGGCCCAGTGGCCACGAGGAGAGCAAGTGATGATCGTAGTGAAGTTCTCATCGGTTTAATGATTCGTTTTAGGGCGTGCAGAATTGGGTTCAACCTCGAACCTCCGGTGCGCCCTCTTTCTTTCAACTCGATTTGACCCGCAGGACCGAGGCATCCTCCCGGGTCGATGAATCATGGCCTATCGCTGGGTCGAGATCGATTCGGCATACTCCAACTCCCCGGTCCTTCCATTGTAGTACTGGAAGACGATCTGCGGGTGCGGATAGGCCACCCATCGTTTGCCGTCAAGTTTCTTGGGCATGTTGAAGACGTTGTTCACCTGCACCACGCAGTAGTACGGGTAGAGGCGCTCAAGACGGGGCAAGTCGGGGAGAATATAACTGCTCCAGCGAATGTCGCACTCGCGCGGCCCAAACTTGAACTTGCCGGTGGCGGGGCGATCGCTTTCATCGAGCTTGGGCACATGATTCACACTGTTGTGCGGTCCGCAGCAGAACTCCCAGATCTGATCCGTAATCTTGATCGCAAAGCTGTTGTGGAGATCGCCCGTCATGACGAAAACCGGCTTGTTCATCTTTTCCCACTCCGCAATCAGCATCTCGCGCTCGTCAAAGAATCCGGTCCACGCTTCCTCCTTGTTCGCAAAGTCCGCCTCGAAGCCCCCTGCTCCGCTGTGCGGAATCATGAAGGGCACCGACGAGATCACGAAAAAGAAATCCGCGTCGCTCTCCTTCATCGACTTGAGCAACCAATCGCGCTGCCTGGTCCCCAGCATCGAGAGCCCCTTCTTCCCGCGATCACGAATATCGTGCATGTCGCGCGCACTGCGCGTATCGACAAGATAGTACTCACAGTTGCTCACGCGAAACTTCCCGTAGCTCGTGCGACCAATGGAGTAGCTCACCGTGTCGCTCACCTTGGCGGGCATGTGGAGCTCCAGGGTGTTCCTGTCGACCACCTTGACGATGTCGTAAACATAGGAATTCTTGTGCCCGGCGTCGTTGTCGTACTGCATGTCGTTGACGCCCGCTTCCTTCGTCCCCCAGTGAACATGGAGATTCAACATCTCCTTGAGGGGCAACTTCGTGAAATCCGCGCGCTCGTCGACCAGCAGCGTGCTCCCTTTCTTCATCGCAGCCCGCCCGAAGTGAAGTGCGTTGTCATCCTCGGTGGGATTGGCCCAGCCCAGATAATTGTACCATGCGTAGGTGCCAATATCGCGAAAGACCGTGCGCCGATGCCGTTTTCCCGCCGTGCCCGCCCCCCAGATATCGTTCACCAACTCGTGATCGTCGAAGGTGAAGTAGCTCGGGACATGACGATGCCACTTCGAAAGCTCATCGCCGCGATCCAGGTAGAGCTTGTAGTTCTCCCACACTCCCACCACCGTCGGCATCACCTCGACCGCCCGCGGCAACTTCTCAACTCCGGATCGCAGGCGCCATCCTTCCACCGGGTACTCACGCAATTCCTCGTAGAGCCAGTCCCCATTCATGATGTGGAAATGCGTCTTGCGCGCCCAGTCCTTGTTCAGATTCTCGTAGACTGGCTGGCGATGGCCCAGTCCATGCCGCGGGTTCTGATTGGCGCACGAACCCACTTCAAAGCGAAAGTTGAAGAGCCCCTTCGGATTGTACTCGTCGTTCCGGGTATCCTCCGCCGCTGGCAGGGTGAGAAAACTCCCCGGCAAGCCATGGGGACGATCCTCGATGTAAACCTGGTAGTGATAGCGCTGATTCGACTTCAATTTCGTCAACTCGACCACTCCGGTGTTGTCGTGTTCGATCGCCGTGACCACCCCTCCGGAAGCTTGCTTCAACCTCAAGGGGCGCACTCCGTAGCGCACCGAAAACTCCCCCGGATCCGAGGTCCGCGCCCACACCCGCACCGAATTCGCGGTGGGATTGCCCAACATGGGGCCATGCGTGAGTCGAATCGGGTCGCGCTCCGAAAAAGCAGGTCCGGCCAGAACAAAGAGCATCAATAGGTGGGCGAGGAGCAGACGCATTCCATGAGGGTAGAGAATCCCTCCGCAGATTAAACTCTGAAGTTCGCAACCTGACCCTCTCTTTCCCCCGCCCACTTTCCGGCTTTCAGAGGCAGAAGCCTCATGCTTCCCTCGCCCTCGTCACCCGGGAGCATGAAGAACCCCACCGCCAACACCAAATCCGAGATCGACCGCCGCTATCAAGCCGTGATCCCGGTTGAATTGGCTCGGCACATTCCCGACGACGAGGAGCTTGTGGTCACCATGGAGTCTGACATGACCCGCTCCGGCCAGTTCTCCCCTTCTTATCTAATCATCACCCGCCAGCGCGTGCTGGGCCTCGAAGAGGGAGAACCACCCGTCGTGCTCCCTCTCAGCGAAATCGGGGAGTGCGAAACGGACGAACTCTTCGGCGGGGGACGCATCGTGTCCAAAACCAAGGACGGCACGATCGCGATCATTTCCTTCAGCCGCTCCTTCGTCCCCGAATTCGCCGCCGCAACCCGCATCATCGATGATCTCGCGCACGACCGGGATCTCATCTACCCCGAACTGGAAGGCTCCGCCTTCAGCGAGGGAAGCGGCGTGCCCCTTCCCGAGCGCGGCGGCCGCAGTCCCCTCGACATGCCGCGAAGGAAAATTCTGAAGCAGCTCGGTGAATTCGTGCGGCCCTATCGCGCCCGCATCTGGATCATGATGCTGCTCTTCGGCCTCTCGGTCCTGGCCCAGATGACTCCCCCCTTGCTCTCGAAATTCGTCGTCGACAATATCCTCGGTCAGGGGGACTTCCAAGCTTCCACTCCCGGCGCGGCCAAGCTTAAGTTGAATCTTTTCGTTCTCCTCATCGCCCTGTCCATCCTCGTCGTCTTCGTCACTCGGATCGTCGCGAACATCCTCAAGGTCTGGATCAGCGGCCGCCTCACCGCCGACCTGCGGAATCATCTGCACCGCCAGATGCAGCGACTCACCATGCGCTACCACAACCGGAAGGAAAGCGGAGAACTGGTCGGCCGCGTCATGAACGACACCTCCGAACTTCAACACTTCCTCGTCGAGGGTGTTCCCTTCCTTTACATCAACTCCCTTTCCTTCATCGGGATTGGCGCGATCCTCATCTGGATTCATCCCCTCCTCGCCCTCTGCGTCTTTCTTCCCGTCCCTCTCCTCCTCTTCGGCGGAACCTGGTTCTGGCGAAGATTGGTCCCTCTCTTTCACAAGCGTGGCAATCGCAACAGCGTCCTGCACAGCGTCCTTGGCGAAAGCATCAGCGCTGTCAAAGCAACCAAGGCTCTTGGCCAGGAGGATCGTCGTCACCGCATCTTCAACAAGGGCAATGAAAGTTTCTTCAACGTTTCCTTCCACGTCGAACGCACCTTTCTCGGGTTTTTTGAGATGATGGCTCTCATGATGGGCGTGGGCACCGTTGCGGTCTGGTTCTTCGGCGGACACTCCATCCTCGATCCCGACTCCGACTTCACCATCGGCGACCTCGTTGCCTTCATGTTCTTCATGGCCATGTTTTACGGTCCACTCCAATGGTTCACCGCCGTGATCAACTGGATGACCCATGCCTTCGCCTCTTCCGAACGCATCCTCCAGATTCTCGACCAAAAACCGGAAACCTATGACGCCCCGAATGCCGTCGCCCTGCCCGAGGTTGAGGGGAAGATCTCCTTCAAGGACGTGCGCTTCAGCTACAACCGCGGCAACGAAGTCATCAAGGGCCTCTCCTTTGAGATCGCCCCCGGCGAGATGATCGGCTTGGTGGGAAAGAGCGGCGCCGGCAAGAGCACCATCGTCAACCTCGTCTGCCGCTTCTACGACCCCGACTCCGGACAACTCACCATCGATGCTCACGATCTCCGCTCCGTGAAACTGACCGACTGGCGACGCCACATCGGCATCGTGATGCAGGACCCCTTTCTCTTTGGCTGCAGCATCGCGGACAACATCTCCTACGGAAATCACGAAGCCACCTTCGAGGACATCATGCGGGCCGCGCGCGCCGCTGAGGCTCACGAGTTCATTCTCAGCAAGGAAGAAGGCTACGACACTGTGGTCGGGGAAGGCGGCGTTGATCTCTCCGGGGGCGAACGCCAGCGCATCGCGATCGCCCGCGCCATTTTGAGCGACCCCCCGATCCTCATCCTCGACGAAGCGACTTCGTCCGTGGACTCGGAGACCGAGAAGGCAATTCAACAGGCCATCACCACCCTGGTGAAGGGCCGCACCGTCATTGCGATCGCACATCGCCTCGCCACCCTGCGCAATGCCGACCGCCTGATCGTGATCGAGGACGGAAAAATCATCGAAGAAGGCACCCACGAAAAGCTCCTTGGCCTCAAGGACGGCCACTTTGCGAATCTCGTGAAACTGCAGACCGAGAACAACAAGCTGCTCTCAGAGCAGAGCGCCTACAGCATGGAGTAATCGGAGTCTTCCCCCCGGAATCAAGGATGAGAAATTTGAAACTAGAGCGTCGCAAGGACTCGATTTTCGCCACCAGCGAATCGCTCCCAGAAGCGGTGGAAGTAGTGCTCGTCTATGCGCGCCCAATTTCTGCTCGCGAGCGCCAGGTCGCGGTGCTCAGCGCCAAGAAGAGGAAGGAAGTGGCCTGGATCGACTCTCTTGCTGAGCTTGATGCTTCCTCGCGCGCAATCGCGGAGGAGGCCCTCTACGACCGCTATCGCATCAGCATTGTCGAGTCCGTCGAGCACAGCTTCGTGAACCACGGCCATCGCTATCTCAAGGTCCAGACCAACCGCGGCTTCCGCTATTTCAATCTCAAGGAGCCCGGCAAAAACGTCACCCACCTCAGCGACGATCATCTCGTCATCCGCGACAGCATGGGCAACCGCTACGAGATCAAATCGTTGCAGGCGCTGGGTCTGGCATCTCGGGAACGCCTGGAACTCGTCCTCTAGCAAGGTGCCGCTGCAGCCTCTCACTGCAAGATCCGGCCACCTCCCACTCTCCTTGCTAAAGAGGCGCATGCTCAGACTTCCGAGGAAAGAAACTCGTGGCAGTCGGAGATCAGTTCGGGAAGGGTTAGCACATCAACTTGTCCTGTTCGCGCAGGTAGAGCTTACCGCCTGAGATCACCGGATGGGCCAAGGCCCAACGCGCCGCACGCTCCCCCACATCCCGCTTGCGCGAGGGATGCATGGCGTCCGCACCGAGATCGTGAATCACAATCGGCACTTTCAGAAAGCGCTGCAGGCGGGCTCCGAAGTAGTAGGCCGCCGGTCCGATTTGTCTCTCTTCCAGCACCCCGTCTACCAAGGGCATCCATTTTTCGCGCGCACCCAAATCATCCGCAGGCTCCGCGGAAATTTGGCTCTCCAAGTAGGTGTGGTGCACCATCGGTGAATTCGCGCTGCGATACTCGCGGTAGGATTGGTTGTGTCTCCGCGGAGCCATGTTGCTCTGCTCGCAGCACAGCCAGACATCGCCCATCACCACGCCCTGCAAGGTCTTCCTCTCCCCGGAAGTTGCTGCGGAAGCAGTCTCCCTCGATCAAACCAACCAGCGCTGCGGAAACCATCTTCATGCGGCCTGTCCACCGCGCTGAATCAGGACCCGCAGGCGAGCCTCAACTCCTATCGCACTGCACATCAGCAAATCGGGAAGAGCTCAGGAGAGAGTCGACGAACTTGAGCGCCCATTGGGCGGTCAGCCAAGAGCCCTTAAATCGCTCCCAATGAGGGGCATCACCCAAAAGGGGATCCTGCAGCAAATCCGCTTGCTCTGGGAAAGTGCTCGCCCTTACGTTCCGTATCCTCCTCCATGGAAGGCCTTGGTTTTTTCTTGGCTTTCGCTCCCCTGCCAGACTCCTCCACCATGCAGATTTCTTCCACTCTGCGCCCATCCCCACGGCGCTCCTTCACAATTGCCCTCGCCAGCGCTCTGCTCAGCCTCGGCTCTCCGACCGGTTCAAGCAATCCGGTGATCAGCGAAATCTTTTATCACGAGGACAGAGGACTGAATCCAGAGAATCCCCTCACCGAGTGGATCGAACTTCACAACCCAACGCCGGATCCCATCAATATCTCCAACTGGAGCTTCACTCGTGGAGTGACCTTCACCTTTCCGGGCAACACCTTCATTCTGCCCAACAGCTTCATGATCGTCGCGGCCGATCCTGCCACCTTCAATGCGGCATACTCCGCAGTGGACAACGGCACCAATGTCTTCGGTCCCTGGATTGGTCGCCTGCGCAATTCCGGAGAGACCATCGAACTAAGCGGTCCCTTCGGCGAACGGGTCGATCGAGTGAACTTTGCGGATGAAGGGGACTGGGCCATCCGCGCTCGAGGCGTAGCAGACTTCGGCCATGAAGGATGGACTTGGAATGCGACTCATGACGGCGGGGGAGCTTCGGTGGAATTGATCAATCCCGCGCTCTCCAATAACCAGGGACAAAACTGGGCCGCGAGCACTTCCCTGGGCGGCACTCCAGGTGCGGCCAATTCGGTGACCTCCAGCAACATGCCACCCCTCATTCTCAAAGTGCGGCACGAGCCTCTCATTCCGAGCTCCACCGACTCCGTCACCGTGACCACCGAATTGCTCGATGTCCTTCCGGCCCCATTCGCAGTCCTCTACTGGCGCCCCGACGGCTTGGCCGCATTCAATTCGATCAACATGATCGACAATGGCAACGGCCGACTGAGCTCCGTCCTGCCGGCCCAGCCGGATGGCACCATCATCGAATTCTACGTTTGGACCACTGACGGCAACAGGGACCGCACCTGGCCAGGGCCAACTCAGCCAAGCGGCCAACAAGATGCCAACGCGCTCTACCAGGTCGATGATTCCTACAATCCCAGTGCGGCATGGGTTCCGGGCACCCAGCCGAAGTACCGCCTGATCATGACGGAAGCCGAGCGTGCTGAACTCGCCGACATCGGTGATGCCAATTCCTCCCCATCCAACGAGGAGAACAGCAACGCGGAAATGAACTGCACTTTCATTGTGGAAGACGGCACCGGACTCGCCGTGCGCTACCTCTCCAGTGTGCGCAACCGCGGTGCCAGTTCACGTAATCCTCCACCCAACAACTTCCTCGTCAAATTCCGTAGCGACGATTCCTGGAAGGGACGCCCCTCCATCAAATTCAATGCCCGCTATGTTCACTCCCAGGTCTTCGGGAGCTGGTTTTACCGGGCAAGCGGGTTGGAAACCGCAGATATTGCTGCAGCCAAACTCCGCATCAACGGCTCTGACCTCTCCCAGTCCGGGGGCATCATGTTCGGCTCCTACGCCCGGGTGGAAAGCTTCGGAAGCGAGTTCACCGCCAACCACTGGCCGCGGGATCCCAACGGAAATTTCTACCAGGTCCGCGACGACGATGACACCGGCGAAGAAGGGGACCTGCGCTACGAAGGACCCGATGCCGACAACTACCGCAACACCTACTTCAAGCAAACCAACGAGTCCGACGATGATTGGAGTGACCTCATCGCCCTCACCGATGCTCTGAACAATGCCCCCGCCGCGACCTATGCTCAGGACGTCGGCCAGGTCCTCAACATCGATCAATGGCTCCGCTACTTCGCAACCGACACCCTGGCTGGCAATCGCGAAGGAGGCCTCATTACCTCCAAAGGCGACGACTACGGCCTCTACCGAGGCGTCGATGATCCGCGATTCGTGATCGTGCCCCACGATCTCGACACCCTGTTCAACATGGGCAATGCCACCGTGCAGACTGGCACCTCGATCTGGAGCTTTGCAAACCTCCCCGGCCTCACTCGCTTCTTCGACAACGCAGAAATTATCCAGCGCTACTACGCCACCCTCCTCGAACTCCTCGCCGGAGGCTTCAATCCCACCGTCATCCATCCCATGATCGAGGAAATTCTTGGCGACTTTGTTTCTGGTGGAGAAATCGAGGATGCCGAAGATTGGACCACCGGACGCGTCAACGGAGCGCGCAATCAGATCCCCGACTCCTTCTCTGCCGCCAGCGACCTCACCCAATCCGACGACTTCGATCGCACCACCACCGGCGCCGTGGTCTTCAGCGGCGACTTCCGCGCGGGCCGTGCACTCTCCGTCCAAGTCAATGGGGTCGAAGCCACCCGCGACCAACGTGCCGGAAGCTGGGAACTGGAGATCCTCCCCGCCGATAATTTCTTCAAGCCCGGCATCAATCGTGTTCTGATCCAATGCTTCAGTGAACTCAATGGAACCGGCACTGTGGTGGACGCAGCCTTCATCGATGTCTGGAACGATACCGGCACAACCACGAATGTCTCCGGCACCCTCACCGGCCAGGTTCCCACCGGCAACCTGAAGCTTGTCCTCCGGGATTCCTACCTGCCCTCCAATCCCACCCTCGTCCGTCTTGAATTCCGCAACCCCGACGGGACTTTCAATCGGAACCTCTGGGACACCACCGCAACTCTCAGCAGCAATGTTCCCGGTATCACCCTCTCGCCAAACACCGTCACCATCCGCAACGGTCTCGGATCAGCACTCGTCTCCATCGGTGGTGGTGCCGGCGGAACGCAGAGCAATCTCATCAATACCGGAGAGACCTGGAAGTATCTCGACGATGGGTCAGACCAGATGACCGCCTGGCGAAATCAGGGGTTCGATGACTCCAGTTGGCGCAGCGGACCCGCTGAACTCGGATACGGGGACGGCGATGAGGCCAAGGAGGTGCGCTTCGGACCCAACGAGGACAACAACTTGAATGACGACAACAACAAGTACATCACCACCTACTTCCGCAAGGAGTTCAACGTCCCCGCGACGAGCCAGGTGGCCGGACTGGAACTGCGCATCAAGCGCGACGATGGAATGGTCGTCTACCTCAATGGTACCGAGATCGCGCGCGACAACGTGGACGAGAACCAGAACTTCGAAACCGAGGCGAGCAATGGTTCCTCCCAGGAGAATACCTTCCTCGTCTACCCAAATCGCGATCTCACCCTGCTCGTGGACGGCACCAATACGATCGCAATCGAAATTCATCAGGACAACGGACGCAGCTCGGACATCAGCTTCGACCTCGAACTCATTGCCACCGCTCCCGGCACCAATCCCGGCAACATCATTCTCTCCGCCCGCGCCGCTGGACAGCAGGTCTCCAAGGCGCTCACCAGCCTCGCCGGCCAACCCCTCACCACCGCCAGCGGCACCCTCTCGGGTGGCAGCACCATTTGGAGTGGAACCGTGCACCTTACCGGAGATGTCACCATTCCGGCCGGACACACCCTCACCATCCAACCCGGCACCCTCATCCTCATTGATGGCGACGCGACCCCGGAAAGCACCACCGGTTCCGATCTCATCGTGCAGGGCAGCCTCAGTGCTCTCGGCACCGAAGCCCAGCCCATCACCTTCACCGCCTTCACCGAGAACGCTCCCTGGGGCCAGATCCTTTTCGACAACTCGCAGCCCGCCAATTTCTCCTATTGCAATATCCATCGGGCTGGACACTCGCCTCGCGGCGGCCACACCGGACACGGCCGCGTATTGCGCATCCTCGGATCCACCGTCACCTTCGACAACTGCAACCTCACCGACAACCGCGGCAAGGTCGGGGAGACCAACTCACAAGGTGGATCGAACTCCGAAATGACCTTCCGCGAGTGCCACTGGTCTCGCTCCGTGATGGGCATCGAGACCTTCAATACCCAGGTCCTCATGGAGGATTCCTACATCACGGATATGCTGGGCCAGTATCGTGAGGACGGCGTGACAGACGATAACGACGCCATTTATCTCCACGACGCCGCCAGTGGACAGAGCCTCGTCCTGCGCAGACTCGTCGTTGCGAATTGCGAAGACGACGGCATCGATACCCTCGACGCGGAAAACCTCATCGTCGACGAGTGCATCAGCCGCGGCATCACCGACAAGGGAATGAGCTTGCAGGGGGGATCCGCGACCGTGACTCGCAGCATCTTCACCGGCTGCGACATCGGATTCTCTGCCAAAAACGATGCCAACGTCACCATGGATTTCTGCACCATTACCGGCAATACCTCGATCGGAATTCAGGCCGAGAACAAAAACGGCACCGACGATCCGAGTTTCTACCATACCTCCAACTCGATCATCTGGAACAATCTCGACGACGTCCGCACCGACTACGATCCAGCCGACATCGTCATCGTGCATTCCCTCATCGGACAACCCTGGCCCAACGCGCCGGGTCAGGATCCCTCCAACCTCAATGTCGACCCTCTTTTCTTTGATCCCGCCACCAACAACTATCATCTCACCGCGGCTTCTCCCGCCAAGGATGCGGCAGACCCGGCTCTCCCCCAGGACCCGGATGCCACCACTCAGGACGCGGGACGCTTCCCCTATGATCCCTCCTTCGATGGAGCAGGCGGGTCGGAAATTCGCTGGACCGCCGCCAACGGCCCTTATCAAGTCACCGCCGATGCAACCATCCCCGAGGGCCGCAACCTCGTCATCGAGGCGGGCACCAACGTCTACTTTGAGCCCGGCACTCGCATCGAAGTGAATGGCTCGGTGCAGATCGAAGGCACGCCCACCATGCGGGTGCAACTCAGCAGCGTCCCGGGCGCAACGCACGCCTCCGACCCTGCGAGCAGAGATCTCCCCGACGGCCCCCCTAAATGGGATGGCTTCAAGATCATCGACTCGATGGATCCCAGCAACCGTATCGCTCACGTCGACATTCGCAACGCGCAGGACAGCCTGGGATCAATCGGCATCATTCGCTCCCAGTGTGTGATTGATGACGTGATCTTTAGCGGCACCCACATCCGCATGATTTACACCGATGACGCATCCGTCATCATCGAGAACTGCGATTTCCCGGACATGTTCGCCCCCAACGAGCAAGCTGCGGACCTTGGCCTCGACAACATCAGTGAACATGTGAAGGGCGAGGGCGACATTCCGTCGGGAGAACGCTACATCATCCGCAACAATCGCTTCGGAACCAACAAGGGCCACAACGACGTGGTCGATGTCGTGAGCGGTATCCGGCCCGAACCCATCGTGCAAATCCTCGATAACTATTTCGAAGGCGCTCGTGACGAACAGCTCGATCTGGGCGGCGACTTCCACATCGAGGGGAATGTCTTCACCAACATCTTCAAGGATGACGAGACCTCGGACCGTGGCTATGCCAACAGCATCTCGACCGGTGACGCCGGCGCGGACAGCACCATCGTGCTCGCCCGCAATGTTTTCTGGGACGTGGACCACGCCATCAACCTGAAGAAGGACACCGCCACGATCTTTGAGAACAACACGGTCTACAAAGTGCACCCCGACTTTGTGGACACGTTCGACAACACCAATGTCGGTTCGGTCATCAATCTTTTCGTGCCAGGCGACAGCGAGGTTCCCAATCCCGGCTCCGGCGCCTATGCGGCTTGGAATATCTTCACCGACTTCCCCCGCGTCTACGGAAACGCCGACCTGCTCGACGACGACACGACTTACACCACCCCTTTGGAGCTGTTCGACAATATGATCGATCCCTCCATCACGGACACCTCCGTGGGCGACGGTCATCCGGGGCAGACCATCTTCGACCTGGGAACCGGAAATATCACCGCCCTCCCGCTCTTCTCGGATCCGGACAAGGGCGACTTTTCGCTCCGGCCGGGATCGCCCGCGATCGGAAGCGGGCCGCTCGGCGCAGACATGGGCGCTCTCATTTCCGCGGGCATCCACATTGCGGGAGAACCGGCCAGCCAAACCCATTCCAACAGCGCCACCTTGACAGTCGGCGGCCCCGGGATTTTCGCCTACCGCTACCGGATCAACGACGGTCCGTGGAGCTCCGATACCCCCATCGGAAACGGATTCGTCCCCGGCGTCTCCACCGTGCGCACCGCGCAGATTCAATTCACGGGCCTCGCGAACGGAACCTACACGGTCTCGGTCGAAGGACAGAGCTTCGCAGGAGTGTGGCAATCCTCACCCACCGTCTCGCAAACCTGGACCATCGATTCCAGCCTCTCGCGACTCGTCATCAATGAAGTCCTCGCCAACAACGGCGGGGCGGTCAATCACGAGGGCACCTTTCCTGACCTCATTGAGATCTGCAACTTCGGCTCCGACCTCGCCAACCTGGGCGGGATGAGCATCTCGGACAACTCGAACAACCCGACCAAGTATGTTTTCGACTCCAACGTCTCCATCCCGGCCGGCGGATGCCTCGTGCTCTACGCTGAAAATCCCGGAGCCGCTTCGGGAATCCATCTCGACTTCTCGCTGAGCTCCACCGGGGAGGGCGTTTATCTCTTTGACTCCCTCGGCAAGGGCGGCGCGCTCCTCGACTCCGTTGTATTTGGTCCTCAAGCGCCGGGTCTCTCGATCGGCCGCCTCAACGGCAACGACCACTGGACTCTCAATACTCCGACCCCAGGCACCCCCAACATCGCCCAACCCACCGGTGATCCCGCCACCCTCGTCATCAACGAGTGGCTCACCGCAGGTGACGTCCTCTACCGCAACGACTGGTTCGAGCTTCACAATCCCGATCCCCTTCCTGTTTCCCTCACGGGACTCTCCGTCACCGATCAGCCCAATGATCCGACCCAGCACATCTTCCCTCCGCTCAGCTTCATCGGAGGCCATGGCTTTCTCAAACTCATCGCCGACCGGGACACCGACGCCGGACCCGACCACGTCCCCTTCTCCCTCGATGCCGATCAGGATCGCCTCGTTCTCTTCGACGCGAATCAAACCCTCATCGACGAAGTCATCTTCGGCCCCCAAGCCAGCGACGTTTCACAGGGACGCTGGGCCACTTCCAGCACCGGACTGGACTACTTTCTCCTCCCAACCGGCGGGCTGGACAATAGCCAGGATGGCTCCTCAACAATTCCAAGCTTCGACAATGCCTATGATCTTCTGCGCTATCTCCGCATTTCCGAGCTCATGTATGAGCCGAGCGGAGGCACTCCTTATGAGTTCATTGAACTCATAAATACCGGACCAGTCACTCTCGATCTCACTGGCCTCCGCTTCACCGACGGCATCTCCTTCACCTTCCCCTCCATGCTTCTTGCCCCCGGCGAAGAAGTGCTCGTCGTGGGCGACCTTGCCGCCTTCCAATCCCGCTACGGCGCGAGTCTCAACCTTGCCGGAGTCTTCGACGGCAACCTGAACAACTCGGGTGAGGACGTCGTGCTCTCTCTTCCGCTGCCCTTCGACGCCGCCATTCTTCGCTTTGAGTATCGGCCGGCATGGTATCCCTCCACAGCCGGAGCCGGACGCTCGCTCGAACTCCGCGACCCCCTTCCCGCAGCCCGCGACTTCGATCTCGCAACGAGCTGGGGACCAAGCGACGCCATCAATGGCTCCCCTGATGGTGGCATCATTCTCGTCCCCACCGCCTTTCCGGCGTGGCTCTCCTTCTACGCCCTGACCGCCCTCGAAGATGGCGACGACGACGGCCTGATCGCTCTTGTTGAGTTTGCCCTCGGTCTCGATCCTACCCTCGACATCGGCGTGAACGGACCGGTCTCCCTCCCGATCGTCGGCCGCACCCTTGAAGGACGTGCTCTCATCGAATTCGCTCTCCCTGTCAACGGCACCGCAACGGATGGCTACGGCGCCAGCGAGATCGTCTACACCGTGGAAACGTCCAATGACCTTGTCACTTGGAGCCCGCTTCTCACCAAATCCGACTCCACCTCCTTCACCGGCCCAGGCTCCTTGGTCACCGCCGCCCCCTTCAACGGCCGCGTCGCCGTAACCATCACCGATAATCAACCCAACTTCTTGCGCCGCTTCGTGCGACTCAAGATGGAATACGCACCGTAGAGGAATCGGTCCTCCGCCCTGCCGTCGCAGAAAAGTCGCGATTGCTCATCCACGGGTTGATCCGGCGCACTGCTCGTTTTCGGGCGTCCTGAGCTCCTCACTCCGCCCGGCATCACCATCCCTCCGGCGGCTCGATGGGCTCCTCGCCCAAGGCTACAGCTTTGCGATCGTGAGCGAACCCATCCCGGGCATATCAGAGCGGTTCTGATGAGCCCCAACCACCGGACCTACCGGTTTCGATTGTTTTTCCGGTTCAACTGCCGCGCGCGCTCAGCCTGCTTCTTGTTGAACTCCTTTCGCTTCTTTTCCAGATTATTGTCCGCCTTCGCGCTGATGCGGGTCGCCTTATAGAGGGTATCGGACTTTCCCTTCCCGTATCGCAGCACGCTCCCAGTCACCGAGACTTGCATGCCGGACGAGAGATTCCCCACCTTGGCGGACTCCCCATTCACGGTGATCTTGGTCAGATCATTCACCTGGTAGGTCTTCTTACCAATGGTCACCTTGTCACCATTGATTCTCTTGATGGTTGGAAGTTCGGAAGCCGCACCTTTCCGCGTCAACGGAACGACTTTCTTGTTGTTCTTGTTGTTCTTCTTGTCCGCAAAGGAAGCCCCGGGACAGAAGACCACCGCCACCAGCAAGCAGGAGAGGATTCGGGACAGGTTACTCATCATCAATCGCTAGACCTCTAACTTGGCAAGCCAGCCCTTTCAATCCGAAACTACTTCAGGATCACGACCACACGCAGAAATTCCCGTTCCTGCACCCCGAACACTGATGCCGAGCGATAAAGTCACAGTCGACAATGACTTGTTCGCGGGTTCAAAATCGGAGAAACCAAAGGCCTCCTACCCAAGGGCGCTCAGCGCATCCAGATCGGAGTCCTCACTCGCATCGCCGGTGAAGCTGCTCGCGTCCGATCCACCCGATTAACACCTCTGGATCATGGCTTGTGCGCTACAATCGCGCTGCGATCCCCTGCTGTTTCGAAGTCGTCAACCTCCACAAAGCCTGCCTGCACCATCAGGGCGCGGATCTCAGCAACCCCGTAGCAGCGCCCTTGGGTAATGGTCACCAGAATTGTAGAGTATTCCGCCACCGGAAGAGGACCGGATTTATCTTCGTTCAGGAATGCCTCGTGGGCCACCAAGAGGCCGCCCGACGGCAGCGAGTCGAAGGACTTCTGCAGGATTCCCGCAACCTCCGGGAAGTCCCAGTCATGCAACACATTCGACAAGAGGTGGACGTCGTGGTTTCCCGGATAGGCATCACGAAAAAAATCTCCTTCCATCACGGCGGCCCGGTCCTCGAATCCACGATCACCGATCAGGCGCCCGGCGATCGCATCGACAGGCTCCTTCTCAAACACCGTAGCGCGCAATCCCTCGTTGATCGCCAAGAGACAGCAGGAATAGATGCCCGAGCCTCCACCAAGGTCGAGAACGTTCCTTCGCCCCGAGAGGTCAAGCAGAGCCGCCAGCTTCTGCCCGAGATAAAGCCCCCGACAGTCCATCGCCGCCGTGAACATTTCCGCAAAGCCGCAGTTCTCCATCGCATCGTGCCAATCGGCATCCGCCTTCTCGCTCTCCCAATTCGCGGGTTTGCCACTTCGCAGCACTCCGAGAACTTCCTTCACGACCGGACGATCCTCCAGCGACGCATAATAGGCCTGTAGCGACCAGGGGGAACCACCCACCAGGTGTTCCGTGGCCAATTCCGTGACTCGGTAGCGCTCCCCATCGCGCTCCAACAATCCGCGTGCGCGACAGAGCGTGAGCATCACATCGGCCGGTCGTTCCTGAATCGCCAAGTCGGTGCAAATCTCTTCCAGCGTGGCCGGATGATCCGCCAGGTGCGTGAAGAGATCGAGGTGCACAATCGCACAAGCGAGAAAGTCCGCGGCATAGATTCCATCCCGGCAGCGCAGAAGGGTGGTGGGGTCAGTCGCTGGAAGAACAGTGAGGTCGGGAATGCTCATGCGTAATTCGTGCTCCCCTCGTGATCGTTGTCCAGCCCCTGGGTGAACGCCCCGCGGTCTTGGGGATGATTTTCCACCAATTCGAACCCCACTCCTCCTCCGACATAATCAATCCATATTCCCTGACTTTTTTCGTCGTGTCCTAGTCTCGCCACCGCGCTAGAAGCGCAGCATGCACTTCACCCGCTCGCGCACTTGCGCACTCGTAGCCTGCGCCTTGAGTTCACTGAACGTCCAGGGCTCCACCGTCGTCGTGACCTACGCGCTCACCCCCGGTTCGGCCTCCATCAACGAGTTCACCATTCCAAACCCTGAGGGTGGTCCCGATCTCACCATCAGACCTGAAATCACCCTCAACTCCGGATCCTTTGACGCCGTCTTTGAGAACGGCACTCCTCTCGGTCTCGTCGACGAGGGCCCTGCCACGATCCGGAATCTCAACTTCATGGGCACGATCTCCATTTCGATCACCACCACCATCGATCTCGGAATTATTTCTCCCGCAGTGACCGCCACACTCGCGGGCCCTCTCCTCAGCACTCAACTCAGTGACGCGACCGGATCGATCCTCGGTGCGGGCGGCATCTTCACCAATACCACGCCAGGGCTTTTCGACGTCACCGCCGGCCCGCTCGATTGCAGCAGCGATTTTTTCGACGCGCTGTGCCCCATTCTTGAATCCGCGCTCGGGATCTCCTTCCCCATCGAGATTCCCGCGCTCGAGAATGCACCCCTTCCCTTCACCGGAGCATTCATCGGCCTCGACACTCCCGGCGCCTCCACTGCTGGCAACACCCTCGATTTCGCCCTGCCTCTCGGCGATGAAAATTCGTTTGGCATCGAAGTCGACATCCAATGGGAGGAGAGCAGTCGCGTCGTGCTCGTCCCTGAACCATCGAGTCCCATCTTCGGAATGGTCGCCTTTCTCATTCTGGCGCGTCATCGCCAGAAACCCAACCATCACTAATCGCTCCCCGCAGCTGCGGCTTCACTTTTCCGCCGCATCACATGCGGTCCGATGATCGCCCACAACAGGGGCGGCAGTCCGGCGCTGAACAGCAACCCAAGTCCGGGATGCTCGTGGGCCCACTTCCCGATCGACGCGAAGGTAAATCCCAAGGGCACGCTCCCACAAGCCATCGCAACCAGAAATCTCCGCCAAGGCATCCGTGCCATTCCTGCAAGACACGCAATGACCTCCGGCATCACCGGGAGCCATCGCGAGAGAGCCACGATCCAACCACCCGCTGATCCCCCGAAAATCGCTTCTCCTTTGGCAAGATCCTCTTTCCCTGCAATCCACTCCGCGGCCCGCCGTCCCAACTTGCGACACAGTGCGTAAGCCACGATTCCTGCCAGCATCGATCCCAGCGCCGCAAAGATTCCTCCCAGCCAAGGACCGTAAACATAGCCCAGGGCCGACATCACGACCGTCCCCGGAATGGGCAGGAACAAGTCTGACACCAGGAGCCCGATCCCCGCCAACCAGGCCCACGACCTTCCAATCTCACTGAACCACTGTTCCGTTTCCTCGGACTCGAAAAACCGACCGAAGGATTCGCCCCAAATCATGAAGGGCACCATCACGATTACTGTCAGGACAAGGAAGAGCCAAAGAAGACGCATAGCAGCAGATCGCCACCACCTTACCCGCGTTCAGGCGGGAAGTCACGGATTGCGCTCGCGACCTTTTTTGGAATAGACTCCAAACATCAAGATGTCGAAACCTAGTCCCGATCCTTTTGAATCCTCCGAGCTTCCAGCCATGGCAAGAAAGGTCATCGAGGAGGCCAAGTTTCCCATGCTCGCCAGCATGGACGATGATCAACCTCGCCTCCGGCCGGTCTCTCCCGTGCGGGTCGATGGCTACACCGTGTATGTCGCCAACATTCGCAGCTATCACAAGACCGGAGAGATCGCCGCAAACCCCAAAGTCGAACTCTGCTACCTCGCACCAAATCACGATCAACTCCGGATCACGGGTGTCGCCCGTGAACTGGGTCAGGAAGACAAGGCCCTCATCGATGAAATTTGGGAAGAAACCCCCCTTCTCCGTCAGTACCTGGGAATGAGCGACAACCCCGAACTCATCATCTACCGCATTGTCCCCCACCGCGTGCGATTCATGCGCGAGTGGGCGCTCAACTACCACGACGTCCCGGTCCCCATTGGCGAGTAAGGGCCCTAATCACTCGACAATCACGAGCGCCAATTCCGCCAACCGCCCCGAATCGGTCGCCCATTCCACCGCCAGCCTCTCATAGGAGGTTCTCTCCTCGGTCACGAGTTCCTCCATCCCCAGATTTCTCCGCAAGCTGCCAGCCACCCGGGAGGCAAAGCCCTCTCCCATCAGAGTCACTCCGGGAACTCCCACAACCAAGACATCCGCCATCGTCGTATGCCCGGTGTAGGGAATGCCCATCCGTAGCTTCCTTGAGGCGACCTTGATTGTTTGTTGCCATCAGCAACAGGTCATGGATGAGAGTTCGAAACGAAAACGCAGGCCTCAGACCCAGCCCTGGCTTACCCCACCCAGTTCCGCCAACTTGGCCTCTCGGGTTTGCAGGGCAGCTTCGATTGCAGTGACTTCATCATCACTCAAGACCCAGCCTCCTGCCCCAGCCGTCTCTTCGATCTGGGACGGTTTCCGCACTCCCACAATCGCCGAGGTCACTTCCGACCGACGCAAGACCCAGGCGATCGGAAGCTGCGCCATCGGATGGCCGCTCTCTTCCGCAATCGGTCGAATGGTTTCCACTACTGCAAGGTTGAGTTTCAATTGGGGCGGTTGGAACTTGGGATCCCGGCTCCGGTGATCCTTCTCCGACAACCCCTCCGCGCGCTCTCTGGTAAAGCCTCCCGTGAGCAACCCCTTCATCATCGGACTGTAGCACACGACCCCGATTCCATGCTCGTCGCAGTATGGCAAACGATCGTCCTCAATCTCCCGGTTCAACATGCTGTAGGGCGGTTGCAGGGAGGCAACCGGGTGAATCTCCTGCAGGCGCTCCATCTGTGCCACACTCTGATTCGAGACCCCGATCACCCGCACCTTCCCGGCCTGCACCAGCTCCGCCATGGCGGACCATCCTTCTTCAATGTCCTCCTCAGGATCAGGCCAATGCATCTGGTAAAAATCAATGCAATCCACTCCCAGCCGCCGCAGGCTCGCTTCGCACTCTTCAACCACGCTCTCCTTGGTCAATCGCCCGAAGACCGTGCCATCTTCGCGCATGATCCGCCCGCACTTGGTGGCCACGATCGGACGCTCCGCCTCGGGAATCTCCCTGAGCGCCTTGCCCACCAGTTCCTCGCTCGCCCCCTCGCCATAAATCGCAGCCGTATCGATCCAGTTCACGCCCAACTCGACCCCCTTCAGGATCCCGTTGATGGCCTCTCGCTCATCCTGATCTCCCCACCCAAAAGACCAATCACCCCCCCCGATCGCCCAGGTTCCAATTCCCACCGTCGTGAGTTCAAGCTCACTCTCTCCAAGGCGTCGCATCTGCATGGTTCCGAAGGAAAGGCCCCCAAGGCACCGTGTCAACGCTTAGCCTCGCCACGAATCGCACTTCCCTCGAAGCCAGGAATTACCCAATCTTCTGCCAGTGCCCCAC
>Ga0302120_10000235_pt1 | contig 23604 bp, 16 predicted proteins | sample AG5_Bottom_MG_FD_203118 | JGI IMG/M metagenome (GOLD analysis project Ga0302120, IMG submission 203118) | Marine microbial communities from Western Arctic Ocean, Canada - AG5_Bottom | ecosystem: Environmental > Aquatic > Marine > Oceanic | place: Canada: Western Arctic Ocean | collected 2017-10-01 | reverse complement strand
ACGAACCCACCATGGGCTCAAGCGAAAATGGCTATATTGCTCCGACAGATGTTAGCGACCCCATTGGTGTTGGCACCGGGTACTGGGTGTACCTCGGACCTTTACCCCTGACATTCTCAGTTACAGGTACTGTAAACACCGGCAACATCTCATTACCAGTAACTTATACTGACGATCTTTCCCAGCCCTCTTCAGAAGATGGTTGGAACATGGTGGGCAACCCCTATCCATCCTCAATCGATTGGGAATCACCCTATTGGACCAAGACCAATATCGGTGCTACAATCTATATATATAAGGAAGATGGATCATACGCCACTTATCCAGCAGGTGGCCCAGGCACCAATGGCGGAACCAAGGATATTGCATCATCACAGGGATTCTGGGTGAAAGCTACCGGTTTTAGTCCGGCATTGGCAATAACAGAAGGGGTTAAGTCCAAAACAGATGTTAGCTTCTTAAAGACAACGGGGCCTGTTCCCCACATGAAACTGTCTATTAACAATAACGGGTACACTGATGAAGCAATTGTCAGGTTCTACCAAGGAGCTTCAGATAAGCTTGATGATCTTGATGGACACAAGCTCATGAATTCGAACACCCAAATACCGAATATTTCCACAGTAGTAGATAATTCAGACCTTGTAATAAATAGTATGTCAGAGCAAAGCAATCAATTCGACATTCCAGTTAAGGCCCTGTTCTCAAGTGTCGGCACTTATACTATTAATGTTACAAAGTCAAACCTGGACCTTCCACCTGCATCATTGCTTATTTTGGAAGATCTTGTTACGGGTACTGTTACAGACCTAACGATTGACAGTGCATATACTTTTGCCGTCACCACCCTGACATCAGATCCAAGGTTTATGTTACGGCTTAAGCAAGGCTTTACACATGCAACCTCAAATGTAACTTGCAGCGGATCAAATGATGGAAGTGTGAGCATTTCCCCATTTGGAAATGGCCCCTGGAACTATGCGATATTGAACACCCAGGATGACACAGTTTACTCCTCACCAAACTCATGGCTACCAGATACAGCAGAAGGCTTGCCTGCAGGAGATTACACCGTATTTGTGAGAGACCTTGGCGGATATAACATTGATGTTAGTAAAGAAATAACCATTGCCGCACCACTGGAAATCACCGTCCAGTCAACAGTCAATGAATCAAACTGCTTTGGAGAGAGTGATGCTAGTATTAAGGTATGGGCATCGGGAGGAACAGGATCTTATACCTACAATTGGTGGAATAGCGACACCGGACAAACTATCAACGGACTCAGCATTGGCAGTTATGAAGTTCTTGTATCAGACGCAAACCAATGTGAAACTATAGCCTCTGTGACAGTAGGAGAACCTGCACTACTAAGCTATACTTACCAGTTTTCCAATGTGACGTGTTATGGTGACAACGATAGTGAAATAGACTTGTCGGTTAAAGGTGGGACAGCGCCCTATGATTACAAGTGGTCAAATGACGAGGTCTCTGAGGACCTTACAGGGCTTCCTTCAGGTAGCTACTCGGTCACCATAACAGATAACAATGGATGCGTGACCATTGGCACAATTGACATAACAGAGCCTGAAAAGGTAGAGGCTAAATTCGATATTGCTTCTAATATGGTACTCCTCTCTGATGGTGGAAACGGTATCTTCACCAATACCTCTACAGGAGCTGAATCATATGAATGGGACTTCGCTGACGGTTCGTATTCCACAGAAGAAAATCCAGTTCACACCTATACAGAGGCGGGGTATTACCAGGTATACCTCACCGCAACTAACGGGAGCTGTTCAAGTCAGGCCAACGCACCTATAGAGGTCATTGACAACGGTGTAGGTGTAGATAGTAAAACGAGGCCAGATCATGAGATTAGCATTTTTCAATCAGATGCTAAACTTTTTGTTAACTTTAATTTTGACCAGGCCCAGGATGTTGATGTGTCTATATTCAACATGGAAGGACAGTATATAGTCCACAGTGATCAGATAAGTGTCATAAATGAGACTGTGAGCTATGATCTCCCAGATGGAGCTTCTGGTTTATACTTCCTTAGAATTACCAGAAACAATACTGGATCTGTCAGTAAATTCTTCATCAACAATAATTAACAAAAGCCATTGAAAGGCCAGAAACTGAGAGTATTCGACAGAGCTGATTTTCTTTGTTAGTTTTGTGGTATTCCATGCTCAATGGCACGCTACTTTATTAAACTATCATACGACGGGTCCAATTATCACGGTTGGCAAATACAGACCAACGCCGATACTATTCAGACAGAAATCAACAATGCATTGAGTACTGTTACCGGGCAAACCACGACCTGTACTGGATGTGGCAGAACGGATGCCGGTGTACATGCATCCGAATTCTACGCACATTTTGATGCGAAGAGTGCAGCTACCTCACCAGATTTCATTTATAAGCTCAATGGATGTCTCCCTAGCGACATTGCTGTACACAAACTATACGCTGTCAACGATGACGCTAATTCGAGATTTGATGCTATTTCCAGATCCTATAAATACCAGATAATTACAGGGAAAGATGTATTTATCCAGCCGTATGCATATTACCATTACAAGCACGTAGATTTATCCGCTATGAATAGCTGTGCCAACTTACTTCTGCAGCACAAGGACTTCTCTTGTTTTAGCAGGTCTAAGACCCAAACTAAAACAAACATATGCCAGATTACAGAAGCAGTATGGACCTCCAGGAATCAAAAGCTAGAATTCAGGATCACCGCCAATCGCTTCTTGCGAGGAATGGTCCGCGCTATCGTAGGTACGATGCTCAATATAGGAGAAGGAAAGATGTCTGAGCAAGACTTCCTGAGCACTTTAGACAGCAAGGACCGCAGCAGGGCAGGGTATTCAGTCCCGGCACACGGCCTGTTTCTGGATAAGGTCTCCTACCCAGATGGATGCCTGCAAGAAATAAATATATTATGAGCTCAGTTTCCGGAAAAGCATTTGACTCAAAACTGTTCCTACGCCTGATGCAATATGCCAGGCCTTACCGGACAGCATTTCAGCTGGGGCTAATTATGACAGTAATCCTGGCCTTTCTGTCACCCTTACGTCCAATCTTGATTCAATACACAGTTGACACCTGCATTATTACGCCTGATGGCCCAGGGTTGCTTAGAATGACATTGATAATGGCTGCGCTATTGGTACTAGAATCCATACTCCAATTTGGCAACACCTACCTCACCAACTGGTTAGGACAATCGGTAATCAGGGACCTCAGAGTGCAGGTGTATGAGCATATAACAAGGTTTAAGCTGAAGTATTTTGACAATACAGCGATAGGCACTTTGGTAACCCGGGCAGTTTCAGACATTGAAACAATCGCAGATGTCTTTTCACAAGGAATCTTGGTGATCATTGGCGACATCCTGCAGTTGATTGTAGTAATCATAGCCATGTTTGTCATTGACTGGCGTTTGTCCCTCATTAGCCTGGCATCCCTGCCCTTACTGATCATCACCACCTACGTATTTAAGAGGGCGATCAAAATGGCGTTTCAGGATGTCCGGACCCAGGTAGCCCACCTGAATGTATTTGTTCAGGAACATCTGACGGGAATGAGCATTATCCAGATATTTAATAGAGAGAAGGCATCATTTGAGAAATTCAGCAACGTAAATCGGGAACACAGGAGAGCACAAATACGAGCAGTATGGATATTCTCCATCTTCTTCCCCGCGGTTGAAATTCTATCTTCAATATCCCTGGGCTTACTCATATGGTGGGGATCTAAAGGTGTAATTGGAGGGATTGTGACATTGGGCAATCTATTCGCATTCATCCTTTTTATTTTCATGCTATTCCGGCCAATTCGCCAGCTTGCTGACCGGTTCAACACCTTGCAAATGGGAATGGTTGGATCAGAGCGTGTATTCAGGGTGTTGGATACTCAGGCACAAATAGAAGATAGTGGGACGGTGTCACCTCCAAGGCTTAGAGGCAATATTAAGTTCGACAAGGTGTGGTTTGCGTATAAGGATGAAAATTATGTGTTAAAGGAGGTTAGCTTTCAAGTTTCTGAGGGAGAGACACTTGCTATAGTGGGTGCTACTGGGGCAGGTAAGAGTTCCATCATTAATATCCTCAGCCGTTTCTATGAAATCAATAAAGGCACGATCAGTATTGATGGAATTAACACCAGAGATTATAAATTGGAATTTTTAAGAAATTCCATTAGCGTAGTGCTGCAGGATGTATTTCTTTTCTCTGATTCAATACTTAATAATATTACATTGAACGATCCTGAGAAAAGTGAAGAAGATGTTGTTAAAGCTGCCAAGAAAGTGGGCATACACGACTTCATCCAAAATTTACCAGGAGGCTATCACTTTGACGTAAGGGAACGAGGCGGGATGTTATCTGTTGGGCAACGGCAGCTGCTGTCCTTCCTGAGAGCGTTGATACACAATCCTCATATCCTGGTATTGGATGAAGCGACCTCCTCCGTAGACTCAGAATCAGAGATGTTGATCCAGGAGGCAATACGAGCACTCACAGAGAACCGCACCTCTATCATAATTGCTCACCGGCTGGCGACCATCCAGGCGGCAGACCGGATTCTTGTAATGGACCATGGCAGGATTGCGGAGAGCGGCACCCATCAGGAATTACTCAAACTGGACGGGCACTATAAACGGCTATATGACCTCTCCAAAATCAAGGAGAGCGCTTGATGATTTAGTGGCCCCCACTCATCTTACCGGGCTGAGCGAGTGTGATGTGTTGCGTTGCCTCCTAATAACAGGATAGGACCTCCCCCTATTCCTCGATCTCATCAAAGCTGCTCTCAGTAGCACGAACAAATACCCATGCATCTGAACTGAGCTTAATAAACTGCTTGTCAAGTAGTGCGGGTGCCTGAATCTGTGACCCAGAATCCCCTGTTGCATCAGCACTGCCTTTGAGCAGCACACCAATCCTATCGCGTAGATCCAACATGTTGTCTTTGAAATTGCTAGCAGTCATTATTTTGCCATCTGCCAACCACTTGCGGAACTGGATACTCCGCCATGACTTATACGGTTCCATGCGCCCCAGCATATTCATCGCAAAGCGCTTCCCTGCAGTATCCCAAAGCTGGTGCTCCAACTCATCTGAGCTGCCCATTATCTCCTGCATAGCTGCCGTTGATAACCATAGGGCCGTTACCTGTGTATCCGCTGTCACCGTTGCGGTACGCTGTACTCCAGTAAGCACCGCCATTTCTCCAATTACAGATCCCTGTCCTACAATGTCAACTATTGTCTCGCCGACAGAAACCTTAACTGATCCACGTGCAATTATAAACAACCCATCCCCGGGGCCACCTTCCTTCATCAGAACCTGCCCAGACTGATATATTTTATCCTCAACGGTCGCTTCCACTTTCCTGAAGGTGTCAGCATCCAGTCCCTGGAGCCAGGGTATCTCATTCAACAGTTCATGAGGTGCAGGAAGTTTTATTGCAGGGGGAGAGTCCATCAACTTCTTCATTCTCTCCTCTACCGAAGCGATCATTTTTTCAGTTTCATCATCTTCAATTCGCCCCTGATTCTGAAGTTTATTGATGGCACTTCGTTCATGGTTCAAGACGGAACGGATTGCATGTTTGGTTTCAATTGCTGCAGCTATTTCTGGATTTACCTCACGTATCCCTTTTATATAGTGGAGGCCACGCATCCTATTACTATGAATCTCCCCTTTTACTTCATCAACAACAGCCTTGGTGGTGCCACCTTCCTTATTATCCACCATACTTTCGAGCAACTTAACCACCTCTTCCTGTGCCACTATGAACCCTTGAGCAATGTCATAGCTCATAGCCAACCTGGTGGACAATTCATTCTTTGCAAGCGTCCCCAGTAAGGGAACAGATTGCAGTTTACTCAATAGTGTCGGTGTACCCCAAAGTTTTTCCAAATAATTCCTTTGAGAGAGCTTCTCTTTACCACCCATATCCAGCATTTCACTTACGCCTTCTGCCAGACGCCTTACAGCCTGTGGCCCCAGCAATCCATCTTTAAATTGGTGCCAGTAAGAGCTCTTCTCTTTCTCTAATATCCTCCGTCTTGTCTCAGCCAATGTATCCATCTGAGCCAATTCTTCTGAAGAAATATCCGGAGCTGTGAGATTGGGAAGGTATTCTCTAACAGCACTCCAATTGGCACCGCTCAGGAACCTATCACCTTTCATTAGTTCAACAGAATTGTCCGTATCTTCTTTTAAGTCCTCATAGGCTGAGGTCATCATCATGGCCTTCACCGCCGGAATCTTAGTCAACCCAAGTTTATTTACCAATATTTTGATCGTGGTGGCATTCACGATTAGAGTCAGGGCTACAACACCTGAAATAAGGAAAAGAAATTGATTGATTACCACCTCCGCTTGCTCATTGCTTATTTCAAGGGAAACAGCCATTTGTTTCGGGTCTATGCCAGCAACAATCAAAGCCAGGGCAAGTCCAATAGCCCCTCTCAACGCCCCGTACCATACAACCACAGCATCTCTCTTCGGCAACCCATATCCTATACGCTTCATAATGGGATAGAACATCAGGATGACTATCGCTCTAACAACATGTATACCTACATATACAATAAAGAGAAGCAAATAATCATTTGCTGTTGCGTCAAAAACCCCTCGTTCCGCTATCACCACCCCTACAATGATAAATATGAGCACATTGGCAATAAATGCTGCCAGCTCCCAGAATTCATGCAGAAAATGGCCCACCTCAGGACTAATCCTTGTCTTCCCCACTCCAGCCATAACCAATCCGTATGCTACCAGTCCCAACACACCCGAAACATGCAGAAAGTCCTCCGCTGCGAAGAAAACAAAATAAGCAGCTGCAACGATTACTGATATCTCAACAAATGCGTCATTAAACACTCTTTTAACCCATGCAACAACAACATAACCAATAGCAATACCCAGCACCGTACCTCCAAGGGCCACTCGAAGGAACTCTACAAAGGGGGACGATGAATCAGTGGGCATAATTACCTCGCCGGTAGCCGAAAATGTAATTGCTACGATAGGCGCATAAATGACCATGAAAATTACGATTGCTGTACCATCATTCAGGAGTGACTCCCCCTCAATGAGTGTTCCCAGTTTTTTACTCGCACCAAGTTCCTTCAGTAGTGCTACTACTGCCACCGGGTCAGTTGCAGAAACTACAGATCCAAACATGAGCGCGTACGCCCAGTTCCAACCACCGAAGCCCCAACCCATAGCCTCAGTCCCAATTATAATTGCTGCGGTAAGTACCAGGGCTACCACTATTCCAGGTACGGCAAGAATGATCGCATTACCCACAGATTTCTTAAAAACATGAACATCGAGGGCAAAAGCCGCCTCAAAAATCAGAATTGGAAGGAACACATACAATATCAGGTGAGGATCTATATGCCCGGCCCACTCTACACCTATTCTTAGCGTTTCCAGGGCCCCGTCAAATGCTCCATTATTGCCCATTACACCCATCAAGATACCTATCAGAAGTAGCGTAACCGTAAACGGCAGTGGACTCTTCTTTAGAAAATGCCGCGTTGCCGCACCTATTATTAATGCTACAATGATGAAAAGCAATGGCTCCATTCCACCTCCGTGTTCTCCTCCACCCTCATGGGTACTCTCAGCGATTGCTTCATGAGGTCCTTCAGCATCTTGTATAGATGCATGTCCTTGATGCTGAGCCTCCTCATTTTGCACAACAACTTCCTCCTCTGTATTTGAATGATCTTGCGCACTAACACCTTCCAGGCCCGTGAAGGACAAAAATGCAAAACAAGCGATGATGCTAATTATTCTATTCATGGTTTGAGTAAAATTGATGATAAATAGGTTGTTAATCCTGCTCACTTGCTACTAGTTCTTGCAACATTTCCAAATGCTGTTGTTTCACCGGATCGCGTAACTTGATACAAGTCTCAGTATAGTATTTATGTTTCTCTAGAAATTTTATTTGAAGCTCATTCCATTTCATGGTATCCAACCCTGCTCCCCTACCGTTGAGCTCTTTAAGCAATGTAGCTCCGATGCGCTCGAACTTATCTGTCCCCAAATAATCAAGATCTGCATCACAAATTATTTTTTCAAGATTATTCTTGGCCGTTTGAGGGACTTTAGTGGTCATTATCATCCCACATATAGTTTCAATTTCGTCATTGGAGTATCCAAAATTTGGAAGTTCTTTCCTTGCTATTACACAGCCAGCATCCTCATGATCTTGATATGTTTTTATAAAACCTGAATCGTGAAAAAGTGCTGCAACTCTAACGATGTTAAGGTCATTGCCCTCTACATCTTCCTGCTCCGCAATTTCAATTGCTGAATTGTACATGTCCCTGGTGTGATGAACACCATGGTAATACAAACCATCCGGAAGTTTCTTTTCCAGCATGTCGAAAACGAACTTTTCAATTTCTTCTATAGGTGCCTTCTCAACTACCTTCTTCTCTTTCTTTAGTGCCTTCTTAGGTTTTCCAACAAAGAACATTTCTATCTCACCTTTTCCTTTGGCTTCGATCTTACCTCTAAACTCAAGTTCGTAATAATCACTGATAATTTCTGATGTGAATTTTGATATGTTTATTCTTCCAGGAGTGCCATTGCTCTCCATTCTTGCTGCGGTATTTACTGTGTCTCCCCAAACATCATACGTAAATTTCTTTGTACCCACCACGCCAGCAACCAATCCACCTGAGTGAATTCCCACCCGCATCCTCCATTTGATCTTGGCTGTCTTCCCTCGTTCTTCAAGAAAATCCAGCATTGCCTGGGCTGCACGCACACATTGTAAAGCATGGTCTTCCCTTTCCTCAGGCAAGCCACATACTGCCATGTAGGCATCACCGATTGTTTTAATTTTCTCCACACCATATTCACCCATTATCGCATCAAACCCCTTGAAAATATCATTTAGCTCCGCGACCAAATTCTCTGGGGTGATTTTTGCAGACTGCTCTGTGAAGCCCTTAAAATCAGTGAATAACATTGTCACTTCCTCATGGCTCTGAGCTGATGTATGGCCCTTTTTCTTGAGCTCTTCAGCTATAGCTACTGGCAGAATATTGTGTAGTAGCCGTTCAGATTCTTCCTTTTCGCTTCTAAGGTCTTTAGTTCGCTCAGCAACCTGAATCTCCAACATCTCTTTCTGCTTTTCAATAAGCTTCTTCTTCTCCTGTTCTTGTTTCAGAGCTTCTGCAGCCAGCCTTCTGTTCTCAATGGCACTCACAATAATATTGGTAAGCAGCTTCATGAAATTGAGGTGCTTAATAATAGAACTAACGCCAACTTCATCTTCGACGATATCACCAACGATCAGGTATGCTAGCGGCCGTTCACCGTGATAAACCGGAACAACCATGTCAAAATTCTTAAATATCTCGCCCAGCGCATTAACAGAAGTGATATCCTGTATGTGGAGCAAGTCACGTTCAACATCAAAGCTATCAATCTCTTTATCTTCAACTTTATAGTCAAGAATAACGCGCCACCGTTTGTACTTAGCGAAGAGGATGAGTTTTTCTATTTTGAGTTCATCTTTAACGAAAGACTCAAATTTGGCCAGAATTTCTAAAGTCGATTCATTGTAATTAATGGCATTGGTGATTTCCAACAGAATGTTTAGTTCTGAGTTCTTACCTGCCAGCCGTTCTTTGAAACGGGCAATCTTAAGCTTAAATTTATTTTTTATTTCCTCCTCTGACATAGTTAACTGACATTGGATATATTAAGATGGAAATTTATTAAAAAAATATCATATTTCTTGAATATATCATTTTAGATGCTATTTTTGAATCTCCAAAAACGAATACACCATTCTACATGCCCATGAGTTCAGAACAAGATTATGGCAAAGGAAAACTGAAGTTGTCATTTGGCAAAACGATGGACATAATTAAGCCTTATGTGTCCAATAGGTTTATGGAGCAGTTGAAAGGGGTGTGGTTCATTATCTTTTATTTGATTGCTTTTCAGATTGTTGTTCTTGGCCTGCCTATCGTATATTCCCTAATGATCTCCTGCGGGATCCTGATTGTGATTATCGGGTTGATGTTCTTTATGGAGGGCTTAATGCTGGGATTAATGCCATTTGGGGAAATAATTGGGGCAAAATTACCTCGAAAATCCAAGCTGCCGGTTATCCTTGGCTTTTCATTCTTATTAGGTGTGGGCGCGACGTTCGCTGAGCCTGCTATTGCAGTTCTTAAAGCGGCAGGTGCGGGTGTTGTTCCTACAAAGGCTCCCTTGCTTTACAGCTTATTGAACGAATTTTCAGATCAACTTGTATACTGCGTAGGTGCAGGAGTGGGCGTTGCGGTTCTACTGGGTGTTCTCAGATTTCTCTATGGATGGTCGCTAAAGATTTTTATAATTCCCCTGGTGATTATTCTTGCTACCTTCACCACCTGGGCACATATGAACGAGATACTGAATCCCATCATTGGTCTCGCCTGGGATTGTGGTGCGGTAACTACCGGACCAGTAACCGTTCCGTTGGTACTTGCCCTGGGCATCGGGGTCTCCAGAGTGGTAAGTAGCGGTGATTCCAGTTCAGCAGGATTCGGAGTAGTTACCCTTGCCTCTCTTTTTCCAATTATCGCGGTACTGTGCTTAGGTACCTACCACTATAGTGCAGATGATTATTATGGTGCACCTAACTCTCAAATAGGAGAAATTGCCACAACAACAACTTCGGTTGAACCGGTTCAGGATGAAGAAGTACCGGAACAGCAATTTACAGTAGCTGAGTTTGAGGATTTTACATCTTCTGGAATCATTCAGGGAAACTATGATATTGCCTATGACAGAGAAAATGCTGTTTATGACGATGGTAAATTCATTATAGAACAACCGACCGTAATATTCAAAAAGAGCAACAAGAGTATGGTGACCAGTGATGTGCCTAAATGGAACAATAACGCTGATCTGAAAACGCAAATTAAAGAGTCTGTTATTGCTGCCTTTATGGCGATTATTCCTCTCTGTCTTTTTCTTTTCCTAACGTTGAAATTTATCCTGCGGGAAAAAGTCCCTCGTGCAGATGAAATAGCAGCGGGTCTCGCATTTGCAATTATAGGGATGGCTTTGTTTGGGCTTGGCATTCTGTTAGGACTAACACCATTAGGCGAGCAGCTTGGCGGCAACATACCGGCTGCTTTCTCCAATATTGTGCCCTGGGAGTTGACCGGTCATGCCGGGCCATTATATGGTGAGCTATCCGGCAAGATGGTTGCCATTGGATTTGCATTTTTACTTGGATACGGTGCAACGCTGGCTGAACCAGCGCTGAATGCACTGGGATCTACTGTGGAAAAGATAACTGTCGGATCCTTCAAGAAATCGCTTTTGATGAAGACGGTAGCTATTGGAGTCGGCGTAGGAATTGCTATGGGGGTTATGAAAATTGCCTTTAACATTCCATTGACTTACATGCTTCTACCACCATATATCGCACTGATATTCCTTACCCTAATATCATCAGAACAATTTGTCAACTTTGGTTGGGACAGTGCCGGAGTAACTACTGGCCCTATAACGGTCCCACTAGTATTGGCAATGGGCCTCGGGGTCGGCGCCAGTGTTCCAGGAGTAACCGATGGATTCGGCGTTCTGGCAATGGCTTCAGTAGCCCCGATCATCGCAGTTTTGACCGTAGGTTTACTGATATCGAGAAAGAAATCTGATATTGAAGAAGAGTAATTATGGACTATCTAAACAATTATTCCTTGGTGACAGTAATCCTTCCAAAGGAGTCCGCTGCTGCTACGCTTGAGAAAGCAATTGAGAGCTATCCGGGTTCAGCAGTTATGCTAAGTGCGCGGGGGTCGATCTCAAGTGACAAATGGTATTCAAGGGTTTTTCCCCCTGTCAATCCAGAACAGCAGGTTGTGGAACTATTGGTGGAAGATGACAGGATCACTGACCTTATGAACAGCATCACACTTGCTGGTCATTTCAATTCTTCAGGCTCTGGAGCTGTATTTGCCACCAAATGTGGAAAGACACTGTATCTGGGAGATAAAGGCGCAAGTGTTACCAGCAAAGCAGTTGGCATCTCTGATGGTATTGAATATAAATCAGAAACGACGACCATTTACTGCATTGCCCAAAAGGACAAGTCAGAAGCGATCGCAAATGTTGCGATGAAAGAGGGTTCACCAGGTCCTACCGTAGTTTTCGGGGAAGGCAGGGGCATCAGAGACCGTATGGGACTGCTTAGAATTGCCATCAGCCCGGAAAAGGAACTTATTCGGGTTGTAGTTAACAATTACGATGTTGAGCCGGTGTTTGATGCGATGGTAAAAGAAGGCAAATTAGATACACCTGGAATGGGTTTTATTTACACCATGCCAGTTGACAAAGCTTATGTGAGCCTGGCAAGTATTGTCGGAGAAAAAGACCAATTGGCTTCCAACCATCAAATAATAAAAGCAATTGATGATATCAAAGGGGGAACAGCGTGGCGTACACTTAGTTCAGACACTTCTGGGGAAGCAGGTCCGGACCGGAAACATCTTCTGGATCTTGTGCGTCTTTCATGTGTGACGGAACGAGATAAAGGTGATGAAATTGTGGATGCTGCTATTGCTGCGGGGGCACCAGGAGCAAGTATTGCTTACGGTACAAAATTGGGGAGTGAAGAAACTAAAGGAGGTATCAACCTGAGTACAGAGATGGAGGTTATTGAACTTACCGTATCTCCCAAAGCGGTTGATGATATTATTGGGAAAATGTCAGAAGCTGCCAAAGCCAACGACAACGACAACGTATATTTCTACACTCAATCTGTTCCCAAGGCACTGACTTACCTTGGCTAGAGTTTCGCAGCAAGGTATTGGGCCGTATAAGACGTATTTACAGCAGTCCCAAGTTTTTCAGGCACACCTTCACAAACTACATGCCCTCCCTTTTCACCACCCTCCGGCCCCAGATCAATAACCCAATCTGCACTCTTGATTATATCCATGTTGTGCTCGATAACAACCATAGAATGCCCCTGATCTATTAATGCGTTAAAAGAGATGAGCAACTTGTTGATATCATGAAAATGCAAGCCTGTAGTTGGCTCGTCAAAGACAAATAATGTACGCTTGGTCTGGGCATCCAATTTTTTAACTCCAAGAAAGGTAGCTAATTTAATACGCTGTGCCTCTCCACCGCTAAGTGTGCTGGAAGGTTGGCCCAATTTGACATAGCCCATTCCTACATTCTGCAACGGTTGCAATTTCCTTACAATAGCTTTCTCACCTGGTTGATTAACTGTACCAAAGAAAGAAATTGCCTCATCAATGGTTAAATCTAAAATATCAGCGACACTCTTGTTTCGATACAACACATCCAGAATATCTTTCCTAAACCGCCTACCCTTACACTCTTCACACACTAAGTGAACGTCTGCCATAAACTGCATCTCGATTTTGATCTTACCTTCCCCATCACACTCCTCACAGCGTCCCCCATCTACGTTAAATGAAAAGTGAGATGGCTTATATCCCATTTGTTTAGAGAGCTGCTGCTCAGCATACAAAGACCGAATGTCATCATAGGCTTTCAAATAGGTTACAGGATTTGAGCGTGATGACTTCCCTATGGGATTTTGATCAACAAATTCAATATTAGATATGGCGTCAAGATCCCCCAGGATCCTCTCATGGCTGCCGATCTTCTTACCATAACCTCCCAGGTGTTTATGAACTGCTGGATACAAAATATTTTTCACCAGTGAAGACTTGCCAGACCCGCTTACACCACTCACCACCGTCAGTACACCCAGAGGAAATTTGACATCTACTCCCTTCAGATTATTCTCCCGGGCACCCTTTATCTGAATGTACTTTTTCCACTTTCTGCGCTCCTTCGGTACTTCTATTTTCAAAACCCCATTAAGGTACTGTGCCGTGAGGCTTATTTTCTCTTTTAACAGGCTTTCGTGCCCCCCATGAAAAACGAGTTCACCCCCTTCCATTCCGGCTAAAGGTCCTAAATCCACTATTTCATCTGAAGCCTTCATGATCTCTTCATCATGCTCAACAACGATTACCGTGTTGCCTAACTCTTTCAAGGATGTGAGAACTGATATTAATCGATCTGTATCCCTAGGATGCAGGCCAATGCTAGGCTCATCCAAGATATACATGGCTCCAACAAGAGAACTTCCAATTGAAGTTGACAGATTGATGCGCTGTGACTCTCCCCCGGAAAGCGTGTTAGAAAGGCGATTGAGCGTAAGGTACTCCAACCCCACATCACACAGCAGTGTCAATCTGGACGTAATCTCCAGCAATAATCTGCGGGCAATCTGTTGATCACGCTCATTGAGTTTGAGCTCCTTAAAGAATAGCAGCAGTTTAGAAGCAGGCCATAATACAAGGTCTATTATCGAACGCCCACCAACTTTTACATAACCTGCATCAGACCTGAGTCTTGTCCCTTTACATTCAGGGCACTTCGTTTTGCCGCGATATCTGGATAACATAACACGATACTGGATCTTGTAGCTCTTCCTTTCTATATAGTTAAAGAAGGTATTCAAACCTTTAAATTGCTTGTTACCTATCCAAAGAAGATCCTTCTGTTCCTGGTTTAATTCTATATAGGGACGATGCACAGGAAAATCAAAATCTGCAGCCGTAGCAATAAGCTTCTCCTTCCATTTTTGCATTTTCGGGCCTTTCCAACAGGCAATAGCATCCTCAAACACCGAAAGCCCTTTATCAGGTATTACCAGATCCTGATCAATACCTATGATGCTCCCAAATCCTTCACAACTCTTGCATGCACCATAAGGATTATTGAAGCTGAAAAAATGCTCAGAAGGATGCTCAAAGATCATGTCATCCAACTCAAACCTATTTGAAAAAGACGCAGTCTTAGTCTCTCCCTCCGATTTAGCCAATACATCGACCTCGCAAACTTCACCTCCTTCATAAAATGCAGTCATTACAGAATCTGATATTCTAGTAGTATTGGCATCGTCTTCCTTTGTGGAAACAACAATTCTGTCAATCACTATACTGCACTCATTCAGAGGCGTTTTGGGGCTATTGGCTTCTATATAATCTTCGATATTCACAATTTTCCCATTGTGTGATAATCTTGTGAACCCACGTTGAGTCAAGATACTGAGGCCTTTACCCTCTTCATCCTTATATGGCGCTCTTAAAATGATCTTTGTTCCTTTCTTCAGGCCGTTAATATAGTCCACCACGTCTGCAACGGTATCTCGTTTGACCTCCTCTCCTGATACAGGCGAATAGGTTCTGCCGACCCTTGCAAAGAGCAGCTTCATATAATCATACACTTCAGTCGTAGTGCCTACAGTTGAACGCGGGTTCCGGGTGATTGTCTTTTGCTCAATAGCCACCGCTGGTGATATCCCGCTGATCCTATCAACATTTGGCTTTTGAAGGCTGCCCATAAACTGGCGGACATATGCTGATAGACTTTCGACATACCTTCTTTGTCCTTCAGCAAATAAGGTATCGAATGCCAGTGATGATTTACCCGACCCAGAAAGACCTGTAATAGTGATGAACTGGTTGCGCGGCAGGGCTATGGATACATTTTTAAGATTATTGACCCTGGCACCCTCAATGATTATATAATCGAGAGGATCAAGATCCTTGACCGCATCATTTGAATGGTTTTTAGCTTCTGTCTTTGCCATAAGAGGGCTGCAAAATTACTCATTATGTGAGGAATATTTACCTGTACCCAGTCTTTTTGTCTCAATCAAATCAGACCAATCTGAGCATCCGTTTTAGGGTAGGGTGTTGTTAATAATTGTTAAATAATAGCATGCTCCTATCAGGAACCCAGGGCGTAGACACAATTTACAGTTGCTTTTTTAGGCTATAATTGCATATCTTTGGCTTAATGAATTGTGAGATACGTGTAACTAAATAGAGATAGTCACGTAGAAGCAACCAAATAGCAAAACAGAATTTCATAAAAAAACGACGCCTATAGCTTAAACTTTTACGCATTTTTCATCCGGAGCTTACTTGAATCATTCATCTGCTGATGGTAAGCTGAATTTTAACTAAAATTGGATATCATGCGTAGACAAATCTTAAGTGACAAGGAACTCATCGGTCAGTATATTAAGGGCCACGAAGGCAGTTTAGAAGTTCTAATCAATCGACACAAATCTAAGATCTTCACTCACATTGTTCTTATCGTAAAAGATAGAGCATTGGCGGAAGATATATTTCAAGATGCCTTTATCAAGGTAATCAGGACACTTCGTGCGGGAAAATACCGCGAGGAAGGAAAGTTCTTGCCCTGGGTAATGCGCATAGCGCACAACCTGGCAGTAGATCACTTCAGGAAGAGTAACAGGATGCCTACTACCAGTGGAAGTGATGACTTTGACATTTTTGATGTTATCTCTGACACTCAGGCCAGTATAGAAGATGTTGTGGTTAAAGATGAAATCCACACAGATTTAAGGGCCCTGGTTGAAGAGCTCCCTGAAAAGCAGAAGGAAGTGCTGATCATGCGTCATTATTGTGATATGAGCTTCAAGGATATTGCTGAGGAGACCAATGTGAGCATCAATACGGCTTTAGGGCGTATGCGGTATGCATTGATCAATCTGAGAGCATTGATAGAGGAGCGTGACGTAACGTTAACCAGAGACTAACGTATATTTCGTTCTCCTAACTACGATCCAGATACCATTCCAGTGGTACCTGAATAATATTCCCATTCACTGAGGTCTATGCAATAATCTCTGTCTACACCCGTTTATATGGCAAGAAACCACAATAAATTGCTTTTTGCCTATGGACAAAACTTTTACTCGAAATGAATACATGCGGATTATTAATGAAGAAAAAGAACTATTGGATTCTGCTTCTCGTGACGCTAACGTTCAATCTAATCCTTCAAACAACACCATTAATAACATTTTGAATTTTTCTAAAGCCTATAGCTGTCAAAATTCAAAATCGGTTGGAAACATAGAGAACATGTTGAACTAGTCAATCCCAAAGTATTAGAAAAGACCATCGACTTAGGTAGGTGGTCTTTTTTTTGTGCCTGTATCTCTACTTATTCCACATAGACCGGCGGCCAACCTGGCTACAGATAGGACACTCAGCCGGGTCATGACCCCGGGCGGGGCAATGTTCACGTCCAAAATAAATGATCTGCAGGTGCAGTTTGTTCCATTTATCCTGTGGGAAGAGACGCTTGCTGTCTTTCTCTGTTTGCACGACGTTTTTCCCACTGGAAAGCCCCCATCGGTATATCAGGCGGTGAATGTGTGTGTCAACAGGAAAAGCTGGATATCCAAAAGCCTGGGACATCACCACAGAAGCGGTCTTGTGCCCTACTCCTGGAAATGCTTCCAGATCTTCAAAGGTTTGTGGTACCGCCCCATCATGCAAGTCGAGAATCATCTGAGACAAACCATAGATACCCTTAGCCTTGGCACCCGACAATCCACAAGGCTTGATGATCTCCTGAATATCTTCAACGGTTAATTTTACCATGTCGTAAGGGTTGTCAGCGCGCCTGAACAGCTTAGGGGTTATAATATTCACCCTGGCATCTGTACATTGGGCTGACAGTAGTACTGCGACCAATAAAGTGTATTCGTCCTTGTGCTGTAATGGGATGGGTACCTCAGGATATAGGTCCTCAAGTTTTCCCTGCACAAACTGAGCTTTTTCCTGTTTTGTCAAAACACTAAGAAATTTTGAATGACCTAAATTCCTCCACTTCTCCTTCCTGTACTAATACCCTTTCAACTTCTGACTGCTCAGAACCTATATGACACCATCGTACAAATTCATTCAGTTTATCCCGTTCTCCTTCAACTTCCACATACACAGAGCCATCAAGCTCATTACGTACAAATCCTCTTACTCCTATGCAGTCTGCTTTGTCCTTGGTAGATACACGAAACCAAACGGCCTGAACCTTTCCCTCTATACGGATATTAAAGTGCAGCATTGTTTAATCCAGATATTCATTATACAATTGAGACATTTCCTCGTTGAAACAACAGAATACAACCTTATGCACAACTTTAGCAGACAACAGGAACTCCCTGACCTCAGTCATTGCTATCTCCGTGGCCTGTCTCTTTGGGAATTGATACACACCTGTACTGATAGCAGGAAATGCCACAGAACCTATGCCCGCCTCCTCTGCAACAATGAGGGAGCTTCTATAGGCCTTACCCAGTAATTCTACTTCTTGCTGGTCTCCGCCATACCATACAGGCCCCACCGTGTGAATTACATACTGTGCCTTGAGGTCGTATCCCAGAGTCAGCCTTGCTTCCCCTATACGACAACCGTGTAAGCTTCGGCACTCTTCTAATAACCTGGGGCCTGCAGCTCTGTGTATTGCTCCGTCTACCCCTCCCCCTCCCAGTAGCGTAGTATTCGCTGCATTAACTAATGCATGAACATCTAGTTCTGTGATATCACCTGTAAAAACTTCTATTACGGAATGAGACATTTGACGACTTGAATTTGATGCTAAGATACTTTGTTTTAATCCAAAATAAACTCGCGATATATCCGCTCTCCGTCCCGGTAAAAGGTAAACAGATAAAATCCAGCAGGAAGGCTCGCCAAATCTAGATTGGTTATTTCACTTGAAAGTTTAAATTTCATGATCAATTTCCCAGTTGAAGTTGACAAAATAACATCCCAGGTGTTTCCCAAACACCCCGAGATACTGACGCTCCCTTCAGACGGATTGGGGTACACTACCGGTGCCATTAGTCCGGATTGATCTACATGAGAGAGTCCAATCACCTCTATGAGAGAAACAGGTATTTTGTTCATTCCCCATAGCTGTTCTTCATATAGTGATTGATAGTATATTTCTATTGTATCTTCAAGGGCGGAACTACCAGATAGACTTACCCCATACCGCTCCCCTGGATATACTTCAAGTGTATCCAACGTATCAGCTAACGGAAGCTGGCGACCATCCGACGTTAAGGCAATTACATTTAGCTGCTCAGGGAAAACGTATGACTGCTTGCCATATCCAGTATTGAATATTCGCAACAATATATTCTCTTCAACTAAGCCATTTATGCGTACTTGACTGTCTGTGTAGATATTATCGCTTCCTGTATTATTTATCATAAAGTGATCCGGGAAATAGTTCACAAAGGAGCCAATAGCGGTGTAGTCGTCATGCCATGACTTATCCATATCATAGGCCATCCAGGAGTATTCTTTGTCGAATGAAGGACCGCCTGTCCAAAGCGTATTTGCCCCTCCAGCAGGCCGGACAATTAGAGGTCCGAACATACCCATTTGCATGTGCAGTACAGTTGTTACATGACAGTGATAAATATAATTACCAGCGTAGGAGGCAACAAAGGAGTAAGTACCTGTGTCGCCCTGTAATACAAAAAACGATGTGGTTGGGACCCCGTCATTTGCTTGATTTACATCCAGTCCGTGCAGGTGCACGGTGTGGGCTTCCACAGCGGGATTGTACAAGTTAATTATTACAGTATCGCCTTCATTTACTTCAATTAAAGGAGCGGGCATAGTAATCTTACTTGCACTTCCTTGGTCGAACCCAAACCCCCAGAAGTTCAAAGAATCATCATTGTAGGTGAGCATCACGCCATCCATCCTAGTTATCAGATTGAACACCTTGGTTTGACCAAAAGCTGCCCAACTGTAGATCAGCAGCCCAAATACGCACACAAATTTACCAATAGACATCACTGAATTGAAATTATCATTATCATTCCTCCCGGGGAATTTCCCCCAATTGTTGTGGCCACCAGGTTATGATCGTGTACCGGATACAAACCGGGCTGTTGGGGCACAAGTTCCAAAACTAAGTTATCCATGGTCCTTACCGGGAAACTATCTTTTAACCTTCCCACATGATCTGGTTTTGAACTTGAAGCTAAAATTCGCAAATGATATCCGTGAAAATGAAAGCTATGCTCCATTAATCCCAAATTAGCTATATGTATTCGAATTGTATCATTCACATACCCATTAACAATAGCGGTTGAATCATTTTGAAGAACCGGATAGTAATGTCCATTAATGGTGAAATGATCAGCTAGATAGGTAGCAGGATCAACATTGATGCCCAAAGCAATATCTCTATTCCAGTCAGCCTGGTGATCTCGTAGATTCCAATAAAAATTCGCACCTGTAAACGAATTAACGCTTATCATTCCCCCAAGCCCCATATATCGATTCAGTCCGGTATTATCATAATATGAATACAGGCCAGCATCAGGAAAGAAGATAGAGAATGTTGTATCGATTCCGGGGTAAAGAGCCACGGGGTTGGGCAATGGCATAGATACCATGAAGGAATGCCCGATGGAATCAGTATTCTCAATTCTCAAATTCAGAGTATCGCCCGGTACAAGCTTAAGCACGGTATTATAGGTGCTGAAATTTTGAGATTCATTAAAGGCGATATATGGTACGCTATCAAGAGTGTTAACCGCTATGTAACCACGGTTAATATACAAGTGGTAATCCACGGCAAGGCATGGGGTTGTGTGAGAAATTATCACAAGACTAATGCTAATCAGAAAACGAATCATATGTATCAGATAGGGGCCAACCCAATTGAATTGTGAATAAATATAATTATTATACCTCTAATCGTCTTGCTATGCTCAACAATAATTGTGTACTTTGTTAGATATTGGATATTTAGGTATGCACCAACTCAAAATCGGCGATAAAGCGCCTATAATTGACGCTCTCGACCAAGATGGAAATCACGTTGGCCTGGAGCAGTACATAGGAAAAAAGGTTGTACTGTACTTCTATCCAAAGGATAATACACCTGGGTGTACAGCTGAATCATGTGATCTGCGCGATAATTACGATTATCTCCAGAAGGCAGGATACGAAGTGTTAGGGGTAAGTGCTGATACCGAAAAGAAGCATCAAAATTTTATCAATAAATATAAGCTTCCGTTCAGACTCATTGCTGACACAGAGAGGAAAGTGCTGAATGATTATGGTGTATGGGGAACCAAAAAGTTTATGGGCATAACCTATGAAGGTATCCATAGAACCACCTTTATTATTTCCGAAGATGGAACGATTGAAGACATCATTACCAAAGTCAAAACAACAAATCATACTAAACAGATATTGCACAATAAATAATTTTTATATAGCTGACATCCAGCTTATTAATTCGCTTTATTTAATCTATTAATACAATACCAATATGGACAAAGAAGTCAAAGGTGGAAAGGCCGATAAGTCAGCCAAGAACGAGAAGCTAACTGCCCTGCAACTCACCATGGAAAAGCTGGAAAAGACATATGGAAAAGGGGTTGTAATGAAACTGGGTGATGCTGCTGTGCAAGAGATGAACGTAATTCCTAGTGGGTCAATTACGCTGGACATGGCCCTTGGCGTCAATGGCTTACCTAAAGGACGAATCGTGGAGATATATGGGCCGGAGTCATCTGGAAAAACTACCCTGGCTATTCATGCAATTGCAGAAAGTCAAAAACAGGGTGGTATTGCTGCATTTATAGATGCCGAACACGCTTTTGACCGTTATTATGCACAAAATTTAGGGGTTGATGTAGCGAATCTGTTGATCTCACAGCCTGACAACGGTGAGCAAGCCCTCGAGATCGCTGATAACCTAATTCGCTCTGGTGCTATTGACATCCTGGTTATTGACTCCGTTGCTGCACTCACACCACGGGTGGAACTGGAAGGTGAAATGGGAGATTCCCAGATGGGCTTACAAGCTCGACTGATGTCCAAGGCCCTTAGAAAACTAACGGGAACGATCAGCAAAACCGGGTGCTGCTGTATTTTCATCAACCAAATACGGATGAAAATAGGTGTTATGTTCGGCAATCCAGAGACCACTACCGGAGGGAATGCCCTTAAATTTTACTCTTCAGTCCGTTTGGACATCAGGAGAATTGGCCAGATCAAGGATGGTGAATCCATTATAGGGAACAGAACCCGCGTAAAAGTGGTAAAGAACAAAGTGGCACCACCTTTTAGAACCGCCGAATTTGACATTATGTATGGGCAGGGTATTTCCCGAATGGGTGAACTTATTGATATGGGAGTTGATGCCAGCGTTATCAGAAAAAGTGGTTCATGGTTCAGTTATGGGGAAACAAAACTTGCCCAGGGGCGAGATGCAGTAAAACAACTGCTTAATGACAATCCAGAACTAGCTGAGGAAATTGAGGCCAAGACCATGGAGGCGGTGGCTGCCATGAATTAACGCCTTGCGCTGCCTGACCCCATTCCTTCAAGTTAAGCAACCAGTAAAATGGCACTACTGCCTGATGTGGTGTTTTGCTATGCTCCCTCTATTGATTGCCTGTGAAGGTCGAGAACAAGGTTCAGGTGCAGAAGTGAATTCCAACCTCCCCTTGTCAGAACAAATTGCCGCAGCTACAGAGGAAATCAACGCCAATAGAATGAATGCATCTGCATTCCATAAACGGTCTCAGCTTCACCTGTACAACAGAGACTTACCACGGGCAATGGATGATGTATCCGTCGCGATGAATATCAATGCGAGCGTGGCAGACTATTATTACACTTTATCAGATATCCACTTTGCAAATGGAGATATCGTATTGGCAACAGAAGCGCTATCTGAAGGCTTGGAATTGGCCCCCGATAACGTACGGGCATTGCTCGCATTGGCTGAAATGTATTATGTCCTGAAAAACATGAAGAGCAGCGTGTCACTACTCAAAAGAGTAACGGCAATTGACAAACACAATGCCCAGGCATACCTGATACATGGAATGATATTCACGGAGCTAGGCGACACGGCACGGGCAATCAGTAGTTTGCAAACAGCAGTAGAAAATAATCCCAATTTAGAAAAAGCACACCTTGAGCTGGGACTGTTACATTATGCCAGGCTAAACCCAATGACTGTTAATTATTTGAATAACGTCATCACGATAAACCCGGAGAACATTTTCGCGCTCTACACGAAGTCTATGTTCTATCAAAAAACCGGAGAAGTAGATTTAGCCAGTGACACCTACCTACAACTGCTGGAAATTAATCCCGATAATGCCGAAGCACATTATAACCTGGGGCATATATGTGTTGAATTTAAGGGGGATTTTGAAGGGGCGATGAAACACTTTTCCAATGCAATCCGGAGTGATTCAAGTCATTACAAGGCCCTGTACATGCGCGGGCTGTGTCGGGAAAGTTTGGCAAAATACGATAAAGCCAGGACCGACTATCTTAAGTCTCTTGACCTGAAAACCAATTATGAGCTGGCAATCCAGGGGTTAAACCGGTTGGATAAAATAGGTCAGTGATAGAGGCTGCTATCCAGTACAATGTACTGAGATCACTTCACGAAGCAGCATGTAGTAAGTGCTATTAGCAAACGGGCACACATTTCACAGACCTGCTTGATGTGTCAAGCCAGCCGATATCCCTGATTATTGCTTATCATGCATGTAAAGATACATCACAGCCATGGCAGTATGCGTATTGACTGAGTCTGTACATTCGTAAGTGCTGATAAGCTCATACGCATGGTCCTTGTACACGGCTATCCCCTCTTCAGAGGAATAGTGGTCAAT
>Ga0302120_10000234_pt1 | contig 23644 bp, 18 predicted proteins | sample AG5_Bottom_MG_FD_203118 | JGI IMG/M metagenome (GOLD analysis project Ga0302120, IMG submission 203118) | Marine microbial communities from Western Arctic Ocean, Canada - AG5_Bottom | ecosystem: Environmental > Aquatic > Marine > Oceanic | place: Canada: Western Arctic Ocean | collected 2017-10-01 | reverse complement strand
TCCGCGGGTGCATCTTGGGTGACAGGCAATATTCTCAACATTGATGGTGGAGAACTCATTCGTATAGCGGGCGAGTTGCCTCTTGAGGATGGGTGAGAGCAAGCAAATGGCGGATCGCTCCGCTTCTAACGTGGACTTTTCTTGTTTGGATTTCTCGCGTCCGCAATGTACTGACAAATCAAGATCTTGAAGTCGCTGGCGTTGCATGGAGACTGGGGGCCGCGGGAATCTTTCTAGGGCTCGCTGCCGCGGTCCTGGGTCAGTTGATTTCAGGCCACCAAGGAACTCAGCAGCTCAAATGGTTGGCAACTTGGTCCATTGGCTTTTGGCTAGTCCGCGGAACTGGCATTTTGATCGACAGTAACTGGTCTTTTGAATTCAAAGCGGTGCACACTGCGTTGATGGTTGTCACATTCGCGGTAGTCGCGTTAGCGATTTCAGGTTCGAATTCAGGTGAGCGAAGCCGCTTGAAAAAACCATGACCACACTGTCGCTGGATCTTCAACCATGGCGTTGTGTCCCAATCCCGAAAATACATGAGGAGGATCGGTAGGCATATCTTGATGATCTGCTGGCGAAACCAGTGGGTCATGTTCCCCTAGTGACATAAACGTCGGCGCCAACAAACCCTCAAACATCTTGGTAAAAGATGGTGCACCTGTGCCGACCAGAACGCTCCGCGGATCTTGGCTCGCCCTCCAACCATCGGAAGTGTGAATCACACCCCGTTCCGTGAGGGGATTATCAGAAGCCACTACCCCAAAGAGCCCCGATAGTTTCAGGAACCAATCGGCAGCTTCTTCCCGATCTTTGAAGAACCTCGGTGGCTTTGCTGCAATGTCAGGCAGTTTCTCCAACTCTTCGTCAGACCAAACGATCTTTACCCCAATAGTCCCTACCGCTCGGGGTGGATGGCCGAACAAACCAGTCGCGAGAGCTGCTCCCACCCCGCCGCCCATCGAATGTCCGAGCACCACATAGGTTTCGTCAACTTCCAACAGGTCCGCTACGTCTGAGGCCATCGCGCCGAACGAGTAGCTGTCGGCCCAGCTAGCGGATCCGTGACCGCGTAAATCAGGTGCAAGAACTCTTCCTGCCCATCTCGCTGTCGCTATGAGCGGATCCCACACTTGTGCCGTGGCGCCGAGGCCATGGAGCAACAGGAGAGTGGGTGTAGATCCGGTCATCAATCAATCGTAATAGTGGCCGACTTGCGAAGTTGTCGCTTTGGGGTCTTCAGCGTATTGATTAGTCAACCAGCTTGTCGCTGCGAACGCGTTCGCGTTCAGCTTCAAGATGCTCAGGGCAGACCCGACCAAAAAGCTGGGTCGTTCGTTCTACCCGACCAATGACTCCGGGTTTTTCGGTGTAGGCGTAGATGGCGGAGTGCCGAGAACAACTCTCGGTTGACACTCGGCTCACCTGATGTAAAGAGTGCCGCCCCTGGAAGATCTGCAGGTCACCTGGCTGCAAGTCGAGGGTCGTTACTTCATCGCGACTCCCGCCGAGGATTTTGCTGATGCGCTCAAAACCTTCATTGTCAGCGCTTCTGATTTGAGGGGCATATTCGAACAGGCCGCCGCTGTCAGCTTGTTGCACCAAGACCGTGACAGCGAAGTCGTTGGTGTCGAAGTGCCAGGTAAAAAGTTGTCCCGGATCCAAAATGTTTGATGTCAATCCAGCGAGCGGATCGGCATAACAGTGAAGTTCGGAAATCTCTAGACACGCGGCCACGAATGCAACTGTTTCAGGGGCACGGAAAATCTGATTCATCGGGCCATGCTGATCCCAGCTATCACCAGGAATGAAACCACTTGAACGTTCAAGAAACGTGTTCATCGGGTGATCATCAGAAAAGTGGGGGTTGTGTTCAAAGTGAAAATAAGGGTTCATTGCCTGATTGGAGAAGTGGGTTGTGTGTTTCTGCGAAAGAATCTCCTGATTCAACGCCGCAACGCCCTGAGGGTGAACGAAGTCATTGATTGCAGCGCACCCGTCAACTCTGAGCTGATTTCGAGCAGTCATTACCGAGGCCCAGTAATCAGGGTTTTCAGGATGATCAAGTGGATATTTCTCTAAATCAATCAGGTCACCCAATGAATGACTACTTGCCGTCGGGGTCACTTCATTGTTCCCATGGCGGGGTCCAGTCACCTTCCATCCGAAATGACAACTGGGCATCATCTTCGATCTTTCTCGCTACGTGTAATTCTCCTGCACCGAGACCGTACCGATCGGCTGCGTGACCGAATATCTCCGCGGCGGTTTCAGTCAACGGCAGTTCTGTGCCTACCACCTTCGACAATTCGTTAATGAGCTTGAGATCTTTCATGCATAGATCGAGAGAAAAACTAGGGTCATAATGCCCCGCAAAAATCGATGGAGCGTCGTGGCGGGCGACAAAGGAGTCGGCCACCGATTCTTTGATCGCGTACCAAAGGGTTTCGAGCTCGACACCATTCGCCATACCCAGGGCGAAGCCTTCCCCCAATGCTGCGGCGTGAACAAACCAGAGTTGGTTTGTGACCAATTTCACGACATTGCCCGAACCCAACCTTCCCGTGGGTATCACCAGTCCAAGGTTCTCGAGTACCGGTGCGACCCGCTCAACGACTATTTCTTCGCCGCCGACAAACAATGTCAGGGTCCCGTTTCGAGCTCCGTCAACGGCGCCGGTGACCGGGGAGTCAACGACGTCAACCCCAAGAGGAGCCTGGTCTGCCAAAGCATGAACTAGCTCGAGCTGATTGGTGGTCAGGTCAACCCATACTGACCCAGGCCGCAACGACTGCAGCGCCCCATCAACGCCCCCCATTACTTCGTCTACGTGGTCTGGACGCGGAAGTGAAGTAAAAAGCAGATCCACTTGAGCAGCACACTCCGAAGCCGACGCGCTGGGTTTGGCGCCACGATCAACTAACTGCTGCACTGCTTCGCTTCGAACGTCGTAGACGGAAACTGAATAATCAGCCTTGACGAGACGATCACACATCGCGCCACCCATGTTTCCCAGACCTACGAAACCGATAATTTCGCTGTGCTGGCTCATGTCTGCTCTCCACCAGAGACTGCTAATAACATGTGGCCCCCTCCTTCCTTACGTTCGATGAGGCGAAACTACACACACAATGGCACCATGTAACGATGCCTGGTAACCGATCGATCTTCCGAGGATGGAAGGTCGTGAGTTCAGGCATCGTCATTCAGTTCATCCAGAGCGCCCTGATCATGCAAGCGATGGGAAGCTACCTGGTAGTACTCGAGCGACAATTCGGATGGAGTAAATCTGTCCTCTCTGCGGCTTTCTCGGTAAACCGCTTCGAATCGGCGCTGCTGGGGCCGATGCAAGGGTGGATGCTTGACCGATTTGGCCCTAAACGCATCGCTCGAATTGGTTCGGTATTCCTCGTCCTGGGGTTCCTATGGTTCGGTCGAATCCAGAATCTTTGGGAGTTCTTCGCGTCTTTTCTGCTCATCGCAATTGGTGCGGGTTTAAGTGGTTTCCTGACCGTCACCGTGGCAATCGTTCGGTGGTTCGAACGACGACGAGCCCGTGCACTGGCAACGGGAAGCTTAGGTTTCGCAGCCGGTGGATTAGCTGTTCCCATCGTGGTTTGGTCAATGAACGCCCACGGCTGGCGCGCCACAGCATCTGTTTCTGGTGTTCTAGCGGGCATAGGGGTGTACTTCTTCGCCCGTTACCTTGACGGATATCCGGCCGACTACGGAGAATCTGTCGACGGACTCGCCCCCGACGAGATAGTTGAGCCGTACACAGCTGAAGGTCTTACCTCAGTTCACTTCACAGCCAAAGAAGCTATTCGTACTCGAGCTTTTTGGATGATTTCGCTCGGCCACATGAGTGCTCTCTTCGTGGTGGGGGCGGTGATGGCTCACTTGGCGCTCTTTCTCACTTCGGAACGGGGCTATTCGCTGCAACAAGCCAGCTTCGTAGGAGCTGCTCTACCAGTGATGCAAATCATCGGCATGATAATTGGAGGTGCGCTTGGTGATCGCATCAACAAGCGTCTCATCGCATCCGTTGCAATGCTGGGCCACGCAGGTGGAATTCTTGTGCTTGCATTCGCACACCGAGCCTGGATGATTGGCCTCTTCGTGGTCCTGCATGGAGTGGCATGGGGCGCGCGAGGACCACTCATGCAGGCTCTTCGTGCCGACTACTTCGGATCGTCATCTTTCGGGTTCATCATGGGACTGAGCTCATTGATCGTGATGTTAGGGACTGTCTTCGGGCCGATTATCGCCGGCGTCCTCGCCGACGTCACCGGAACCTACCGAGCCGGGTTTTTGGTTTTGGCCACCCTTGCCGCCCTCGGCATGGTTTTCTTTGTGCTGGCCACCCCGCCCGCGCCTCCTAACCGGATCGCGTCGCCACGCGTCAACTAATACCGATTCTGCTTCCGCGGCTAAGAGCATTGAGGAAGCTGAGAGGTATAACCAAATCAGTAGAACAGCGACCGCTCCAAGAGATCCGAACGTGGCCTGGAGTTGGTCCGCCGAACTTGCAGCAACGCTCATACCAAACGTGCCGCTGATCCAAATCGCACCACCAATCCCGACCGCGACGACGCGCGCACGCGTGCGTCCTGATGGTCCCACCACCATCCGGTAAATCCACCCCAATGACATAGAAGCAAGGACGAGCACCATGGGCCAACGAGCTGCTTCCAGCCAAGGGCGAGCGCCGTCAGTAAATCCTGCAGCTTCGAGAGTTCTTGGGAATGCAATCACTCCCCAAATCACTACGGTTGTCACCGCCATGGCGATTGCAGATAGCTTCAGCGCGAAAATTCTTCCTTGAACCCAATTGTGGGGACTTCGTCGAGCATGGGCGATTCTGATTGCCATAACTGACGAGTTAAAGGCATTTGAGACCAGCCACAACAAACCGAACAGACCGATACCGAGACTGATTCCGACTCGACCATCACCGATTGACGTAACCCCGTGAAGTTGGGCAACTACAAGTTGGCCAGCTTCGCGGGGGAGAGCATTGGTGAGCGGTTCGAGCTGGGCGGCTACTTCGTCGGGTTCAGCGACTAAACCGTAAATTGAAACAATCGTCACCACAGCGGGAACTAACGCCAGAGCAAAGTAATAGGCCACACCAGCGGCAGCTAAAAGGGTGTGATGTTCTGACACGTTCGAAGTGAACTGGCGTAGTAGTTGCCAAAAGCCAGGACGCCAACGGGCGCCGAGACCTTCGGGCTGGGAGCTCGTCATTAAACCAAGGGTGCCAGTCATTGTGCGATCGACCAACTATCTGCAATGAACGCGGGTCGAAGGCGACTCCAATCGTGCTAGTAACGGGGCATGGATCGCACTCGATTGTTCGACCCCGCGACCTACACCCAAGGTGTCCCATACGACCTCATCGCAGAAATGAGAGAAGAGGCTCCGGTCCATTGGGTAGACGAACCATCTGTAATGGGCTGGGGTGAAGGACCGGGTTACTGGGCGGTGCTCACTCACAAACTGGTCAACCAAGTGTTGCGTGACCCATCAACGTTTTCATCTCATCAAGGGGCGACCCAGATTCGTGATCCGGGCACAGCAGAGATGTTGGCTTTCGTGCAACGCATGATGCTGAACCAGGACCCACCCAATCACACTCGCCTGCGCCGCCTACTGACGAAGTCGTTTACTCCTCGCGCTATAGCCGCGCTCGAAGACGGCATTTCACATCGCGCGAAATCGATAATCGACAGAGTCGCTCCCAGAGGCAACGCAGATTTTGCAAGCGATATCGCAGCTGAGCTACCTCTCATGACACTCGCTGAGATCATGGGGGTTCCTGAAGAAGACCGCATGCTGCTGTTTGATTGGAGCAACAGAGTCATTGGCTATCAAGACAGTGAATACGCAATTTCTGATCAATTCGACCCGTCCACTGGCACTGATATGGCGCGCAAGGCTCGGAAGCTGAGAGACGAAATCAGGCTAGATGGGAGCGGACGAATGCCCGATCCCCGGTCTCGCGAAGGACTCGCTGACATGTACTTCTACGCGTCGGAGTTAGCTGGGTATCGCCGACGATACCCAGGTGACGACGTGGTATCGATCCTCCTCGCGACTGAAGATGAGCAGGGAGCAATAACGACCGAAGAATTCGAAACCATGTTCTTCCTGTTTGCAGTTGCAGGCAATGAAACACTTAGAAACGGCATTCCAGGAGGGATGCTCGCGCTGCTTGAACACCCATCGCAGATGAAGAAGTTGATCTCTCACCCCGATCTGCTTCCCAGTGCCATCGAAGAAATGTTGCGATATTCCCCCCCTGTGGTGCACTTCCGCCGTACCGCCACACGTGCTGTGGACCTGGGCGGGGCCAGTATCAGCCAAAACGACAAAATCGTCGTGTATCACGTAGCCGCGAATCGAGATCCCGCAGCTTTTCGAAACCCGGACCAATTCGATGTTGAACGAACCCCCAATGACCATGTCACCTTTGGTGCCGGCCCTCACTTCTGTTTGGGAGCCCACGTTGCTCGACGTCAGATGTCTGCCATCTTTGAACAGGTCTTATGGCGGCTACCGAACATCGAGCTCAACGGAGAACCGGAACACCTGATTTCTAATTTCCAAAACGGCCCGAAACATCTACCAGTCAAATGGGACAACGAATGATCGGTGACCATACCGACATTCCTTACCTGCGACGAGGGAAGAAAGAATTGTTGGCTCGAGTATGGAACCCCCCAACGAAAACGGTGGTCCGCGGTGTGGTGCTCGACGTGCATGGGGGAGCATGGTGTGATCGCGATCGACGGGCAGGTTCGCATTACGACGCTGCACTCGCCGCTGCCGGATTCTCGGTGGTTGCCATTGATTTTCGCTGCGGACCCGAACACCAACACCCCGACGCATCTACCGATGTCAGTGCCGCAGCTCATTGGGCGCGGCTTCGCGCGCTGCAACTGACGGGTGACAGCGACCGAATTATCTCTATTGGAAGTTCGAGCGGGGGGCACCTTGCGTTGCTGGCGGCCCTGAGACCTCAGTCGATTGACTCTCAAGGCACCGAAATGTATGTGGATGGAAAGTGGGAAGAGCAAGGGCCGATAGACGGCCGTGTCACCGGAGTAGGGGTGTTCTGGGCTCCCGTCGATCCGTTCGCCCGATACGTGTACGCCCGATCTTTAGATACTGCTCTAGGTAAACGGCTCGTCGCTAACACCGAGGCGTATTTCGGTAAGGAGCAAGCGATGACTGATGCTTGTCTCTCGCGCATAGTGACCGAAGAGACCGAAACGCAACTACCTGAGGTTTGGTTTGCTCGGGCGGGAAACGATCAAAATGTTCCCCCACAAATGGTTGACGAACTTGCTAGTGCGTATCGACAAGCGGGAGGCCGGTTCACTCTCAAACATTATCCAGGAGCGGCGCACGGCTTTGGTCACCTCGAAACAAAACAAACGCAACATTTCCTGGACGATTTATGTCGTTGGCTCGACGGGGCCATAGAAGGTTGAAGTTCGGTCATAGAACCGCTTCGGGCGCTACGGTTCGAATATGGCATTGACGTTTGAACACTGGAATCCCAAAACAGCGGAGAGTTTCAAAAAATTCCTTCCAACCAAAGGGATTGACGGTTTTTTAGGAATCCGAATTGATGGCGTGACTCCCGGCCAACTTGTGGCGTCCTTTGAAGTTAGCGACGAGATGATCACCATGATCGGCAACATGCATGGTGGCTGCCTCTCGGCGTTTTGCGACCACGTGTTGGGAGTAGTGATGTATCCCGTTATGCCAGAAGGCTCTTGGGCAGCGACCACTGAGTTCAAAATAAACCTTCTGAAACCAGTCAGTGGCGGAACCTGTACCGCTAGCGCTGAAATCATCTCAATGAGCCGCACTACTGCGGTTGTCAGAATTGACATCACCAACGATGACCGTCTCGTCGCTGTTGCTCAAGGAACTTGCCTGATCATGACGCCTAAATCATGAGCCCAGCGATTCGAGTTGGTGTCACCCCCGGCCTCGATATTTGGACTCGCCCATGGGAGGAGCGCCTTCAGGTAGTGAATCTTGTAGCCGACGCGGGTATTGATCACTTGTTTTTTGCTGACCATGTGAGTTTCCGAATTGGGCACGGACACGATGGCATGGTGATAGGTGCCGCCCTCGCAAATCTTCATCCCACATTGGGTATCTACCTTGGGGTTTACTTACTCGCCCTTCGCCACCCAATGCCCGTAGCTCGCCAGCTCGCCAACCTCGCAGAAATGGCTCCAGGTCGAGTTAGCTTCGGTGTGGGAGTCGGTGGTGACGACCGTCATGAAGTTGAAGTATGTGGGGTTGACCCTCGAACTCGTGGGAAACGAACAGACGAATCTCTTGATGTGCTTCAACAACTCCTAGCTGGTGTCACAGTGGATCATGATGGCGAATTCTTCAGTTTGGAGCAAGCACGCATCGTTCCAGTCCCAGATCCTCCGATCCCGTTCTACGTAGGAGGACGATCCGATGCTGCGCTTCGTCGTGCTGGTCGCTTCGCCGAGGGCTGGCTTGGCGCGTGGTGTTCAAGCCAAAGATATGCCGAGGCGCTAACGGTCTTTGATGATGCGGCACGAAAGGCAGGGCGAGATGTCGATCCAGATCACGGGATTCAGCTATGGGTCGGAATCGGAGAAGATCGCGCGGAAGCGGCATCGTTCGTAGGGCCAGCTATGGAGGGGTTCTATAGGGTTCCGTTCGAAAAATTTGAGCGATACACACCACACGGCACAATCGACGACATAGTCGACTACCTAGCGCCCTATCTCGAAGCTGGATGTAGGCATTTCAATCTCACCCCAGTCGCAACCAGTACGGAAGCTGGGATTGAGGCGATTGGTGAGGTTGGGGACAGACTCCGGCGCATGGCTGACTAACCTTACAAACGTGAACAAGAGCTCCGATTTGAACCTTTCCATTCGACCGGTAGCTGGCGCTTTGGGTGCGGAAATTCGGGGTGTGGACTTGGGTGACGCCAGTGGACGCCTAATCGACGACATACGCGAAGCCTTTAATCGGTATCACGTCCTTGTCTTTCGAGAGCAAGAACTCTCACCGATGGCACAAAAACGTTTCGCTGAACATTTCGGTTGTCTTGAGACGCATCCCTACATCACCGGTCTGGATGACCACCCAGAAGTCGTCGCTGTCATTAAAGAACCACACGAGACCATCAATTTCGGCGGCGGATGGCATAGCGACATGTCGTTTCTTCCCGCACCTCCGCTTGGCTCGGTTCTGTACGCATTAGAAGTTCCTGAATACGGCGGTGACACTGTTTTTTCAAACCAACACGCTGCGTACATGGCTCTGTCCGACACAATGAAGACAATCGTCAATGGGCTTACAGGAATCCACTCCGCGGCTAGCCAATACGGCGATGGAGGCGATTCCGACAAACATAAAAACGAATATGGATCCATGACGTTGGAGGTTTCCGAACAGGCGCACCAGCTGGTTGAACACCCCGTGGTCCGCACTCACCCGGAATCAGCTTTGCGAGCGCTGTACGTCAACCGGCCCTTTACCGAAAGAATCAAGGGAATGCGAAAAAGCGAGAGTCAAGCTCTGCTCGCATTCCTCTACCAACATTGCGAAGAAGAACGGTTCACTTGCCGAGTCAAGTGGGAAGTAGGGACTGTCACGATGTGGGACAACCGCATTGTGCAGCACTACGCCCTGAATGACTATCAGGGGCAAAGGCGCTACATGCACCGAGTAACTATCGAAGGTGACGAACCCGTTTAAAGACTTACCGGAGTGCGCATAGGACGCCAATGCCAAATGGTTCAACCACCAAATGGTTCAACCACCAAATGGTTCAACCAACCGTGGTCGAACTGGCCTTCGTTGACCTTGGTAGATCAAACGATGTACACGCGCGAGACTGCCAACGCATCCAATTTTGAACATTGGGCCTAGGGGGCGCGGTGCGACCGCTTGAAGGAATCAAAGTGCTCGATATGAGCAGAGTGTTAGCTGGACCTTTCGCGGGCCGGATCCTCAGCGACCTCGGAGCCGAGGTAGTGAAAGTGGAACCCCCAGAAGGTGACGTGACCCGGAATTGGGGGAAGGTTCGTGCTGGGTTAGCGGGCTATTACACCCAGCAAAATATTGGTAAACGCAATGTATGCGTAGACCTGCGAATTGAGGGCGGATCTGAGCTAGTTCTTCGAATGGCCGCTGAAGCCGATGTGGTGATCGAAAACTTTCGACCTGGGGTGATGAAAAGGTACGGCCTTGCGTACGAAAATTTGCGGTTGGTCAATGAGAAGCTTGTGATGCTTTCAATCTCAGGATTCGGGCAGGAAGGCCCAGAATCGGCTCGTGCCGCATATGCTCCGATTCTTCATGGAGAATCAGGGTGGCTTCATCGCAGCGCCGAGTGGAATAACCACCCCGTCATCGACTTGAACCTTTCAGCGGCAGACACCAACGCATCGCTGCACGGCACGATTGGTCTTTTGGCGGCACTACGCGTAGCGGAACAGACCGGGGAAGGCCAACACATCGATATGTGCATGCTTGACGCTTTTCTCGCAACCGATGACGCCAGTCACGTGGGTCTCGACGACTTGCGGTACACCGCTGCTGGTGGTCTGGTGTGGGAAGGCGTGGACGGTCCGGTCCTAACAGCGGGTGACTTCAGGTGGATCTGGAAGCAACTCCACCAAGTTCACGGGCTGGAAGACAACGCTCCGCCAAACAGCGACATACCCACCAAACGCGAATATCGGGAGCAAGCAATCAACAGCTTTCTGAGTTCGTTCGCTTCAAGAGCCGAGATGTATGAGGCCCTCGATGCCTGCAACCTCGCGTGGGGTGACATAAAAACGACTGCTGAAGCTTACGAATCGCCGACAGCCCAGTTTCGAGGTTCGTCGGTGGACATTGACGCGCGTGATGGTTCCACGAGACGCGTAGCTCAAACGCCTTACCGGTTTTCGAAGAGCCAGTCTGGTTTGTCGTCCAACAAAGTTGCCGCCTACAGAGGGGAACACAATTCTGAGGTTTTGAATGATTGGTTGGGTGTCGGCCACCACGAGGTCGACGCCCTATTTGAAGCTGGCGTGCTGTTAGCACAGAATCCGCCGGAGGAGAGAACCAGTGAGCAGACTTGAGGGGAAAGTAGCGGTCATTACGGGCGCCGCGAGTGGGATGGGCGCTGCAACAGCGCGACTCTTTGCATCTGAGGGAGCCAGGGTTCTCGTTACCGACATGAACGATGAAAATGGACAAATCGTTGCCGCTGAACTCGGAGATTTAGGGGACTTCCTCCACGTTGACGTGTCTTGTGAAGCGGATATAGCCGCCGCTGTTTCGAGGGCCGAATCACGTTGGGGACGTCTTGATGTGATGTTTAACAACGCGGGTTTCGGAGGGGCCCGAGGCCCTGTGGAATCTATTAGTGAAGACGATTTCAATATCACTGTTGACGTGTTACTTAAAGGCGTGTTCTTTGGAATGAAACATGCCGCCCCAGTGATGAAAGCACAAGGGTCCGGCTCAATTATTTCCACTGCATCGGTAGCTGGGTTGCAGGCCGGTGAGTCACCGCATCTCTACACCGCCACCAAAGCGGCAGTCATTCACCTCACAAAATCGGTCGCACTCGAACTCGGGCAACAGGGAATAAGAGTGAATGCAATATGCCCCGGAGTAGTCGCAACGCCACTAGCGCATGGCCCGCTGGACGCGGATCGGCGCCAAAAATTCCGTGACCGATTTGGCCGCTACCAACCAATAGGGCGTGTAGGTGAAGCTGAGGACATTGCCCAAACGGCTCTTTTCCTTGCCTCAGATGACTCCACTTTTATTACTGGCACAGCGATGGTCGTCGATGGAGGAGCTCACGCTGGCAGACCGTGGCATCGTCAAAGTGAAATGATGACTGGGCAAGGCCCTATCAAGCTGTACAGACCTGAAGGCAGGTGAGGGAACACTCCCGGTAAGTTTGCGATAAAGCGGGAATGGTCGATGGACATGAACGTCTTACCCTTTGGCCTTAACCATTACGAGAGATCAGCGGACCGCAGTCATGTTCATCGAAACCGAGGGGAACCGAATGGGCGACGACCCGAGTCATGACAGCGCCGCCGCTGTTCGGCGAAGACCCGAAGGGCCCACCGAGCCTCACCAGGACTTCGACAGTTTTTACCTTCACAATCGCGATCAGATTGCCCGCGCTCTGAGCCTCAGTCTGAGAAACGCTGATCTTGGCGCAGAAGCTGCTGACGAAGCGTTCGTTAGAGCCTGTCAAAGGTGGTCTGAAGTTTCTACCTACAAGAACCCCCAAGGTTGGATTTACCGCGTTGCGATGAACTGGGCTCGGTCGTGGCTACGTCGCACGCGAAGAGAACGCGACAAACGCCCTTTGCTAATGAACTACGAACCGATAGAAGACGAGCTAGTGGATATCGACCTTGAGAGGGCGCTCGCGGGGTTGTCACCTAGCCACCGGACCGTTGTGGTGGCTAGGTTCTTTATGGATTGGTCGGTTGACGAAACAGCCGATGCGCTTGGCATCCGGCCGGGAACTGTGAAGAGCCGTCTGAGCCGTGCCCTAGGTCAGCTTGCTAATGAGCTGAGTGACCCTTCGGTGCTTCGGTCAGGGGTAAGTCAGGAGGACGTTCACCATGAATCTTGACGATGAAGTTCGACGGCATTTACGCGATACCGGCGAACAAGTTGCTCTTACGCCCGGGATGGTGGACGCCGTGCGTATTCGCGCCTCCAGCCGAGCGCGCCGCCAACGCTTCATTCTGCGCGGACTTGGGACATTGATCGTATTGGGAGCAATCGGCGGATTAGTCGGTGTGCTATCGAGTCGCAGCAATGAACAAGCCACATCTCTGAATTTGACTCCGCTAGCCGAAACAGATCAAACGACAAAATTGATGTCCGCAGACGAACCGGCAGACGCAGACTCATCAGCTTCGCTGGCTTCCACAAGTCCCACCTACGAGACGGTAGCGAGAGCAGCTACTGAGGACGCAGAAGTTACTTCGACACCGGTGAGCGGATCATCTGAATCGCGCTGGACCAAAGTCGAGGGTCCGGTAACTGGCGCGACGACGGAATACATGTACTCGGGTGACAGGGTGTTAGCCCGAGTCATTTCACAGTGGTTTGTGCGAGATGAGTCATCATGGCGCGAACTGGAAATGCCTGCGTCGCTAAAGGTCATAGCAGTTGATTTCGGCGCAGGTGAAGAAGTGCTGCGTGTAGCCGGGTGGCTGGGAGAGGACGTCTGCACTCGCGCCCTGGTGATCCAAGTTCGAGATGGAAACACCTGGAAGCGATATGAACTGCCAAATGAATTTGCCACCGGTTTAGTTAGTGCGGTGTCCGCGGCGAGACTCCGCGTCACAGACCACGAACTAGTTCTCTCCCGAGTAGAAGAGCTGTCACTTGACCCAGTTTGCTTATTGCAAAGTCGTGGTATTGACGTGGTTGATGCGGAAATTGTTGACGGTCTCATATTCGCGACTGATCGTAAAGCCGGCCGCGTGGTGCACTCTCTTGACAAACTCGGTCCTTTCGAAGCACAGGAATTTCTTGACACTGGACCCATACAACGATCAATGGTGAGCCGCTCCGCTGACGGTGACAACTGGGGTACAACCCTTGTGATGGGGCAGCGGGTGGCAGAGCTGGGCGTGGTAGATGGCTTAGTAGTGTCCGAAGATGCCGCTCACACCGTGCATGACGGTCAGCGCCTAGACCGGAACCAACTTATTCCCCCGGTCGCGCTGGGACTTATTGATGCCTTAGCGAGTTCTTCAGGCACGTCTCTAATATTTGAACGAGAAGAAGGACTTTGGTTCCGAGATTCCAGTGGAGAGCAACCGTTGGAGGAACTGACCGGTTTGCCTTCGCTGTGGGGCAGACTGGGTTTCGACTCAGCGGAGTTGACAATGGTTGTCGAGACGTCGCAAGGGCCAGCGTTATTTGTTTTGGGCGGATGAATTTCAAAAAGGGGGGGTCCAGTGAAAGACGTAGCACTGCTGTCCACAGTTGAGCAGGTGGATTTGATTAGCCGGAGCGAAATTTCGAGCCGCGAATTGACCGAACATTGCATTGATCGAATACAACGTCGAGATGGTGAGATCAATGCGGTAGTTACCCGAGATTTTGAAACGGCGTTGATTAATGCCGATGCTGCTGATTCCGCTCAAGCCAAGGGGCAGGTACTCGGACGCCTGCACGGTGTTCCGATCACGGTGAAAGACGCGTTGGAAACCAAAGGCTTGAGATCGACTGGTGGGGCAGTGGAACTCACCGACAATGTCCCGGAGCGCGACGCAGCGGTGGTTAACGCGGTTCGTCGAGAAGGCGCCATCGTCATGGGAAAGACGAACTTGCCTCGATGGTCGGGCGATATTCAGGCGTACAACGAAATATTCGGGACCACTAACAACCCATGGGATTTATCTCGCGGACCTGGTGGATCTTCTGGAGGTGCTGCAGCGGCGGTTGCGATGGGGTTTACGTCTTTTGAGATCGGCACTGATATCGGCGGATCGATCAGGTTCCCAGCTGCGTTCAATGGGATATGGGGGCATAAGCCTAGTTTTGGTGTGATCCCGACCACCGGATATCTCGACCACGTCAACGGTGGAGTGAACGAAGCCGACGTTAACGTTTTTGGACCCTTAGCCAGGAGTTCGCAGGACCTCGAACTTCTTTTGGAAGTGTTGAAGCGGAACTCGCCTCCTTGGGTACCTCAACTGCGAAGCGCGCCGCGGGATCTTAAGGATCTAAAGGTGGGAGCTTGGCTTGACGATGAATTCTGCCCTGTTGATGATGAGGTACGTGAACACCTTGAGAAAGTTGTCGGAGAACTAGAAAAAGATGGAGTCGTTGTTGATCGCGACGCAAGGCCTGCTTTAGATCCAGAGGAAGCAGCAATGTTGGGGTTGTGGTTAGTTCAAAGAGCAACCTCGCAAAGTACGGACAGTGATGGTCCGGGCCACCGGATTTGGCTTGACCACCACGCCAGACGCGAAGAGCTGAGACTCAAATGGGCGGAGTTCTTTGATGGTTATGACGCATTGATAATGCCAGTTAGCTTCGTGCCGCCGTTCGCTCACCAGCAAGAAGGGGACTTTGGAACTCGAACTCTTTTCTGCAATGGTGAAGAACGTAACTACATTGACGTCGTGAAGTGGACCATCCTGGTTGGGATGGCGTATCTACCCTCTACGGTGCCTCCGACAGGGCTCGGAACCTCAGGGCTTCCCATCGGCTGTCAAGTGGTCGGTCCGTACGGGAGCGACAAGCTGACCATTGCCTTGGCCGGACACATCGGAGAACTCATGGGTGGCTACCAACCGCCCCCTCGTGCTCTATAACCGTCCGAACCTCAGCGATGGCTTCTTCGAGGTTAGGTAGCGAGGCAAGCAGTGCCGGTGAAGTTGGCGACAGAAAAACGAACACGACGCGCGCGACACGTTGCCGAGTCGTTGCCTCAAGTGCTGTTGCGTAGGTGGCACCCTGAAGTCGGTAACGCTCAACTTTGCGCCCTAGCTCGGAAGGATCGATTTGATCAGTCTTGTAGTCAACTACCACCAGCCCCTCGTCGGTTTCGTAGACAAGATCCACGTAACCTTCAATGACCTGATCGCCTATCGGACATGCGACATATAGTTCACGCCAATATCTACTACCGACAGCTCGTTGAATTTCCTCGCTTGCAAGAGCGGACAAAGCTAAGGAAGTAACTTCGTCTGACAGCTCTGCTACCCCTTCAGCTTCAGCATGAATTCTGGCGAGAGGTCCAAGTCCAGTTCCGGTTTCTAAATCAACTGTTTGGAGTACAGCGTGGACTGCGCGCCCAATAGCGGTCCCATAACGACCCCGACCTTGGATTGGTAACTCTGATTCGTCTCCGTCCTTCAAAAGGCCGGGTTCGTGGATTTCGCCGCTCTTAGAAACAGTTGCCGGTCGGTCGGCGGATTGAGCGATATGAGTAGCACTCATAAATCGGTGGCGACCGCTGAACTTGACAGCATTGTTATAGCGTTTAAGCCATTCCGACAGGCTTGGACGAGAAACAGAAAAGCTTGTCTGATCGGTACTCCAAATCTCCGTGTGGTTTGAATAGTCAACTTCGACGTGCTCTGCGTCGGTCGAAGCCTCTGCGAGCAGTTCCGCTGAGGTTTGATGTTCCAGACCAGACTTTGGAGCGGTCTCTGTGCGATGTAACGAGACGACTAAATGGTCGCGTGCGCGCGTGCAAGCAACATACAAAGTTCGAATCGATTCGTCATGATCGAAGAGTTTTTCTGCTTGCGCCCAGTCATCAAAATCGAGGGTTTCGAGCCCTTTTCGAATTTTCACCTCGGGCATCTCGGAGTTTGGGGTGTATCCCACTTTCACTCCAGAGTCTCTGCGTGTCCGGAGGGGTAACCCGGCGACTATTGCAATTGGAAACTCGAGGCCCTTCGCCGCGTGGACAGTCATAATTTGGACGCAGTCTTCGTCATCTTCGGAGAGGATTGTTTCAACGGGCCTAGCATTTTCGGCTGTTTGTTGAGCGATCCAGAAAATGAAACTCTGAAGATCTCCCTTGCCTGTATCGGACCACGCGCGAGCTTGGTCAACTACATACCTGAAGCGACGCAGAGACTCACGTGGGTGTTTGCGGGCAACGCATTGTTCTTCCAACTGACGATCTTTAATGAGTCGTCCGATCAATTCTGAAGGAGATAAGACCGAACGTTGTTCATGAAGTTGCGCTAGGTGAGCCAATCCGACGGCAACCGGATCACCATTGTTTGCTCGTTCTGCATGTTCCGAGGCAGTAAGAGTGCTCCAGACCCACGCTTCAAAGTTAGTTGTCTTGAATCGATACAAGTCGTCGTCGCCGCATCCGTAGACAGAAGAGCGCAATGCGGAGACTGTTGCCAAGGAATCGGATGGGTCATTAATTGCTCGAAGACATATGACAAGGTCTCGAATCTCTTGGCTTCGCCAAACGTTGTTTGTGGAGGCGACGCGATACGAAACTCCAGCTTTTTCGAAATCTCTCTGAATCTCGAACATTCTTGACCGGGTAGGAACCAGCACTGCAATGTCACTAAATCTGGCTTTCCTCCACTCGTCGTCCTGCTCGACTGACCAGCCTTCGCTCACCATACGAATCACGGTTTGGGTGATGTCGTGAGCTTCAGATAGCCGTGCAGCGTTCGTATCCGACTTGTTGGTCTCCGATTTTGGGTGCGGAGTAGCGCCGAGCAGGGAGACAGCATCTCCCACTGGAGCGCTCTCCCGAATTGGAATCAACGGTGTATATCCGGGCTGACTGCCATGACGAGCATCAATTAATTTGCCGAAAATCTCGTTGACCCAATTAATGATCTCTGGGGTGCTACGAAAATTCGTTGACAGTTGGCATTGTCCGCTTTCGTATTTCCTTTGGGCATCCAAATACAGACTGATATCTGCTCGACGGAATCTATATATCGATTGTTTGGGATCCCCGACAAAGAACAGGCGTCCAGGAAGAGTCGAAGTTTTTTGCCATGGAGACGTTGGATCGGTGTCGTTTGGTGACGCTATCAATGTGGTGATTTCGACCTGAATTGGATCCGTATCCTGGAATTCGTCGATGAGAAGGTGCTTGTATTTTCTATGTACCTTCGCTCTGATGAGTGGGCCGTGAATTGAATGGCCAAGTACCTCTCGGGCGGAAACTAAGAGGTCGTGATAGTCGAGACGCCCTCGATTTCGCTGTTCGCGAACACCGTCCAATATGAAGGTCGTGAGACAAGCGATGAGCCGTCGAAGAATGAGATCAACCAGTGATGCTTTAAACAAGGCCACTTCAGATCGGTAGCGTTCGTAATCAGACCTAAGACTTTCTATGTCAACCCAGTTTCCTTTTCGTCCTGCTCGTTTTCCACTAGGCAAATTGGGGTCTGCAAGCGCGGCCACCTGTTGAATTTCGTCAAACGCGCTTTCGAGTTCTCCTACAAATCCGCGAATTGCGTCTAAACATTTGGTCATACTGTCCGAGTCAGCGGAATCTAGGAAGGTGCTTTGTTGCAGGACTAACGAATGGCCTTTAGCAATAAGGTCCTCGAACTCAATTTCGTCAGGTTCTGGGGGATTTGTTGGTCTCAGCAAATCCCAGTTCTTGTGAAGTTCTGCAGCCAACGGCAATAGATCTTTAGCCGGATTAATGCCGAGTGCATCTCCGATCAAGAGTGTTCTGGACCATGCCGGGTCAAGTAGGAGCGAATCTAAGAACTTCTCGAATCTCTCTAAAAACTCAACTTGAGTAGAAATTTCATCAAGAACCTCAAAGCTTGGAGGAAGTCCGGCCTCTATTGAGTGCTCAGTGAGGAGTCGTCTGGCAAAACCATGCAACGTTGAAATAGCGGCGCTATCGAGTTGCTCCAACGAAACCTTCAACCTTTCTTGTATCGAAGGTTCGGAGCAGTCGACTAGAAGTTCCTCTAGGCGGGATCTAATCCGGTGCCGAAGTTCTGCAGCGGCTTTGTTCGTAAAGGTGATCACAGCCAGATCGTCAAGTGATACTTCATCTGATGAACTAATGAGGTTGATGACTCGCCCGACTAACGCTTCAGTTTTTCCGCAGCCAGCACCTGCTTCTACAAACAAGGTCTCGTCGTGCTGAGATGCGATGACATCTCTTGCCGGTTGATCTGGGGGCACGACGTCGTTATTCATCGTAATTATTTTCGTCGTCGGCAATGTTGTTTTCGCCCCGGAGTCGTAGATAAGGAGCAAGCGACTCCACAGTCAACATGGATTGCCACTTTTCCTCGATTTCTCTAGTGCCAAGTTCGTCGGGATCACAGAAAATACATTTACCGACACCGGTCCATTTCGACGAAAACGGCGCGGGTTTGGATGGAAATAGACCGGCCTCTATTCCGTTAACGATGACGTCGATTGCTTCGTCGAAAGTGTCAAGGATTTTTGGGGTGATTACATAACCACGAGTTGACCAACGTTGGGTGTCGCTGGTGAACCAATAGCTTGCGTGAACACCACCAGCTTCTTGGCCTAAGTAGGCGTCTGCTGCGAGAGCGTAGAGGGGTAACTGAAGTTGAGAACCACCCAAAATTGGATCCTCAGGACTGAGGTCCTTGTAGCTATTGATTTTTCCGGTCTTGTAATCAACTACTACTAAAGTTCCAGCGCCTGTTTTTTCGACGCGGTCGATGCTGCCTCTGAAATTCACCACTCTTCCGGACGGGAGTCTTCGTTTAAGAGGTGGGAACTCGCCGTCTGGCAAACCAAATTTCAATTCTGTGGCTATCACCGTTCCTCTCGTTTCCCTTTGCCGATCGTGTTTCAAGATTCCCACTAGATCGTTCAGTAACTGTTCGCGATCCCGACCCCAAAACAGTGGCCTGCCCACAAGTCCTTGGGCTTCCAGTTCTGATGCAACTTCGATGCCGAACTGTCTGATGGAAGAAATGTCGGTCTCCCTATATTGACGATCCGGGCCCGGCGGGTTGCCTTTCGATATTTGGTCGCGAAAAAAACGGTCAGCCGCCTCGTGAATTAACGATCCACGAACTAGTGGTGGAATGCGAAATTCGTGCCGAGAGAACGCCGGCTCATCGACACCTAAGACGTGACGCATGAAGTAACTGTGCGGACAATCAATCCACTGTTTCAGGCGTGTTGGTGAGAGTACGTCGGTCCGGACCATTTTTGGGTCTACTAGGTCAGTTAGGTTGCCGTCGAAACGCGTGAATGCGCTGCTATTTCGACTTTCGATAAGTTGTCGACCGGCTTCAAACGCGGATGTGTTGTTTAATGAAACAGCTGTGAGGTCTTGACCTTGTTCGTGGCTGTCGAGCAACGACGCCAGATCGAATTCTTGGTGTGACGCTGGGAATTTTGAGCTTCGAAGGCCAGCGATAAATGACGACTGATGTTGTGCCCAGGGGTGTTCTGGGCTCTTGAGCGCTTCGTCGAGTGAAAGGGTTCCCCTGCGGGCGGCTATTTGGTCTAGCCATCGAGCAGGGTAGTTCTCTCTGTGCTGACGCAGGTCACCTCGCGGAAACAGCAATGTGTTGGAATTGCACGATGACAGGGCGGCAAGGAACCGACGCTGGTCGTTGTGTATCGCATCTCGTGACATCGCGAGTAGGCCATCTAGTTCAGATCGGTCCTCGTCGGAGATGACCCCGTTCTTGCTAGGTGGTTGAGGAAAGATTCCTTCGGCTAGTCCCAAAATGAACGTGTGTTCGAAATTGAGGCCCCAAGCTTGGCGTATGTCGCCTACAAAGATGCCTTGACCCAACTTTCCGGTGCGTTCGCTGCTGTCTTGTAGTTGTGTTTCTAAGCTTCGCCGGAAAACTGTGAAGCTTGTGTTTGGCTCAACCTGAGCCAGGCTTTGTAACTGATCTAAAGCTTGTTCTACTGCAACGAGATCTCCTTTCTGTGAATCAAGTTGGTTGCTCGGATCTAAATAACGTTCCATTGCCTTTCGCAACCAGGAGCACAGTTGAACCCAACCGCTGGGCAAGTTGTCTGGGTTTACGATTTGGTGGAGTTCAGTGACAAAGGTCAAGAGTTCCTCAGCCTCTAGCGCTGCTCTTTCGTAACGACTTGCCTGCCGGTCATCTCCGGTGCGGAGCCGCTCTCGCGTGGCCGTGGCTAAAAGCTGCTCCCTATGTCGAGTGAGTTTGTCTGACCAGTCATCTAGCCCCATGCTGACGCCAGCGGTTATGGCAGTTCGGGACCAAGAAACCGCTGGGATTGTCGTCGGGCTATCGGGATGCTGTCGTGTCGGAGCGCTGCAAAAAAAGTCGAGCACTTCGTTGACGCCCAGGTCTTTGTCTGGCAAAGCCAGCAAACTCGTGATGAAGCGGCCCAGCATTGAGTGAGCAACTGTTCGAGCTGAGACACCACTGAAGGAGATGCCCGATCCGTTGAGGTGCTCCTCAAGTAGACGGGCATAGGGGTGCTGGTGTGGGTAGAGAACAGCTATCTGACTGGCCGTGACTCCTTCATCAAGTAAACCGATGACTGATCGGACGGTGGTTCGAGCTTCGTCATCTGGGTCACTAACCGAAAGGACCGTATTTGTGGAGATTGGTGCAGTGGCTGGCGGCGACAATTGACTACCGAAAAGATGAGCGATCCTTTGCGGATCGCGGTCTGCGACGCCTGTGCCGGTCAAACCAATCAATCCGACGATAGGGCTGAGCCCTGATAGGCGGGAAAGAAACTTTGTCTCGGTAGTGGCTAGTTGTTGAGGGAGGAAGAGCACTAGCTTTCCGAAGTCAGATATTTTCTGCGTTGAGAGATCTGTGCATCGGAAGAGATCGAACTGATCGAACCAGTCTTTCTCCAATAACTTTTGAGCAGCGCGGTAGACCCGAATCACTTCGCTGGTTCTCTCACCCAGTGCCGCAACCTCATCGAGTTGCTCATCCTCTAAGTCGCGAAGTTCGCGGTACACCCGAATTAGTTCCCGTTCCGTGGCACCGTGATGCGCAATTGGCCCGAAAATGCCAGGTTCATCAAGAAGTATTTGGCGTAGCGCCGCACCGATCACAGTGCTGCGTACCGGCTGGCGCCCTTGGGCTAAGAAACCGTCACCGGTGACCGATTCAGCCAAGCGGTATGAAGTCAAAAAATTTGTGTTAATTAGGCCTGTTCCAACCCACGACGTTGGTCCGTATTCTCCGCTAGCTAAATCCCTGCGAAGACTCACCGCTGCGTAGTTGGTCGGAACTATGACACTCACAGGTGTGAAAACGTCTTTGGCCTTCGAATCGCGAAGCAATCCGGAGAGCTTCTCGGTGGCGTCCCTACCGAAGCTCACTGCCTCCAGATCGATCACAGCAACGACCATAGGCCCAGGGGCTGACACTGAGTCATCATTCGGTAACCCGAAGCTAGGTGCCTGACATTTTGGCTACTACTGGAGCCATGGCGTCGACTTCTCCTTCATGGATCACCCAGTAGCTTGTTCCGTAGAGTTCACGGTGATGGTGAAGTTGCTCGCAAACGTCATTAACGGTCCCGGCAAGGACCATGGGGATAGTTCGTGCCTGATCTGGCGAGAGACCGAACATCGGTGCCATCCCCTCAATCATTTCGTCAGCTTCTGCAGTGGTAGCAGTTACAGCGGTCATAAAGGTATTCATCTGAAGTTCGAGTTGGGAGAATCGTTCTCCTGCCGCCTCCTCCACCCAGTTACGTCGCTCCAAGAATCTCTCTCCAAGAGCAGATAATGCTGTCTCTGGGCCTACAGATCCGGCGTGGAGTGAAGCATTAAGTCCAACAATGTCAGCTCGCCGGGCTGCTTCGGTTAAGACTCGTTTCCCGCCGCCTCCGACGATTATTGGTGGCCCGCCAGGCTGACAAGGGCTCGGTGCTCCCGTCATATCGCGAACCACGTAGTGCTCTCCCTGGAAATTTAAAGGTTGGCCCGACCAGAGACCTCGAACGACGTCAATGGCTTCGACCATTCGGTCAATGCGAATGCCCGCTTTATCGAATGGAATGCCGGCCGTGTCGTAGTCAGCTGACATCCATCCGGCGCCGATCCCAAACTCCACACGTCCGTTTGAGACAAGATCGAGCGTGGCGATTTCTTTCGCAAGCACAACAGGGTGGCGATAGTCCACGTCGTAGACGAGCGTTGCGACACGCAGATCTGTCGTCGCTTCCGCTGCCACGGTGAGCGCGACTGTAGGCGCCCACTGATCATCGAAATGGTCAGGGCAGAAAACTGTGCTGTAACCCAAGTCTTCGATTCGCCGGACCGTATCTCGGTAGTCATCTCCCGACGCTGATTTGGAAAACTGGACGCCAAATCGGAACGGGTGCATTTCCGCACCCTAACGTGGTTCGATGCCCACCCCCGCCCCAGAAGAATATCCCCCAGCGCTCTTCTTGACATGCGAAGGAGGAGTCGAAGCGACCGAACTAACCCGTGGCCCGTGGAGTCATGGCGTGATGCATGGCGGACCCATTTGTGGCTTGATGAGTTGGTTGATAGAACGCGAACTCGATCGAGAAGATCTGATCTGTTCGCGCTACACCGTAGAGATTCTCTCAGGGGTCCCAGTCGGCAAGTTGGGAGTCTCAGCCAACGTTGTGAAGAATGGAAAACGGACTGCCGTTGCAGAAGCATCGATAACTCATGAAGGCAAGCTGTTAGCACGCGCTACCTCGCAGTGGCTTTCCCGACCGAAAGATCTGACGGGAAAGCAAATATCAGTCCCACCTATTCCCTCCCAACGAGCGAACCCTGGGGCACATCCCGATATGGAATACCCGAGGCCTGGATTCAATGCGGACGCGGTCGAACTTCGTGTGATTACTGGGTCTACAGAGGAGTCCGGTCCTGGACTCATATGGGCGCGCCTCGATCACGCGTTAATAGCCGGTGAATCAGCCTCAAAGTTTCAGCAGGTTGCGACTTTGTCCGACTTAGGAGCAGCAGTTGGCTTCGAATATGCTGAGGGCGAACAGTCGTTCATCAACACCGACGTAACCCTCCAACTGCTGCGTCTGCCGCAATCCGAATGGATCTTGCTTGACTCCGCAGTTGAGCGTTCATCAACGAATTTGGCGTGTTGCCGCACAACTCTCATTGATGAAATTGGAGTCATTGGTTGGGTGC
>Ga0302120_10000233_pt1 | contig 23649 bp, 19 predicted proteins | sample AG5_Bottom_MG_FD_203118 | JGI IMG/M metagenome (GOLD analysis project Ga0302120, IMG submission 203118) | Marine microbial communities from Western Arctic Ocean, Canada - AG5_Bottom | ecosystem: Environmental > Aquatic > Marine > Oceanic | place: Canada: Western Arctic Ocean | collected 2017-10-01 | reverse complement strand
GATGGACAGTGCGACGATTGCTCGCTTTCCACGAGTTAAGCCGAAAAGCGTTATTGGTATAGATTAATCTGGGTTCGTTGTAATATCCCAGCGAGATGCCTGATGCAGCCGCGGCATCATCTTCTAAAGTTAGTGCTTCCAATGCCGTAAGCTCAAACGGATTTTGCGGTACACTGCATCCTTCCACCGACAGAGCACGGCAGGGTGCTTTATCCAGTGCCATACCAATGATGGCAGCACAGTTCCCACGCACCTCCTGCGACAAATAGCGCCCCACCCTCGCAGCAGACTTTGTTGCAGGCAAGCCACAGGCAACCCGTAATCTTGCAGTGACTAAAGAATGTACAATTGAAGAATTTTCAAGAAACCGCCACGCTGGGCCTTGTGAAATAACCACGTAGGGATCGTCTGGTTTGTCGAGCGCTTCAATCGTTGAATTGACTACACTCACCGCCAAGCGACTGCGTAGTAAAGGATAGATCAGATGTATTTCGTCGTCATCCAAAGGCAGCACTGCATGGTAAGCGGCGATAAGAGAACACAATGCTTGCTCAGGCTGAGTGTGATCGAGTGCGATATAGGCGCCTGCGATAGCAAGATCACAAACCCTTGGGGATGAACACATATCACCAAAATCTACAATGCCAGAAATCTTAGGCTCGCCGTCCAGGCTTGCACTAACCAGTAGGTTGTAATCATTAATATCATTATGTGTGGCGAATGATGGCAGAGCCCGAATAATATCAAGCTGTTCATGGTAATCCGCCATCACCGATGTCAGTAACTCCCTTCTTATAGGGTCGGTAATAAACGTCAGGCTATCGTTAATCCAAGCAGCCTGCGTAAGATTCCATTTAAAATCTCGCTGCAGCGACTTGTGCTGAAAGCCTTCCAGTGCCAAATGTAAATTCGCGATTGAGGTACCGAGCTGACTGATCAGATGAGGAGACTTTGGAGTGAAACCGGCGTAGTCCACACCTTCAAGGAAAGACAGAACCCATAGCAGCCGAACATTGCCAAATTCATCTATCAGTGTCTCAAAATTTCGCTTTGCTTTTGATGGGACGACTGAAGGGATAGTAACCAGTTTCGAACTAGCGTGGATATGCTCTAATGCTTGGCACTGCATATCTACCAGGCCCACATCACATCCTGGCCTCATTACTTTCAGCAAAAAACGACTACCATCGGCAGCCTCAGCCTTGAAATTAAGATCAAATTCGCCGGACAGCGCGGTTAGCTGGATCTTGATTCCCCAAGACTGTAGCAGGCAGTTCTCCCAATGGTTACTCATTTAAGCACCAGGTACGGTTGTTCTTCTCGACAAAGCGGGGCATGTTCATTTGGTCTTCGTAGTATTCACAAGGTGATACTGGCGTAAATTCAGATGGATTCATCTTGATATTTTTTTTTGGGCAGTTGCTGTAGATTCATTTCCAATAATATCGCTTTGATAATGGCTCTAGAACATATTATCACCTGATACTGCCACTTCCAAGGAAGGACTAGAGTCAGGTTCCTATGTACCCGTATATAAAAAGCTAACTGGAGGTCGTTGTTAGATTAGGGGTATGTGTAGCAACTTACTCATCAAAAAATGTGCCTTGTGTGTAATACCAGTGGCCATCCTGCCATAAAAAATCACTATTTTCGCGTATCTGGTAGGCTCGCCCGTGAATTTTGTAACGCGCTATAAATTCTACCTGCCCTTGGGAATCTTCTTGAGCCCCATCATTTTTGGTGACGATTTTAAGGCCCAGCCACTGTTGCTCGACTTCAAAACCGACGTCTTTAGGGCGTGTACTAGGGTGCCAAGTTTTTAACAAGTAATCTTGGTTATGCAGACAAAAAGCCGTATAGCGTGAACGCATTAAGGCCTCTGCTGTTGTAGCTGGATGGGAGCCGCTGAGTGCAGGGCCGCAGCATAATTCAAAATTCGCACCAGATTTGCAATAGCAATGGGTGGCTTTTAACTTAGCAGAACTCGTCTTTATTCTGCTCATATTTTACTCATAACAACTTTTCAATAGCACGGGTTAGGCGCCAAGACGTGGGTGATGTCCACTGGCTATACCGGTCAATAACCTTGCCATCCTTATCAATGAGGTATTTGTTAAAGTTCCAGCTGGGTTCACTTTCTTTTTGTGTTAAGTGCTGAAATATAGGGTGAGCGTTAACCCCGGTCACTCCAATGGTTTGGCTCATTAAAAAGGTGACGCCAAAATTATAAAAGCATACTTTAGCAGCCTCTTCTTCGTTCTTTGCTCCTTGATCAAAGGCGTTGCTTGGGAATCCAATAATTACCAATCCTTGGTCTTTGTATTGTTGATGCAACTCTTCTAGGCCTTCAAATTGACCAGTAAAGCCGCAGTTGCTAGCGGTGTTAACCAGCAATAGTGGCTTTCCAGCGGTAACGGTACACAGGTCTAACGGTTTGTCGGAATGGAGTTGTTTTAACTCATGCTTGAGCCATGATGCACATGATGCCAAAGCAGAGTGTGAGGTAGATAGGCCAATGAGAAGACCCAGTAAACAATGTATAGCGCGTCGTGTAGGCATAATAAGAGATAACCGCATCTTTATTTATAACCAATAGGTATAAAAAATGGTCATAAGGTCTTTATTTTGGAATAAAAAACTTGATATGCTCAAGCTAGTGTTTTAATTCTACAACAAAGGAAGCGTTTCATGAAGTTAGAATCTTTGGCGTTACATCACGGCTATACATCCGAAACCACCACTAAGGCAGCGGCAGTGCCTATTTATCAAACCACCTCGTATACGTTTGACGACACCCAACATGGTGCCGATCTATTCGATCTTAAAGTTGCGGGCAATATATATACTCGAATTACCAACCCCACGACGGCAGTGTTGGAAGAGCGTGTGGCGGCAATGGAAGGCGGTATTGCGGGTTTAGCGGTTGCCTCCGGCATGGCGGCGATAACCTATGCGATACAGTGCATTTGTGAAGTAGGCGATAACATTGTTAGTACTAGCCAGCTGTATGGTGGCACTTACAACTTGTTTGCTCATACCTTCCCTCGCCAGGGCATTGAAGCCCGCTTCGCCTCCCACGATGACTATGCAGCCCTTGAGGCGCATATCGACAGCCGCACCCGAGCTATTTTTTGCGAGTCTATCGGCAACCCCGCAGGCAATATTGTTGATATTGCAAAGTTGGCTGAAATTGCCGAACGCAACGGTGTGCCTTTGATGGTAGATAACACGGTAGCCACACCGGTATTATGCCGACCTATAGAGCACGGTGCACATATAGTCATCCACTCCTTGACGAAATACATTGGCGGCCACGGCACTACTATTGGCGGTATGATCGTTGATTCTGGTAAGTTTGACTGGGTGAAGAATAAGGATCGTTTTGCTGTGCTTAATACCCCAGACCCTTCTTATCATGGAGTAGTGTATACCGAAGCCTTGGGTGCAGCCGCCTATATTGGTCGTTGTCGTGTGATTCCATTACGCAATACTGGCGCTGCTATTTCCCCCCACAGTTCGTTTATGTTGATGCAAGGGCTAGAAACTCTTTGCTTACGTATGGAACGCCATTGCGACAATGCCGAAGCCGTAGCTAAGTACTTACAAAACCATCCTAAAGTGGAGTGGGTAAACTACGCGGGCTTAGACAGTAGCCCTTACAAAGCTCTGTGTGAAAAAATTTGCGGTGGTAAAGCCTCAGGTATTGTAAGCTTTGGTGTGGCCGGTGGTCGTGAAGCGGGTGGCCGTTTTATAGATGCCTTAGAGATGATTTTGAGGTTAGTAAATATTGGTGACGCTAAGTCTTTGGCGTGTCATCCAGCCAGCACCACGCACCGCCAGTTAGATACAACAGAGCTTGCTGCGGCAGGGGTATCAGAAGATTTAGTGCGTATTTCCGTGGGTATTGAACACGTGAGAGATATCATTGCTGATATTGAACAAGCACTAGAAAAGGTATAACCCACTGTGTCCACCCCACTAGCCACTCCAACAGCTATGCCAGAAGGTAATCCTTCGTTACGCACCATTGCTATGCCTGCCGACGCTAACCCCGATGGCGATATTTTTGGCGGTTGGATCATGTCTCAAATGGACATATCTAGTGGTGTGTTTGCCGCTCATGTGGCCAAAGGGCGAGTTGTTACGGTGGCGGTGGATGCCATGACATTTCATAAGCCAGTGTATATTGGCGACGACGTGAGTTGTTACTGTAGTGTTGCAAAGCGCGGTAATACGTCTATTACCGTGCATGTGGAGGCGTGGGTTAGGCGTCATCACAGCGACACGGTAGCAAAGGTGACACAAGGCATGTTTACCTTTGTGGCAGTAGACAGCAACGGTAAACCAAAACCATTACCTAGTATTTAATCACAGTGTTTATTTTTTCTACAGCTTGGACATCTTTCTGGTGAGGGCATTATAGTGATGCAAGAAGTGACGCAGAAAAACATACTTTTCATCATGCTAGACCAGCTACGAGCCGATGCCTTGTCTTGTTATGGTAACGGTGTAGTGGATACGCCCAATATAGATCGTTTGGCACAGAACGGTGTGAAATTTAACCGCTGTTATGTGCAAGGTACTAGCTGTGGTAATTCCCGTGCATCCTATTATACCGGCCGGCATGTGCGTTCCCACGGAGCAACCTGGAATGGTTGGCCGAATAGAGTTGATGAATTGACTTTGGCAGATCATTTGGCAGCTTGTGGTATGAGCACTACCCTCATGGGTAAAACCCATATGAAACCAGATTTGTCTGGTATGCGCCGCTTAGGTGTTGAGCCACAATCGGAGTTAGGGCGGTTTTTGAGCAACGCAGGGTTCGGTCTAGGCGAGCATGATGATGGCTTGCACACCGTGGGTGTTGCAGGCGACTATGGTAGTGGCACACCAGCTTATTTTGATTACCTGCGCAAGCATGGGTATGCAGCAAAAAATCCTTGGGCTAATTGGGCTAACGCCATGGAGGACGAAGGTGGGGTGCTGCGTAACGGTATGTTTTTAAAGCATGGACACCTTCCCGCAAGAGTGGATAGGGCCCACTCAGAAACGGCATACACCACTGACCGCGCTATTGAAATGATTCAACACATGGGGCAGCAAAACTGGTGTTTGCATGTGTCTTATATAAAACCTCATTGGCCTTTGGCAGCCCCAGCGCCTTACCATCAAATGTACCGTGGTGTGGACTTACCACAAGCGAGTAAATGCGAGGCCCAAAAACACAATCCCCATCCTATTTATCAAGCTTTTATGGCCTTACCCCAAAGCCAAACCTATGCTCAAGATGAATATCGTAATCACGCTTTATCAACCTATTATGGTTTAGTGAAGGAAATAGATGACAACTTAGGCCGCCTGTTTGCTAGCTTAGAGCAACAAGGGCAAGAAAAAAATACCATGATTGTGTTGACGTCGGATCATGGAGACTTTTTTGGTGACCATTGGTTAGCAGAAAAAGACTTATTTCATGATGTAGTGACCCGTGTGCCGTTGCTCATTATGGATCCTAGCCCAGAGGCTAACTCCAGCCGTGGTACAGAGTGTGATCAATTAGTTTGTGCAATTGATCTAGTCCCTACGTTTGTTGATTGGGCCGGTGGTGAGCCTCAGTGGAACTGGTTAGAAGGCCAATCATTGGTTCCTGTGCTGCATAAAACAGCTGCTATTGACCGAGATTTCGTGGTGTCAGAATGTGACTATGGCGTGATGGGTTTTGCTAAACAGCTAGGCCGTACTAGGGACAATGCCCGCATGACAATGTTGTACGATGGACGTTATAAATACGTTCATTGTTTAGGATTTAAACCCATGTTGTTTGACTTACAAGAAGACCCTCAAGAGTTTTCCGACTTAGGTAGGGATGACGGTTATGCAGCTATCCGCGGGCAGCTCGGCGAACAGATGTTAGATTGGTCAGCGGGATTGAAGAACCGCGTCACTGTGAGTCAGGAAACCTTTGGCCAGCGTGTAGGCAAGGCCGGCGAGGTGGGTATTCTCATTGGTTACTGGCAGCAAGAAGATGTGCCTCAGGCCCTGCAGTTGGACCCAGAGGTGCCGCTTAAATAGGTTAAGCGTCCTTTTGTTAATCGTTCTCGGCGGTAGTGATCAGATCAAAAACCTGTTCTCGTTCTGATAACACTAGCAATAATGCAAGGTCACCTGGTTGCAGTTGATCTAGAATTTTCTGAGTGCCTGCTGCGGGACCATCAGCTAGCATAAGTTGGTGTGCCAACATGCTTTGTTGTTTGGCTTGTTGATGAGTGAGCTGAGTCGTATCGCCTGGCTCTCTACCACGCAAATATTGCGGTAATTCAGCAGCCATTAAAACGTCAGGTTTAAGGGTCAGAGCACTTTTGGTGGCGTCTAAAATGTCTCGGTTAGATCGATCTCCAGCATGACTAATCATCACAAAGCGTCGTTTAGCTGGAATACTAGCCATGGCGTTTGTTACGGCCGAAATGGAGTGGGGGTTATGGGCAAAGTCTACAAATACACGGGTACGGTGTACGGCAAATTTTGCAACAGCGAGTTCTTCTACGGCGTTAACACCGTACTGGCCAAGATGATCGGCAGCAACATTAGTGACTAGTGCCGCTCGACTTTGACGCAAGGGCAGGCCGCGCCGCAATATGCCCCCTCGGGCTACTTCTAAGAAAGCCACTTCTAAGCGCTTGTCTCTGAGTAACATCCGCGCCCCACCTGGGCCAGAGTAGTCGCCGTAATCGAGTATGTCATCACCCACTCGAACAAATTCTGTAGACGTGATTCCTGCTGTTAAGTCTGCTTATTGTCGAATTAGTGTCCTAGATACAACCATTTGAATGTTAACGTAGACGGTATATGCCACTAGGGTTAAGAAGGAACCCACCTAATGCCAAATAACCACTCGGTACGACAGTTTTTATTAGATATTAGCTTTGATCGCCTACCCCTGCCAGTCATTGAACAGGCAAAACTTTGTTGTTACGACCTGCTTGGTACGGCGGTGGGTGGTGGTCGTTCTACCACATCGTCAATCATCATTAGACATGCAGAAGATCATTTCTCTGCTGGAGCCCATATTACTGCAGTTCAACCCTTATTAGGTGGCCCACGTATGAGCCCTGTGGGGGCCGCTTTGGTAGGCGCAACTATGATTGATGCGTTAGATTGTCACGATGGACAAAGAGATGCTAAAGGGCATGTAGGTTGTAGCTTGCTACCTAGCCTCATTGCGGTGCTAGAGTCTCAGTCGCGGCCCGTGACGGGTCGTGAGCTAATCAGTTTAATTGTTGCTGGTTATGAAATAGGTACTCGAGCCGGTATGGCATTGCATGGAACAGTGACTGATTATCATACTTCTGGCGCATGGGGTGCGGTTAATTGTGCCGCATTAACGGCCCATGTTTTGGGCCTTGATGAAGAACAATTTAATCATGCTGTAGGTATCGCTGAATATCATGGGCCACGCAGTCAGATGATGCGAAATATTGACCATCCTACCATGCTAAAAGATGGCTCTGGTTGGGGAGCTATGGCGGGTACCTCGGCGGCATATTTGGCAGCTGAAGGATTTACCGGAGCGCCCGCCATCACTATTACTGCATATGATGCAGCTGTTTATTGGCAGGATCTGGGCCAACATTGGCAAATTCTTAATCAATATTTTAAACCTTACCCAGTATGTCGCTGGGCTCAGCCAGCTGTTGCCGCTTGCTTAAGCTTGCGCCTAGAACATGATTTTGATCCGAGTCAGGTAGAACAAATTACGCTTTGGACCTTTCATGAAGGGGTGCGCTTATTCAGTGATGTGCCTAGTGATACCGAACAAGCTCAGTATGCCATCAGCTTTCCAGTAGCTATGGCGGTTCTGAAAGGTGTTATTAGTGCGGATGATGTTTATAGCGGTTTTAACCATGCTCAGGTAAGAGACATGATTGGTAAAGTCACGTTATTGGAAGGTGCAGACTATAACAAGGTGTTTCCAGCGGAGCGTTGGGCTCATGTCTGTATCCGTATGGAAGACGGCACAGAATTAGTGTCAGAGCCTCATGAGGCCTTAGGTGACCCTAATAAGCCTATGAGTAAGCCGCAATTCCACGACAAGTACATGAGCTTGTGTGAACCCGTGTGGGGCCGCCAAAAAGCTCAACAGGTGTTAGCCTATATTGAGCAATTAGAAAGCGGTAATTTAGCTGACTTAATGGTCTTAATTCGTGACTAATTAGCCAGTTGTATCACTGGAATCATAGCGCCTAAGAAATCGTCAGATAAATGGCATCTAAGCTCATGACCGTCGGCCATTAACTTCATTGCGGGCAACTCTTTTTCACAAAGGTTATCGGGAACCTGCTGCTTGTGCTGACAACGGGTTTGGAAAGGGCACCCTGATGGTGGGTTCATGGCAGACGGGATGTCACCGTCTAAGACAATATGTTTACGCGTAATGCTAGTGTCGGCTATCGGAACTGCCGACAACAAGGCTTCAGTATAGGGGTGGTAAGGCGGGCTAAATACCTGATCAGTACTGCCCATTTCAACCACATGACCTAAATACATGACCATTACTCTGTCTGAGATATAGCGCACGATTGACAGGTCATGACTAATGAATAGCATGGTGGTTTTGTTTTTTCTTTGTAACTCCATTAATAGATCGGTTACGGCCGCTTGAACCGAAACATCTAACGCAGAAACTGGCTCATCGGCAACCACTACTTGAGCGTTGCCGGCGAAGGCACGGGCGATGCCCACACGTTGCTTTTGACCGCCTGATAATTGGCGTGGTTTGCGCAGGGCAAATTCCCGGGGTAGTTTAACTAAATCTAATAGCTCCAACATTCTTTGCTCACGATCCCCCTCATCAGTGCCAATCCTAAAGACTTCTAGGGCGCGTATGATTTGGCGGCCCACAGTCATGGACGGGTTAAGGGTATCAAACGGATTCTGAAATACCATTTGAATGGACGATACAGACTCAACCCCACGGTCATGGATTAAGGTGCTTTGTATATTCTTGCCGAGTAAGGTGGCAGTGCCTGCACTGGCTTCTTCTAATCCCAGTAACACTTTTGCAAGGGTAGATTTACCACAGCCAGACTCACCAACAATAGCAAGAGTTTCTGATTCACGTGCTTCAAAGGTGATGCTCTCATTGGCCTTAACGACACGCTTTTCTCCGCTACCAAACAAAGCGCTAGCAGCAACTTCATAGTATTTTTGTAGCTTATCAACCCTAAGTACCACTTCACCTATTTGGGTGGACTGCCTATCTGCAGCAGCTACCGGAGGGTTGAGCCAGTCTATTTGATCGATTCTTGCACAACGTGAGGAATGGTTTTGATCGTCTGCCAAAGACAGCATGGAAATCTCATTCTGGCCACATGTTTGGGCATCATAATAATTACACCGAGGGCCAAAGTTACAGCCGTTGGGTCGCTCGTGGGGTAACGGGAAGTTACCCGGGATGGTCACCAAAGGACGGGCATTTTTATCAGCACCGGGCAATGGAATTGAGCGGAACAAAGCTTGGGTATAGGGATGACGCATACGCTCAAATACTTTTTCAATCGGCCCAGCTTCGATAGCCTCACCAGAATACATCACACAAATATCATTACAGGTCTCCAACACTAAGCCAAGGTTATGGGAGATAAATAGCATGGACGTGCCATATTTCTCGCCTAGCCCTTTGACTAGGTCAACGATACCCGCTTCAATAGTCACATCCAGCGCTGTGGTGGGTTCATCAAGGATCAACAATGACGGCTTTGACATCAGCGCCATAGCAATGACAATACGTTGCTGTTGGCCACCGGATAGCTGATGTGGATAACTGTTTAATATTCGCTCTGGGTCTGACAGCCGAACATCTTCAACCACTTGCATGGCTAGATCCCAGGCGGCTTTGGCAGAGCTTCCTTGATGGATCATGGGCACTTCCATGAGTTGCTTGCCGACTTTCATGGATGGATTCAAGGAAGCCATGGGTTCTTGATAAATCATGGCAATTTCAGAGCCACGCAAATGGCGCAGTTCTTCTTCGTTCATCGTGTTGAGCTCTCGGCCCTTAAATTTGATGCTACCGCCCACAATTTTGCCGTTTACACCGAGGTCTTGCATCACGCCTAAAGCCACGGTAGATTTGCCGCAGCCAGACTCCCCCACAAGGCCCATCGCTTGACCTTGCTCTACCACACAAGAGAAATCCATTACTGCAGGAATTTCACCCAGTCGAGTAAAGAAGCTGATGGACAGGTTGTCTATTTCTAAAATAGGGCCATCGTAATCCCATTGTTGCATGATCCTGCTCCTTTAGTCTTTGAGTGACTGTTCGCGCAGGCCGTCGGCCAACAGGTTCAGGCCTAGCACTAGCGACATCAACGCTAGGGCAGGAGGAATGGCCAGATGTGGGTATATCGATAAGAGTTTGCGGCCCTCGTTTATGGTCATACCCCAGTCTGGGCTTTCTGGGCTAACACCTAGGCCAAAGAAACCTAAGGTACCCAATAAAATGGTGATGTAACCGATACGCAAACAAAAATCCACAATCAAGGGCCCTCGCGCATTAGGTAAAATTTCCCACAACATAATGTACCAGGGGCCTTCGCCCCGGGTTTCGGCTGCGGCCACATAGTCACGAGTTTTAATGTCCAGAGTAAGGCCTCTGACGATACGAAACACTGTGGGCGAGTTAACAAATACCACTGCAACAAAAATATTTAGCAGGTTAGGTTCCATATAAAAAACACCTAATGGATCCATGTTAAAAGCCAGACCTGAATAGGCCCAAAAGCCCAATACTAGTGTGATGGCGACATAAAAATTACGCTTTACAGGCTGGGTATAAAATCGAGATTGAAATAACACAACAAACAATATAATAGGAAATACGAACAGTACTGCAGCCAAATAAATAGGTACACCAGTTGAGCGAATTTCTGGTGTCACTAGCAAGAAAAATAACAAAATTACTGGGAAAGCCAGCACTAGATTGGACAAGAAAGATAGCACCGTATCCAGCTTTCCAGATCTATAGCCGGCAGGTAGGCCTAAGGTGATCCCTACCATAAAGGCAAACACAGTAGCCGCTGGGGCAATGGTTAATACTGAGCGGCTGCCCATCACCACGCGGGAGAATATGTCTCGGGCTAAGTTGTCACCACCTAACAAATAGTATGTGCCTTCCACACCACGCACGGGAAAGCCTATGCCTTTATTTTTCATGCCAGAAATTTGGCCCAAAGGGTCGTGGGTAATGACTAAATCGGCAAAAATAGCCGTTAACACCCAAAATAGCACTAGCACCAAGCCCATAGTGCCAACACGGCTATCAAATAGGTGACCATATAAGCCTAAACGCTGTCGATAATAAAGTGAGAGGCCAAATATAATACCCATAGCAACCCATACAGGGAGCAGCTGGGCCAAAATGCCGATGGTAATTTGCAGTACAGTTAATGCTTCCATCAGTGTGCCCTAATTGATACGAATGCGTGGATTGAGAAATACATAGCCAATATCTGAAATGAGCTGTGTGATGAGTACCACGAATACCGCTACCATTGAGCAGGCTAACAAGAGATCTATATCGTTGTTGGACGCAGCCTGCACGAGCAGCCAACCAAAACCTTTGTAGTTAAACAAGGTTTCAACAATAACAACACCTGTAAGCAGCCACGGGATCTGTAGCATGATCACCGTAAAGGGTGCAATTAAAGCATTGCGTAGAGCGTGTTTGAGTACGATGCTGCGAAAACTAACGCCTTTTAAACGTGCGGTACGAATATATTGCGCCGTCATTACCTCAGCCATTGAGGCACGAGTCATGCGGGCGATGTAGCCCATGCCATAGAACGCCATGGTCATGACGGGCAAACTAAAATTAGCAATGGTGATCTCATCCATAGCAGAAGCCGAAGATCCTTTAAACCATCTTAAGCCAACGGCTGAACTAGCAAATATCACTACAAAGATCACGCCGGAGACATATTCTGGTGTTGCAGTGGTAATAATGGCAAAGGTTGATAAGCTTCGATCTGTGCGGGAGCCTTCTCGCATACCTGCCAATACACCGATGATGAGTGCCATAGGTACCATCACTAGCATCACAAATAGCATTAGCCATCCGGTTAACCCTAGACGTTTGCCAACAATACTGGAAACATCGTCTTTAAATACTGAAGACCAGCCCATATCGGCCTGCAAAACACCACAGTAGTTGGGAATAGTGTCCGTACCAGGTTTTACACATCGACCTACTGTTTTGCCATTTTCTTTGGTAAATACGAACCCTTGTGCTACGCCTAACCATTCACCATAGCGCACTAATAGAGGCTGGTTATAGCCTCGATCCTCTAGCCATTGTTCAACTTGTACGTCAGACATGCGCATGTTGCCCTGAGTCTTGGCTAGCTTTTCTAAATTGGGCTGTAAGTTGGTTAAGAAAAACACCAAAAAGGTTAGGCACAGAGCGGTCAGTGCCATAAGCCCTGTTCGCTTAACAATAAATATCCACATGTGTAGTCCAGGTGACTAAGGCAGGGAGGTTATAACAAAGAGCAGACAACTAGGCCTGCTCTTTAGAGAAATCATAGGGCCACAAAGTGGCCCAGGGATGGGTTTAAGACCACCACATTTTTTCTAGATGGAGCTCAAACGCAGGATGCATTTCGGCATTCATTAGGCCTGGCTTGTTATGCCGATATAAAGAACGCCAATATGGCTGAATAATGACGCCTTCATCTTGCATAATAGCCTCGATCTTGGCCATGATTTTGCGGCGTTCATCGGCGTCAGGAACCGCCATAGCTTGTGATAACAAACTATCAAACTCTTTATTAGCGAAACCAGCTTCGTTCCAAGCTTCACCACTGCGGTAGGCTAGTGCCAACACCTGCACACCCAAAGGACGTTGATTCCAGTTGGTGGAGGAGAAGGGGTATTTTACCCAGTCATTCCAGAAGGTAGAACCTGGTAAAATGGTGCGCTTAACCTTAATGCCTGCTTGGCGCAATTGGGCGGCCACGGCATCTGTGGTGTTGCGGCGCCAGTCGTCGTCGATGGAAATAAGTTCATGTTCATAATCCCCCATACCGGCTTCGTCCATGAGCGCTTTTGCTGCTGCACCATCAACCTTCTGGGCAGGCAAGGCTGCATACTCGGGATGAACTGGGCAAACGTGGTGGTTTTCTGCAGGTGTGCCAAAGCCAGAGTAGCCCAGTTCTAAACAGATACTATTGTCAACGGCCATCGCTAAGGCCTGACGTACGCGTTTATCAGCATAAGGCTTCATGCCATCAACTTCAGCCTGCTGGTTGGGGCGGATGACTATGGTCGCTGCTGTAACTGCTGAGGTTTTTTCCCACCCTAAGTCGTCAAACATACCGATAAATTCACCAGAAACGTCGTAGGTTAAATCAAATTCGTCAGCGTCAGCGCCAGCTACGATAGCACCGTAGTCTGTGCCATAGTCTAGGATTTCAATACGGTCAAGGTATGCGCCTTCGCCCCACCAAGTATGGGATTCATTACGCACCAATACTGCTTTAACGCCCACTTCCAGACTTTCAGGAGAGTAGGGGCCAGTACCTATAGCATTGCCTATCATATTGTCACTGTCATGACTTGAATGGACGATAGCTGCAGGGTAATCAGTCATGCCTGGAATAATAGAAATATCTGGAGCTAAAAGATTGAGCTGCACAGTATGGCTATCGACCACTTCAATGGCGCCTGCTCGTGCTTTGCCGGTATCGGCATCTAGCAAGGAATTCATGCGACCCGCCATGGAGTTACCTTCCACGCTCTTGTCACACCAACCAATCATATTGCGAGCCACATCATCAGCAGTAAAGGCATCGCCATTGTTCCAAGTTACACCCTTGCGCACGTTAAGTGTGAACACAGTAGCATCGTTATTGGCTGACCAACTTTCGAGCAATTGGCCTTCCATAGTGCCATCAGTATTAATACGGACTAGGTATTCTAACCAACCACGGCTGAAGTTGGCTATTTGGCTCCAGTCATAGGTGCGTGGGTCTTTCATGGCGCGCACTTCCTGCTGATAACGCAAGGTGCCACCCATTTTGGGCGTCCCGGCCATCGCCATTGGAGCGACTAAACCAATCATACTGTATGCCGCAACTGTGCTGGCACCCAAGGCTGAGGCACGCACAAAAAATTCGCGGCGTGAAAGCTGGCCTTGTAAAAATTCGTTTTTATACATGTCAACAACGGGATGCGTTGCTGTACCGATGTCAGTGAACTTAGTCATTCTATACTCTCCAATTGTTATTATTATGGGCGGCAAGGCATAATTCACACTCTGACGTGAGACTTTATTTACACCTAAATACAACAGCTTAGCCTATTTTTGAGAGGCATTAGAACACCGTGGTAGGCCGATTTCTATACACTACACTAAAGCTGGCTGCAGTAAGCACAAGGCTATCTGCTCCAAGAATTACTTAGAGTCTACGTCTGCCTCCAAGTCCTTTTAAGTTCTACAGATCATTTCCACACTTGTCAATAAATATATCCAGCAATAGATTTGTCTCTCATTCGTTCTTGTCGAGGCGCTATCAAGAATTTTAATCGGTAGCATTTTGCCATATATGAAGTCGAATTAAAGCCGCAGGCGGTAGCAATAGCAAAGGTAGAAAGGCTAGTTTGTCGTAATAGTAATTGGGCTTTGTTGAGCCTTAAATCTAGGTAATACTGTGAAGGCCTTAGACCAAAGTGATATTTGAATAGGCGCTCCATCTGGCGTAAAGATAAGCCTGATTTGCTAGCGATCTGTGCTTGCGAAATTGGGTCTTCGGTGCAGCTCTGCATCAGCTCGATGGCTGTAATAAGTGCTGGGTGATGAATGCTTAATCTAGTTTGGGTGGCCATACGCTGATGTGCATGGGCATCACGGATGCTTGGGTGAATGCATTGCTCGGCCACGTCCTTTGCCAGTTTCAGGCCATGTTGTTGGGTGATGAGCTGGAGCATCATATCAAGCCCTGATAAGCCGCCTGAGCATGTCATGAAGTGGGTGTCCATTTCATACAACTCACCCGTGATATTTAACAAGGGGAACTCTTCCTTAAAACTATCAATGTTCTCCCAATGGATAGTGCAGGGGCTTTGGTTTAGTAATTTGGCACGGGCCAGCAACAAACTTCCAGTTGACGTAGAGCCTAAAGTGATGGATTGGCGTGACAAGCGTCTTAGCCATTTACTGAGGTTTGGGTCATCATGGTTTTTCACCTCGATACCTGCCACAACGATCAGGGCGTCTAAGCCCACTGTGTCCGCCATGTCTCGCGTTGCAGCGACCTCAATGTCGTTACTTGCTCGAACGGGTAAGCGGTCTTGACTGTAAAATGACCACTCATACAAAATGCGCTGGCTAAGTCGGTTAGCGATTCTCAATGGCTCAACGGCAGCTGACATGGAGAGCATGGAGAACTGAGGAATAAGAAAAAATCCAATTTGTGTTGGGTTACTGGTGTAGTTTGGTTGCATGCTGAATCCTCTGACGGGCTTAGGGTATCGATAAAATTGTCTTTATACAAATAATAAGTACGCTTATTGTCGATTTAGTTTCTTTTATTTAACCATTAGAGTGCTATCGTGTATGGAATGAACCCGTTACTAAGAGGCTATGCATTAGGCCTCAGGTGAAATTAATGAGCCGCACTGCTGGTCGCCGCCGTAGAGTCAAACAAGAAACACTTAATCTATGCGCTATTCCTCAGCTCGAACGGCAGGTAAAACGTAACCGCTTTGCGCCTATCGCAGCCTTGGAGCCAGATCAAATTGAACTCATCCACGAAGCGTCTATGGACATACTCGAACAGTTGGGTATCGAGGTTATGGGTCAAGAAGCTCTAAACTTGTTCAAGCAGGCGGGGGCAGACGTCGACGACAGTGGCGTGGTGCGGATGGATCGAGCGCTGGTGATGGAATGCGTCAACAAAGCTCCTGCGCAATTCACTCTAACCCCGCGAAACCCAGATAACGCCTTGGAGATTGGATCCAACGTGATTCATTTTGGATTGACCTCGGGCCCTCCAAACGTGCACGACTGTGTGAATGGCCGCCGCCTTGGTAACTTTGCTGATTATGAGCACATGATCCGCTTTGGACAGTATTTTAACGTCATCGATTTTTTTGGCAATCAGGCTGTGGCACCCACTGATTTACCACCTAATACTCGGCATTTAGATACCACTTTCGCCAACCTAACCCTAGCTGATAAAGTATTTTTTGCTCAAGGCATTGGTGCAGGTCGTGTTAAAGACGCAGTCGAAATGAGTGCAATTGCTAACGGCATGAGCCTAGAAGAACTGGCTCAAACCCCTGCGACCATGACTAACATCAATATCAACTCACCACGAAAATTGGACGACAGTATGGCTTATGGCGCCATGCAGATGGCAAAAATGGGCCAGGCCGTCACCGTTACTCCCTTTACCCTCATGGGGGCGATGACACCCACCACTATGGCAGGTGCGTTAGCGCAACAAAATGCCGAGGCGTTGCTGGGTATCGCCTTGGTGCAGTTAACCAAAGCGGGCGCGCCTGTAGTTTACGGTGGTTTTACCTCAAACGTTGATATGCGTTCTGGGGCCCCAGCCTTTGGTACGCCAGAAAATTGTCTGGCCAACATGGCGAGTGGACAAATGGCAAGGCGATATAATTTGCCGTATCGCACGAGTGCCTGCAATGCCTCTAATGCGGTGGATGGTCAGGCGGTATACGAAACCCAAATGGCTTTGTGGGGTTCTGTAATGGGACACGGAAATTTAATCTATCATGCTGCCGGTTGGTTAGAGGGTGGTTTGGTAGCGTCGTTTGAAAAAATTGTTATGGATTGTGAAATGCTGCAGCATATGGCAGTAATGTTGCAGCCCCTGAAAATTGATCGCATAGAAATTGGTATGGAGGCGATGGACGAAGTGGGGCCTGGGGGACATTTCTTTGGTTGTGGTCACACTATGGAGCGTTATCAAAACGCCTTTTATCAACCATTTTTGAGCGACTGGAAAAATCACGAGAGCTGGGTAGAGGCTGGGTCTAAAGATGCTACTATTCGGGCCACGGAGATTTGGCAGAAAATTTTAGCTGAATTCGAACCACCAAAAATAGATCTTTCTAAGCAGGAAGAGCTGGAGTCATATGTTGCTAAGCGCAAAGAAGAGCTAGGCAGTGCTGAACCCACGCTTGAACCCATCGAAATAGATTAGCATTGCTTAGATAGGCAGTTTTAGGAGTTTATATGTCGCCCATTCCCGATACTGAAATAGATGCGAAGCAGATGCAAACCTGGCTTGAAAGTGAATATAACACCAAGTCGGTTGCAAATTTTAAGGCTGGCCCAGGCATCCAGAAGTTGCAGTTAAAGTTTGATATTGACAAGCTGCGCCAGTGCTATTATGACATGCAAGACCAATTAGAAGACATAGGGTCCGGGTTTCACGTAATGGCACTCACGCGGCGCCCAGGTGTAGAGTTTCCCACTCCAGAGGATAACTGTGGGCGGTTTTGGACTAGAGTGGATGACAGCTATACTGAAGTCCCTCGGGATATAATGGTTGATGAATCAGCCTACAGTGAGTTCAATCCACTATTTGCAGACACCTATTTAGCCGAAGTTTATGAACAGCTTATCGCCCGTTTCCCCATTGGTCGTATGCGAGTGTTAGGCAAAGACCCATATAACTGCAACTCCTGGCATCGGGATCCAGAACCGCGGTTACACATTCCTATTATTACTAATCCAGGATCTTTATTTATCGTCAATCATCATTGCACTCACTTGCCAGCCGATGGTTCAGTTTATTTTACTGACACTCGTGGCTATCACACGGCTTTAAATGGGGGTGAAGATTCCCGAGTACATATTGTTGCAGCGCTACCTTATACTGGGCATCAAGTTGGTGACGCAAACCTATTAGGAAAAGAGATCTAAATCATGGCATCACACTACCCATCAGAAGATACACAAAGCGTACTAAACAGCCCGATAATCATTGATCTGCGCAGTGATACAGTGACACGGCCAAGCCAAGCCATGCGTCAGGTTATGGCAGAAGCAGAAGTAGGAGACGATGTTTATGGCGATGATCCCAATGTTAACGCCCTAGAGTCTGAAACTGCAGAGTTATTAGGCAAGCAAGCGGGCCTGTTTCTACCCAGTGGCACCATGAGTAACTTAGCTGGTGTGCTAGCTCATTGCCAAAGAGGTGAAGAGGTTGTAGTGGGTGATAAATATCATATTAGTTGTGATGAAGCGGCAGGGGTAGCGGTGTTGGGTAGTGTCGCGATGCACCCATTGCACACAGATGAGTTTGGTCGTTTTGGCCTTGAACAGTTGAATGCTGCAGTGAAGCCAAACGACTATCATTGCCCCATCACACGGTTGCTGTGTCTAGAAAACACTGTGGGAGGCTGCTTTCAAGAACAAGCTCATATTGATGCTTTGGTTGACTGTGCCAAATCACATGGGCTTGCTACACACATGGACGGTGCCAGATTATTTAATGCTGCGGTAGCCCAAAATCTGCCCCCAGCTAGGTTAGTTAAATCCATCGACACGGTGTCCTTGTGCTTGTCTAAAGGTTTAGGTGTACCGTTGGGTTCAGTGCTAGTGGGCCCAAGTATCGTCATTGAAAGGGCACGTAGACTGCGTAAAATGTTAGGCGGCGGCATGAGGCAAGTAGGCATCATTGCAGCAGCAGGCAGGTATGCCTTACAGCACAACGTAGAACGGTTAGCGCAGGATCATCGACGCACACAGGAGCTGGCCACAGAACTTGAAGGCGTGCAAGGGTTGCACTTTGACCGAGCTCGAGTACAAACTAATATGTTGTTTTTGCAATCGCCACAAATGCCAGCCTTAGCCAGTTATCTTGCTCAGCGCGGCATTGCCATCACAGCTATTGGGGAAAGTGCTCGTATTGTTTTGCACATGCAAATCGATGATGCGGCTCTGCAGAAGGTAGTTGAGTCGATACAGGAATTTTTTAGTACTAGCTAAGTTATTTGATACCGCTGAGCCGTGTTGTTTGAAGCCTTTACTGACGAAGGACTGGACGCTTAAGTATCCATCGTATAATTGTCAAAACTCAGGTCGCCACGCCATGCCCATAGGGCTAGTAGGTCTTCATCTCTAGTTAGAGTTGCATGATCAATACGGTCTAAATGCTCAAAACTCGATCCGGGTGACCTTGGTTTAAAGTTTTTTTCAGCCATTTTCCAAAGTGCTGTGCCGCTTACAACGTGGTAAAGTTCAAGGGCGTCGTGCCGATGTTTTGGATAAAAAGTATTGGCTTGCTGCCAATAAATACCAAAACGAAATTGGTCATTTATTAACACGCCTTCTGGCCCCACCAACTCTATGTATGCGCGGTTAACGTCGTTGGAGTTGCTGAACACCCCGCGCTCCAACCACGTTAAGTAGGGAACAATAGCCGCCATCGAGGTGCGTAGCTTTTCGTCGGGAATCGCATTAATGCTCACCTCTAAAGGCAGTGCATTAGGTGCGTCATTCCAATCTGGATTAGTTTGCCCAAGCCCTAGCAATAGTGGCGCAACTTCAATGCCAATTCCAGTGTCGCTCGCTGCGAAACGAGCGCAGGCTAATTCAATAAACTGTTGCCAATGCAGGTTGAGATCTGAATTTTGTGACATAGTCAAAACGCTCCGTTAGGCTCGGGTTAGGGCTGGTTATAGTTAGCTATACTTCTTTTGAGATTAACTCATTTCCCCCTTGAGAGGAATAAAGAGTTCTCAACTTCCTGCACAGCAGCTGCTAGAGTGTCTTCAAAATGATGGGCGCATGGCTAATCAAGCGCTAGCAGAGAAGGTGGGGTTGTCCGCTGCTGCCTGTTGGCGTCGAGTGAAGGCCTTGACCGACAATAGGGTGTTACAAGGCACTTTTAGCCAAGTGCAGCCCGAAGCAGTTGGTTACCATTTGTGTGTGTTTCTTATGGTGAGTTTAACTCGTCATAATGCTCAAACAACACAGGCTTTTGAGGATGCTGTTGGGTCTTATGCACAAGTGTTACAGTTTTATGCGGTTACTGGGGATGCTGACTATATGTTGCGGGTATTAATGCCAGATATGGCCACTTACGATCGATTTCTTACGGAAAAAATATTCACACTGCCTAGTGTGTCCCAAGTGAAGTCTAACTTTAGCTTAAGGGCAATAAAACAAACCACAGCAGTGCCTATTATAGACTGACGTGACACCATACAGGCATTGTGGTTAGCGAATTTCGGTGCGATAGCTAAAGCTATCGGCTCGGCCCCTGGTGATTCTAAACTCAACCGGCTGGTTGTTTTTACTATATGTGAGGCGATGCAACACCACTAAGGGGTCACCTACCTTTATGCCTAGCCGAGAGGCTGTGGCTTGGTCTGCTATTTCTGCAGTCAGGGATTCTTCTGAGCGAATAATAGGCAGGTTGAATTGATCTACAACCACAGCGTAAAGCAGATCGGGTATATGAACTTCTTCTTTTTCTAAGCCGCGAACTAAGTCGGCAACCCACCAACATTTTTCCACCAACACTGCTTTTTCGTCACGAAAACCCACACGTTCGATGTAAACCATATCAGTATTGGTAGGCATATTAAGCCGTTGACAGATTTTATCACTGCCTTTACGTAGCTCCCTGACAGGTGTTTTTTTGCGAATCCGTACTGGATTTCCCGAATGCGTGCCGTAGGAGAAAAAACGAAATAAGCTATTATTAAAATCGATTCGAGAGACGTAGGTGCCCTTGCCTTGATGACGATACAGCAAGTTTTGATGAACTAAATTTTCAATGGCTTTTTTTACTGTGCCTGTACTTACAGAAAGGTGCTCTGCCAGCTGTGGTTCAGAAGGGATTAAATCCCCAGGGGCTAATTCACCAGCTGTAATTCGTTCTTGCAGAAAATTTTCTACAACTTTATATAACGGCGTGCCGGGCACGTTTTTGATAGGCCACTGTGTCATTAACTATTTGAAAACCTGTGATTTGTATAAAAACTAGTCGTTGGATTAATAGGTAGAGAGTAACAGATTATTTCCTATTGATGAAAAAATATTATCATAAACACTTGACTCATGTATATGAGTTATATAACTATACAGTAACGCTGACGCATTAGTTCAGAGAGTTAATAAAAATTAGAACAATTTTGATGAGTCAATGACTGGTCATTGAGAGGCAAAAATCCGTGGAAATATTTGATTACATTGGTGCAATATTTAGTATTAGCAACCTCACGGTGTTAATTCTTGCCACGGCCGGGGGGTTGATTTTGGGAGCTTTGCCTGGCCTAAGTCCAACCATGGCCGTTGCATTGTTAATTCCATTTACCTTTCAAATGGATGCAGCAACGGGGTTGGTGCTGCTTGGCGCAGTTTACACTGCCACGGTGGCAGGTGGTGCCATTAGCGGTATTTTAGTTAATATCCCAGGTGCGCCGGCTAACATTGCCACAGTATTAGATGGCCACCCCATGGCGAAACAAGGCAAGGCTACTCAAGCGCTGCACTTCTGTTTCATTAGTTCTTTTGTAGGCGGCATTATTGGTGTGGTGGTATTGATCTTCTTTACCCCTCCGCTTGCGAAGCTGGCTCTTAGGTTTGGGCCTTCAGAAATGTTCTGGATGGCCATTGTTGGTGTCACTGTAATAGGCACTCTGGGCTCAAAATCTGTTATTAAAGGGTTGTTTTCTGGAGTTCTAGGTCTATGGATTTCTACCATAGGCATCAGTCCCATATTTGGAGAATCACGCTTTGTATTCACTGAGCACCTTACCGGTGGAGTACATATTGTTGTCGCCTTAATTGGTTTATTTGCGGTGCCACAAATTTACCAATTGTTGGTGACTAGTCGTCAAACCTCAAGTGGTGGACTATTTGCTACAGAAAACACCCCCTTATGGTCGTCTATCAAATATAACTTGAGCCGTGTTAAAGCCTTAACCATTGGTACTTTGTCTGGTGTGATAGTCGGCATTATTCCAGGTGCTGGTGGCCAAATTGCGGGCCTTGTGGCTTACGATCAAGTACGGAAATTTAGCCCTAATGCGAGTAAGTTTGGCCATGGAGAGCCTGACGGAGTTATCGCTGCCGAGTCGGCTAATAATGCCATGGTCGGACCATCTTTAGTGCCTCTACTAACTTTGGGTATTCCAGGCAGCCCAACTGCGGCCGTGTTATTAGGTGGTCTACTGATCAATGGTTTGTTCCCAGGCCCAGACTTATTTACTGTGCACGCTGAAGTAACCTGGACGTTCATTGGTTCTTTGTTAGTGGCACAAGTATTTATGCTGATTATTGGTTTAGCTTTGAGTCGTACTAGTAGCAACTGGGTTATGCGTGTGCCATCTCAGTATATGGCGGCTGCCGTGACGGTACTTGCGGTGTTTGGTACCTACAGTATTCAGAACAGTTATTCTGACGTGGTGCTTATGCTGGTGCTTGGTAGCTTGATGTATCTACTGAATAAGTATGGCTTTAGTGCTGCACCCATTGTGTTGGGTATTATTTTGGGCCCTATAGCAGAAGATAACTTTTCTATGGGTAAGATGATTGCCGATGTAGGTGAAGGCGCGGTGCCTTACTTCATGACAGGCTCTGTCAACCTGGTACTTATATTTGTCTGTTTAGTGTCGATTGGTTATAGCGTTTGGGTGGAGGTGAAACAACGCCGCGAAGTTGCTGCAGAACTCAAGCGATCTACGCCGGGTGGTCGTGTTGCTGCGGTAGGTGCAGTTGTGGCCTCTGTAGTCGTGTTGACTATGGTGATGTCGGCAGACGGCAGCCAAGCATACGATTTCCCATTCTTATTAGCAGTGCTGATGATGTTGTTTGCAGCAGCATTGTTAATCGATGTTTTGCGTACTTGGAGCCGCCAAAAATCTGGTCCTGGGTTAGTAGAGTGGTCAGACCTTAGTGCTGGCATCGCTGTCATTGTGGGCTACTTGATGCTCCTGCAAACAGCTGGCTTCTACTTAGCTTCTTGGGTTGCGTTCACGGCTATTGTTATGCTCTACACAGGCAGTAAGAATCGACAACAAGTCACCAGTATACTGTGGGTATCCGTTGGCTTTATGGCAGCGATTTACGGGCTGTTCAGTTTGTCTTTAAGGGTGATAACCCCAGGATTGTTATAAAAAGATTCGCGTTATTTGGGTGGTCCAAATAGTGCAGATAAAACGCCTCTCACTTAGGTTGAGTTGGCCACTAATGAAAAAGGTAATTCTTATGATACTAAAAAAAATAAAATCGTCTTTCGTTACGGCAGCAGTGACTACAATGTTGTTAGCGCCCAGCGCAGCAGTATTAGCTGCTGAATACCCAACCGCACCTATCCAAGTAGCTGTGGCGTATGGCCCAGGTGGTGCTACGGATTTCCAAGCGCGTATTGCCACCATGATGGCGGGAAATGAAAAATACCTCAATATGCCTATAGTGATCTTTAACAAACCTGGAGCAGGTGGTCAAAAAGGTTGGAATTGGTATGCCAGCAGTGCTAGCCAGGATGGGCATCAACTTGCAGCGTATAACGTGCCACACTTTATTGCACAATCACTCAAGTTTGATACGTCTTACAATATCGATAACTTAGAGCCTATCGCTAACTGGGGAGCAGATCCAGCTGTACTTATAGT
>Ga0302120_10000231_pt1 | contig 23743 bp, 24 predicted proteins | sample AG5_Bottom_MG_FD_203118 | JGI IMG/M metagenome (GOLD analysis project Ga0302120, IMG submission 203118) | Marine microbial communities from Western Arctic Ocean, Canada - AG5_Bottom | ecosystem: Environmental > Aquatic > Marine > Oceanic | place: Canada: Western Arctic Ocean | collected 2017-10-01 | reverse complement strand
ACTATCAAAATCGTCGGGCATCCCGACTCCGTCGTCACGAACCGTCATCCTGATGTGTTCGGCGTCTCGAGACAACAAGATTTCTACTAGGCCCACGCGACCTTCCACGAACGGCAGATCGGCGGGGAAGGCATGGTCAACTGTGTTCTGGAGTAATTCGTTTAGTACTACAGCAAGCCGCGTCACTACATCAGATGGGACAAGGCCTGCGTCGCCAACTACTTCGAAACGGATAGGGCGCTCGGGCGACGTGAAGCTGTCTTGGACAGTTCGCGCCAACATGCTCGCTACGTCTGCCAGGCTCACGTCATCGGATGACTCACTCGCCAGCGTCTCATGCACCAACGCGATCGCTCGAATTCGACGCACCGACTCGTCGATCGCCAATTTGGCTTCGACTGATTCAAGACGCCGGCCTTGCACACGCAACAGCGACGAAATGGTCTGAAGATTGTTTTTGACTCGATGGTGGATCTCGCGGATCGTGGCATCTTTCGCAACCAAGAGTCGATCTCTTAAACGCAACTCGGTGATATCTCTGAGTAGCACGACCGCTCCCTTAGAAATCTCTCGATCGATAAGAGGCATGGCCAAGACTTGAACGGTGGTGTCGTTTCGTTCAACCTCAGCAGTAATCGGCCCAAAACTTTTCATAGCTTGACGAATGATCGGCTGTTCGATGCCCAAATCCCTGAGTCGACGACCGGCAACATTTCCGATGATTCCTGCCCGGTGCAGTGTGCTGAGGGCATTCGGTGAGGCGTATTGAATTCGAGCCTCTGGATCTACCACCAAGAGGCCATCGCCAACTCTGGGCACATCATCCATATCGACATCATGTCCAACGAAAGGAAACGCACCTGATGTGATCATTCTGGCTAATTGGTGGAACGTCTGAAGGTAAGTGCGCTCAAGCTCGCCGGGATCTCGACGTTCAGCAAAGTCGGGAACTAGTTCGCGACTCAGGACGCCGACCACTATGCCGTCGTGGGTTATGGGAATGCACATGACGCGTGCTCGACGATTTGAAGGTTTGATCGGCACCTCGCCTTCTACGACTTCGCCTAACGCGAATGCTCTTGCTACTAGGGGTCGATCAATGTCATCTACTCGCAGTCCTACATGGTCGTCTCGATAGAGAGTTTGACCCGTAGTGGGTCGAATCTGCCCCGCAATTGCGAACTCTGTTCCAACCTCATCGGTCGGGACAAACAACAGCAAATCGGAGAACGAAAGATCGGCTAAAATTCCCCACCAACCAACAAGACGTTGAAGGTGCATTAGCTGTTGCGTCGATAGGTCTGTGCCTATGCGGGTCAATTCCGCCAATGTGGCCATAGGTGAGAAATTACAGCCGTTTGGAACCTGTCGGCAATGGGGCACCCCGCAGGTGACGAATTCGGCTCCACATGCGAAGTGTCAGTCGGTGGCAAATCCGATACGGCGATCGCCTGCCGCACCGAATTCGATGTAACCGAGTTGTGCCACTGATATGCCCACCTCTCGGCCGTCGCGATCGGTTATCCAAAGCATGTTGGCGCTTCCACTTAATGCGGACTCCAACTCCGATTTGAGTTTTTCGGCGTCATCGTCGACGATGTCAAGCGTGAGCTCGCGGGCCACATTCATGATGCCGATTCGGATCTCCACGGGTAATGCCTTTTCTTCTGGCCTTGATGGGTTGACGAATGTCAACACAACTCGGGACATATCGTATGCCGCAGTTTGACCTCTACCACTGCTGTTCAACCATTCAGGAGGAGCAGGAAAGTTGGGAGCAACCAACTTTGGTGCGGGCCCAGTCTGGGCGCAGCAAAGAGAATTGGTTTCGTTCTGGCTGTTCATCGTATGGGTGTCGCACGAGATCTAATAATTCTTCAACCATCGATCCGTCGCCTTCCTCAGCACGTTCGATTGCTAACTGCGCCATGTAGTTTCGAAGCACATACTTCGGATTCACCGCGTCCATCGACATCTGACGTTCAACGTCGTTCGCTCCTAATTCGCGATGTCGAGCCGCCCATCGTTGAGTAAAGTCAACGAACGCTGAGATTTGGGGGTGGGTGGCTGATTCTCGCTCGTAGATCGACTCGAGGAGAGGCTTAGTTCGCTCTATGGGATCAAGGGAGGCCGAGCAGTCAACTCTGCCCAGTTGTCTCCAGAATTTCGTCATATCGGTCTCAACAACTTGCATCACCGACAATGCCTCGTCAGCCAAGCTCTGATCACGCGAGTCGTCCAGCGAAGAGAAGCCGAGCTTCGAGGCCATCATTTGCGACCATTTAGTTTGGAATCGTTCCGCGTAGTGCTGAATGGCGTCTTGGAGAGGCTCGACCTCCTCCACCAGGGGATAAAGAGCGTTAGCTAACTGAACAAGATTCCACTGCGCGATATTTGCTTGATGTCCGTACCGATATCGGCGATGTTGCGCGTCGGTCGTATTGGGCGTCCAATTCGGGTCGTAGTCATCGAGCCAGCCATATGGGCCGTAGTCAATGGTCAGACCTAAGATCGACATGTTGTCTGTATTCATGACGCCGTGAACGAAGCCGACGCGTAGCCATTCGACGACCATGTCTGCCGTTCGTTCCGCCACTTCCCTCAAAAGCGATGCGTAGCGACGAGGGCTGGGATCTTCAATATGTGGGAACTCGGTTGCAATAACGAAGTCGGCAAGACATTGAAGTGTTTCGCGATCGCCTCGGGAAGCAAATATCTCGAAGTTTCCGAATCGAATGAAAGATGGTGCCACCCGACAGACGATGGCGCCAAGTTCGGGTCGAGGGTTACCGTCATAAAGCATGTCGCGAACTACTTCTTCACCCGTTGTGACCAAACTCAGAGCCCTAGTGGTGGGAACACCTAGGTGATGCATGGCCTCGCTACATAAGAACTCCCTGACCGATGACCGCAACACTGCTAGGCCGTCGGCTGTGCGGGAATATGGTGTCGGACCAGCTCCCTTTAGCTGGAGCATCTGGTGCCGACCGTTAACGTCGACGACCTCACCCAAGGCAATGGCCCTTCCGTCGCCTAATTGCCCGGCCCAGTTTCCGAACTGATGCCCGCCATAACACGCGGCGTGTGGATCCATTCCTGCAAGTAATCGGTTTCCTGCGAGAACCTCAACGAAACCCGGTCGCAGAATTTCCGCGGATTCGAGACCCAGTAATTCGAACATCTCAGCACTATGGGCGACGAGCCTGGGCGCGGCAACAGCCGCTGGTTTCACTCGGCTGTAACAGGCCTGCTCCACTTGCCGACGCTCTGTCCCGACCTGGGAGTCAGCAGGGAGCGATTTCGTGAACTGATTGTCGAAACGTAGGTCGTCGATCATCACCATTGCTCTATTTTGGCTCAAACGAGCTTCAAACCTTCGTTGTATCTGCGCGTAGGCAAATATTCTTCCGTCAATAGGCGCGCCATTTCAGCGAAAACTTTCGCCGCCTCACTGTCCGGGTCTGCCACGGTAATGGGACGGCCGGTGTCTCCTCCTTCGCGGAGTTCTTGTAATAAGGGGATTTGGCCGAGCAGAGGAACACCAAGTTCTTCGGCAAGTGCCTCACCCCCGCCAGATCCGAAAATGTCGTAGCGCTTTCCGTCATCGCCTCGGAACCAACTCATGTTTTCGATCACTGCGCGCACGGAAAGGTTGACTTTCTCCGCCATATAGGCAGCACGTTGCGCAACTTTTTGGGCTGCCGGCTGTGGAGTAGTAACGACTATTAGCTCAGATTTTGGCAAAAACTGTGAGAGAGACAACGAGATATCGCCGGTACCGGGCGGAAGGTCAACCAACAGGTAATCGGGATCGTCCCAATGCACGTCAGTGAGAAATTGTTCTAGGGCCTTGTGGAGCATCGGTCCGCGCCAGATCACTGGCTGGTCCTCTCTAGCGAAGAACCCCATGGAGATGCAACGAACACCATTGGCTTCGACAGGCACCACCATCTGGTCAATCACCGTTGGGGGGCGATCCACTCCAAGCATCCGGGGAATAGAAAAGCCCCAGACGTCTGCGTCCACTACCGCGCTCCGGAGCCCCTGTTGGGCAAGAGCAATAGCTAAGTTCGCTGTGACGGTGGATTTTCCAACTCCACCTTTCCCGCTCGCTATTAACAGAACACGTGTGCGATTCCCAGCTTCCGCGAATGGAATAGCTCTGCCTTCGGCGTGTCCCTGCGCTTCTTGACTACCACCGCTGGCTGCGGGGTCACCAATGAGCTGTTCGCGCACTGCGGCTTGCTCAGCCTCATCCATAACCAAGAACTCGACTGATACTGCTTCCACCCCGTCTCGGGTTGTTATTGAAGTTTCGATGAGATTTACCAGCGTTTCGCGTGCTGGCCAATCTTCGGAGGGCAAAGCAACCACCGCGTGAACAGTGCCGCCCGCTAGGGACACCCCCCGGAGCATGCCCATCGTGTGTAAGTCGCGACGAAGTTCCGGGTCAACAACCTTGCCAACAATCTCAGTTAGCTCATTATCGGAAACAGTCATTGCCTGACTCCTACCTGCAAAACAGCAAATTCGGACTTGATGAGTGGAGCATCGGTAGAATCTAGTGCCGTGGACGGTCACTCACTCACCCCAGAAACTTTCTCTGCCACCGTTGAATCCATTACGGCATCATTCGGTGATCCAACTCGGCGAGACATCTACCTCCGAGTTAGAGAGTCAGCAGAAGGGTTGACCGCTGCCGAGGTCGCGAAAGCAGTGGGTCTACATCACAACGTTGCTAGACATCATTTAGACAAACTGGCAACAGCAGGTCACGTCGTCGTGGACATACGCCGAGCGGCCGGGGCTGGGCGTCCATCTAAGCGTTATCGCTCGGCTAGTTCTGATATCACGCTCGAGTTCCCGGCACGTCACGACGATCTGCTTGGAACATTGTTGGGTAGGGCTCTAGCGCTTCTTTCAGACCGTGAGGCTGAGGAGCTCGCCGAAGAAGTAGGGCACGAATACGGGCTCCATTTAGCCGCGGCGATGGCACCCGGCGAAGCTAAACGTTCCCTGAAGTCCGCCGTCACGATGGTGGTACAAACCCTTACATCTCACGGTTTCGCAGCCCGCAGCGAGGGCGCTGTTGGCGAGCTCCGCATTGTGTCTGAGCATTGCCCCTTCGGTCAGGCCGCTCTTGACCATCCGGTGCTTTGCGCTATCGATCGAGGGCTCGTCAGAGGAATGTTGGCAGCGTTGCACGGGGAAACGACTCCGCATCTGGAGGGTTCACTTGCCATGGGTGATTCGGTGTGCACAACCTCTCTGTAGATCGATTCCTTAACGCCTCTTCGCGACGAGACCCAGATCCGATCTCATTTCTTCGACAGTTGCTTTCAACTGTGTGCGCATTTCTGGCGGTAGATCGCGATCGAGCGCTGACTCATACATTTGGATAGCTAGATCTAGATCTCCTTGAAGTTCTCGCGCCACAAAACCGCGAAAGACATAAGGGTCGAAGCTGTCGGGTTGCTGCAACACGGCACTATCGAGGTTCCGTATTCCTTCTTCTTGAAGGGCTTGATCATTGATACGGACGAGAATCCAGCCGCGTAGGGTGAGCGCGTCGACGTGTCGTGGTCTTTGTTTGAGAACTTGGTCGAGTTGCCGAATTGCGGGCAACGGATCACCCGCTCGTTCATGCAGTTGAGCGGACAGAACCAAGGCACCTTCTAAGGCGGGTGCGTCTCGAAGAATTTCTTCAACAGCTAAGCGCGCACCTTCTAAATCTTCGGTGAAGAAAAGGCGCTGAGCGTTGGCTAAGCGACTCCTAGGAGATCGGTCGATTTCACCGGAAATGGTTTCTCCCGGCGCGCGCAATCCGGAAAATTGCGCTACTGCGAAACCCGAAAGAATGCCGACGGAAAGTATGACCGCGAGCCATCGCCAAACTCTGCCTGAAATTGCCGCGCCGACCTTGCGGGGTTCTGTCTCGTCGAGAAATCGAACGACTGCAGCGACACGGCGGGTGTAATCATTTCGGAGAGTTTCATACTCTTGGTCAGTTAGTTCACCACTTACGTGTTCTCGGTCAAGGTCGTCGAGAGATCTCAGCAAAAAATCGCGTTCCTCTTCTAATTTGGGGACGTTCGACAGTGGTTCCTTAGGGCTGCTCAATTTTTTTCCCGAAGCGCTTGCACTATTCGTATGTCGTCCTCCGACGGTTCGATTTCTCTTCCTGATCGCCACCTTCCAAAAGCGAGAATGAGAAGGCCTACCGCCATAACACCGGCAAGTACAGGAAGAATCCAGACGAGCGCACCTACCCCCGAACGGGGCGGATTTGCATTCACATCGCTGCCATATTGACGGGCCATCCACGCCCGAATTTCGCCGTCGCTTCGTCCTTCGGCAACAAGATCATCGACTTGGGAGCGGATAGCAGCAGCAACTGGAGCGTTCGACTCCAGTACGTTCTGACCGTCACACACCGGACACAACATGGTGGATTTGATTTCATAAGCTCGTTCTCCCTGGGTGGCAGGCCCATCCTCCGCTACGACTGATGCAACAAGTGCAGCGGCCACAACTATGAGAATGAGGAGCCAGCTAATTCGTTGATAGCGCCTCATGACGTAGCGTTTCTTTCTTGAAGGTCGACAACCACACGGTCAACTTCGTCAGCCGTGATCTGCCCCTGCCATTTGGCGACAACAACCCCTCCGGGGGCTACAAGGAAAGACTCGGGTGGACGAAGCACACCAAAGGCAACCGCCCACGCGGATTCATTGTCAATCAGAACCGGCCAGTTTCCTCCATGTTCGACGAAGAAGGCTCTGGCATCTTTTTCTGTGTCACCAAAGGGGACACTGATAACAACTCCGTCGAGTCGGTGACGTCGATTCCACTCCACTAACTCTGGGTGTTCTCGCACGCACGGCACGCACCATGAAGCAAAAAAATTGATGAGCACCCACCCGGAGGTGACCTCATCTACATCGAATGATTCGCCATCGAAACGGACGCCTTCAACGTGAGGCACAAGCTCACCGATCAACGGGCTTTTCGATTGACGGCCATTTCCTCCGTCGCGAGTCGCTAGCAGCAGCACGAAACTCAGGAGAACGAGCCCCGCAGCCGCGCTAACAATACGCACCATGCGAAGACTCCAATGGGTCACAACGCCTTCTCACTCACAACGTCTTCGCGTCTAGAACTGCGACGGCCTTTAAGCGGAATAACGGCGAGCAGGGTTCCAATACCAATCACGAGACCACCAACCCATATCCACGCAACTAGTGGTTCTATGAGGACCCGTATAACCACCAAGTCGCTGCCTTCTTCGGGAATAGCAATGAGACTGAGATAAACGTCGTCAACGAAACTAGTAGCGACGGACGGAGTTGATATCGGTCTACCAAAGGTTGGGTACTGGGTGATAGCTGGTGAGTAACCCCCACGACCTTTAACGTCAATCAAAGCTCGTACCACTCGATTTGGGCCATCCATCGTGTCTGTCAATTCGACAAAAGTTATTTGATGACCCGCCACCGAGCCAGTGTCTCCGGGTCGAAGGTGGAACTCTCCTTCTTCGCTAAAAGCGGTGCTAGCAATAAATCCGAAGGCCAGGAGACTGACGCCCACATGAGCCACCATGCCGCCTCCAGATCGGCCGGTTAGTCCCCGCCAGCCGTTCCGCCGACAGGCGAGCGCCAGGTGCCGAAGCGCAGCGCCAATTACGAAGCCCCCCAGACCTATACCTAGAACAGGGCCGAGTCCTTCGGCGCCTATAACCACCGCAACACCCATCACCGCAGCTCCACATGCAGCAGGTCCCAGAGCTCTCTGGGCAAGCACCTGTCGAGAGGTAGAACGCCACGTAAGCAGCGGGGCGATACCCATTGCCAATAGCAACGCCATTCCGATGGGTAAGAGCATCCGATCGAAATATGGTCGACCAACCGCTAACCGGTCGCCATTAATAGATTCAACAATCAGCGGAAAGATAGTGCCGAGCAGCACGACAAAAGCAAATAGGGCGAAAAGAAGGTTGTTTGCGAGAAAGGAGCCTTCGCGCGACAAAGGTGAGTCGATCGAGCCAGGCGAACGCAATTCATCTCCGCGCCAACCAACCAGGGCAACCGATACAACCAAAATGGCAGCAAAGAACCCCAGTAACAGAGGTCCCAGACTTGACGCGCTGAATTCATGTACCGATTCAATCACTCCGGACCGTGTCAAAAATGTGCCGAAAATCGTCAAAGCGAAGGTGGCCAGGAGAAGCGACAGATTCCATACCCGCAACATCCCTCTTCGTTCTTGAACTATTACCGAGTGAATAAAAGCGGTTCCGGTGAGCCACGGCAAAAAAGATGCGTTCTCCACGGGATCCCACGCCCAGTAACCGCCCCAGCCCAGAACCTCATATGACCACCACGCCCCGAGGAGGATTCCCACGCTAAGGCTTCCCCAAGCGATCAGGGTCCAGATACGGATTGACAGCAACCACCCTTCTCCAAGTCGGCCAGTGACTAACGCTGCTATCGCAAAGCTAAAGGGAACAGTGAAACCCACGTAACCGAAATACAGCATGACCGGGTGTATTGCCATGAGTGGGTGATTTCGTAGCAACGGATTGAGCCCGTCGCCGTCGACTGGGGGGCTCGATAGCGTCCCAAATGGATCTGCCGGACCTGCCAACAACCCGAAAAAGAACACGCAGACAACGAGCATGGTCAACAGCGCCCAGGCCACCAGTCGATCGCTGATGTGACGACGGAAACTGAGCGATACAGCTCCAACATAGATGCAAAGAACGAACCCCCAAAGCAAGAGCGAACCCTCAAGGGCGCCCCACAAGGTGGCGAATTTGTAGAGGACAGGCGTCGATTCAGTTGAGTTCGAAGCGACGTACGCGAGCGAAAAATTATTGGTGAGTAGCGCAATCTCCATCGCCACCACAGCAACGACACATCCGCTAACCATCACGGCAATCCAAAAGAGAGCACGGATGTGCCTGTCACTTCGATGAGACGCGAGCGCCAGGATTAGGCTCGTCAGTCCGCCTACCGCCCCGACTAAAGCAATACCGACGCCGAATGTACCTAGCAGCGCTGTCATGATTCCGCTGCCGGAACCTCGAAGGGGCAATCATTGAGAAAGCCCCTTGGGAGCTTCTCGCTGACGCGCTGCTCATTTACTGACGCGTACTCGTTGGTGTGTTTAACCAGCATTCGGTCACTCTGAAAGTAATGGGTATCGATACCGGCGACGGTTTGAGCTTGGCCAGAGATCCACTCGCCCTCGAGCACCACAGGAATCCATGGAGACGTAAACAACTCCGGCGGATCCGCAGTATGTCGCACGGAGGCGACGACGCAATCGTGAATGATTTGGAAGGTGGTTACACCGCTCTCACTACGGACCGTCGATGGAATTACCCGCCCTTGTATGCGGAAACGACGATCACCTAGTTCTGGCCGTTGTTCAACTGCCTCATCTACATTTCGAAAGAACAGCGTTGCATTTCTGAGACCTTGCGCTGTGATGAAGGCGGCGGCAGCAACCAGCACCACCGTCGCGGCGAGAACCGCCCATCGCCGATTGCGGTGAACTTTTCGTCGGAGTTCTCCGGGGTTTTCAACTTCGTGCCGCGGGCTGAGGTCCATGGCTAAGAATCAGCAGGCATGCTGCTATCGCTTCCAGGATCGAGTTCTTCTTGCCCACCGATTCCTAGCTCTCGACCTACGGTTTTTCCGCGTCCCACGATCCAGAGAGCGTAGGTCACGACGACAATGAAACTAAGGCCCCACCCTGTAGCGACGGTTGTTACCTCACTCACATTCTCTCCCGACCGTCAGGCTTGTACATCGTCTTCTTTAAGACGCGAGGCTATAAGTGCTTCCAAAGCTTCCTCATCTCTCAACTCTTCCAACCGAATAACTCGGTAGCGATGGACAATCAACCAACTGGCAACGATGGTTACCGCCAAAGTTGAGTAGAGCAAAGTCCAATACATTTCGCCCGTAATCTCCGGTCGCCGACCAACGCTTAGGCTCGCTTTTTGGTGAAGCGTGCGCCACCAATCGACTGAGTAGTGGACGATCGGCACGTTGACAAAAGAAACCAGCGCCATTACAGCGGTCCTGCGCCCCCGAGTCATGGGGTCGGCTGGTAGTCGCCGAAGCGCAAGGTATCCAAGGTAGGTAACAAAGAGCAGCACCGTGGTAGTGAGCCGGGCATCCCACTGCCAATAGGTCCCCCAGGTAACGCGTCCCCACAACATCCCAGTAGCCAAAGTGATTCCTGTAAATACGACGCCAACCTCAGCTGCGGAACCTGCCAGCCGGTCGTAGTGGCGGCCACCATCGTGCCTCCGGCGGCTTCGTATCAAAAATAAAGCACTCGAAAGGGACGTCAGGACGAAAGCCCCATAGGCAATCCATATCGAGGGCACATGCAGATAAAGCATGCGTACTGCTTGTCCTTGCACTACATCTGCAGGAGACACAACGAGACCTAGCAACACCATAAGTAAAACCGCGACCAGGGCTACCGCTCCCAGCACTCGAGTGGCAGGGGTTGCTGTCATGTGTTTGGTACCGGGCATCTGCGCCATCTTCAACCCTCCTCCAGCAAGAATCCAAAAGTTCCTAGGCCTATGGCGGTGTGCACCGCAGCGATTACGAACATCAGGCTGGTCCACGTCCAGCCTGCTTCAGCGCGCACTCCCAAGGCCGTCTCGAATGCTCGAGAACCTGCGAGCAGGACGGGGGCCAAGACGGGTACGAGAAGCAGCGGAAGCAGGGTAGCTCGGACACGAAGTCCAGCCGCCATTGCGCCCCAAAGAACTCCGCAAACCGAAAATGCCAATGTTCCACCCACAGCTGCTGCCAGCAGTAGAACCCAGTTTTCGATTCGAACGTTGTAAAGCAGAACTACTCCTGGGACAAGCACCAATTCAAGGAGCACAACTTGGAAAAAAACTCCGAGTGATTTACCGAGAAAAAGCGATGGAGCTCCAATCGCCGACATTCGAAAGGCATCGAAATTTCCATCTTCAGTTTCAACGTCAAAGGCCCTTTGAATTAGCAATGTTCCACCAAAGAGAACTGCTACCCAATAGAGGCCGCCCGCACCTAGTTCAAGGAGGCGAGCGTTCGCGTCAAACGCGAAGGCGAAAACAACAAGTATGAGCAACGCCAGAGGTGCGACATGGCCAAGGGTTACTTTGGACCGCCATTCGACTCGTAGGTCCTTTCGAGCTATCAGCAGGGCTTCACGCAGCACCGGAATCCTCCATAAGACGGCCACCCCGCAATGTAACTACTCGGGTGGCCACGGATTTAGAGAGATCTCGCTCGTGGCTAGCAAACACCACCGTTGCGCCGGATGAGGCTGCTTCGACCAAGATTTCGTCGAGAAGCCCCCGGCCTTCGTGATCTAGCGCCGCATGCGGTTCGTCGAGTAACCAAAGCTGGGGACGGCCAACGAGCATCGAGGCAATCGCGACCCTTCTGCGTTGGCCCGCGGAGAGACGTTCAATTGGAACCGACCAAAGTCGATCAGATAGTCCAACTCTTCGCAAAGCAGCGCCTGCATCACCTGCTTCAGCTCCAGTAGCTGCTGCCCGAAATTCCACATGCTCTTGTACCCAAAGATCTTTGTAGAGGTGATTGTCGTGGCCTAGCAGTCCGATATGGCGCCGTGGAGACCTGCGATCGTCTCGCATGTCGAATCCCAAGACATTGGCGTCTCCGTCGCTGATTGGGATTAGACCCGCGCAAACGCGCATGAAACTGGTCTTGCCGGCACCGTTCGATCCCCGTAAGTGAACGATTTCGCCTTTGGCTATTTCTATGTCGAGCCCGGCCAGCACAGGAAAGCCACCTGCTACGGCGACCACCTTGTGAAAGTTAACGACCGTGGACATCTCTCCCTGATGCTACGACGAGGCCGCCTAGAGGCCACCAAAGATGTCCATAACAGCTTCAGATCTGCCTCACGCTGCGATCGTGACTCTTTAAGACACGTCTATGACAGCTACTACGTCACCTTCGCTAATTCGATCCTCTTCGGCCACACGCATCTCAGAGACTGTTCCTGCGGCTGGCGCCACTACGGGGATCTCCATTTTCATTGACTCGAGAATCACCAGCTCGTCGCCTTCAGCAACCATTGCACCCACTTCGGCAACGACTTTCCAGACTGTGGCGGTCAATTCTGCTCGCACCTCCATAGAGTTGCTCCTTCCGTGGCATCCCAGTTCAGCGCGGGTCAAACTAGCTGGCTTATCAGCTTCTTGCTCAATAGGTGACCTAATCAAAGTGAAGCAACGCTTCGAAACTCGGCGGGCCCAGTACCATCGTCAACGATGTACTTGATCCCGCTGGCTTTACTTATCGGTGCCGCTGTCGGGCTTTTCGTCCGTGGCTCATTCGACTATTTGCTGGCTACCAGGGTCGTGTTCTGGCCAATTGCCGTCGTTGGTGTCGCCCTTCAGGGCCTTGTGGGTTCTGGCCTTGGGGTGCCCTATCCCACTTTACTAACCGCGATTTCTATGGTTTTGATAGCGGTTACATGTGCGATGAACCTGCATCTCACCGGAGCGTCGGTGGTCCTTTTCGGGACCGTACTTAATTTGCTGCCCTTGGTGTTCTACGGGTACATGCCCGTGACTGCGGAAGCCGTGGTTAAAGCCGGAATAGCGGACTTCGCGTCGATCGATCTGGTGCGCCTGGGAGCTACCAGAGCGTTCGAGACTGGCGGCGAAACGCTGATTTTCCTGGGAGCAATCGTACCCGTCCGGTGGCTCAACGAAGTCTTTTCCTTCGGAGACCTGGTCATAGCATGTGGGTTAGCCAACCTTGGGTTTCGGCTCTTTTTCCCGCTTCGAGAAACAGCGACTTACTACGACGAAGCTTCGGATTATGACCAATACCGTGATCCAAACCAACCTGACCCCTTCGACGACTACACACCAAATGAACCGGCATGGGCAGAACCCGCAACAAACGCGACAGGTTCGACTGCTCAAACGATTCCACCACCTAACCCTCAAACCGCACTCGACACGCTTGAAGGGTCCGCATCGCTTAGTCCTCATGACGAGGAAAAGTGATTGAAGGCGAGGCCAACGATCCCGTAATTCGTTCCCGCGAGCGCATACGGATGCTCGCCGGCGCAGGTAGACGCTGCGGATATAGCTGTTTCTTGACGGCTCTCGCCGTATTTGTCATCAACTACTACTTGGGATCATCCTCATTTTGGATTTCTCTCACGGTGGCTCTACTCATAATTGGCTCACTAGTTCTCGCTCCGTCGATCATTTTTGGTTACGCAGTGAACGCCGCCGAACGAGAAGAGCAAGGGCTTCCCCATGGCCACTAGCCGCAAGCGGATTGGTAGAGCACCCATCAGTTCTGGAATCATTCATGCGTCCGTAAATCGTTGGTAATTTCGGAGAACCAAAAGTATGTCAAACCGTCTTCCCGCCCCAGAGCGCAGAAAACAGTTGCTTGATGTAGCAATGACGGCTTTTGCTGCCACGGGCTATCACGGCACATCGATGAATGATGTAGCGCGCGCAGCGGGCGTAACTAAGCCGGTTCTCTACCAACATTTCACCTCCAAGAGAGACCTGTACGTTGAATTGGTTGATGACGTAGCTAATCGTTTAGCGAACAACGTCGTAGGTGCCGCCGACGCTGCTGATACAGCGGTCGAAAGAACCGTGAATGCCTTAAGCGCGTATTTTCGCTTTGTTGAAGAAAACCAGCGTGAGTTTCAGTTGTTGTTCGGGCGTGCAGCGTCAAGGGACGAAGACACCGTCAATGGCAGTCAAATGGTCGAAAGCAGAATGTCGGCGACTATCGCTGAGATACTTCGTCGATGGCTCGATGTCGCGGAGGTTGAGATTTATGCCAGAGCAATCGTCGCGATGTCTGAAGGTGTGTGCCGGCACTGGCTCACTCAAAGTGACCGGCCCTCTGCGGAGGAATTAGCGGAGCAACTAGCCGGATTAATTCTGACCGGATTACAAGGTCTTATCGAAGTCGCAGCCGAAACTAAAAATAAGTAGAAGTAGGTCGCGATACGCCCACTCCTGCCATCATCAAGAGATGGAACAAGGCGCCTTAGTCGGTATTCGAGTGATCGATTTAACCACAGTCCTCATGGGCCCAATGGCCACGCGAATGCTGGGTGATCATGGTGCCGACGTAATCCGCGTGGAAACCACCAGTGGAGATTCAACGAGAAATGGTCTTCCGAGTCGCCATCCCGGTATGTCAGGGTTTAGTTTGAATCTTCAGCGCAATAAGAGATCGCTAAGCGTTGACTTAAAACGTGAAGCTGGGCTGCAGGTCATCCTTGACTTGATGGCAACGGCAGACGTGCTCGTGACCAATATGCGCGCAAGCGCGCTGGAACGTCTCGGTTTAGACGAGGCTTCTATAAATGCGGTCAATCCGACCTTGATCTATTGCAGAGCGAATGGCTTTTCGAGTGAGGGGCCTTACGGGAACAAAGCTGCTTATGACGACGCCATTCAAGCTGCTTCAGGGCTTGCTGGACTCTTTACCGCCACGAATGGTCGCCCCACCTACGTTCCTTCGGTGATTGCAGACAAAGTCACTGGACTCCATGTCGTGCAAGCCGTCATGGCAGCATTAATACATCGTTATAGGACTGGCAGCGGCCAAAACATTGAAGTGCCAATGTTCGAAACCATGGTGAGTTTTAATTTAGTTGAGCATCTCAGGGGTGCTGCATTTGAGCCACCTGAAGGCCCCTTCGGATACGAACGACTCTTATCTCCATCTCGTCGACCGTACTCAACATCTGACGGATTCATCTGTTTGTTGCCCTACACCGACGACAACTTTCGGGATTTTTTCGACTTCATCGGACGCCCCAATTTGGTGGAAGACGAACGTTTCTCCACCCACAATGCTCGCGTGGTGCACACCTCTGAGCTGTACGACCTGATTGCTGAAGTAGCGCAGACCAAAACAACCGACATCTGGATTGAGTTTTGCGACCGGGTCTCCATTCCCGCGGCAAAAGTTATGGATTTATCCGAATTTTTGGATGACCCGCACCTAGCGGAAGTCGAGCTCGTCCAGATCGCTCACCATCCGACCGAGGGTGACTACAGGTATGTGCGAGACCCTGTTATTTACTCTGAAAGCACAACGGAACTCCGTTTGCATGCGCCTCGACTTGGACAGCACAGCGCTGAATTATTAAGAGAACTTGGATACGACGGTGAAACAATCTCGGCCTTGGTTACAGAGGGTGTAGTGACCGTAGCGTCCTAGCCATTCCGAGTTAGCCGGCGCTTGGGTCCACGAGGATTTTGACTGCATCGATACGTCGTTCTGCGAGATCGTCAATGGTTGCACCGAGAGCATCAAGGTCGATGACCTCGTTGTTGCGCAGGGGAGCAACTAAAAGGCGTCCGTCAAGGATCATGTTTGCCGTAGCTTTCATTTCTTCCAAAGTAAAAACCATCGAAGCGTCAAGACTGATTTCTTTGCCGATCCAACGGAGAGGGCTAATTCGCGCCTCCTGGCTCGTAACTCCCACGAGGCATACGGAACCACCTCGTCGCACCATATCCACCGACTGTTGCAATGTTTGAGGAATCCCTGCGCAGTCGAAGGCAATGTCCGCTCGAAGGCCTTGGGTCAACTCATCCAAAGTGCCTCGCAGCTCTTCGCCGGGAGAAACCGCTATGTCGCTACCAGTCATTACCGCGAGTTTGCGACGATGCTCATCTGGCTCAACGGCAACAACTACTCCCGCGCCTGCGGCCTTTGCAACCTGAGCTGTCAGTAGTCCGATAGGGCCGCACCCAACCACACACACCACGTCCCCGACTCTGAGTCGACTCCGGCGAACCGCGTGGAATGCCACCGATGCGGGCTCGATCAGCGCTGCGTCGTCGGTGCTGATTCCCTCCGGAATGGGAATGACGCGCTCAGCTTTCAGCTGTAGAAACGGGGCGAATGCTCCTGAAGTTGGACTTGTGGGTCCCGAGTAGTCCGACCACGCGGTCCGACAATATTGACTGAGATCATTTCTGCACTCCATGCATCTACCGCAGCCAGGAGCGAGGGCGCCCGTTACCCGCTCTCCTTCGGTGACGTTCTGGACCTCGCTGCCCGCTGCAGCGACGACTCCCACCCATTCGTGGCCACATATGCCTGGCGCGTACTTCCATCCCTCCACATAGGCGTGGACATCACTGCCGCAGATCCCGCATCGCTCGACGGCTACCACCACATCATGCGCCTCGGGGGTGGGGTCTCCTTTTTCGATGAGTTCGAATTGGCCCTTGCCGGTGATCAACCCAACACGCATCTAACGCTCCCTCGCTTAGCAAGACGATGTAAAACTACTTCGTTCAGATTCTGGCACGAGTGGCGACTCTTTCTCTTAGTGCCTAGCGAATCGAATCTTCGGGATCTCAGATGACTCCACAAAAATGTTGAGGACCGCCAATTTGGCGGCCCCCAACACTAAGACGCTTGACGCGCCCTATTTAATAACTCGTTGGTCAGCTAGCGGCCACCGATACCTTTACCAAGCGCCGAAATCGCTGCATCCCTAATAGGAATAAAAGCGAGAATAGCGATCGCGGTAGCAGCATCGGCTCCGAACCTACCCATATTCAAGATTTCTGTGCTTCCTCCATACCCAAAAACACCGCCACCATCGTTGACGTTGCTAATAAGTACGAAGAGATACGCCCAGATTAGGTTGAGGTTTGATCCAACTACTGGAATGGACTTCAACATTGAGTTCACGTTCACGGTGTCGAGAACGCTGTCGATGACTGCCATCACACCTTGAAGCAACATGCCCATGATGATTATGGTCAAAATTGTCGACATCATATTTGCCAGGACCCCCTTTGGTCTACAGAACTGGCCGTGTACCAGACCAGCACTGAGTTAGGGCCCGCTGGAACACTGATGACATGGTACTTAACGTATCGATACCCATCGCGCATATTGAGTTTTTACTTTTTAACGCTTTCTTTTGTTGCTTTTTGCTAGTAAGGACCCCGATTCAGTGGTCAACGACGACAAGCAGCGATGTAAAGCAAACCTTCGCTGCTTGATTCGCCATTAAAGGAAGATAGACCCGCCCTAATTCGACAGTTATGGGACCGGGCCTTTGCTCCGCAAACAAGGCTCCAACCCAAAGCTTTTTTTACGGCCACTTTTCGTTTCTTAATCGAGTTAATCCAGATCGCACGGAAGCTGCTGCAACGACCTCGACCGATAAAGCGCGAACGGGAACGAAGGCATAGCGCCGAGTTTCGTAGAGTCACCACTATGAACGATGTGATTGATTTCCGATTTCGGCCGGTGGGTTCGCAGAGTTGGACGCGAGATACAACGTTTCACTACCTCAAGCGCATGGGGCTCGAAGCGACTCCTTCTTTTCTTCAGCAATCACCTGATTTGATGTTCGAAGAGATGAAGGCTGCCGGTATCGCCCTAGGAGTTGTTGGGGTCCCTGGGCCAACAGAAATCCGCGGACTTGATCCCATAGGCGCATCTGGATCTCAAGATGTGATCGATGATCATCCCGAGATGTTCATCCGTTTCGGATCTGTTGAACCAAGCGACGTTGACCAAGCCGTCGGAGAAGTACGACAAATGGGGGCGGCGGGAATTGCTGGAGTGACGATTGACCCGTCGACGGCGAAAGTCAGTCGGCAATTTCATGATCGTGCCCTGTATCCGTTGTATGAACAAGTTCAAGAATGCGGCATGCTTGTGACCACAACTCAAAGTTGTCTTCTCGGCCCATATATGGACGATTGCCGACCTGAATATGTGGACCATGTGGCCACTGACTTCCCAGACTTAACGATCGTGATCCAACATGGGAGTTGGCCCTACGTTCTTGAGGCAATAGGTGTCTTGTACAAACAACCGAATGTATTCCTAGTGCCAGGTCAATACGTTCACTACGGCTTCGCTGGATCGAACGAATACATCCACGCATTGAGACATCAGTGCCAAGACCAAATCATTTTCGGAAGCGTTTATCCGAACTGCGGCTCGCTGACTGACCTGCGAAAAACGATCGACGAATGGAAATTACCTGCAGATGTGGAGCGCAAATATCTCCACGAAAATGCAGCCCGAGTGCTTTCCCTAGCTTCACCGTGAACGGCCGGTACCGCCAAACCGTAGAGGCAACCGGTATCGGTTTCTTTCGAGACGCCGGGTGACGCAGATAAGACCTCTGCTCTCCCTTATTTCACTGTCTCGACTGTATTTGCCTCCGCCGATGTCTTTTCTCCCTCCGGTCTGCGCTACCCGCCACGACCTCGAAAATCAGCAGTCATTCGTCAAGGTGTCCAAATAATTTGTCGAGTACTTCACGGGCCTGTTCTCCCGTAATGCGTCCTTCCGCTTGCAACTCAGCTATTTCTTTTTCCGCCAGGTCTCGGTATGAGGATTGAAGGGCTGCTTCATCGTCAGCTTCTTGTGAGGCATGAACCGTGTTGGAAATTCTTGTCAGCTTTTCCCTGTCTTCACGAGCTTTGTTTTCTTTTAGCCACCTGCGGTGATCAGAGTTCTCTTCCTCGGTCATGGAGTAACGCTAATAGGAAACCAAGCTCCTTAGATCGACGGACGATGGCGCTCGCTTCGGTCAGCTAGCTAGAGGAATGCGCAGTTATTCATTCTCCAACTAGCCAGACAGCGCGACTTTCACCTGAAGAGGAGTGGTCGAACACAAATCACCGTGTTCCTAGGTGCGATTTCGAAACACGACTTCGCGAGGAAACGTTTTCAAGGGTCCACGCGACCTAAGATTTACATGTGGCAAGAATGAAGAAGCTTAAAAAGACGGCGAAGGCCAAGAGTTCCAAGATGTCAAAGCTGCCGGACAACGTCCGACTTGCGATAGAGGCTAAACAATCCCAGGATTCTGGTTGGGAAAGCGGGCGAGGTTCCGGTCAAAAGAGCACGGGATTCTCAGGAGGCAGTGCAAAACGCACAGGAGGAAGAGACCGGTAGCTCCTAGTCTCATTTGCGATGCGGAGAATCCAGCGCAATGCTGCGAACTGCTCTAGGAACGGTCCGCTATTCGATGCGCATTCCCGAGATCGCTCGGCTGATCACTAACTGTTGAATCTGTTCGGTGCCTTCGAAGATGTCGTAAATTTTGGCGTCGCGATGCCAACGCTCTACGGGGTAATCCCGCACATAGCCATATCCACCCAAGATTTGGATCGCGCGCTCGGTCGCCCATACTGCGACGCGTCCTGCTTTGAGTTTGGCCATCGAGCCTTCGGCATTCCGATATTTTTTCTGCTTTCCTAGCCAGGCTCCTCTCCAGACCAGGGCGCGAGCAGCGTCTATCTCCATCGCCATATCCGCCAACATGAACGCTATGGATTGATTCTGAATGATTGGGCGACCGAATTGGCGTCGCTCCTTCGCGTACTCGAGTGAGTATTCATATGCTGCGCGAGCTATCCCAACCGCTTGGGCACCAACTGCTGGGCGGGTGGACTCAAAGGTCTGCATGGCAGCTTGCGCATTGCCTGATTTTCCTTCTCGAACGCGCGCGAGGCGTTCTTCAAGTTTGTCTTTACCACCCAGTACGCAGTTGCCAGGTATACGGCAGTCCGTGAGAACGACTTCCGCTGTGTGACTAGCTCGAATGCCGTGCTTTTTGAACTTTTGGCCTTGGGAAAGTCCCGCGTTACCCGGCGGAATTACGAAACTGGCGTGACCTCGGCTACCTAATTCGGGATCCACGACAGCTACCACGACATGCACGTCGGCAATTCCGCCGTTGGTAATCCAGGTTTTAGTCCCGTTAATTACCCACTCATCAGCGGATTCTTCATAGACCGCTCGTGTTCGTATTGCGGCAACGTCGGAACCAGCATCTGGTTCTGACGACGCAAAGGCCCCAAGCATGAGGTCTTCGGGGGTTCCATAACATTGGGGTACCCATTCCATCACCTGTTCTGGAGTGCCCGAAGCGGCAATTCCCGCGGCAGCTAGACCGCTACCCATTATTGATAACCCAATTCCGGCGTCGCCCCAAAAAAGTTCTTCAAGTGCGACAGGCATCGTCAAACCGGTCGGGTCATTCATCATGGCTTCAGCCATGAATTCCCAGCTGTATAAACCAATCTCAGCAGCTTCTTTGATGATGGGCCAGGGCGTCTCTTCGCGTTCGTCCCAGTCGGCTGCAGCGGGTCGCACCACTTCACTGGCGAAATCGTGCACCCATTGCTGAATTTGTAGTTGGTCTTCGTTTAACTCTGGGTTGAAATCCATATCACTAAGTTACTCATGGGTAACCGTTGCGGCAATTGCAGCGAGAGTTCGCGGGAAAGAAGACGGATACCGGGAGGGCTATCCGACTGCTGACTGCAACTCTTCGCCCGGGTCATGTATCACGAGCCGATCGTCGCCTCGGCGCCGCGCAACGTGGACTTCTTTGCCGGCAGCTTCAATTAAGTGATCTGGGTCGCCGACACGGTTGGAACTGAAGGCAACGCCGACACGGGTGTCGATATCGACGGTGGTTCCCGAAACCGCCACCGGTCCATCCAAGCGATTCAGAACTCGCTCTGCGACCACGGTCGCGTCCATCAACTCGTGCAAACCCTCTAACAAAACTGCGAAGGCGTCGGCGTCACTAGTCAAGACCTGGTCTTCGGCTCGCACGCAACCGGTGATTCGTCTACCAATGACTTCGCGCAGGACCTCCGGCGCTACTCCCAATGGGAGGTCACCTTCCACAGCAACATCAACATAGACGACAGCGAAGCCATCGCCAGGGGAACGTCGGCGCTCTTGTTGGCGTTCCGTCATTGAACTGTTTTTGAAGATAGTCGACGCGAGCGACGAAAGATGTCGATGGTTCGCCGCGACGAGCCCAACAACAAGAAGGACCCCTACCTGTTGTGCGAGTGCGCCGACTTCAAGGGTCAAATCTTGGTAGCGACTCGCCGCCCACCACTCACCCACTACATACACGCCTGTGATAGCGACAAAGAAGCCGCCCATTTGTTTGGCGTTGAGGCGCAGAACAGCCTGAATCATCGGGAACGCCAACATCACCCAAAGACTGCTCGCAGGATTCAATCCAACTAACCAAATCGCAGAAAACACAATCGCCGCGTCAAGTGATAACTCAATAAGTAGCCGATGTTGTGCAACTTTTTCGGTCACGCCTGGATTGCGGGTCGGATCGACAAAGTTAACGAAGAGTAAAAGCCCGCCAAGGATGACACCAAGCGGAAGCGGGGGAAGACTAGCGCCGGGAATGGAATCGGCTGCCTGGGCCCAGAGCATTAAGACCAATAAGACGGCAAAAAATCCGCGAACTCTTCTTGTCGCTGCCGCGGTTCGTCGCATTTCAGTAGTCGCGAGCCGAGGCGATTCGGTTGCCACGTCGTCGAGCACCTCTTCGGGTGCGTCGCCCAGATCTGGGAGGGAGGTGAGAATGCTGATGTGATGACAGAGTACGGAACGTAAGTCCGTTAGCGCGGTATTTCCGAGAGCTTTCTTTCCCTATCAACCTTGGCGACTCGTGGAGTACCTGGGGACATAAAAGCGATAGGTCTTGGGAGGTCGACAGCGGTCCAGATACCGTTCAGGTCATGGCGAAGGTTCCTGACAAACCCACCATTGAGCATCTTGAGTCCAAGTGGACTCAAGTCTGGGAATCTGAGGGTACGTATCGGTTCGATAGGACCAAGCGCCGCGACGAGATATTCAGCATCGATACGCCACCACCTACTGTCAGTGGATCACTACACGTAGGTCACGTTTTTAGTTACACACACACCGACACTATTGCTCGGTATCAGCGAATGGCCGGGTCCGAGGTGTTCTACCCGATGGGCTGGGACGACAACGGCCTACCTACAGAACGCCGAGTCCAGAACTACTTCGGTGTTCGATGCAACCCCGCACTCCCATACGTCAGTGACTTCGAAGTTCCAAACGACGCCGGCGATGCAAAAGCCATCAAGAAGCGTGGAGACATCAACATATCGAGACGAAACTTCGTCGAGCTATGTCATGTGCTTACTGTCGAAGACGAAAAAGCATTTGAAGAACTGTGGAGGCAGCTGGGGCTGAGCGTGGACTGGTCCATGACTTACGCGACGATTGACGAACGCTGCCAGCGCGCCGCTCAGCGAGCTTTCCTCAGAAATCTCAAGCGCGGCGAGGCATACCAGAGTGAAGCTCCTTCCCTCTGGGACGTCACTTTTCGGACCGCTGTCGCCCAAGCAGAACTTGAGGATCGCGACCAACCAAGCGCGTATCACCAACTCCGGTTTCGCGGAACGTCAAACCAACCGGACGTCGTGGTAGACACAACCCGACCCGAGCTTCTCCCGGCTTGTGTCGCCCTAGTTGCCCATCCAGAAGATGAGCGTCATCTGCATTTGCTGGGAACTACAGCGACAACACCAATATTTGGTGTTGAAGTACCCATCCTTGGGCACAAATTAGCGGACCCTGAAAAAGGAACCGGCATCGCGATGGTGTGCACGTTCGGAGACACCACCGACGTGATCTGGTGGCGAGAATTGGAGCTTCCGGTTCGCGCGATCATTGACAGAACCGGGCGAATCGTGAGTGAGGCCCCGGAGGCCATCGTCTCAGGTGAGGGCAAAGCTGCATTTGCTCAAATGGCCGGGAAAACAGTTTTCTCAGCAAAGAAAGAAATAGTTGAGATGCTTCAACACTCCGGCGACATGATCGGCGAACCTCGTTCCATCACTCATGCAGTGAAATTCTTCGAGAAAGGCGACCGGCCACTTGAAATCGTGACGAGCCGCCAGTGGTACATCCGAAACGGAGGCAGAGACCAGGACCTCAATCAGGCGCTCATCGCTCGAGGAAACGAGATGCGATGGCATCCGCCCTACATGCAAAGCAGGTACACAAATTGGATTGAGGGACTAAACGGCGACTGGCTCATAAGCCGTCAACGATTCTTTGGTGTGCCTATTCCCCTGTGGTACCGGCTTGATGACGACGGCAATATTTTGTGGGACCATCCTCTCGTTCCTGATGAAAGCGATCTACCGGTAGATCCCTCATCCGACGTTCCTCCTGGGTTCCAAAAAACAGACAGGGGGGCTGCTGGAGGCTTCGTCGGGGAAGTCGACATCATGGATACCTGGGCTACGTCATCGTTAAGTCCTCAAATCGCGTGCGGGTGGGGTGAAGACGATGACCTATTTTCTCGCACCTATCCGATGGATATGCGCCCCCAAGCCCACGACATCATCAGGACGTGGCTGTTTTCGACAGCAGTCCGTTCCCATCTCGAAGAAGATGTTGCTCCGTGGCGACACTGTGCCCTTTCAGGATGGATTCTCGATCCAGATCGAAAAAAGATGTCGAAGTCAAAGGGAAACGTGGTCACACCCAAAGGTCTCCTCGACCAGTACGGGTCAGACGCTGTTCGATATTGGGCAGCGAACGGTCGCCCCGGTACAGACACCGCTTTCGACGAAGGGCAAATGAAGGTAGGTCGCAGACTGACAATTAAAATCCTCAATGCATCAAAGTTTGTGCTCACGCTTGCCGACGACTCGAACCCGAATCTCGATCTTGTGACGGAGCCCCTAGATCAGGCCTTGTTAACCCGGCTAGCTGTTCTCGTCGAAACCGCTACAGCAGCTTTCGAAGATTTCGACTATGCCCGCGCTCTGGAGCGAACAGAACAGTTTTTCTGGGGCTTTACCGACGACTATGTCGAACTCGTCAAGGCGAGGGCCTACGGC
>Ga0302120_10000229_pt1 | contig 23941 bp, 24 predicted proteins | sample AG5_Bottom_MG_FD_203118 | JGI IMG/M metagenome (GOLD analysis project Ga0302120, IMG submission 203118) | Marine microbial communities from Western Arctic Ocean, Canada - AG5_Bottom | ecosystem: Environmental > Aquatic > Marine > Oceanic | place: Canada: Western Arctic Ocean | collected 2017-10-01 | reverse complement strand
AATGCAACAGTATCAAAAGGATTTTGTCGATTTTATGTTAGAAACCGGCGCACTTAAATTTGGCGAATTTACGCTGAAATCAGGACGCGTAAGTCCGTATTTTTTTAACGCTGGATTATTTAACCAGGGTAAGCATTTATCACAATTGGGAAAATATTACGCGCAAGCGATTGAAGCCAGCGGAATTGAATTTGATGTACTGTTTGGCCCTGCATATAAAGGCATTCCATTGGCAACTGCGACAGCGATGGCGCTTAATGATAGTTTTAATAGAAACGTACCTTACAGTTTTAACCGTAAAGAAGCGAAAAATCACGGCGAGGGCGGTAATATTGTTGGTCATCCATTGGAGGGCGACATTCTTGTTATTGATGATGTTATTACTGCCGGAACAGCCATTCGTGAGGCGCAAGATATTATTGCTGCCAACGGCGCAACAACAAAAGGCGTGATTGTTGCTCTAGATCGCCAAGAAAAAGGTAAGGGCGAACTTTCGGCCATACAGGAGGTGGAGCAAAACTTCGGTATTTCTGTTGCCAGTATTATCAACCTATCGCATTTAATCACCTACTTAAAGGGGCAGAATGATTCGTCTCTGATTGATAAAATTGAAGCCTACCGGCAGCAGTACGGCATCTAGAGATTGTTGCTAAAATAGCACCATGCATTATTTTGGCCACAACTCTCAATTATTTAAGATGAGGAAGGGTATTAAAATCAATGACTTATAAAGCTTTAAAACTACCCTTGCCCAAACCTCATCCCAAAATCAATTTTGCAACGGGCTTATTTAACGCCGGGACTTGCTGTGTTTGAAATACTCAACGCAAGAAAAATCAAGCGCGCTACCAATGCATTAAAATGTCTCAAAGCTTGAGTTATGAGATTAATGTGATTGGTAGCGCGCTTGATTTATATTGTTAGCGGCACACTTAGATGTGGTGATGAGAACCTTGAGGCGATTCAAGCACTATTATTTGACATCCAAGAGTTGAAACTATTGCTTTGTGCAGTGACCGATTGTCATTTTATGGTTGCCTACGGTGTACCCAATGGCGAACCCATTGTTCAATACGGCCCTTTTGTTGACTGAAGTTAGGTTTGTGTGTCAGGCTCTACAATGAGAGTGACTGAATCTGTATCAACAACCTTAACCTTTTGACCAATATGCATATCACAGCCCTTCGCTAGCCATAAAGAATCACCTACCTTGACCTTGATACCATGTTCGTCATTTGAGACAACGGAATAGCTGTTACCAATATGGCGTTTTGCTCGTGCATTGAGCTCGTTGTCAATTGTTTTAACTGGGAAATATTTTTTAACCAAGAAAATGCTGACGACTGATAGTCCAGAAAATAACAATAATTGAATTTGCCAAGATAGGCTTGGAAACAACTTATACAAGATACCAACCATGATGGCTGAAACACCCATCCACAGAAAGAAAGTTGACCATGCGAACAGTTCAACAATAACAAGTACAAGTCCTAAAACAAGCCAATGCCAAAAATCTATTGTTGCAAAAAATGCTTCCATCGGTTTTTTTATCTCTTAAGAGGTTATTTAATCTTTGCCAAGTATACCTTTAGCCAGTTCACCAATGCCGCCCAAACTACCAATTAGAGCTGATGCCTCCAGTGGCATCAATACCAATTTTTGATTGTCAGCAGTGGCAATTGCTTGTAAGGCTTCGGTGTACTTTGTGGCAACAAAGTAGTTCAATGCTTGTATATCACCATCGCGCACAGCATCGGATACCATCCGGGTTGCATTTGCCTCGGCCTCGGCTAATCGTTCTCGGGCTTCCGCGTCTCTATATGCCGCCTCTTTTCGACCTTCTGCATCAAGAATTGCCGCTTGTTTCTCACCCTCTGCTCTGAGTATTTCAGATTGTCGGTGGCCTTCTGCTTCAAGAATGTCGGCGCGTTTTTGCCTTTCAGCTTTCATTTGTCGACTCATCGCCTCAACCAAGTCCAATGGTGGCTCAAGATCTTTGATCTCAATACGCGTTACTTTAACACCCCATGGGTTGGTTGCTTGGTCAACCACAGTAAGTAGTCTGGTGTTAATCTCTTCACGATTAGATAGCATTTCATCGAGCGACATAGCCCCCAAAACTGTTCTGATATTGGTTAGGCAGAGGTTACGCATGGCATTGAGTAGGTGGTTGACTTCGTAGAAAGATTTGGCTGCATCCACTATTTGAAAGAAAACCACGCCGTCAGATTGCACCACGGCATTGTCTTTAGAGATAACACTTTGCTTTGCAATATCCAGAACTTGTTCACGCATATTGACTTTGCTACTGATACGATCGACAAACGGAATAATAAAATTTAGCCCGGGTTCAAGTGTTTTTGTGTATTTTCCAAAACGCTCAACAGTAAATTCCGATGCTTGTGGTATTGTTTTTACCCCCATAAAAATAACGGCAATCGCAAGCAGCACGATAACGGGTACGATCAGTGTTGAGAATTCAAAAACCATACTATATTCCTCGAGAAAAAGTTAGCGTTAATAATAACCTTTTTAACTTTAACTGTCAAAGCACTAGATACATTTTAAAATTAATTTCTATGTTTGAAAAAAATGTAATACCTGTTCACAGTATTTCATAGGCATCGTGATGATAGTTTTAAAGTTGCGTTCGCTCAAAAATACCGGTTAAGAATTCAGAAAAAGTCTGGACAATGCGGTTGTTTACCAACGTAGCGCTGAAAAGGTGGTGTACAATTTGAAGCTTACTTTGGCAATCGAGTAAAAGCATATTGATATGAAAGCACTTAAACCCCGCCTACCTGTGCCTGCTTTAGAGGTTCAAACTCTTCTGGGTCCATGGTTGATGTCTGAGCAAACACCTAAAAACTTCACCATGTTGGTGTTTTACCGCGGTCTGCATTGTCCAGTTTGCACAAAATACCTAAAAGAGTTGGATAAATTAGCAGATGATTTTACTGAAGCTGGCGTTACTGTACTAGCGCTGAGCAGCGACGACAAAGAACGTGCTTTTGAGGCTCAATCAAGTTGGGATTTGCAAAATATTACGTTGGGTTATGGTGTTACCCCTGAACAAGCACAATCTTGGGGATTACACCGCTCTGCCGGAAGGGGAAAAACCTCCATCGGTATTGTAGAGCCAGCTGAATTCAGCGAACCTGGCTTGTTTCTGATACGACCAGATCAAACGTTATACTGGAGCCAAATCAGCACGATGCCCTTCGCTCGTCCACTGTTTAGAGAGGTTCTAGGTGCATTAAATTTTGTACTTGACAAAAATTACCCTGCACGAGGCGAGCTAGTGTAATTAGTGATAATTAACTGGCAGGACTGTTCGAGTATTTTTTTACTCTTCAAGGCGTTTCTTGAAGCGAATAAGGGAGTTTAGCAAAGGCTAAATGACTGAATAAGCGTGGGGAACAACACAGAAAAGCAGAAAAAGAACAACTGTCAGGTCTATTCAAGTAATATTTTCCTCTACAAGGCGTGTTTTAAATAGTACGATTGAACATAGATCAAACTATGTGATTAAGGAGTATTTGAAATTCAACGAAGTAGAAGGGAATAAGGCGAAGAATAGTGGTGGAGGGATAGGGATTTGAACCCTAGAAGGGTATTAGCCCTTGCCGGTTTTCAAGACCGGTGCATTCAGCCGCTCTGCCATCCCTCCAGCAGGACGCTATGATACAGTTTTTATACCAATAGTAAATAGAAATTTAATTAAAAAATGGCAAATTTTTGCGTATAATTTACCCTTTTTAGAATTTATGTAGGTAGTCGTTATGGCAAAAGTCTGTCAAGTTACTGGTAAGCGTCCTATGAGCGGTAACAACGTTTCCCACGCGAACAATAGAACGCGTCGTCGTTTTTACCCAAATTTACATACACACCGTTTTTGGGTTGAAGCTGAGAACCGTTTTGTTAAATTAAAGTTATCTGCAAAAGGCCTACGTATTATTGATAAAAAAGGCATAGAAACTGTTTTGGCAGAAATCCGCACTCGCGGCGAAAAGGTTTAAGGAGATATTATGAGAGAAAAAATTAAATTGGTGTCTTCAGCAGAAACAGGCCACTATTACACAACAACCAAAAACAAACGCCTTCACCCTGAAAAAGTTGAAGTTAAAAAGTTTGATCCAGTTATCAGAAAACACGTTATTTATAAAGAGGCTAAAATTAAATAAGCCCCTGTGAATTAACAATAAAAAAGCCGCTTAAAAGCGGCTTTTTTATTGTCTCCTTGCCTAACTGGCAAGGATGTTTTCTAATGGAACTTGAGCAACAGTATCTTGATAGTCTGACAACTGGTCAAAGTTTAGATATTGATAGATATCACCTTCAAGCGGTTCGATGTCTTTCATTAAATCGAGGTATTCTTCAACACTTGGAAGGTATCCCAATTTCGCAGAAATTGCTGCAACTTCAGCCGAGGATAGGTAAACATTTGCGCCATCGCCTAAACGATTAGGGAAGTTACGAGTTGACGTAGAAACAACTGTGGCGTTGTCTTTAACTCGCGCTTGGTTGCCCATACACAGAGAGCAACCAGGAATTTCAGTATGCTCTGTTAGTCTTTCGAAGGTTTTATATACGCCTTCTGCACGGAGTTGTTTTTCGTCCATTCTGGTTGGTGGTGCAATCCACAATTGGGTAGAAAGTTCGTCTTTGTCTTTTAACAATTGTGCAGCCGCTCTAAAGTGGCCGATGTTTGTCATGCATGAGCCGATAAATACCTCATCAATCGGCGTATTGGCGACCTCAGAAAGCAACTTCACATCATCTGGATCGTTAGGGCAAGCCACAATTGGTTCTTTGATTTCGTTAAGGTCAATTTCAATGACTTCAAAGTACTCACAGTCTTTGTCTGCCTTAAGCAATTCTGGCTTATCAAGCCATCTTTGCATCGCTTGAATTCGTTTGGCAATTGTTTTCTTATCGTTATAACCTGCATCAATCATTGAGGTCAATAGAGTGATGTTGGAGCGTAGATATTCTTCAATTGGCGCTTTATTCAACTGTATCGCACAACCATTTGCCGAGCGTTCAGCAGATGCATCCGCAAGTTCGAAAGCCTGTTCAACTTTAAGATCACCCAAGCCTTCAATTTCCAATACACGGCCAGAAAACACATTTTTCTTGCCGGATTTTTCTACCGTTAGTAAGCCTCTTTGGATAGCCACATAAGGGATGGCGTTAACCAAGTCACGAAGTGTGATGCCCGGTTGCATTTCACCCGTAAATCGAACCAAGACTGATTCAGGCATATCGAGTGGAAGAACGCCGATAGACGCACCAAAAGCCACTAAACCAGAGCCAGCTGGAAAGCTAATTCCAATTGGGAAACGAGTATGAGAGTCACCACCCGTGCCCACTTCGTCGGGCAACAACATACGGTTAAGCCAAGAGTGAATAATGCCATCACCCGGTCTCAGCGCAACACCACCTCTTGATTGCATAAAATCAGGCAAAGTGTGTTGCAGTTCTAGATCGATTGGTTTTGGATAAGCAGCTGTATGACAAAAGCTTTGCATTACCAGGTCCGCTGAGAATCCCAAACAGGCAAGTTCTTTTAACTCGTCTCGTGTCATTGCACCCGTTGTGTCTTGTGAACCTACCGTTGACATGCGCGGTTCACAATAAGTGCCAGGGCGAATGCCTTTTACACCACACGCTTTACCGACAATTTTTTGTGCCAAGCTAAAGCCTGCGTCACTGCTACTTGGATCTTGCGGGCGAAGAAAAATATCACTCACCGGTAAGCCAAGGTCGTTTCGGGTTTTATCCGTTAAGCCGCGACCAATAATAAGAGGGATGCGTCCGCCAGCTTGAACTTCATCTGGCATCGTCGTTGGTGCCAACTCAAAAGTAGAGAGAGTTTCGCCAGCGGCATTGATAATAACACCTTCGTATGGTTTGATGGTAATCTCATCGCCCATGGCAAGTTTTGAAACATCACATTCGATAGGCAGTACGCCTGAATCTTCAGCTGTGTTGAAGAAAATCGGAGCAATTTTGCCACCCAGAACCACGCCACCACCATTCTTATTGGGAATGTAGTCAATCGGGTTGCCCATGTGCCAAAGTACAGAGTTAATCGCAGATTTACGTGATGAGCCTGTACCGACCACATCACCAACATAAGCAAGTGGCAGCCCTTTTTCTTGTAGTTTTGCAATGGTCTCAAATGGCTTGTTCATTTTTTTGACAAGCATAGAATTGGCGTGCAATGGAATATCCGGTCGCGACCAAGCCTCAGTAGCAGGCGAAAGATCATCGGTATTGGTTTCACCATCAACGCGGAAAACAACCACCTTAATTTCTTCTGGCATGACGTCTTGAGAGGTAAACCATTCTGCATTAGCCCAAGAGTCAACGACTTTTTTTGCAAAGGCGTTATTTGCTGACTTCTCAACAACGCCTTGGTAGGCTTCGTAAATAAGAATCGTGTGTGATAATGCTTCGCAGGCAGCTTCAGCTGTTGCGTCAATATCCAAGAGTTCAATGAGTGCGTCTATGTTGTAGCCGCCAAGCATTGTACCGAGTAAAAATGTGGCATGCTCCTGAGTGATTGCTTGGCAAGTTTGTTCGCCCTTGGCAACGTGAATTAAAAAACCTGCTTTCACATAAGCCGCTTCATCGACGCCCGGCGGCACTCGATGCGTTAGCAATTCTAAATAGAAATCATCATCAGAGCCCTCAATTAGATGATCAACGACCGATTTGGTTTGTACAGCATTAAGAGCTAATGGTGGAACATTGTCTGCTTTTCTTTCTTCGCAGTGCTTTAGGTAGTCTTTCTTCATTGGGATATTCTCGGTAAGTGATGATTCAATAACAGCGTATAATTTTAGCATTTTTGTGGTGCAGACCTAATTCTATTGACTCAATTGTTCAGATTATGAAATTTAATGCTCTAACATCCATCTCCCCAATCGACGGACGCTACTTTGAAAAAACCAGCGACCTCAAAGAAATTTTCAGTGAATTTGGTCTAATTAAATACCGAGTTTTGGTCGAGGTTCGTTGGCTGCAAGCAATGTCATCAAATCCGCAAATCCCTGAAGTTCCTGACTTTGATAGCGCCACCAATCAATCGCTAGATGCCATTGTTGAGAATTTTTCTCTAGAAGATGCTGAGGCGGTCAAAACCATTGAACGCACAACCAATCACGATGTGAAAGCGGTTGAGTACTTTTTAAAAGACAAAGTTGTTGGCAACGCGGCACTTGAACAAGTCAGCGAGTTTATTCATTTCGCCTGCACATCGGAAGACATTAACAATTTGTCACACGCTTTGATGTTAACTGACGGTCGCAAAGTACTGCTAAATCAAATGCAAAGTTTGGCAAATTTAATAGCAACTTTAGCCAAAAATAATGCCGAAATTCCAATGCTATCTAGAACGCACGGTCAAACAGCTTCACCTACTACGCTGGGTAAAGAAATGGCTAATTTTGCAGCCAGATTAAACCGTCAAATTAGCCAGTTTCAGCAAGTGAATATCATGGGAAAATTTAATGGCGCTGTGGGTAATTTTAACGCTCATATTAGTGCGTACCCTGATGTTAATTGGCAAGTTGTCTCCCAAAATTTTATTGAGAGTTTGGGTGTTAGTTATGCGCCATATACTGCACAAATTGAGCCACACGATTACATTGCCGAGTATTACCACGCACTGAATCGCTTCAATACGATTTTGATTGATTTTTGCCGCGATGTTTGGGGTTATATTTCATTGGGCTACTTCAAGCAAAAAACAATTGCTGGTGAAGTGGGCTCCTCAACAATGCCGCACAAAGTAAACCCGATTGATTTTGAAAATGGCGAAGGTAATTTGGGTCTTGCTAACGCAATCGCTGAGCACTTGGCAAATAAATTACCAATTTCACGCTGGCAAAGAGATTTGTCGGACTCTACCGTACTTAGAAATCTGGGCGTTAGTTGTGCTCATTCTCTGATTGCTTTTGCATCAATTGCCAAAGGCATTTCAAAGCTAGAAACAAACGAAGCAAAACTGCTCGAAGACCTTGATAATGCATGGGAAGTTTTGGCTGAACCGATTCAAACGGTGATGCGACGTTACGGCGTTGAAAACCCTTATGAAAAGCTGAAAGAGCTTACTCGAGGACAGAAAATTAATGCCCAAATTTTGCAAGATTTTGTAGACACTTTAGACATCCCAGAAGAAGCCAAGAAATCCTTGGCACAACTTTCCCCAATGAACTACATTGGCGACGCGATCAAGCTGGCAAAAAACATTTAAGAGACCTCTTAAAGCTGATATAATTTCCCGCCTTTACAACCCAACAATCACAAAGGAGCAAAAAACCCATGGTTAAGATTAGAATGGCCCGAGGTGGAGCGAAGAGAAAACCTTTTTATTCGATTGTAGCGACAGACTCTAGAAAGCGTAGAGACAGTGGTTACATTGAGCGTATTGGATTTTTCAATCCAGTAGCGCGCGGACAAGAAGTAAGACTTCAACTCGACGAAGACAGACTGGCATATTGGATATCTCAAGGTGCACAGATTTCAGATCGCGTTAAGCAACTTGTTAAAGAACACAAAGACCCTTCAATTCGTGAAAAGCGAGTAGCAGCAGTAGATGCTAAATTAGCAGCAGAAACAGCCAAAGTTGCCGCAGCTGAAAAAGCAGCAGCAGACGCAGCAGCTAAAGAAGCAGCAGAGGCGAAAGCAGCTGAAGAAGCAGAAGCAAAAGCAGCAGCTGAGGCAGAAGCCGCAGCAGCAGCAGAAGCTAAGGCAGAAGAAGCACCAGCTGAAGAAGTAAGCGAAGAAGCACCAGCAGAAGACAAAGCCGCTGAGTAATTCTCTGTCTCACACGTCAGAACAAAACGATGAAAAGCTGTTGGTCGGAAAGATCAACGGCTTTTTTGGTGTTAGAGGCTGGGTAAAAATTTTTTCCCACACCGAACCCAGAGACAACATCCTTAATTACCAACCTTGGTGGTTTATGGATAAGGGCGAATGGAAAACCATTGAAATCACCAATGGTCGCGAGCAATCGAAAACTATTGTTGCCCACGTCAAAGCTATTGACAGTCGCGAACAAGCTCAACATCTTTTGGGCCTTGAGCTATATATTAGTAAATCCCAATTACCAGAACTCGTTGATGACGAACTCTATTGGCATGAGTTGAGTGGCATGCGTGTCATCACCGTTGATCGTATTGAATTAGGCGTTGTTGATCAAATAGTGGCAACAGGTGCCAACGACGTGATTGTCGTCAAAGGCAAAAAAGAACACTGGATTCCATATATTGAGCCGTTTTTGGTTTCATTGGATCGTGAAGAAAGACTAATAACTGTCGATTGGGATGAATCGTTTTAGCTTAAAGTAGCTATAATTGCAATGTGTTATCAATGGCACGCTGAATTTAGGAGTATGAGAACATGATAAGAAAAACAATAGAAAACAAAATAGAAGCCACTATTTTTGGCAGCCGATGGTTACTAGCCCCTTTTTATTTGGGCTTGGTGGTCAGCATTGTGCTCTTATTTATTAAATTTGCACAAGAGTTGTGGCATTTGACTGGTCAGGTGTTTGTTACATCTGAGAGCGATATGGTTATTGGTATTCTTGCTTTGATTGACATGTGCCTGGTAGCAAGTTTGCTCTTGATGATTATTTTTAGTGGTTATGAAATCTTTGTTTCTAAAATTGATGTAGCGGATCATAAAGACCGCCCAGAGTGGATGGGTAAGCTTGATTTCTCTGGATTAAAACTTAAAGTGATCAGTGCTATTGTAGCGATTTCTGCTATTGATTTATTAAAAACCTTTGTGAATATGCCCGAACAAATGTTAGAGGGCGACGTCGATAATGTTAAGTGGAAAGTTATTGTTCATATGGCGTTTGTGATTTCTGGTGTACTGTTTGCTGTAATGGACAAAGTGGCAGCAGATACAAAAAGACATTAGTTGACGATTAGCGATAAAGGATGGATATTTCACCGCTAAAAGTATTTAACAACGCTTAAATTCCTTCATTCTCAAAATTTCCGAAATTTTGATTTCCGCACTTTTGGTGCCGTGTTTTTTAGTGATAAAACACTAAAATTGGGCTATTTTCACTAAAAAATATCGTTTTTAAGCCTTTTTGATCAAGGACAACCCTTATTCATTGATATTTTTGACTTCATTTCGATTTTTTCCGCTATTTTTTGGTTGAGGGGATCGTTTCTCACCAGTTCTCTAAAATATATTGACTTTATTTCACAGTGCATTAGTTGCATTGATTTGTTAGTGAGATAAGTCAAGCTCTAAGTGTATTAACCACTAATTGTTCAAAAAAACGATGGTTTATTCACACCATTTCAGTGGCTTTTTAGTATTTGGTTTTTGCTAAGTGTTTTTCAATTTTAAGTGATTAACTATATTGACTCGTTGTCTGGTTCATAAATATCTTCTTCGTCTTTAAAGCCATGCCTGTCTACTTTAAGGTCGTGAATAATGCCATCATTTACGCTGTAAATCCAGCCATGTACTTGTAGTTTTTGTCCGCGTTGCCATGCAGTTTGCACAATTTTGCTTCGCGATAAATTGGACACTTGCCTGATAACATTAATTTCACACATGCGATTTATGCGATCTTCTTCTGAATCGAGTTTTTTCAATTCTTTTTGGTTGAACCAGAAGTGATCTTTAACGGAGCGCAACCAGTAATCACTAATACCTGCATTGGTATTTTCCATTGCAACTTTGATGCCACCACAGCCGTAGTGACCACAGATGATAATGTTTTCTACCTGCAATACGTCGACCGCGTATTGGATGACCGATTGACAATTAAAGTCAACATGCTTCACTAAGTTGCCGACATTGCGATGAACAAACAATTGTCCGGGCATTAATCCTACAATCTCATTGGCGGGTACACGGCTATCAGAGCAGCCAATCCAAAGGTATTTTGGTGATTGTTGTTTTGCAAGAGTGGCAAATAAATCCGGCTGTTCTTCGGAGACTTTTTGCGCCCAATGCCTGTTGTTTACTAATAATTTTGATGCATCCATAATTGCTGCTTATTATATTTGGCATTATCATAACATTCAAGAGCAATTGCATGGTTCTGTGTTGTTTTTTTATGAGCTCAGTCTAATTTGCAACTATTCACTCAAAAAAGCACTTGATTGACTCGATATTGTAATAGAATCTTTCCTAGTCAATGTTTAAATGTCAAAATGACCAAAGGCACTTTCTCTAATTAAGCGTATTTAATGAGCTGGATAACTAAAATATTTCCTTTTTTATTGTGGATTAAAGAGTTAAAAAATCCCGAGGTTTTAAAGGCAGATACTATTGCAGGTGCAACCGTGGCGCTGGTGCTGGTGCCGCAATCAATGGCTTATGCACAGCTAGCAGGCCTTGGCCCTCAATACGGCTTATACGCTTCTTTCTTGCCCGTGATGATTGCTGCATTGATGGGCTCATCAAGACAGCTCAGTACAGGACCGGTTGCGATTGTTTCCCTATTAACCGCAGCTGCACTTGGTGATTTGGCTACCGATCCCGGAAGCTATGCAGTCTACGCAGCACTGTTGGCATTTATTGTGGGCTTGTTTCAATTGATGCTCGGTGTCCTAAGAATTGGCTTTGTCATCAACTTTATTTCACACCCTGTGGTGAATGGTTTTACTAATGCAGCAGCGATCATTGTTAGTGTTTCTCAATTGCATAAAATTTTTGGCATTCGAGTAATAAGCTCTTCGGATACTGATTGGAATGCTGCTTGTCAGCCTATGACGTTGCTTGAAAGGCTGGAACAAACGACAAACAGTGCGATGCATGCTATTTGCAATGCTGATCAAAATTACGAAACTCTATGGCGTTTGATTAGTACTGCATTGGATTATGCTCACATTCCTACGTTAATGATGGCTGCATTGGCCTTTTTAACCATGTTGGTGTTAAAGCGCTTCTATTCAAAAATTCCTGGCACTTTAGCTGTCGTTGTTGTTTCTATATTGGTGTCTTGGGTGGTTGGTTACGAGTCGATGGGGGGTGCTATTGTTGCATCCGTTAGCATTGATAGCGTCTTTAGTTTTAAAGTGCCGAGCTTTGATCTTAAAGCGATGAGCTCACTTTTCATTTTTGCCGTTATCATTTCACTTATTGGTTTTATGGAGGCTTTTTCGGTGGCGAAATCAATGTCGGCCAAAACCAAACAGCGTCTTGACGTCAACCAAGAGTTGATTGGTCAGGGTCTAGCCAATGTCACGTCAAGCTTTTTTCAGGGTTATGCGGTCGCAGGTTCATTTTCGCGTACTTCTGTTAACGCATTGGCTGGTGGTATGACTGGGTTTTCCTCAGTGATCACTGCGTTAATTGTCGGCATTATGTTGTTGTGGTTAACGCCATTGCTATATCACCTGCCTCAAGCAACCCTCGCAGCTGTGATTATGATGGCTGTGTTTCATTTGATTAACTTTGGACCGATATTGCATGCTTGGAAAGTTGAAAAGCATGATGCGATTGTCGGTGTGCTCACTTTTGTTCTCACTCTAATATCTGCGCCGCACCTAGAAAATGGCATCGCTTTTGGCGTGATCCTTTCACTGGGCCTATTTCTATATCGAACAATGCAACCAACTTTTAGTGAACTCTCTGCACGAGAGGGTTCTCGTATTCTTGTTGGTGCGGAGGAGAATCATCTTGAGGGTTGCAAAGTTGTTAGTTTAGTGAAATATAGTGGCTCCTTATACTTTGCAAATGCTGCATATTTTGAAACTAAAATGCTGGAATTGATAGCGCATAATCGTGAACATTTGCAATATATCATTGTTGATGTTGCAGGAATTAATCAAATTGACGCCAGTGGTGAAGAAGTCTTATTGAATCTGGTTGAGTCATGCTCGGAGTCGGGCGTTGAAATTCTATTTGCAAGAATAGAGGGCCTGGACGCTATTTTAGAGAAGGCGGGCTTCAAGGATAGAGTAGGGCAAAATCGCTTCTTCCAACGACGCGCTGATGCATTGCGATATGCATGGCGGGAAATTGGTGATCCTGATGCAGAGCTTGATAGCCCATTAAGGCATCTTATTGATCGCTAAAGGTTTTTGTAGAAAGCCTTAATGAAGTACAGCCCTTGAGGTTCGGCCGTTGGCCCTGCTTTACGCCTGTCTTTACTATCCAGAACCTCTTGTGCCCAGTGAACATCGCGCTCGCCCCTACCGACTTTGAGAAGTGTTCCAACAATATTGCGCACCATGTGATGCAAAAATGCATTGGCTTTGACCTCTAGAAGAACAGTGTCACCACGTTTTGTGATGTTTAGATATTCAATGGTTTTGATGGGTGATTTGGCTTGACAAAGACTATTACGAAAACAAGAAAAATCATGTTCACCCAGCAGTAGGTTTGCTGTTTCTTGCATTTTTTCAATATCGAGGGTTCTAGGCTCCCAAAGGTGTGAATCAGCTTTTAGTGCTGAGCGCACGGGATGATTGAGGATTTTGAATTCATAGGCTCTAGCGTATGCATTAAAGCGCGCATGAAAATTCTCATCCACTTCTTTGGCCCAAGAAAAATTAACATCGGATGGTAGGTTCACGTTGCCACCAAATAACCAAGCTTTGTTTTCACGAACCGCCTCAGTTTCAAAATGAATAACCTGCTCTCTGGCGTGAACACCGGCATCTGTTCGCCCCGAGCAAAAAACACGCACTGGATGATTGGCAACTTTTGAAAGGGCAGACTCAACAACCAGTTGGACGGTTCGGATGCCAGATTTTTGTATTTGCCAGCCGTGAAAGTGGGTGCCTAAGTATTCGACACCGAGAGCAATTTTCATATCAAGCGAATTAGGACTATTTGTTGTAAAATCATTGTTATTATTTTAACAAAGTATTATCACTAAGCTGTTAATACTAACCTTGAGCGACACTGATTAAATGAACACCAAAAACCAACAATCCCAAATCAAAAGACTGTTTTCAGCTTGTACCTATTCGGCGCAAGGTTTTAAGAGCTGCTACCGATCTGAAGCTGCTTTTAGGTTGGAGGTATGGCTTGCAGTTGTCTTACTGCCGTTCGGTTATTTTCTTGGCGAATCGTCAATTGAAAAAGTGTTGTTAATCACCCCTATCTTTGTGGTGCTGATTGTTGAAATGCTTAATTCAGCTGTTGAAGCGGTCGTTGACCGAATTGGCGCGGAGAAACATGAGCTTTCTGGCTTTGCCAAAGACGTGGCATCTGCTGCAGTAGCGCTTTCATTAATATTCTTTCTTATGACGTGGTCGATCATTCTACTCTAGAAAATCTCATCGATCAGCAGGTAGACTGTGTGTTTTTTGATTCGATCGAAAGCACAAATGATTATCTGTTAAAGCAACCTTTTAGCGAAGTTGTCCAATTATGTATTGCCCGTGAACAAACTAATGGAAAGGGGCAGCACGGTCGCGTGTGGTGTAGCCAAAAAGACGGCAGCGTGTTGTTTTCAATCCGGAAAAATTTTGAAGCACGATGCGACCTAAGTGGTTTGAGTTTGGTTGTTGCCTTAGCCATTGTGAAAAGCCTCGAAGAGACCTGTGCAATTGAAAAATTAGGAATTAAATGGCCGAATGATATTTATTTTGGTGATAAAAAGCTCTCGGGAATATTACTTGAAAACCAATTGCATTATGATCAACAGTCCGTTGTTATTGGTGTGGGTGTTAATTACGCATTGGGCGACAATTTAGATTGTGAAACTCCGTGGACCGATTTGACGATGATTAGTGGTAATGTGGCGAATATTACAGTGTTGACTGCCGCTATCATCAACACTATTTTTGTTTATATTGAACGTTTCGAGAAAATGGGTTTTGATTCTTTTCAGAAGGAGTGGGTAAGCCATGACATACTTAAAGGTCGGCGAGTAAAAGTGGGCCGAGAAAACAACCCGTTTGATGGTGAAGTGATCGGCGTGAACAATAAAGGTGCATTACTTATATCAAGCGATAATGGCATTGAAGTCATGTATAGCTCTGAGCATATAAACTACATTTAGGGTAAGATACCTCCACCCACAAAACCATAGAAAAATAGATGGCGAACAATAGATTAGAAGTTAAAAATATATCCAAAACTTATGCAAAACGTGAAGTTGTTAACGACGTTTCTTTTGCTGTCGAAGGTGGTGAAATTGTTGGCTTGCTTGGCCCGAATGGTGCGGGAAAAACAACTTGTTTCTATATTGCTTGTGGACTTGTTAGGTCGGATATGGGCGAGGTGTTTATTAATCACCTCAAGGTTGGTCATTTGCCGATGCACAAACGAGCCAGATTGGGTTTGGGGTATTTACCACAAGAGCCTTCTATTTTCCGAAAGCTAACGGTTGAGAACAATATTATGGCGGTATTGGAGCTCAATAAGGCTCTTCCTTCTGGTCGGCGAAAGCATCGACTAGAAGAGCTGTTGACAGAATTTAATGTTGAGCACATACGTCATATTAAGGGTATCAGTTTATCGGGTGGTGAGCGTAGAAGAGTTGAAATAGCTAGAGCGTTGGCGATGGAGCCAAAATTTATTTTGCTTGATGAACCTTTTGCCGGCGTTGATCCAATTTCGGTGGGCGATATTCAAAAAATTATTTACCAACTTAGGGATAAGGGTATTGGTGTTTTGATTACCGATCACAATTATAGAGAAATGCTGGATACTTGCGATCATTCCTATGTTATGCACTCTGGACAGATCATAGCTGAAGGTAATAAAGAAACAATTCTTTCAAACGAAGACGTTAAAAATGTCTATTTGGGTGAAGCGTCTGGTAAGCACTAAGCCATCCATCACCCTTGGCATTGAATCTTCGTGTGATGAAACCGGGATAGGGATATACAGTTCTGCAGAAGGCTTACTTTCTCATACACTTTTCTCCCAAGTAGAGATTCATGCAGAATACGGTGGTGTGGTGCCTGAAATTGCCTCAAGAGACCACATTCAAAGAGCGATACCGCTGATCAAAGAATCACTAAAAGAAAGTAATTTAACACTCCAAGATTTAACTGGTATTGCATATACGCAAGGTCCAGGTTTGGCAGGTGCTTTACTGGTTGGTAGCTCTATTGCACAGAGCCTCGCTTGGGGTTTAAACATTCCTGCAGTTGGTGTGCATCACATGGAAGGGCACTTATTAGCGCCACTTTTGGCACAAATCAAGCCGCAGTTTCCTTTTGTGGGGTTATTAGTCTCTGGCGGCCACACCTTGCTGGTGGAAGTGTGCGGCATTGGTGATTACAAAATTCTAGGCGAGTCGCTGGATGATGCCGTTGGTGAAGCTTTTGACAAAACGGCAAAAATTCTGGGCTTGGGTTATCCTGGTGGTCCAGCGCTGGCCAAACTTGCTGTTGAAGGTGAGCTGGGTCATTTTAATTTTCCACGACCGATGACCGATCGACCAGGGCTTGATTTTAGTTTTAGTGGTTTAAAGACTTTTGCTAGGAATACTTTTGCCAAAAACCCAAATGAAAAGGCCAACATTGCCAAAGCTTTTGAGGTGGCAGCGACCGAAACACTGATGATTAAATGTCGTCGTGCTTTAGAGCAAACGGCCTTTTCAACTCTCGTTGTTGCAGGCGGTGTCAGTGCCAATACAACACTGAGGCAAGTGCTTGATGAAATGGGTGAAAAATTGAAAGTAACTGTGCATTATCCTGAGCTTGAATTTTGCACTGATAACGGTGCTATGATAGCACTTGCTGGTCATTTTCGCCTCATGGCAGGACAAGCCAATGATGATTATGAAATTGCCATTCGACCGCGCTGGAACTTGGAAGAGTTGCAAGCAATTTAATGTCATGCAGTAATACTTGCCCTAAAAGCGCAAAGATATATCTTATTAAGTGCACCGAATAATCTATACTTTGAACTAGTGCTACTTTTCAAATTGAAAACAAGTAGCAATACTGATAATTATCATGAATCAACTTGCTAAGATATTTACCCGAGCAGCAGACGGACTAGATGCACCATTGGTGAGTATTGAGGTGCATATTTCCGGTGGCTTGCCATGCTTCTCTATCGTGGGTCTTCCAGAGGGTGCCGTTAAAGAAAGTAAAGACAGGGTGCGAAGCGCGCTGATGAACTCTAAGTATCGATTTCCTACACAACGAATTACCGTTTCTCTTGCGCCTGCCAATCTGCCCAAGAGTGGTGGCCGCTATGATCTTGGTATTGCACTTGGTTTATTAATCGCCTCGGGTCAATTGAAACCTGTGAAAGAGATGAAGGCATTTGAGTTTTATGGTGAGCTCGGTCTTGATGGTGCTGTCCGTGCTACAGAAGGATTATTGCCGGCATTGGTGCAAGGTTTTGCGAGTAAACACCACCTAGTTATCCCTGAGACCAATATAGACGAGAGCGCCTTGGTGAGTGAGGCTGATATTTACCCATGTAATCACTTGTTACAAATTTGTGGTTTTTTATCAGGTGTTTCTGAAATGGAGAAATTACAAGTCAACTCAGTTGTAGTCAACAATGCCAGCTTAGATTTTGCTCAAGTTAAAGGTCAGTACCAAGCAAAAAGAGCAATGGAGGTTGCTGCCAGTGGCGGCCATAATTTACTCTTAATCGGCCCGCCAGGCGCTGGTAAAACCATGCTCTCTGAACGTTTGCCATCGATACTACCACCACTTACAAAGAAGCAGGCGTTAGAACGAGCGTCTATTTATTCTGTTGCGGGTCAAGCTGTTAACGTAAGTGAATTAAGGACCCCGCCTTTTCGCTCACCACACCATACGTGCTCTGCTGTTGCTTTGGCGGGCGGCGGCGCTATTCCAAAACCAGGTGAAATCTCGCTTGCACACGAAGGCGTTCTTTTTCTCGATGAGTTGCCGGAGTTTCCTAGAGCGGCTTTGGAAGTGCTAAGACAGCCCTTGGAGAATGGCGTTGTTCACCTATCAAGAGCCGCTAAACAAGTTAGCTTTCCGGCTAATTTTCAACTCATTGCAGCAATGAATCCATGCCCTTGTGGTTATTTTGGCGACGGATCGCAAAAGTGCCATTGTACTGAAGATCAAGTGAGTAAATATCGCTCAAAAATTTCCGGGCCTTTGCTGGATCGAATCGATATGGTGCTTGAATTGCCACCATTGCCAAAGGAATTACTACTCCCAAGTGAGGGTGAAGGTGAGGGTGAAATTGAAAATAGCGAAAGCATTCGAGAACGCGTGTTAAATGCTTATAATATCCAGCTTGAAAGGCAAGGTAAAGCTAATGATCGTTTGCTCTCTGATGAGGTAGATAAGTTACTTCAGTTGGATAGCGATGACAGACGCCTGCTTGAGACGATGATTGAAAAATTATCTCTTTCAGCAAGAGCATACTACCGCACCATTAAGGTGGCACGTACTATTGCAGATCTCGACAAAAGTGCAAAAATTAAAAGAGCACATTTGATTGAGGCAGTAGGCTACCATCGTTTTAATTACTGATTAACAATTCCATGATTATTATTCCAGCTATTGATTTAAAAGATGGGCAATGTGTGCGCTTACGAAAAGGTTTGATGGATGACAGCACTGTTTTTTCAGACAATCCTTGTGAGATGGCTACAAGGTGGGTGAAGGAAGGCGCAAGGCGCTTGCATTTAGTTGATCTGAATGGTGCTTTTGAGGGTAAGCCAATTAATGCTGATTGTGTGAATGAGATCACCAAAACATTTCCTGATTTACCAGTGCAAATTGGCGGTGGCATTCGTGATCTAAATATAGCCAATACTTATATTGAAGCTGGTATTAGCTATCTAATTATTGGCACGATGGCGGTCACACATCCCGAGTTTGTCTCTGAACTGTGTAGGGAGTTTCCAGGCAAAATTATTGTTGGTTTAGACGCTAATGACGGTTTTGTTGCAACCGATGGTTGGGCTAAACAGACAGACATGCATGTTGTTGAATTATCTGCGAAGTTTGAACAAGATGGTGTGAGTTCTATTGTTTATACCGATATTGCGCGTGATGGCATGATGCAAGGTGTGAATGTTAAGGCAACTGCGGATCTTGCTAGGCAAACTTCTATTCCAATTATCGCTTCTGGCGGCATCACCAATCTGGATGATATTGCTGGATTGCTGCATCATGCGAAAGAAGGCATAATGGGTGCAATTACAGGTAGAGCGATTTATGAAGGGTCGCTTGATTTTAATGCCGCACAAACTATGAGCGATGTTTATGATCATTGAAGTTGCTTACGCCCTAGCAGATAAACAAACTTTATTAAGTCTTGAGGTGGAAGAGGGCATTACCCTAGGAGAAGCGATTGAAACTTCAGGTATTCTAGCTAGCTATCCACAAATTGAACTCAGCAAAGATAAGGTGGGTGTTTTTGGTAAACTCGCCAAATTGGATACGGTTTTGAGAGACAAAGATCGTGTTGAAATTTACCGCCCCTTGATTGCCGACCCCAAACAAGTACGAAAAGAGCGTGCTGCTGCTGGCAAAGCAATGAGAGGCGGCAAAAAAGACTAATTCAAGGTAAAATACACCTTTTTTATACACACTATTGATTTTTAATACATGAGCGAAGAAAAACCTCCGAGTCCAACCTTTTTCCAAAAGGTCATTGGTAAGTTCTTTTACCAACCACTTAAATCCCGTAAGCAACTGATGCAAGCCCTAGAAGAGGCTGAAGACAATCTTGTGATTGACCCTCATTCTCGCTCGGTTATGGAGGGCGCCATTCAGGTCGAAAGTCTTAGAGTGCGTGACGTTATGGTGCCTAAAGCCAAAATGGTTCTAATTTCTTCAGACGCTTCAACAAAAGAGCTTCTCGAGGTTATGATTAGTTCTTCGCATTCTCGTTTTCCGATACATAACCAAGAGCAAGATGGCATTTTGGGTGTTATTCTTGCCAAGGATCTACTTTCTTATTTTGCTGAGAATGGAGGTGGCGAGTTTAATTATCGAGAATATATGAGAGACGCACTATCTGTTCCTGAGAGTAAGCCACTTGGTTCACTGCTGCGAGAGTTTCAGCAAAGTAAATCTCATATGGCTATTGTGGTGGATGAGTATGGCGAGATTGCAGGTTTGGTAACCTTAGAGGACGTGCTAGAACAAATTGTTGGTGAAATTGAAGATGAGCACGATCAAGAAGAGGATTATATTATTGATCATGGTGATGGTCGTTATTTGTTGCAAGCCAGTACACCCATTGCTGAATTTAACGAATTTTTTGAAACCTCGATTAAAAATGATGAATTTGACACGGTTGCGGGTATGGTTATTGCGAGCTTCACCTATTTACCAGAGCAAATGAGTGAAATTAACCTGCATGGTTTTAAATTTAAAGTTTTAAAGACAGATTCACGTCGATTGCATTTGCTTGAAGCAACCCGTTTAAAATAAACCCAAAAAGATTAGCTCAAAAACGATTAATCAACTAAACAAACAGCTGAGTTCGAGAATATCAGAGCGTTTCTACGAAACTTATCCTAAAGGAGGCTACGCATTACCCCTTGGGTATAATCGTCGATATGAGTACACTTGAACAAATTACACAGCTTGCCATTGATTTAATCAAAAAACAACAAGCCACTGATTTTGAAATTTCTGTGGCAGAGAGTTCGGGCGTTTCCACTAATGTTAGGCTGGGTGAAGTCGAGACATTGCAGTATCACCTAGATACAAGCTTTGATATCAATGTCTACTTTGGTCAAAACAAGGGTCACGCCTCCAGTGTTGATTTGAGTGAACAAAGTTTAAAAAAGACTATTGAATCCGCTTGTCTAATTGCCAAGTACACTCAACAAGACCCGTTTAACGGTCTTGCACCCAAGGAAAGAATGGCGTGGGAAGTGCCCAAATTGGACCTCTACCATCCTTGGGATTTAGATGCGAAATACAGCATCGAACTAGCAAAAGAATGTGAAGCTATTGCACTAGATCAGATTGAAATTGATAATTCTGATGGTGCCGAGTTGTCCAGTTTTGAGGGTACAAGTTTTTATGCAAATTCCAATGGCTTAATTGCCAACGCAAGAAGCACTCGACACTCTTTACACTGTTCTTTGATAGCCAAAAGAGGTGTTGAAATGCAAACCGCGTATGACTACAGCAGTGTGCTTGATGCCAAAGATTTGTTGTCACCCAAACAGATTGGTCTTTCAGCGGCAGAATTAGCGCAGAAAAAACTTGGCTCACAGCATTTAGCATCACAAAAATGTCCGGTCATTTTTACATCAAAACTATCATCAGGGCTTTTTTCATCGTTACTCAGCTCTCTCGGTGGTTCAAGGCAGTATAAAAAAACTTCATTTCTACAAGATTCACTTGGCAAAATAGCTCTTCCAGAGAGTATCAGTATCTATGAAGATCCATTGCAACCGAAGACATTGGGGGCAAGGGCTTTTGATCAAGATGGAGTGGCTAAACAAAAACAGTTTTTTATTGAAAATGGCAGGGTAGTAAGTTATATTATGAGTCAATATTCCGCCAATCAATTGGGCTTGGAGACAACTGCAAATTCTGGTGGCGCTAGCAATTGTCAAGTGAGTTCTACTTTTGATGGCACTTTAGACGATCTTATTAAACAGATGCATAAGGGGTTACTTGTTACTGATTTAATGGGCCATGGCATTAATGCCACAACAGGTGATTATTCTCGAGGCGCACAGGGTTTCTGGGTTGAAAATGGCCAAATTCAATATCCTATTTCTGGTATTACCATTGCTGGTAACTTGAAAACTATGCTTAATAACATCTCTGCAGTTGCAAGCGATATTGACCTTAGAAGTAATATTAAAGTTGGTTCTACCTTGATTAATGAGATGACCATTGCAGGCGAGGCTTAATTGAAAAATTATGATGTCATCATTATCGGTGGTGGCATGGTTGGACTTGCATTTGCATTAAAGTTTTCTGCTCAACGAAACACGTCAATTGCCATTGTTGACCCAGGTGAAATAAATCCAACCATTCACGAATCTTTTCATACGCGTGTCAGTGCTATTACACCTGTAAGTGAAGCATTTTTGAATGAGTTAAATGTTTGGGATGCTATTACACGAAAGCAATCGTTCACTGCCACCAAGGTGTGGGATCAAAATTCTCACGGTCAATTGAATTTCAATGCGTCGGATGAGAGTCTTGATCACCTTGGTAGCATTGTCGAGAACGACCTTATTCAAGCTGCGTTATTCGCATCTCTTGATCGCAAGAAAATCAAATGCATTGAAAGTCGTTTGACCGATCTAGAAAAAACAACAGAAGGTTATCAAGTCACATTAAGCGACCAAACAAAACTCAATTGCCAACTACTCATTGGAGCAGATGGTGCTCAGTCTCAAGTGAGAAGGCTCGCGGGCATTGACACCAATGATAATGATTATCAACAGAAAGCGATTATTGCTAATATTATTTGTGATAAGTCTTTTGATGACGCCATTTGGCAGCGATTTTTATCGGACAGTATTATTGCGATTTTGCCGCTGTCTGACAAGCAAGCTTCGATTGTTTGGTCATGTAAAAACGCACTGGCAAATGAATTAACCACGATGCAAGATATTGATTTTTGTCGGGCACTGTGTGAGGCTGTTGAGTATCGTTTTGGTGAAATAAGATTGGAGAGTGAAAGAAAGGCATTTCCTCTGATTGAGCGTAGTGCAAAAGATTACATTTTGCCAAATTTAGCACTCATAGGTGATGCGGCTCATAATATTCATCCTTTGGCTGGTCAGGGCGTCAATCTTGGCTTTGCAGATGCTCAAGAGCTTAGCATGCAGCTTCATACACATGCCGATAAAGTATTGGGTGATCATATGGTGCTTAGAAAATACGCCAGAGCAAGGCGTACTGACAATGAGCTCATGGCCAAAACAATGACAGGACTTAACTGGATTTACAAAGAAAATAATGAAGGTCTTAGGTGGCTTAGGGGGTTTGGTATGAATCTTATCGATGAGACGCCTTTGCTCAAGTCATTCTTGCAAAAACACGCACTTGGTAAGCCAGGTTAGCTGTTTGTATTATTGAATAAAGCGAGTCGGCGTTATAATGCCATCAACAGGCACATCCCACGGTTTAGCATCTAACTGATCAACTTCTTGGCAATTAAAAGCCAAAGCAAAAAGCTTGGGTTTGTTGAATTTCACTTGCTTCGTTTTAAATGCTAGTGTTTTGTCATAAAAACCACCTCCCATTCCCATGCGGTTTTTGTATTTATCAAAACCGACTAATGGCATAAGGATGAGGTTTATCGTGTGAGCGCCTACAAGGGGTGTAAAAAGTGGTTCATCAATGCCAAATCGATTTTTTCGAAAATGCTTCCCAACTTTGGCAAATTTAAGTTTTTCACCGACTAGAATTGGAAAATAGACACAGTGACCTTGAATGGTTAAAAATTTTATGATATTTTTGGTTTCTACTTCTCCATCATTGGGTGTGAAGATAGCTATGTGTTTTGCGCTACGAAACACACCCGCTTTTTGACATTGGTAAAGCAGTTTTTTTCCTTTTCTGTGACGAATCGGCTGTGAAAGTGATTTTCTCAGTTTTCGTAGTTTACGACGTAATTCTTTCATTGCAAATTATTCATCTAATAATTTGGATTTTAGCAGTACAAATAAACCTTATGGGCTCATTTAGATATTGGCAAAAAGTGGATTGAGTATGTCGTTGTGTAAGCGTCACTAATGAAAGGCAAATAGCTTAAGGTGGTAGCAAGGAGAGTTTCAAAAAAAAAGAGGTTTGTAAAAAAATGAATGCAACGATAAGTATGCTCTGCATAACCCAAGGATAAACCTTAAAGGGTCCGTTGTGCCGTGTTGATAAAGACCTGGGCCTTTCGGCTCAAGGCGGAAGTTCGATGTTTACCGCAGGCTTCCCACTTCAAGGCGGGCTTGCACAATAGCACCCAATCTCATCTCCTGTTATGTCTTTAATCGGCTCAGGGATAAAAATCAAACACGAACACAACAGATGGTTTAATTATCACCCTGCTCTTTGAT
>Ga0302120_10000228_pt1 | contig 23970 bp, 19 predicted proteins | sample AG5_Bottom_MG_FD_203118 | JGI IMG/M metagenome (GOLD analysis project Ga0302120, IMG submission 203118) | Marine microbial communities from Western Arctic Ocean, Canada - AG5_Bottom | ecosystem: Environmental > Aquatic > Marine > Oceanic | place: Canada: Western Arctic Ocean | collected 2017-10-01 | reverse complement strand
ACACCCGATCGTAGCGGTGTCCGTATTTGGGCCCGAGATCCCCTTTATTGGCCCAAACCACCCGATACGCTGCTTTGACAGCGCACCTTCGTCGGTGCAGAATGGGGCCGGATCCGGTGTCCCCGGGATCCACCCGTAATCCTCGGCGGCCTTCTCGGAGATACCCCACCGGTGGTGGAGGTTTCCCGAAGGAATCGATCCCGCGAACCGTTGTGTCGCCTGTCCGGCGATATCTCGGGGTACCGGTAGTCCTGGTCACGGTAGACCTGTGTGGGTGGAGTGGTTGGATTCCTGCAAGGGAACCCTCTTTGGTGATTCTTCTGGTGAAGTGGATACATTCTTTGATGCGAGTGACCGCCTGGCCGTACTCCTTTTCGAAAGCGAGCGGCACTCCTGCGGGAGTGAAGCCGGTGAGAAGAGAGAGGAAGCGCACCATCTCCGGTGCCATCACCCTGCTACTGTTCGCCATCCTTGCTCATGGGGTGGTCGGCTGTTCCGCATCGTCCGATCGATCGGTGTCCTCTTTCGCATCTTCGAGGGCATCGTCTGGAGTCACCTCGGGATCCTCCAGAGCCGCTCATATTTCTCCAGCGCAACATGCCAGGGCTCAGGTGCAATGGCTTCGAGCTCGTTCTGGTCAATTGTCCGACCAGCAACTTTACCTGCTCCAGCAAATCCCCTGGAACTCCGGTTCGGCAGTGGATCAGGCGCGACAGAGAATGCTCCAGCGGGGGCGAGACGGAGCTTCGGTCGAACAAGAGTACGGTAGCCAGAGAATCCTTGGGAGACCACGAGTGATGGACTCCGCACGCGATCAACTTCGAACCAGAGAAACTCGAACGGAACAAAATCGAACGGAACAAAATCGAACGGAAGAAACTCGAACGGAACAAAATCGAACAGGTAATCCCGCTGAAGAGGCAGGGGCCTCTTGAATCGGTAAACGGAACTGATGGATATGAAACGTACCACTGGCGATAAAAATTCCAGGGGGAATGACGCCCACCGGTGATCGCCGGAACCAGGGCGAGGATGGAGGAACGAGATGGTAGACAAACCGAGAAAAGCACGCGCTTCCGCAACCAAGAAGTCCGCAGCAGTAGCGGAGTCTTCTCTGACCGATTCGCTGAAGGGCCTCGATGCGCAGCGCAAGCAAGCGCTCGATTTTGCCCTACAGCAGATTCACAAGAAATGTGGTCAGGGAGCGATCATGATGCTCGGGGATCAGGAGTCGAGAAGAGTCGACGTGATCCCGACCGGATCACTGTCCCTCGACAAGGCGCTGGGAATCGGTGGGTTGCCCCGTTCCCGTGTGGTCGAGGTGTACGGGCCGGAGTCCTCCGGGAAAACCACGCTGACCCTGCACGCCATCGCCAATGCTCAGAAAAATGGTGGTGTGGCGGCGTTCATCGATGCCGAGCATGCGCTCGATCCCACCTATGCAGAGAAACTCGGAGTCGATCTCGATAACTTGCTGGTTTCACAGCCCGATAGCGGCGAGCAGGCTCTCGAGATCGCCGAGATGCTGGTGGCCTCGAGCGCGGTGGATATCGTAGTCATCGATTCAGTAGCCGCGCTGGTTCCACGTGCCGAGTTGGAAGGATCGATGGGAGATGTTCATGTCGGTTTGCAGGCGCGCTTGATGAGTCAGGCGTTGCGCAAGTTGACCGGAGTCATCCACCGTTCCAAAACCACGGTGGTCTTCATCAACCAGATTCGTGAAAAGATCGGTGTCATGTTTGGCAGCCCTGAGACCACCTCCGGTGGAAGGGCGTTGAAGTTCTACTCGTCGGTTCGTCTCGATATCCGCAGGATTGGCTCCATCAAGACCGATGGCGATATCAGTGGGAACAGAACCGTAGTCAAGGTCGTCAAGAACAAGATGGCCCCGCCCTTCCGCAGGGCCGAATTTGATATCGTGTTCAACGTGGGGATCTCGTACCACGGAGAACTGGTCGATCTCGGGGTGGAAGAAGGTCTGGTGAGTCGAGCGGGAACCTGGTACTCGATAGGCAAGGAGCGGATCGGTCAGGGTCGAGAGCGAGCAGTCCAGTTCCTGCGTGATCATCCGGAACTCGCAAACCGCCTCGACACCGAACTTCGTCAACGATTTTTCGGGGATGGCCCGGCGGCGGCGACAACTCCGTTTGCTACCATCGACACCGCCGATACCGCCGATACCGCAGATACTGCCGATCCGGTCGATACCGCTGATCCGGTCGAAGCCTAGAGGCGGTGGTGCGGAACGAGTGCACTGGAGAGTTTCGGATGCGTCGTCTTGACGCATGACATGGAGTGGAACGAGGAGTAGGGAAAGGGAAACGATGTTTCCAACCAAGAGCATCGCTCTGAAGACATCGAATGTACGACAGGCGCTGGATTCTGCGAATTTAGATTCTGTGAATTCAGTATCGGTGAATTCAGAGTCTTCAACAAATGTGATTTCGATTCCTGTTCAGGCCAATGGCCGTGAACGTGGCACGATGTTGCTGATTGCGCTGGCGGTCCTGACTCTGCTCTCCATCATCGCGGTGACCTTTGTCGCCCTGATGCGCCTGGAGTTGAAGGCGACGGAAAATTTCCGCGATCAAAACAAGGCGTACCTGCTCTCATCCTCGGCGGAGTCCGAGGTGATCTCGATGCTTCGAAGCCGACCCTTCTGGGAGGGGCACGTGCGGAACGATCGCTCTCGCTCTCCCTGGATTTACGGAATCACCGGAGGGGATGGTCGTTCACGAATCGGTGGAGTACTGGACCTGCGTGAAGCGGAGCCGGATGAAACATCCCTCGGAGATCAACTGACTCGTGGCTCATACCCAGGAGTTTCCGGAAGTAAGGACGGCAAGGATCGTTTTCGAATCAAACTGATCGACACTTCCTCTCAGATATATCTCAATGGTGAGCAGGATACGCTGGCGCAGATGTTGACCAACCTGGGGATGGCTCTCAAGTCGGATGTCCGTTACGGAGTGAATCCGCTGTGGAGTGGCCCCAAGGAGTCGGGAAAGCAACTCAACGGCGAAGAGTTAATTATCTTTCGCAATCGACTACCCGGTGGCAAGTTCTCCACCAAGTCGGAGCTGTCCGCTCTGATCGGTCGCGAGAACATGTTGCTGCTGGCGGACTTCGTGACCGCTCATGCCTGGGTCAATCCATATACCCAGAGGTCTGGAGCCGGTCGTGAAGTGATCAATCGAGTGGGGGGGCAGTCGAACAATGGTGGCACTGCCGGAACCACCGGAGTGAATCGCAGCTTGCCGCGGGATCCACGCAATCAGCAGGTGACCGGGGCTGCCCAGGTCGTGGGGGAGCCACGAGCCCCCATCAACATCAATACCGCATCGGAACCGGTCCTGATCGCCACTTTGATGGGCGTGGGAGGGCGTCGTGCGTTTCCTTACATGAGTATCAACTCCCAGTCGCTGGAGAGCGGTAATCAGGGGGCGATCGATTTTGGCGGAGGAACCCTGGCCCCGGTCAAGGAAGAACTCACGCTGCAACAGACGCCAGTCTGGGTCTACTCTCAGCCACTGACAGTAGATGTGGCTCGCAAAATCGCACTTTCCATCATCTCCCAGCGCAAGATCAGGGCTTTCAAGAGTTGGGTGGCTCCCCTCGGGAGTGGTGACATAGGATTCGAAGACTTCATCCATCGCCTTCCCTCCGATATATTCCCATCCGCAGATTCGGTCTGGGTACTCAATCCACAGTCCACCACCACGGATAATCAGATCCAGAAGATCAGTGGTGGTACCGGTGGCTCGTCGAGAATGTGGGTTGCGGGGGTCTCACAGGTGGAGCGTGGTACACGTAATGGTGTCTCATTGCCGACCGATGCCGTCAACGCTTGGTACTACGACATGATGCGATCGATCGTCATTGCCAATGCCAATCCTAATACACGCATCAACAAGGTTAATCCAAACGCTCCAGCCTTCCGAGCGATCGACAAGTCGAACCTGGTCAAGTTTGCTCCAGGAAACGACAAGAGCGACGTTCGTATGGGGCATACCACCGAGTTCTGTTTTGACAGCAAGGGAATCTTCGAGATCTCCAGTATTGCGGAGATCACCGGCGGCGGAAATTCGAGTGATGATGTCTTCTCGGAGGCGCAACGTCGTAGCATCGTGAAACTCTTCGATGTCTACCATCACACCACTCAAAATCAGTTCGAAAGTCCGTTTCGAGCGATCGGAAAGTCCAGTGCCAGTCGAGGGGGCGCACGAGAGTATGTCACCAGTTGGCCCGACCCGATGGACGCTCTGCATCCAGATCACTTTACCGGTTCGCACCAGGATGGTCGGATCGAATTGTCGGGTGCCATCGACGCCCAGATGCAGGTTTCAGCACCTTCGGCTCGCTTGGCTCGGTGGTCGGGTGATGCCACTCTTCGACTCGCCCACACCTTTCGTTTTCGGGATGAGGCTTCTCTTCGAAAATTGGGCAACCTTCTGCGTACCGCTTCCAACCCTCAGGCCAAGTTGAAGGAGTTGGGGAAGGTTCTCGATGCGAGCTACAGTCAAAAGGGATCGATTTACAAGCAACGCTATTCCAGAGAAGTCTGGGGAGCCGCTGACAGTGCCATCGAAGACGAGAACATCGGAGAACCGTTTGTCGATGAAGCCTCTCAAAATTCTGATTTGATGCCTGACGGTATCAATAGCAGCATTTTCCGCACCTCGGCATTGGGAGGCCGTTTCCTTCGCCTGCCAGCTCAGCGGTACCGTCAGAATCCTTCCGATCAGGGAGCCGCCAATAGGAACTACAACAACGACATCGGAAACATGCCCTACTACAACGGGGCCGTCTCGTTCTGGGTCAAGTTGGAGTTCAACGGCGATGATCCGACCTTTTCCGGTTTGATCGGTGCCACTCAGGTGCAGACCGATGTGGGGCAGAAGCCGACCGATTCGGAAGGATCCCAGTTCTGGATCTGGAAGAACACGGAGGGTCAGCTGAGAGTTTCTCGCCTCTACTACCACCAGGCATTTGCCAAGGGATTCACTACCCAGGCGATTCCGCTCATCGGGAATCAAGATGAAATCGAATCGGGGAATGAAGCGGAGACCGATTCGCAAAAGTACTGGGCTCGCAGTGACGTGGTGGTGGATATTGAGAACTGGAGAGCGCACGAGTGGCATCATCTCGCAATCTCGTACGATGATAACTCTCCGACCAACGGAATTCGTGTCTGGGTGGACCACTCCACGGTGGATGCGGTCAATCACAACATCGGTGAAGGAATGTTCTGTGCTCTCAATGAAGAAGAGCCGAAGGATCAGATCCAGGTGGGGGGGTTTTACCGTGACCAGGCAGTCTCCACCGAGGGCCTGTTCAAGTTTGGTACCAACTTCGACCGCCAGGGCACACTTCGTTCCCCTTCGATCAAGCGCGTTCTGGCCAATGCCACCATCGATGAGTTCAGGGTCTACCTCGGGCAATACACCCAGGACGACAGCCGCAAGAAGGGCTACTACTCTGACCAGGAGGGAATCTACACCAACGCATTCATGGTGCCGTTTCCCGATGGAATCCAGCGGATGCGTCTAAGAAATATGACCTGGACGCTGTACCCACCGAAGATGTACGCCCAACAAAGTGTCCAGTGGAGCGACGAGACGATGAGTGTTCTCAACGTGGATGGGCAACAGAGCTCACGACCACTGGGGGATCCCGGAGGTGGTATCCGGGGAGAGGGAGGGCGCAACAACCTGCAAATTGCGGGTCGCTGGCTCTACCCGACTGGAAGCCCGGACTTCATCAATCGCTTCAATATCGGGTTCCTCGGTTACGAATTGCGGATGCGAGCGGGAACTGGCCAGGGACCCTATGCAGGAAAGGCTCTCGTCACTCCTGCACTGGATGATGTGACCCTTTCAGTGTATCTCCCGTCGGCGGAATACTTGCTCACCGAGGTGAGCGACTGATGCTCTGGAATAGGATCGGGAGTTCGACATGAACAATACTGTTCGAGGTAGGCCATACAAGTGGGTCCTTCGAGGGCTCTCTCTCGGAGCGCTACTGGTGCTTTCACTGGCCCTGCTACCTTCTCTTGCCCACGCTCAAGGTGAGGGACGTGGACCCGGAGGAACCGATCTTCGGCTCTTTGAATTCATCAAGATCGAATCGATCAAGTCGGATAAGAGCAAGGTATACACCCTCGTGATTCAGGCGAAGACGCCCAAGATCCCGGTGGGAACCAAGATTGATTTGTTGCTGACCTGGCGCAGTCAGTTGATTCAGACCTTCACCATCACCGTTCCTGCGAACAGGCGGATTCGTGAAGAACTGAAATTGAAGGCGCTCGAACCCACCGCTGACAAGTACATGTTCCGTACAGTGATCGATCCCAAGAAGCAAAGCGGCAAGGCCAAGAAGGCACTCGACAAGGAAACGGAACTGTTTCCGGTCATTTCTGCTCCCTGGACTGAGTTTCATTTTGATCACCAGTTCGTGATTGGCACAGCAGAAGAGATCGAACTAGCACTGCGACAGACCCGTGAGTGGTTCACCGTTCGTTACACCGAGATGGCCACCCTCGACGGAGAGGTTCGCAATGGAGTCAAGGGTGTAGAAGCCGCTACCGATTACGTCAATTCCAAGGGTGAGTTTGATGAGAATAAGTGGCGAGACTTCATGGACAAGAAGGTGATCGGGCGGCTAGTGGAGTTGCAGGAGGAGATCCGCAAGGGATTTCAAGAGCCACGCTTCGTGGCGCATCGCCTGGCACTATCGTATCTGCTTGAACTTTCGGTGGCGGTGGGTAAGCGCACCACTGTCGAATCGAAGAAACTGTACATCGCACAGGGTTTGGCGGCTTCCAGCAGTGATACCAAGCCTGAGAAATTAGAAATCAAGGTTCGCTCTGGCCGCCGAATCCCAAGAAGTTCAGATCTCAATGATCTGGTGATGAAAATCAACAAGATGATCGGGCTAGGTCCCGCCGAGGAGGAGGATCAAGGATGAAAACCATCATGATTCCGCGGGTGTTTTTGGTATTGCTTCTGGCGTTGTTTCAGGGGGAAGTGCTGCTCGCACAGGACGACTCTGGCCCACCCAAACCTGCTCCAACCTTCATCGAATTGATCACTGTTCAGACCTCGATGAAGAAAGATGTTTGGCAGATGAGAGTGGTGGGGAAAGCTCCGACTCTTCCAGCGAAGACGGTCATCGGTTTCGAGATCCGTTGGCGTACCACCATCGTCTATTCCTTCAATGTGGAACTCGATGGGACGCGCCGGATCGATCAGGTGATCGAGTTGAAGGGGTTGAAGGGTTGCATCTCGAATCTCCAACTACGTTCTGAGATTCGACCTCAAAGCCAGCCGAGAGAGGTGCAACTGGCGATGGAGGAGAAACCCAAGATGTATCCGTTGGAAACGGCTCCCTGGAAACAGTCCTACTGGAAAAACAAGTTCGATCTGGGTTCCGCCCTGCAGATCGACAAGGCTCGACTGGAGGCTCAAGAATTTTTCTTGAAGAATATCAAGGCCGGATTGAAGTATCAGCGCACCTTCGAGGACGCTCGCAATGCTTCCCTCGATTCCACTCGGTTCCAGCAGGGTGGGAAATTTGATCCCAAGAGTTGGCAAAGTTTCTGCACCAAGGATGTGCGAGATCCCATCCGGAAATTGCAAATTGAGATGAAGGAAGCGGCCAAGTCGTTGACGATCCTTCCTCACTCCCGCGATATGAAGTATCTGGTCGAGATCATCAACGCCATCGCCAAGCGGTCGTACGATCGATCGAGGAGTCTCTACGGTGAACTGGGGCTCTCTGCCGACTCCAGTGATCTGAGTCCAGTGAAGATTGATATCAACTGTCGTTCGACCAAACTCAGTAGTCTGCAAAAGACCGTCGAGAGGTTGTGCGAGAGCCAGAAGATTGAAATGTCGAAACTTTCCTCATGAAGGAGTTCGATTCGGAGGTCGTTTCTGGTGATCGGATGCTGGCTCGAACCGCCGCGAACGAGGCGGTTCTGGTACGGATCCAGGGAAGCACAGCGGTAGACCAGGAAGGGCAGCTACTGGCTCCCATGGTCCGGGCAACATCTGGCCACGGTGAATCAGTGGGACTGGTGCCGCGGATCGATGCCGGATTCGATTCTGGCCATCGGTTTGCGATGCTGGGCGCTATTTTCCGCCCGATGCGCCAGTTTCTTCTTTGGACCTTTGACGGCGATGAAGAATCTGAAATCTCGCCCGACCTGCGAAGCACAGATTCTGCCAAACCAGATCACGAATGACTCGCCGATTCGCAAGTGAGTCGTGTGCTGAGTCGTGTGCTGAGTCGTGTGCCCCGTGTTCCCTGTGTTCCCTGTGTTCCCTGTGTTCCCTGTGTTCCCTGTGTTCCCTGTGTTCGCCGTGTTCCCTGTGTTCGCCGTGTTCCCTGGGGACCGGGACATGACCGTCTGCCATTCGCAAGCAAAATGATCTGGTGCTTCCATCGATCTGGTGCTTCCATCGATCTGGTGCTTCCATCGATCTGGTGCTTCCATCGATCGGGTGCTTCCATCGATCGGGTGCTGGGGGAGTGGCAAATTTGGCGGCGCTGAATCCGTGATCACGGCATCGATGATCCACGGCATTCTCCAGTGAAGTCTGAGGGTTACTGTTGTTCCAGCGACTCACTGATGTTGTGGGTCTCTTGATAGGTGCCAATATCTCCTCGACAGATTTTCCCGTCAAACTGGATCTGCACTGCTCTGTCGTAGACCCGCTTTTTCGCGTCCTCGAGTGAATCTGCCAGTGCCGTGACGCCCAGAACTCGTCCTCCCGAAACGACGCAACTTCCATCCGGCCCAGCCGTGGTACCTGCATGGAACACCTGGATGTCGTCATCGATGCTGCTGAAGATCTCACCGTCGATGATTTGGCCCTTACGGGGGGCCGCAGGGTAGCCGTCGGAAGCGAGGACCAGGCACAGGGATGGACGTGGATCCCAGGTGACCGACGCCGAAGAGGGGGAGTGGTCGGCGGTGGCTTCGAGAATATCGGCGAAATCACTGGTCAGGCGAAGCAGCACTGGTTGTGTCTCGGGATCACCGAGGCGGCAGTTGTACTCGAGCACGCGGGGACCAGATTTCGTCATCATCAACCCGGCGTAGAGCACTCCCGAGTATTCGATCTGATCCGCCACCAGCCCTTCCAGGGTCGGTTCGATGATGGTCCTGCGAATCGTGTCGAGATCGGCGGACCCGATGACGGTGCCAGGGCAAAAGGCGCCCATCCCGCCGGTGTTGGGTCCGATGTTCCCATCGAGAAGTGGTTTGTGGTCCTGAGCCGTGGGCAGCAGCAGTGCATCGGTACCATCGACGATGGCCAGAACCGAGACTTCTGGACCATGCATCCTCTCCTCGAGGACCACTACCCGACCACTCTCTCCAAAGGAACCTTCCACCAGCATCGCAGTGGCCGCTTGCCGTGCCTGCTGTCGATCGTCGCACACGATCACCCCTTTACCCGCGGCCAGGCCACTGGCTTTCACCACCACTTGCGGGGGCAATGCATCCAGAGCGGCTTCGAGATCGTCGATGTGGTCGATGGTGCGATGAGCTGCGGTGGGGATCTGGTGCCGTTCCATGAACTGCTTGGAGTACGCCTTGGAGCCCTCCAGTTGAGCGGCAGCGGCGCCGGGACCGAACGCTGCTATTCCAGCACCACGGAGTCGGTCTGCCACTCCGGCGACCAGCGGCGCTTCAGGGCCGATCACCACGTGGTCGATCTGTTCCGATTTGCAGCGATCGATGAAGGCATCGATCTGGACGATCGGATCGATCTGGTTCCAGCAGCGGCCGAGGCGAGCGGTACCCGGGTTTCCGGGGCAGGCGATCACTTCTGTGACCCGCGGTGAGCGCGCCAGTTGAAGACAGATGGCGTGCTCGCGTCCACCGGAACCGATGACAACAACTTTCACGGTGAGTCCTCCGACGGGTTGGTTTTGGTCGAATGCATCTGGAAGTGAGTCCACGGCCGCAATGAGAGCCATGCCAGGATCACGATGAAACTGGGGATCTTCCAAGGGTATGAAGAGACGGCGATCAGATCAACCAGTGGAAGGCCCATTACCAGCGTAATCGTACAGTGATGCACTGCCACGCCCTTTTGGAAGGCAAAGGCACGAGTGATCCACCAGAGGAGTACCCCGCCCAGTAGCAGTCTCATGGAGAGATTCCCCACCTCAATCTCCAGCGGGGGGAAGGGGATCGAGATCAGCAACGCCACGATACCCAGCAGAAACAGTCTCCGGGTCAGAGTTCGTTCGGTGCCATTTTGTTCCGCCTCGGAGAAATAGGTGATCGCTGCAGTGAACGCACCGATGCGAATCGCATGAATCCATGCGTGTTCGATCCCGCCCGAATAACTGGCTGCCAGCATCACGATGGAAAATCTGACGCCACCCATCGCGAGGGGGCCGAGGATGGGCACCTTCTTGAATCCCAGGTCGTACAGCAGTACGCAGGCGATGGCAGTGAATGCGTGAAACCGGATGGGCTCTGGCATCGCCAGGGTTAGCCCGGTGATGCAGATCGCCAGCAGTCCCAGCGCATGCCTTGCGGCGGCCACGGAGAGATCACCTGCCGGAAGGGGTCGATGGGGAGCCAGTTTTTTATCGATGGAGCGATCCGCGAGGTCATTCAATCCCATACCGAACATGTACAGGGCCATGGTCCAGCAGATCAGGATGCACCATTCATCGGCGACCAGATTCCAGCCACCGATGGTCGCCCCTGCTACTACATTGGAGATTGCCGTAGGGGACAGCCGTAGGCGGAAAAATTTCAACCACGGAGCCAGCAACCTACCTCACCTTCAACAGGAGTTAGCGGAGTCGCAGCAAGTCATTGTAGGTGACAAAAAGTGCCAACGAGATCAGTAGAAAGAAAGCCACCATGTGCACCGAATGCTGGATTCGTTCGGAGACCGGGCGTCCTCGGATCCCCTCGATCAACAGGAAGAAGATGTGTCCGCCGTCGAGGATCGGGAACGGCAGCAGGTTGAAGACTCCCAGATTGATGCTGATCAACGCCAGCAGGAACAACAGGTTGCCGATTCCAACCTCGGAGACCTTGCGCCCCAGGTCGATGATTCCGACCGGTCCATTGAGGTTTTTACCATGCACATCTCCGGCAAAGAGTGCCTTGAGGGTGAGGAAAATCCGACCACCCCAGATCCATGACTGACGCCCACCCTGAACCACAGCCTCCTGTATCGAATGCTTCTCGGTGAATTGACGAGCGGACATGCCGATGCCGAGTGGTTCCAGCAACACTCGTGGGGTCACCGCGAGCTGCTGCGATTGCCCGGCTCTGTCGGTGAACTGAATCTGAACCGCTTGATCGGTGCTTTGTTCAGCGGAGCCTTGGATGGCGCCGACCAGATCATTCCAGCGATCGATCCGGACACCGTTGATCTCGTCGATGATGGCACCTGCCGGGATACCGGCGATCTGAGCAGGGGATCCGAACAGGGATCGGCCGACTCGAGCAGGAGTTCCCAGAACCAGCCCGAGAGATATTGGATCTCCTTCGTGGGTCACTCGATGGGATTCCCCACTGGCATCGACCCAACGGATGGGTGTGGCGGATTGGATGTCTTCATCGATGTAGTCCGAGTCTCCGACCAGGCGGTTGCCGATCGACAGGATCTCCGAGCCCACATCGATGCCCAGTGCTTCCGCTGCTGGGGAGGATTGCATCACGGTTCTGATTCCTGAACCGATGATCAACTCCTCGCCGATCCAGTTCCGCATCGCCTCGCTCTGGACCCTGGTTTCTGTTCCGTCGCGGGAGATCAGGATCATCTCGACATCGGAGTCTCCGACCAGTGTCCCGATGGTCAAGAGGTCGAGTAACTCGATGGATTGTGATTCGCGATCGTCTGGCAGGCGCATCGAGACCAGTTCATCTCCGAGCCGGAAACTCTTCTCGGCAGCGCAACCGGGTTGGATCGCCATCACCGTTCTGGAGCGTGGGACCACACCGATTCCTCGACGAGCAGTGACCTCGGATTCATTCTCGGAGCTCGCGGGTGGGGTGAGGTCGATGGTGGCGACCAGCGACTCGTCTCCGCGCAGGATGTCGAGGCTCAACTTCCCGGCAGCGGTGGTGTTCCGCAGATTCCATAGACCCATCAATGTTCGGTCCGCAGAGAGTCCGTTAGCAGTGACAGCGACGATATTCTGCGACGGGATCGCAAGGCGTACTCCGCGTAAACGGTCTCCGACTTGAAGACCCACACCCGCTGCCAGACTCTCCGGTTGGACCATGCCAATCTTGTCCGAAATCGCCGGTACAATGCCGATCCTGAATCGTCCTGCGACAGGATCCCATTGTGGGTCGATGGAAATTTCTCGTAGTTGGCTCTGCCGGTCGACGGTCAGTGTGACAGGTTTCGAACCCGCCAGCGCGATGGCCGTTGCGACATTGGAGTAATCACTCCACGATTCGCCGTTGACCTTCTTGATCAGATCTCCTGAACGAATTCCAGCGGACCATGCGGGACCTTGCTGCGTTGCACTGCCGACTACCGGAGCCTGTTGCTTGACACCAGCGGTAAAGGCAAAGATGAAGAGCAAGAAACCAAAGATCAAGTTCATGGCGGCGCCTGCAACCAGGATCAGTAATCGGCCAGGAATCGGTTTTCGATGGAACTCGTCATCGGAGTCTGTGCGTTCCTGGCCCACTTCTTCACCGGCCATCTGCACGTAACCACCGAGTGGAATCAAACCGATGACGTATTCAGTTTCTCCGTACTTGAAGGCGAGGAGTCGGGCTTTCCAGCCAAAGATGGTGGGTTGGAATCCAACCGCAAAGGTCTCCACGCGAACGCCGACAAACTTGGCGGCGAGGAAGTGACCCAACTCGTGAACGAAGATGAGGAAGCCGATACCGAGGATGGCCAACAAGAGATTCAAAGGTACCAACTCCTGACTCGTTCGCGAGTTTCGCGATCTGTTTCGATGACTTGCTCCAGGCTGACCAGATCTTCTGGCGAATGCTGCTGGAGTGCTTTTTCTACCAACTGGTAGATCTGCAGGAATCCTACACTACCGGAGAGGAATCCTGCGACCGCTTCCTCATCGGCAGCGTTCAATACTGCACCGAAGGTGGTACCCGGATGATCCATCACCACCTGGGCGATCTCCAGTGCTGGAAAAGTGGCTCCGTCGACCTGTTCAAAGGTCAACTGGCCCCTCTCGACCAGGTCGAGCGGCCGAAATTGCCCTGCAGCACGAGTTCCCTGGTGCAGAGCATAGCGGATCGGTACCCGCATATCCGGCTCTCCCAGGTGGGCGATGCTGCTGCCGTCCTGATACTCGACGATGGCATGCACGATCGACTGCGGGTGAACCAGCACCTCGATGCCATCGGGGGGGAGGCCAAAGAGTTCCTGCGCCTCGATCACCTCGAGCACCTTGTTGAAAAGGGTCGCACTGTCGATGCTGATGCGAGGCCCCATCTTCCAGGTGGGGTGCTGTAACGCTTGCTCGATGGTGACATCTTTCAATTGATCGCGCGTCATGCCACGAAAAGGCCCACCGGATGCGGTCAGAAGGATGCGTCGAATCGCTGCGGGATCGGAATCTGCGATGCATTGCATCACTGCGGAGTGTTCGGAATCGACCGGAATGATTCGGGCTCCGCTGGCGCTGGCACAACGCTTGAGGAGAGCCCCTGCGGTGACCAGTGATTCCTTGTTGGCGAGAGCCAGGTCGATGCCCGCCTCGAGAGTGGCGATGCTGGCGCGAAGGCCCGCCGCACCGGTGATTCCGTTGAGTACCAGGTCCAGATCGAGTTCGGCGATGGCGTCGAGTTGGTGCTGTTCTCCCACCCGGAAATCGGTGCCCTGTACGCCCGCAGTTTCGAACGCGGCGAGGTCATCCGGGTCGATGACCACGCAACATTCCGGTTGCTGGTGGTGGACCTGTTGCAGCAGTGGAGCCACCCGCTTTCCAGCGGTCAGTAGAACCGGATGCCACGGCTCCTGAGCCTCTGCCATCACCGCGAGCGCCTGGGTGCCGATCGATCCGGTACTCCCGAGGATGGCGATCCTGCGCTGCTCGGTCTTTCGCTGACGGTTCATGGCGATCGTCTCCGTTCTCGTCACAGGGTAACGGAACCGCGCGCCGTGGGCATCGAGGATCGAAGATCATTGGATCGGCAACGCAGCGAAGGGTCGACCAGCGAAACCTTGATGCGGTGCGGTTGCTGCGGTAGGCAAGGGGGCAGAAGTCTGGTTGGAGGAAGCCCTGCTCAGAGAACTGTTTCGTATCCCTACTCCGTTTGGTGAATTCCCGATCTTCGGTTACGGGGCGATGGTGCTGCTCGGGGTCCTCAGTGGCCTCTGGTTGCTACGAAGGGGGGCCCGACGTCAGGGCCTGGACCCGGACTCTCTCTCCGACCTGACCGTCATGCTGGTGCTGTGCGGGATCATCGGTGGCCGGATCTGGTACCTGATCCAGTTCCGCGAGAGGGTCTACGCCGATGGGGACTGGCTCGAAACCTTTCGACTGTGGAATGGTGGCCTGGTGTTGTACGGGGCCATCGCAGGCGGTTTGGTCGGTTTCTTTCTGCTCCAGCGGCGCGCCCATTACGGTCCATGGCGCCAGCTCCTCGATCTGATCGCACCGGCACTGGCGCTCGGCATCGCCTTCGGTCGTCTCGGTTGCTTCCTCAATGGCTGTTGTTTTGGCGCGGTTTGCCCCGCCGATTGGCCACTGGCAGCGATCTTTCCTCCCGGCAGTCCGCCGTCGCTGGCCCATGGCGATGGCCTGCACCCCAGTCCCACCCTGCATCCAACGCAGATCTATTCATCGATCCAGGGAGCGATCCTGGCCAGCCTGTTATGGCTCGCAGGTGGTCCTCTGGCGGCTCGACCTGGCCGTACTTTCGCCCTCTTTCTGGCGCTCTATTCGCTGGGGAGGAGCCTGGTGGAGTCGATTCGCGACGATCATGGCGTGGCGCAAGGGGAGTGGACCGTCTCTCAATTGGCATCGATCTTGGCGTTCGCATTGGCCATTTGGTTGTGGACCACGGCTCCCTTCATCGATCGCCAGCCCAAGCCTGATCAGGGTTGATGCTCTTTCGTACCCAACTCCCCAATTGCATTGGAGTTGGAAATCGTAGAAAATCGGAATTCGCTGTTGATGTTCCCGTATGGATCTGTAGGATCCCTTTTCTGCTCGCGGTTCGCCCTTCGGGACACTCCCAGGCAACTCCAGACCAGGCCGAAACGAGATTCGTCTCGGTTCGGTGCAAGGTTTCGTTTTGACTGAGGGGTTTGTTCCCGAATCGAATTCGCGAGTTTGCTCTTTGAAATTTCGGGCCCGTGACGCGAAGAAGGTCACACACCATGCCTCCCCGGGTGTGGTGTGATCATGACCTGAACGCAAGTTCAGTGAATTGACAATTTGTAATTGACTACTAGTGACGCGATTAACCGGCTGGGTGTTCTTCGATCTCGCCTTAGTGCGGGGTTGTTGAATAAACTGTCGGAATGCCAGAATAAAACTGAAGGGTTTGATACTGGCTCAGAACGTACGCTGACGGAATGGATTAGGCATGCAAGTCGTACGAGCGAACTCTTCGGAGTGAGCGAGTGGCGAACGGGTGAGTAATGCGTGGATGACCTACCCTGATGAGGGGGATAACCATTCGAAAGGATGGCTAATACCGCATACGGTCGCCAGGTTTACCTGGTGATCAAAGCTGGCTTCGGCTGGCGCTTCAGGAGGGGTCCACGTGCTATTAGTTTGTTGGTGGGGTAACGGCCTACCAAGACTATGATGGCTAGCCGGCCTGAGAGGGTGTCCGGCCACACTGGGACTGAGACACTGCCCAGACTCCTACGGGAGGCTGCAGTCGAGAATCTTCCACTAATGCGCGAAAGCGTGATGGAGCAATTCCGTGTGAGCGATGAAGGCCTTAGGGTTGTAAAGCTCTGTTGGAGGGGCGTAATCCCCGGGAGAGAATATCTTTCCGGGTTGAACTCCCCTCGGAGGAAGCAGCGGCTAAATTCGTGCCAGCAGCCGCGGTAATACGAATGCTGCAAGCGTAGTTCGGAATCACTGGGCATAAAGGGCACGTAGGCGGCCCGACAAGTCAGTTGTGAAATCCCCCGGCTTAACCGAGGAACTGCAACTGATACTGTCGAGCTAGAGTACGGGAGGGGAGAGCGGAATTCCTGGTGGAGCGGTGATATGCGTAGAGATCAGGAGGAACGCCGGTGGCGAAAGCGGCTCTCTGGACCGTAACTGACGCTGAGGTGCGAAAGCTAGGGGAGCAAACAGGATTAGATACCCTGGTAGTCCTAGCCGTAAACGATGGGTACTAAGTGGGGGGGCTCCCAAGGCCTCCCTGCCGGAGCTAATGTGTTAAGTACCCCGCCTGGGGAGTATGGTCGCAAGGCTAAAACTCAAAGTAATTGACGGGGGCTCACACAAGCGGTGGAGCATGTTGTTTAATTCGATGCAACGCGAAGAACCTTACCTGGGCTTGACATTCATGTGGTACCAAACCGAAAGGGGCGGGACCGTCTTTTGGCGGAGCATGAACAGGTATTGCATGGCTGTCGTCAGCTCGTGTCGTGAGATGTTGGGTTAAGTCCCGTAACGAGCGCAACCCTTATCCTTAGTTGCCAGCGAGTAAAGTCGGGGACTCTAAGGAGACTGCCGGTGTCAAACCGGAGGAAGGCGGGGACGACGTCAAGTCATCATGGTCCTTACGCCCAGGGCCACAAACGTGCTACAATGGTCGGTACAAAGGGCAGCGAACTCGCAAGGGTAAGCAAATCCCAAAAAGCCGGCCCCAGTTCGGATTGAAGGCTGCAATTCGCCTTCATGAAGTCGGAATCGCTAGTAATCGCAGATCAGCCATGCTGCGGTGAATGTGTTCCTGAGCCTTGTACACACCGCCCGTCAAGCCACCCAAATGGTCCGCACCCGAAGTCGCTACCTTAACCAGCTTGCTGGAGAGGGGCGCCGAAGGTGAGGGTCGTGAGGGGGACTAAGTCGTAACAAGGTAGCCGTAGGGGAACCTGCGGCTGGATCACCTCCTTTCTAAGGGATAACTTGGACCACTATGTTGGGTGACCATCTAGTGGAACGCTTGGGGACTTTCTTTCAGTTGCGGGCCCAATTTTAGATCCGGTTACAACTCACGGGTCCATTCAGGACGTCTGTCGTGTGAAACCAGGGGCTTATAGCTCAGCTGGTTAGAGCGCATCCCTGATAAGGATGAGGTCGGTGGTTCGAATCCACCTAAGCCCATTCATTCGACCCCTTTTGTGACGAGGAACTGCCTGGCAGAACCTCTCATGACGTGATTTGTAACCTGCTAGTGAGGGGATGTAGCTCAAACGGGAGAGCGCTGCCTTTGCAAGGCAGAGGTTAGGGGTTCGATCCCCCTCATCTCCATTCGTGATCGATCTTTGAAAATTCGGTGGTTGGTCAATAATTAATATGAGCGACATGCTCTGCAATTTTTTAATTTGATTTGACAAAACTCGAGAGCGCATAAGCAATCTCCGGATCACAGGAGACCCGTGCGCGCCGTTCGATAGCGTCATGGCCCGGCTTCATCTGGGTTGCGGTGTTATGGGAATGCGGTGCAAACGAGAAATAGTGGTCAAGCTACGAAGAGTGCATGGTGGATGCTTTGGTGCCAAGAAGCGATGAAGGACGTTGCAAGGCTGCGATAAGCCTCGGTGAGCCGCCCAGCAGGCTATGACCCGGGGATTTCCGAATGGGGAAACCCCTTGCGTCGAAGGCGCAAGACTCAGTCCTGAATACATAGGGGCTGAGGGCGAACGAGGGGAACTGAAACATCTAAGTACCCTCAGGAATAGAAAGAAACCTCTACTTCCTTAGTAGCGGCGAGCGAAAAGGAACCAGCCTAAACCGGTGCGATGTCATAGCCTGGAGGCGTTGTCGTATCGGGGTTGTAGGAGCACCTAGTTCGTTCTCCAGAACGAGCAGGAGGTTACAAAATTTTTATCTAGTCGAAGGACCTGGAAAGGTCCACCACAGATGGTGATAGTCCAGTAGGCGAAAGATAAAAATCCTCCGGGTGTTTCCTGAGTAGCGCCAGTCCCGTGGAACCTGGCGTGAATCTGGGGGGCCCACCCCCCAAGGCTAAGTATTACTTGGCATCCGATAGTGAATAGTAGCGTAAGTGAAAAGTGAAAAGTACCCCTGCTAGGGGAGTGAAATAGTACCTGAAACCATGCATTTACAAGCTGTGGAAGCTCTATGGCGTTTACGTCACGGGCGACCGCGTACCTTTTGTATAATGGGCCGGCGAGTTACAGTCTGATGCGAGGTTAAGTTCCTCAGGGACGGATCCGAAGCGAAAGCGAGTCTGAACAGGGCGTTCAGTATCAGGCTGTAGACCCGAAAGTGAGTGATCTATCCATGGCCAGGTTGAAGCGGGTGTAAAAACTCGTGGAGGACCGAACCCACTTGCGTTGAAAAGCGAGGGGATGAGCTGTGGATAGGAGTAAAAGGCTAATCAAACTCACAGATATCTGGTTCTCTCCGAAATAGCTTTAGGGCTAGCCTCGGGTGATAGCCGTTGGGGGTAGAGAGACTGATTGGGGTTGTGGGGGCTTCCCGCCTACCCGCCCTAGCCAAACTCCGAATACCAGCGGTCGTATCCCGGGAGTCAGACCTTGGGGGATAAGCTCCATGGTCGAGAGGGAAACAACCCAGACCGCCAGCTAAGGTCCCTAATGTAAACTCAGTGATGAAGGAAGTGTCGGTGCTAAGACAGCCAGGATGTTGGCTTAGAAGCAGCCATCATTTAAAAAGTGCGTAATAGCTTACTGGTCGAGCACCTTCGCGCCGAAAATTTACGGGGCTAAGTTTACAACCGAAGCTGCGGGATGTTTTAAACATCAGTAGGAGAGCGTTCCATACAGGTTGAAGGGATACCGTGAGGAGTCCTGGACAGTATGGAAGTGAGAATGCCGGCATGAGTAGCGATAAAATGAGTGAGAATCTCATTCGCCGAAAACCTAAGGTTTCCTGGGCAAGGCAAATCCGCCCAGGGTTAGGCGACACCTAAGGCAAGGCCGAAAGGCGTAGTCGATGGACAGCAGGTTAATATTCCTGCCCCACTCGCGTGGACGGACAGTGGTGACGAAGGCCGAAAGAGGATCGCCCGGGTGATAGTGGGCGTTTCTGGTCTGAGATCTGCCGTAGGTAAATCCGCGGCAATAAGATCAAGGTCCCGGATGGAGCTCTTTTTTGAGCGAACTCCTCGGAAGGACTTCCAAGAAAACCCTCGGTTCGGTTGAAGCGTGAGTGATCGTACTAAAACTGACACAGGTAGGTGGGGTGAGAATCCTAAGGCGCTCGAGAGAACCCTCGTTAAGGAACTCGGCAAAATGACTCCGTAACTTCGGGATAAGGAGTGCCCCTCTGGGTTATGCCTGGGGGGGTCGCAGTGAAGAGGCGGTAGCGACTGTTTACTAAAAACACAGGTCTCTGCTAAGACGACTAAGTCGACGTATAGAGACTGACGCGTGCTCGGTGCCGGAAGGTTAAGGGGAAGGGTTATCCCTCGGGAGAAGCTCAGAACTGAAGCCCCGGTAAACGGCGGCCCTAACTATGAGGGTCCTAAGGTAGCGAAGTTCCTTGTCGGGTAAGTTCCGACCCGCACGAATCGCGTAACGACTTCCGCGCTGTCTCAACGAGGGACTCGGCGAAATTGCAGCAGCGGTGAAGATGCCGCTTACCCGCGACTAGACGGAAAGACCCCGTGAACCTTTACTGCAGCCTAGTATTGGGCTTCGGTACAGCATGTGTAGGATAGGTGGGAGACGTTGATGCAGCAGCGCTAGCTGTTGTGGAGTCATCCTTGAAATACCACCCTTGTTGTTCTGGAGTTCTAACCCTTGCCCGTGAATCCGGGTGGGGGACAGTGCTAGGTGGGTAGTTTGACTGGGGCGGTCTCCTCCTAAAAAGTAACGGAGGAGTCCAAAGGCATCCTCAGTGCGGTCGGTAATCGCACGTAGAGTGTAAAGGTATAAGGATGCTTGACTGCGAGACTTACAAGTCGAGCAGGTGTGAAAGCAGGGCTTAGTGATCCGGCGGTCCCGTGTGGAAGGGCCGTCGCTCAACGGATAAAAGGTACTCCGGGGATAACAGGCTGATCTCCCCCAAGAGTTCGTATCGACGGGGAGGTTTGGCACCTCGATGTCGGCTCATCGCATCCTGGGGCTGGAGAAGGTCCCAAGGGTTTGGCTGTTCGCCAATTAAAGCGGTACGCGAGCTGGGTTTAGACCGTCGTGAGACAGGTCGGTCCCTATCTGTCGTGGGTGTACGAGATTTGAGGAGATATTCCCCTAGTACGAGAGGATTGGGGAGTACGGACCTCTGGTGTTCCTGTTGTCGTGTCAACGGCATCGCAGGGTAGCTACGTCCGGGAAGGATAAGCGCTGAAGGCATATAAGCGCGAAGCCCCCTTCAAAACTAGATCTCGCATGAGACTCCTGGAAGACCACCAGGTTGATAGGCCGGGTGTGTAAGCATGGCAACATGTTCAGCTGACCGGTACTAATAAGTCGATCGGCTTGACCGCTATTTCTCTTTTGCACGAGCACGGGACATCTACTCGATTCAGAGAGTGAGAATGTACGCTCGAGCAGAGTCATATCGAATCATGTCAATCATGTTTGAGACCAACCACCAATTTAAAATCACGCTACGTGTTGTTGCGGATTCGTTTTTACGGAGCCACAGCTTCACGAGCAGAATTTCTGGGTGACCATAGTGGAGGGGTCACACCCGTTCCCATTCCGAACACGGAAGTTAAGTTCTCTACGCCGATGGTAGTGGGTTAAACCGCGAGAGTAGGTCGTTGCCCAGTTTTGAATTTGCGGGTTGTCGCGTCTTCGGATGTGGCAGCCCGATTTTTTTTTGTGCATCTCGCTCGTTTTACTCATCTTGGGTCAACATTTAAGGCTGAATCCGACGGGATTGGATCGGGTGGGTGACTTCGACAGTGATCCGGGCCTCGATAGGTTGGCTGCTCGTTCGGATGCCCGTTGCGCTGCCCAGGCGCAAGATCGAATCGATCCGGGTCAGTGCCTGCTGACGAGTGCGGCGCGGATCTCTCTAGCGCTTCTTTTTTTCGAGGAATGCGGTCATTCGCTCCATCTTCTCGGCAGATTCGAAACAGATCGCCTGGTAGCGAGATTCCAGCTGGTCACGCTCAGCCTCGTCCAGATCCGCCGCTTGATTGACGGCGCTCTTGGCCAGTCGAACGGCACCGGCGCCATTTTTGCAGATCTTTCTCGCCAGCTTTCTCGCCTCCTCGAACCACTGGTCCTGCGGGGCGACTCGATTGACCAGACCCATCCGCTGCGCCTCCTCGGCATCGATGATTCGACCGCTGAAGATCAACTCGCGGGCATGACCGAGGCCGACCAGTCGGGCCAGGCGATGGGTTCCGCCTGCCGCAGGAATGATTCCGAGACCCACTTCAGGCTGGCCAAATCTCGCATCCTCGGAGCAGACGCGAAGGTCGCAGGCGATCGCCAGTTCGCAACCTCCACCCAGTGCCCATCCCTGGACCGCAGCGATGGTCGGGGCGGGAAACTCGGCGATGCGGCGGAAAATCTGCTGATTGACTCCCTCGAGAGCATCGGCGGCGCGCCGTTCACGCAGTTGTGCGATGTCAGCCCCCGCGACGAACGAATCCCCGGCGCCTCGAAAGATGAGGCAGCGGACCGAGGAGTCCGATTCGAGCGGTTCCATCGCCTGATGGAGGCCGTCGACCATCTGTTGGTCGAGGGCATTTTTCTTCTGCGGACGATTGAGGGTCAGGATGACCAGGCCGTCGATCTCTTCATCGGTGTCGATCAGGACTCTGGGCTGTTCATTCACGGATCATTCCTTCCACGGTGTGATGACGATCTTGCCACACGATTGGCGAGATTCCATCCGTTGATGGGCGGAGTGAATCTGCTGCAGTGAGAATGTCGAATCGATGACTGGTTGGATCTTACGCTGCTGTTGCAACCTCAGCAGGCGAGTCAGATCCTCGCGTCTGCCCATTGTGGATCCGATGATCTGCTGGTTTTTGAAGAAGAGTCGATTCAGTTCCACCGTCACCTGTGATCCGGAGGTCGCTCCACAGGTGACGAGACGGCCGCCTCGGGCCAGTGCTTTGAGGCTGCCTTCAAATGTCGATTGTCCGACATTTTCGAAGATCACGTCGGCGCCGTCCCCGTCGCTCAAACTCTTGACCTCTTTCCACCACTTTGGATCCGCCGGATCGACGGTGTGGGAGGCCCCCAGTTTCTCGGCCAGCTGCCGCTTGGCTGCGCTGCTGCCGGTGGCGATGATGCGAGCTCCCAGCATTTGACCCAGTTGGATCGCCATCGTTCCGACTCCACTTCCGGCGGCGATCACCAATAGCGTATCGCCCGCTGTCAGTCTCGCCTTGCGGAGCATCGACCACGCCGTCAGAGCCGACAGCGGCAATGCGGCGGCCTGTTCCCAAGAGATCCCCTCGGGGCGATCGAGTAGTTGTCGTTCGGGCACGACGATGGTCTCGGCACAGGTGCCGTTGCGAGTTTCGCCGAGGATCCCGTACTCGGGGCACAGCATGTCATCGCCGTCACGGCAACGGGCACAGACGCCGCAGGAGAGTCCCGGGATCAGCACTACATCTCGGCCAAGCCACTTCTGGTCGACTCCATCCCCGAGTGCTTCGACCACTCCAGCGCCATCGCAACCGGGAATCAGCGGCAGTGGGAACTGATGTCCAGCGACTCCCTTACGGACCCACAGGTCGAGATGATTGAGTGCCGATGCGCGCAGGCGTACTCGGACCTCGCCGATCGAGGGCTGCTCGATCGGGACCTGTTCGAGCAACAGGTGATCGAGATCTCCATGTTCTCTGACCTGTGCGCAGTGCATCGTCATGTTGGTTCTTTCTAGAGCGCCACATCGTTGCGGCCGACCAGGCCGGGACGATCGGCCCAACGAGGTTTCCGTTTGGCGAGAAACGCCTCAACTCCCTCGCTCGAGTCGGGATGATGCAGCACCTCCGACAGGTAGTCCCGTTCGATCTCGAGCAATTCGGTGGAGAGACGCTTTCGCCCGACTCGGTGCAGTTGACGAATCGTGATGGCCAAGATCGCTGGGCTGATGCTGGTGTAGCCATCGATCTCTGCCTCGATGGCGCGGTCGAGAGTGCCATCATCGGCGATCTCATCGACGATCTGCGACCGGGCCATCGAATCTGCCGTGGCCGCCTGACCCGAGAGGACCATCCGCACCGCTCCGCCGTAACAACGCCGTTCCAGCAGTTGCACGATTCCTGCGGGGGGATAGCAGCCCAGATGGATTTCCGGGAATCCGAGCAGGCTCGATCGCTCCGCCAGGATCCGATCGCAGGCAAGAGCCAGTTCCAGGCCACCACCGAGACAGCGCCCTTCGATGGCCGCGATGACGATCGCATCGAGTTGGTAGATCCGCCGTAGGCAATCATGAAAGGCCGGGAGCAGCGCTGGCATCTGATCTGGAGTGTGTTGAGAAATGTCGGTTCCGCTGCAAAACTCCTGATGGGCTCCGCGGATGACCACGACGCGGGCGATGTCATCGTTGCGGATCAGTTGTAGGGATTCATGGAGATCACGACACATCTGAAGATCGAGCACATTGAGTGGGGGGGAATCGAGGGTGACGGTGCTTACCATCAGTTCACCTCGTGATTGAGTCTCGACAACGACTGGCACTGATTTGCTCCCTCTTTAACGACCCTTGAATTCTGCAGGACGCTTTTGCTGGTGGGCGGCGATCCCTTCGCCGGCGTCTTCGCTGGCGAACAGACGCTGTTGCAGTTCTCTTTCCAGTGCGAGCCCCTCATGGAGCCCCATCTCGAGGCCGCTCTGGATGCTCCTCTTGATCAACCCTACTGCCAGGCTTGCCCGTTGAGGCGGGCAGTAACTGCAGGCGATC
>Ga0302120_10000225_pt1 | contig 24041 bp, 22 predicted proteins | sample AG5_Bottom_MG_FD_203118 | JGI IMG/M metagenome (GOLD analysis project Ga0302120, IMG submission 203118) | Marine microbial communities from Western Arctic Ocean, Canada - AG5_Bottom | ecosystem: Environmental > Aquatic > Marine > Oceanic | place: Canada: Western Arctic Ocean | collected 2017-10-01 | reverse complement strand
GTCGGGATCGTGAAGGAGGAGGTGATCTACTACGGAGAGCTCCGCGTCCGCGTGCGCGAGCGTTCCGAACTGGTTCACTGGGTCGTGCCCTCCAACGACCTTCCGGTGGAGGCCACGGTGGTGGTCCGGATCAAGGAACGCGATGTGCCTCTGGAGGGCCACAAGCTCCCGAAAGACGAATCCGGAATCGAACCTGGATCAGCCCCTGACTCCGACTCAGAGAGCGAACCGGATCCGGAGAACGCGTCCGAATAAAAGCCCCCTGCGGACGACTCCCCGGAGAACCTCGAGCCCCCCTCGGAGAAAGAGGACTAGCCGCGCGCGCGCAATACCACGTTATTCTCGTCGAGGACCAACTTGCGGGCCTCCACGGGTTCTTCGGTGACACCAAAGGCCATGATGGTCACCCGCTCCCCTTTCCCAATCCGATGGGCCGCACCACCATTGATGATGATTTTTCCGGTGCCCGCTTCTCCCACTTGAACATAGGTCTCCAGCCGCGCACCGGTGGTGATGGAAGCCACGAGGACTTTCTCGCCGGACCAGAACCGCGCCTCTTCAACGAGATCCGCAGGGATCTCGATACTACCCTCGTATTCCACCGAAGCCTCGGAAATCATCGCTCGATGGAGTTTGGAAATCAGCACCTGCCGCAACATGGCGCGAACGAAACGGGCGACAGTCCTTCAGTCAAGAAGCGAAAATCCGCGTGCACAACTAAGTTTTTTGAAGCATGCTGAGTTACCACCTCCCTGAAATGGACCTCCGAATCCCCTTTTTGCTGGCCCTGATCCTCCCGGCACCCCTCATTGCCGAGGAAACTGAAGCCCCTCGCCCCCCCTCCAAGCAGGTCGTCCTCAAGGCTCTGCAGTGGATGCAATCAAACGAATCGAAGCGCCGGCAAGCCGCCTATCGGAGCGTCCATCTGCTCGGCAAGGAGGCCATGCCCTCTTTCCGCAAGGCTCTCCGCAAAGCTCTCCAATACCACGAACGGCGCCTCGCCGATGCGCTCAGCAGCCGAAATCAGGGAGGAAATCCCTACCACGAACTGGTCTCCATCACGGATGACCTCAAAACGGAACGCATCCGCATCATGCCGCTCATGATGAAGGACTGGAAGAAGGGGAGGTCCGAAATCGACAAATTGCGCCTCGAATTCGAGAGGCTTGAGGTCCTCTACAAGAAGGCCGCCAATCTCGCGGTGGCAGATACCACCAACTTGGACAAGCAGATCAAGGACGTCATCGATGCCCTTGTCGAGATCCACGATCAGCTCGCACGTTTTGAAGGACAAACCAAGGAGGAGGCCGAAGAGCTCAGTGCCGAAGAGCGCAAACAAGCCGCCTTGAAGGAGAGCTTCGATGGGGACAGCTACATGAAGGCCGCCAAAGTGCTCGGCCAGGTGCGCGCCGAAGTGGCCAGTCTGGCTTCCGCCAATCAACACAATGAAGAATCCAGTTGGGCCAGCGGGCCCCAAAAGAACTTCGCTCATATCATCAGCTATGAACGAGTCGTGATGGGGCTGAGTCCTCTCCGCTTGGAGTCAAAACTCAGCGAAGCCGCCACCGGCCACTCGCAGGATATGAAGACCCTCAGCTTTTTCTCACACACCTCCCCAGTTCCAGGAAAGAAGAGTTTCACGGACCGCGCCCGCCGAGCGAGCTTTCGCGGTGCTGCAGTGGGCGAGTGCATCGCCGCCGGTTACGGAAATGCCGCCGCCGCCTACAGGGGATGGTTTTACTCCGACGGCCACCGCCACATCATGCTCAGCCGCAGGGCAAATGTTCTTGGAATTGGTCTTGCCGGGTCCCACTGGACGTTCATGCCAGGCTGGCAGTAGCCTCAGGCCCAAGGCCTCTCACCTCTCTAAGCTCAATTCCCCGATCTCCATCCCGAGGAGGCACACGTCGTCGTCAAAGCGCTGGCTCTGGGCAAAGGAAAGCACCCGTGCAAGGACGCGATCGAGGAGCGCCTCTACCCCTTCGCACTGTTCTTCGGAGACCACTTGCACAAGCCTGTTTTGTAAAAACGCTTCCCCTTCCCGGTTCTCCACTTCGATGATTCCATCGGTAAAGAGCAGGAGTTGCTGGATCCCAGTCATTTTCATGCTGCGCGTCTCGTAGGTCCCCTCCGGGAACAGCCCAAGTGCTGGCCCGGGGCCCCGCCCGCCCAAGGGCAGTAAGCTCGCACCTTCCACACCGCGAATAATGGCAGCCGGATGCCCCGCACTGGCATAGCGCAACTCGTCCTTCTCCAAATCCACCACCACCATGAAGGCGGTCGCAAACATCGTCATGTCCGCCTTCTGCAGGATCGCCGCCAGCCCGCCATTAAGCTGACTCAAAAACTCGCCAGGATCCTCCGCGGACTGATGCAGGCGCTCCGTAAGCCCCCGCAACATCGACACGATGATCGCAGAGCGCACTCCGTGCCCCATCACATCACAGATGAAGAGTCCGGCCGCATTGGGCCCAATCGGAAAGACCTCGAAGAAGTCCCCCGCCAGCCCGGAAATCGGAATGTAGCGATGCGCAAACGAAAGCCGGCCGCCATTCTGCCCGTCCTGCGGGATGATCGGATAATCGTGCGGCAACAAAGCCTGCTGGACCTCGCGCGCCAAGCTCAGCTCTTCTTCAATCTCGTCGTTTCTCTGCTGCAGCGCGGCTGCCGTTTCGGCCAATGATTGCTGCGTGCGCACCAGTTCCGTCACATCGCTGGACACTCCGAATGTTCCGATGATCTCGCCCCCCCGATCCTCCAGGGGCATCTTGGTGGTGAGCACCCAAGCCTCATCTCCGCCCGGCTGGGTCTCCTTCTCGACATAGCCGAAGATCGGGTTGCCCGTTTCCAGAATCTGCTGCTCGTCCTTCAGGGCCTGATCCGCGTGATCTTCTCGAAAGAGATCGTGATCTGTTTTGCCAACTACCTCATTTGGGTCCCCAAAACCGTTCCAAGTCGCCATCGATTTGTTGACCAAGGTGAAATGCGACTTGCTGTCCTTAAAATAGATGTTCAGCGGCACGTTATCGATCAAGAGCCGCATGAGATGACGCTCCTCCAGGAGTTCCTGCTCCACCGTCTTTCTCCGGGTGATGTCAATCATGGAGCCCGCCATCCGGATGGCCTGGCCCTCCTCGTCCCGCACCACCACGCCCCGAATCCGAAACCAATGCCACTCCCCACCGCGCTTCGTCACCTGCAGGCGGGGCTCGATGGCAAATAGATCGTCCGCTCCGGGCTGCAATACCTCCTCCAGCCGCCTCACGAATTCATCGCGATCATCCTGGTGGATCAGATCGGTATCGCGAAAGAGATGAGGCATCTCGTCGCGCCGACGTCCAAGAAAACGCAGGATCCGACCCGAATAATGGATCTCATCACTCCCGATATTCCAGTCCCAGATCCCCTCGTTAGACGCACGCAGCGCTAACTCCAGACGGTCGTCGATCCGGTACGGCATCCGGAGGGTATGATTACCTGATTCCCTGAAATGCTCAACTCATTGTTCCAAAACAGGCTAGGAAAATGAATTGCCAAGTGGTCGCGCTCTGGCTATCAACCGCCCGCCGCTGCCATGACACGCAAATCAATCGAAACCTCCGCAAAGTACTTCATCTGGGCAATCTTCGTCTTCTTCCTCTTCGTCGTCTTCCAGATCCTGGGCATGATGGGCGTGGTCTAAGGAATTACTCTCATTGGGTCTCTGCGACATGGCCTTGTCGCTAAAGATGTGACCCAGTCAGCCCCCATGGCGGTGCATTTTTTTGCACCGTCTGCAAGGTTCCTGCGTCAGTCACAATAGAACCTGCCCCCCTCATAACTACGGGCCCGCTTTAGCATCCTCGAGATGTTAAATGCATCCGTCCGAATGGGATTCTCTCCCCGTTCGTCAAAAAGCTCTCCCCTCCCGAGCCCTTCAGATGCATCAACCCCGATCACTCAGATCAGCCCGAGCGATGAAGCTCGGCTCCCTCGTCCTTGTCCTTCTTTCCCTCTCCCTGATCGCCACCATCGCGCTGCTTTCATCCGCGATTTACACGGCCGAACACACCTTCTCTCTGGAAGCGCTTTCCAGCTTCGGAGTGACTATCTTCCTCTTCATCCTCTACCGGGTCTACGCATCCTCCGCCTACTGTCCTCTGTGCCGCGGTCCCGTCCTCGGCGGCTCGAGCGCTCAGCGCAACCGCCGCGCCAAGCGCACCTTTGGGAGCCATCGTCTCCGGGTTGCTTGCAATATCATTTTCACCAATACCTTCACCTGCCCCTACTGCAACGAATCCACCAAGTGCGTCGTCAAGGAACGCCCAAAAGGGGGACAAGTCGTCAAGCGACGCTCTACCTATCGGCGATGATGTGATCCCTGTGAACAGAATCCAGACTTCCTCGGCCCTCCCCACCGCATCGCTCTCTCCGTCTCTCCAAATTCGATTGGTGAGCCCCCGAACCCCGGGCGGATTCTAAGCTTTCCTAAATATCTCTCACCACTTCACCGGCACAATCTGCTCATTTCCGGAACCGTCGTCGTACATCACATGTCCGTGTTCTTGGCCGTACTCGTGCACACACTTGGTGACCTTCACATCGTAGGCACAGTATTCCGCTATCTTCATGAGGGGTTCGTTGCTGCCCGTCATCTTGTGCTCACGCCACCATTTCAAAGCGTCCATCCCCACTGCGGTCTTGCCCGTGCCGAGAGTGGCTGAGGCCACCTTGTCGAGACCGATCCGCCGACCAATGTGCTCCTGGAGATCCACCATCAGGTCGAGATTTGCAGTCTGCGACCCGAGATCGAGGACGGTGTAGCCCTGGAGCACTCCGTAGTCGAAGTGCAGGTGATTGTAGCCCACCACCAACTCCGCCTGGGTCAAGAGTCGCACGAGATCCTCAAGTTCGTCCTCAGGATAAATGCGGTACTGACCGGACTCGGTACAATAGGAACACCCGACCGAGACCGACATCTTGCTCAAATTGGCGACGCCCCCGACATCGTTGAAGCTGCGTTGCGTTTCGAGATCGAAGTAAACCGTGCCTGGCATGCGAGAGTGAGTATTCGGGTCCGCGGAGAATGGGCAAGATCAAGAGCCGGAATCTTGCTCTTCCAGCCGCGCCTGCAACTCGAACATGGTGGGCAGGAGGACGATGGACATGAGGATTATGACGATGATGAAGAGCATCACAAAGATGAGGACTGGGAACAAGAACGGCCCGGTCACCCGCACCTTCATGCCCGAGAGGGTGTCCCAGGGAGCTTCCTTGTTTTTGAGGGTGTACCAGAGACAGAAGGCGTGACAAACGAAGGGCAGAATATGCATGAACAACCCCATCCCGACGATGTAAACGCGGAGGGATCGGAACAACGCCACTCGGAATGGAAGCGCTTCTTCTTCTTGCGTGACCACCCGAATGCCCAGGAAGAATTTGCCCGGGGTTGTCTTGTAGTAATGGAGACAGGCGGCCTCGAAGACGACGAAGGGCAGAAAGCAAACATAGGAAAACACCGAATCTGCCTGGAAGGTGGTCAGGATGTCCTGCCCGGTCACTCGAAGGAGGGTGTAAACCAACAAGAGATAGAGCGTGACGTCGAACCAGCGCGCAAAGAACCGAACCAAGGCATGAGGTTGGGTGGGTAATGGAGGAGGGGTCGTGCTCGGAAGCAACCGCTTCTCGAACTCCGACCGGAAGACCTCCATTTCCTTGAGCGCCACCCAGCCATCCTGGTCCTTGTGCCAGGCCAACTCCTCGCCCATCAACTCCTCTTTCTCGATGCGATCCCGCAGTTCGAAGGTCTGAAACGGCCCTCGCTTCTCTCCATCCTCAACAATCCAGACTTCCATCGAGGTCTCCTAGAGGTTGCGAAGACAGCGCGCGGGATCCCGGCGGGAGGCCAGAACGGCCGGGACGAGGGTGGCCAACACGCACATGAAAATGGCCCCGCCCGCAATGACAATGAAGTCCTTGGGATCCACGTAGGCCGGAATGCGATCAATGTCGTGGAATTCCGACGGGAAGGGGTCAAAGTTGAGCGCCTTGAGGACATTCTGAATCTGGTCGCGGAATTGGATCACCACCAAGCCCAGCGCAATTCCGAGACCGGCCCCAAGCACTCCGATGATAAAGCCCTGGCAGGTGAAGACCCTCACCACCTGGGAAGGCAGGGCTCCCAGGGCCATCATGACGCCTATTTCTTGTTTCTTCTGAATCGTTACCGTGAACATGACCGACCCGATGCAGAAGGCCGCCACCAACATGATGATGGAGAGCGCAAAGAACATCATCTTGCGCTCCTTGCCAATAAGCTCAACCCAGGCCCTATTCTGGTCTTTCCAGCTCCTTACCGACCACTCGGCGGACAGCGCTGCCGCGATGCGTTCCTGCACGAGCTCCACCTGATAGGGATCCTCCACGCGCAATCCAATGGCCTCCACTCCGCCCTCAAGGTTTTTCAATTCCTGTCCGATGGGGAGCGGAATAATGACCGCGGGATGCAGGATGTGCCTGGACGATTCGAAAATGCCAATCACTTCCAAGTCCTTGGGCAGGGCAAACTCGCGCATCCCACTCAGCAACCGTCCGTCTTCCACCTCCTTGTCCATCTTGTCGAGGTGATCAAGGTGATCGAGAATCGTTTCCACCGATCCCGGCGAGAGGAGCCGACGATCTCCCCCTGCATTTTCCTCCCCGCTTTCCAGGATCACGATGATGGTGTTCAGGATCTCCAATTCGGAATCCCGGATGTAATCCTCGCGTTCCTCCGCCACCTCCCAGAACCCGGAATGAATCTTCTTGAGATCCTCGAAATCAAAGCCCTCCTTCGTCGCTTCCACCGACATCTTGCTGCGCAGGTCCTTGCGAACCCCGGCAAAGACCTCCGCGTATTCCACCGAAATCAGATCGCGCTCCGTGATTTTAAACGTCTGCGCCAGGTTCTGCAGGTTGCGGGCCGAGTGCAGTTGGATGAAGTCCCCAACCTGAATGCCAAACTGTTTGGCTGTAGTCTCCGCCACCACCGCTTTCTCAACGAGTCCCAGGTCGGCTGTCCCCCCGTATTTGCTCTTCATGATGAGACTTTCCAAGGCCTCCATCTGCTTCTCATTGCTCGTATCGATCGCTCGGTATTCTACCGGATAGAACATGTTCGACATTTCGAGGATCGTGAAATCACGGAGTTGCGCGTAGGCCTCCACCACTCCTTCCACCTGCTCCACCTCCTCCGAAATATCCCGCCAGTCGTGAATTGCGATCGGAGCCGTCCCCTCGCCTCCCGGCCTGAATTCCAACTCCACGTGGGGAGAAAAGCCAAGCAACCTGCTCTTCAATTCCCGCTCGAATCCCGCCATCACCGCAAGCACCACGATGAGCACCATCACCCCCACCGCGACCCCCAGAAGGGACGTCAGCGTAATGGGCGAGAGGTGCGACCGCTTCGGATTGAGATACCGAAGTGCCAGCGTCAGGCTGAAGGACCGTCGAGCGATGACGATTAACTACTGCTAGTTTCCTAGCCCGGCAAGAGACAATATCGCTACTTGCGGTGGGGGGCGGCTACAATGAGGGCTGGAATCTCCGCTTTGCGCACCACTCCTTCGGCCCCCGAGCCGAGAAGGATGCTGGCGATCACTCCATGTCCGTGTGAACCCAGTAACACCAGTCCATCCTCCATCTCCTCCGCGAATTCCAGAATGGCCGCCAGCGGGTTGTCTTCCAGGAGACAGAATTCCAGGTCGCTCACCCCGTCCACCTTGGGCACCTGCTCCTGAAGAGCTTTCCGGGCCCGCAGACGAGTCTCTTTATGGAAGGTGTGACTCGCGGTCCTTCGTAGCCTTGGCGCAGAGCCCACGGCCCGCTACCCTCGTCCCATGATCAAGTTTCTCCACACGCGTATTCGCGTCTCCGATCCCGATGCCTCGATCGCCTTTTACCAGAAGCTGGGCTTTGAGGTCGGAGAGCGCAAGGACTCCCCCCAAGGGAACAAACTCGCCTTTCTTCACCTCCCCGGCAACGACCACTTCCTCGAACTCACCTACTCCCCCGAATTCAACGTCGAGTTTCCCGAAGACCTCATGCACACCGCCGTGGGCGTGAGCGACATCATTGAGTATTGCGACAAACTCGAGCAGGATGGCCTCGAGATCTGGCCCGAGGCTTGGCGAGAAAAGTTTTCCACCGCCGAGCGCAAGATGGCCTTCGTGACCGACCCGGATGGCTATGAGGTTGAAATCCTGGAGCGCTAAGGGCCTTTCCCGCCACGGGAGAACCTGCGCCGGGATCAGCTCGCCTCCACCGGCTCGACGCTCACCCGGATTTTCTCTCGCAATTCCGGGTAATCCTCCAAACCTGGATCGTGCTCCAGGAGCTCTTCCGCGAGCGCACGGGCTTCTCGCACGAGTACGGTGTCCGCAAGGAAATCGACAAAGCGCAAGTCGCTCAATCCACTCTGGGCCGTGCCGAGCACCTCTCCAGGCCCGCGCAAAAGAAGGTCTTCTTCCGCAATCTGAAATCCGTCCCCCGTTCCTTCCAGGATCTTCAACTTCTTGAGGGACTCCCCGGCCTTCCCATCGGTCACGAGGATACAGTAGCCCTTGTGCTCGCCGCGACCGATCCGGCCGCGGAGCTGGTGCAGCTGCGCCAAGCCAAAGCGCTCCGCGTTATAGATCACCATCACGTTGGCATTGGGCACGTCCACCCCCACCTCCACCACCGTGGTTGCCACCAGCACCTGCAACGAGTTCTCCCGGAAGCGATTCATGACCTCCTCCTTCTCCTCCGGCTTCATTTGCCCATGCAACAGGCCCACTTCATAGTCCTTCAATCGCTTCTGCCACTTCTCGACCGCACCCGTCGCCGACTCCGCCTTCACCGTTCCACTCTCTTCCACCAAGGGATAAACGAGGAAAATCTGCCGTCCCTCCACGAGCTGCTCTTTGAGAAACTTGGTCACATCAGTCACCTTGGGTTTCTCCCGCACCCCGGTGATGATTTTGCCACGTCCCGCAGGCAATTCATCGAGGATCGAGACGTCGAGGTCGCCATAGATCGTCAGCGTGAGGGTGCGGGGAATCGGGGTCGCGGTCATCACCAGCACATCGGGCATGATCCCCTGCTGAATGAGCCGGCTTCGCTGCGCCACTCCGAATTTGTGCTGCTCATCGATGACCACCAATCCGAGATCGTGAAAGTGGACGTTGTCGTAGATCAACGCGTGGGTCCCGATCACAATCTGAGGTTCACCCTCGATCTCGAGGTGATCCCTTTCCTTTCTTGAACCGGTGATCAAGGCCAGACGGAGCCCCAGCGGAGCGAGCCATTTGCGAAAGGTGAGGTAGTGTTGCTCGGCGAGAATCTGGGTCGGCGCCATCAAGGCCGCCTGACTTCCCGATTCCACCGCGAGGAGCATCGCGCACATCGCAACGAAGGTCTTGCCCGATCCCACGTCCCCCTGCAGGAGACGGTTCATGGGATGCTCGTCGCGCATGTCGGTGGCAACCTCCCGAACACTTCTCTTTTGCGCGCCCGTGAGATCAAAGGGGAGGCTCTCATAAAAGGCGGTCAACAATCCTGTCTTGGTTCCCTGCACCCTGCCGGGGTGGGCCAGGTGCAATTGCCGCCGCCAGAGCACGTTCAACTGCAGAATGAAAAACTCCTCCAGCGCAAAGTAGCGCCGCGCCTCCCGAGTGCGCGCAATTTCCTCCGGAAAATGGACGCTCCGAAGCGCTTCCCCTCGCGCAAATTCAGGATCGATTTCGTAGGGAGCCTGAACCGTGGCTGGATCAAGCTGCTGCAATGCCTGGTGGATGAGCTCGCGAAGACGGCGCTGTGGGATCCCGGTCACGTTGCGATAAATCGGAACGATCCGCTCGAGGTGAATGGAAGGCCCTTCATCATCGCGAACCACTTCAAATTCGGGATGATCGATGACCAACCGCCCGCTCACGTCCTTGGCTTTCCCATAGACCACCACCTCGTGCCCGACCGCCACCATGCGATGGACATAGGGCATGTTGAACCAGCGGCAGGTGATCTTGTTGGAAGCGAGAATGTTATCTCCCCCCTCCTGAATCACGATCTCATAAAACTGCCGACCCCTCCCGAAGCGTTTCTTCGCCGAATCGACCACCGTGCCTTGCAGGCACACCGCCTCTCCGCCGGCATGGGCCGGGAAGGCATCAAAGCGTCGGCGATCCTCGTAGCGCTTGGGAAACCAATCCAGCAGATCGCCCACGGTATGAATCTCGGACGCGCCAAAGGCCTGCACGTCCTTGTCCGGGAGAACCTCCAGGGACGAGAGGGAATGGTAAGCGCTCCAAGAACCCATCACGATCGTCCTTTGACAAACCTTCTCGGTCGAGCTTCAGCCGGGGTTGCAGACACCATACCGCACTCCCTTCTTATTCCGCCGCCCGGACCTCTCGGACACTGATCTGCATCGACGTCCGTCCGCGAAACAGGTTGCGATCAATCGTGAAGGCAATGTCCCAGGGCGGATCCGGCAAATCGCGATCGGCGGCCCCAAAGTACATCGCATCTCGTTCATGGATCCCCTGTTTCAGGGAGAGGCGCAAATGGCGGTTTTTCAGCCGGCGGGGCGACTCGGTGAGCCAGACCTCGCTCGACATAAAGACGGGCTGCGGATTGCCCGACCCAAAGGGCTGCAGTAATTCATAGCTCTTCAAAAAATCCAGCGAGAGATCGTCAAAGGGGACCTCCGCATCGATGTGGATGCGCGCTCTTCTCTCCTCCGCGGTGGTATGCTTGAGAACATATTCGCCAAAGGCGGCCCGGAATTCGTCCAATTTCTCTTCCCGCACGCTGATCCCCGCCGCCATGTGGTGACCGCCGCCAGCTTCAAGAATAGGCCCGCAGGCTTGGATCACCTTCACCAGAGACACCCCTTCGATGCTGCGACCGCTTCCCTTTCCCATCCCACCCTCATCGAAGGAGACGACAAAGCTTGGCTTGTGATAATAGCGCTTGAGCCGAGAAGCCACAATGCCCACCACTCCCGGGTGCCAGGCCCGCGATCCCACCACAATGACCGCATCGCGATCTTCATCAAAGCTTTCCGCCAGCTGCGCGATCGCTTCCTCGTACATCTGCTGCTCTAACTTTTGGCGCTGCCGGTTGTACTTGTCGAGCTGCTCGGCGAGACTTGTGGCGACCTGCTTTGATTCTGCCCTCAGGGCCCTCAGCCCATCGTCGGGAGCATCCATGCGCCCTGCCGCATTGATGCGGGGGGCGAGCCGGAAGCCCACGTCCGCACTGGTCGCGTGCCCGTTCATCCCGCTCACTTCCATCAGCGCCTGCAAGCCGTGATTGCGGGTGTTCGGCAGCCGCCTCAGCCCATGGCGTACCAGGAGACGATTCTCTTCCACCAGCGGAACGATGTCCGCAATGGTAGCCACCGCCACGAGGTCCAACAGATCCTTCAAATCCACTTCTTCCAGCTTGCGGGTCTTCATGAGGGCATGTGCCAACTTGAAGACCACCCCCGCTGAACAGAGATAGCCATAATCGTCCCCAAACTTGGGATTCACCACCGCGACCGCAGGGGGTCGACCCACCTGCCCTGCCTCGTGGTGGTCCACCACGATGACATCAATGCCCCGCTCCTGGAGGCGCGCAATCTGGGCACCGGATGCCGTTCCGCAATCGACCGTGATCAAGAGCGAGGGCGGCACCTCCACACGCAAGCAGCGGTCAATGGCGGCATCACTGAGTCCATAGCCTTCCGATCCACGCACTGGAATGAAGGTCTGCGGTTCCAGCCCGTAGGCTGTCAAAATACGATCCAACGCCATCACGGACGTGATTCCATCGACATCGTAGTCTCCAAAAACACAGGTCGGCTCACCCGCGTCCACCGCTTGAAAAATCCGCGCCACCGCGATCTCCATGTCGGGCAGCTCAAAGGGATCATGAAGGTCCCGCAGGCGGGGTCGCAGGAAGGACGCCAATTCGTCCTCCTCGGTATACCCACGTTGGGCGAGAAGCACGCGGAGGATGTGGGGAAGGTCCCCCGGCCCCCCAGGGCCAACCCCCTCGGGAACTTCGTTCAATATCCATTCAATCTCTTCCATTACCCAACCTACTGGTCTTGAGCGAAGCTAGGGGCGAGGCAACCCGGGCTCAAGAACCTATGAGATCGAGAATCAACCGCTCCTCTGCCCAAGCGGACAGTTCACGCTCTCGCGGGGTCGCAATTTGATCAATGAATCGGTCCCAAACGTCCTGTCCTTCGAACAATTCCACCTCGATGCGCAGGAAATAGATATCCACATCGAGCTCCGCAGGCTTCGGAAAACGCACCGCATCTTTTTCGGTCGTGACGATCAATTCGATGTCCCGCTCCATGCACCGCGTCATAAATCGATCCACTTCGCGCTGCGTGAAGGGATGGTGATCGGCAAAGGTGCGGTGAAATTCGACCTTGGCTCCCAGCTTTTTGAGTAACCCTTCGAAGCTCTCGGGCACCGCGATCGCACTGATGGCCGCAACGTACTTTTCCTGCAGATTCTCCAAGGGCAGCCGGCCGCCACCAAAAACCTTCTCCAGATACTGGGGAGCGTGCGTGGTCTGCATGACTTCCGCCGTCGGATTGTAGTTCTTCATCTGTTTGAGGAGCTCTTCATCAGTCGGCCCCTGGCACTTCGTGATCATGATGTGACTCGCACGGCAGAGATTGCGGGCGGGCTCGCGCAGGGTCCCGCGAGGTAGGAGAGCACTGGTGCCAAAGGGCGCATTCTGATCCACCAGGACGAGATCGTATTCGTGGTCGAGGGGAAGATACTGCAGACCATCATCGAGCACGAGGGTGTCCGCCCCCAACTCGCCTACCGCAAAGCGCCCCCCATTGACCCGGTCTTTGTCGACCACCACCCCGACCCCCGTCAGATTCTTGGCGAGCATGTAAGGTTCATCGCCTGCATAGACGGCCTCGAGTCGAACCTCTTCGCCATCGCTCACGATCTTGGGCAGGCCCTGACAATCCTCCGGGCTGAAGTCCTTCCACTTCTGAACTTGATCCAGCTTCTTGCTTTTGTACCCGCGGCTCAGGACCGCCACTCGTCGACCTCGGTCACGCAGAGTGCGCGCCAGGAGCTCGACTACCGGGGTCTTCCCAGTGCCCCCCACCGTGAGATTGCCCACACTGATCACCATCGTGCCCAGTTGAGTCTGCTCCTTCCAATGTTGACGATACGCTTTCAGTCGAAGACAGACGATCGCGCCGTAAACAAACGAGAGAGCCCGCATGACAATCCGGGCCACCGCCGCGCCAAACCCGCGCGCGCGCCCGAAAATCACATCCGCACCCCAGTTTTCGATGTCGTCCGCGAGCTGACCCACGCCGCGAGATTACCCCGTAATCCCAGAATACGAAATTCCAAAGTAGGACAGGATTCCCTCCCTCCGGGCGCCTCCAGTCCGGGACCATTCTCAAGCCGGCCCGATGGCCTCCCCCGCAATCCCTGCTACAATTTCGGGTTTTAGAATTCAGTATTCGAAAATTGCTGCTTTCCTCCCGGCATGGATCGCCCCGACGGACGCCAAGCCGACCAACTTCGCCCCATTTCCTTCCTCCCTAACGTGGCACCCAATGCCGCGGGCTCAGTGCTGGTGAGCTTCGGGAATACCCGTGTCATCTGCGCCGCCACCATCCAGGAAGATGTGCCCCGCTGGATGAAATCGCAGGGCGTGCAGGGAGGCTGGTTGACCGCCGAATACAGCATGCTGCCCTATTCGACCCTCGATCGAAAAGCGCGTGATATCTCCCGGGGCAAATTGGATGGCCGCTCTTCCGAGATCCAGCGCTTGATCGGACGCTCCCTGCGGGCTGTGACCGACCTCAAGAAACTCGGGCAGCGCACGATCTGGATCGATTGCGACGTCTTGCAGGCCGATGGGGGAACGCGCACCGCTTCCATCACTGGGGGGTGTGTCGCCCTCGCCATTGCGCTCAATGGTCTTATTGGAAGAGGAGGTTTGAAGGAGTTTCCCCTCACCCAGCTGGTCGCCGCGGTGAGCGCCGGGGTCTGGGAGGGAGCCCCCGTTCTGGATCTCAACTATCCCGAAGATCGTGATGCCGAAGTCGACTTCAATGTCGTGATGACAGAAGACGGCAACTTTGTGGAACTCCAGGGGAGTGGTGAAGAAAACGTTTTCAGCGCTGACGACATGAACACCATGCTTGATCTCTCAAGAGGAGGAATCAAAGAACTCGTTGAGAAGCAGCGCGCAGCCATCCTGACCGCAGACCACCCAAGGACCAATGAGTTAACCTCTTTGGGTAACGCGTTTAAGCATTCCTAACATTTTTCCCCTTGCTCGGAGAGGGCTTGAAGTTAGCTTTCCTTACGGGTGTGTTCCCATCACGCCCTGATATAAAACCGTGTCGCGTTTCGCGCGTGGCGCACATAAAGCCAAAACAAAACAAGCAAACCCGTAAATCGAAATGAAAATTACAACTAGGAAAAGCCGTAAGGGCTTCACACTTGTTGAGCTCCTCGTGGTGATCGCGATTATCGTCGCCCTCGCCGCCTTGGCCACGCCCCAGATCTTCAAAGCTCTGAAGCGTGCAGCCCTCGCAGAGGCACTGAACAACGTGAGGCAGGTTAAGTTCGCGTTGGATGGCTTCGCCACCGACTTCGACGGTCAGTTCCCCAACGACGACACCGGTAAGCGGCTCGTGGAAGGCGGAACAGGCTCGTCATCATCGAACGACTACCTCCGTCAGCTCTTCATGTCTGGCGAAACTGAGTCCGAAACCATCTTCTGGGTCAAGAACTCTCCGGTCGCCAGCAAAAGCGCCCCGGATAACAAGGTCAAAGAGGGCGGCAAGCCCCAACCGGCGCTCATTCTGGAAGCCGGGGACTGCCACTGGGCCTATATGACCGAGCAAACCAACACGAGCCCCGTCAACCGTCCGCTGCTCATGGATGGCTACAAGAAGGGCCTCTCGGAATTCGATCCTGAGACCTGGAGTCTCAAAGCGGTCGTCCTCCGGATCGACGGCAGCGCCAAGCCCATGCGGATGCGGATCTCCGACAACAAGGTCCTCGACGGTTCCTTGAACGATATCCTGACCACCCGGGCGAGTGCGTGGGACGGCAGCGGTGAAGATCCTTCCTCGCTCTTGGAGCAGCCCCTACCGAGAGCCAACTAAGGGAGTCTCCCCCATCTAATCTCAACCGAAAGGTCGGCGTTCACGCGTCGGCCTTTCCTGCTTTGGTGGAGCCCACGCAGGCTCGCTCGATCATTGGGATCGTCCTCCCCCTTGATGGGAAGGCGCGCCCTGGGATCACTTGAGCCTGCCGGGCCAAGGCCCCTCCGTATGCGGATCTCCGACCACAAGGTCCTCCACGATCCCGAGGATTTCCTGGTCCAACCCGCCCCATAAAACCAGCTACTCCTTCGCTGGGAGATCCAGTCCACGCTCGAGGACATCGAGAAAGACCTCGATCTTGTGCTCGTCACGGTAGCGGAGGTTCTGCCGGTAGATCTTGAGGCCTTCGCTGCGTTTAATGCCTTCCAGGGCGGACATGACATCCCCACGCGCTTCCTCAAAGCTGCGCTCCACCCGCGGCTTCTTTTCGAGCACTTCCACGAGATGACACCCGATCTTGCTTTGCACGATGGCGGGTTTGCCCACTTCCAACCCGAAGAGGGACTCCCCAAAATCCTTGGGAAGCCGTCCCGCCTGCATCCAGCCCAGCTCCCCGCCATCCTGGCTGGTCCGCTCATCTTCACTCAGCGTCCTGGCAAGGGACGCAAAGTCGCTCTCCTTCGCCTCAAGTTTGCCCCTCGCCTCTTCCAACTCACGAACCACCGCATCAGGTTTTGCATTCAGAGTGGAACGAAAAATGTGTCGTGCCCGCACCCGCGCGGGTTGCGCAAGACGATCCTTTTTCTCTTCAAACCAATCCCGGGCCTCCTTTTCCGAGACCGTGATCTCGATCATGTGCTCGAGGTATTTTTCCTGCTGAATCCGCGCCGCGACGCGAAAGCGCAGTTCCTTCTCGCTCCATCCAAGTTGCGCGAGGGACTCCTTGAACTCGGTCTCGCTCGCAAAGCGCTTGGTGAAGGTTGCCAGTTCGGCGTCGATTTCAGAATCCTCAACCGGGGCTTCCGCGCGGTTGAAGCGAACTTTCAGACGCAGGAGATGGAGATCAATCAACTCATTCAAGGCCGCGCGACGCTGCTGCAGGCGCTCTTCCGGCTTGAGCTCCCCCACGGTGCGCCCTTCTCGCCAGAGGTTTTCCTCCACCCGCCGCTCGACCTGACCGAGCACAATGGGCTGATAGTAGATCTGCGCCACCACGCCCTGCTCCTTGGCGGCCTCCATGACTTCGGCACTCCGGGGCATGAGCCGAGTCATCGCGCGGTGGAGCGGCCCCTTGATCGCTACGAGATCGATCACCACATAGAGAATCGCCACCGAGTAGAGAACGGCCCGAATCAGGACACCCTTGTCGACCATGCTATCGAATCACGACCTTCGCTCCGGGTCGAATGATTTCAGGGAAGCGGGCGGCATCCCAATTCGTGAGGCGAATGCAGCCGGCACTCAGCGAACGACCGATTGTGCGCGGGCTCGAGGTGCCGTGGATGCCGATTCCGGACTTGGTCAAGCCGGACCAAAGAATGCCAACCGGCACGTTCGGTCCAGGGGGAATCTGGAGCACCTTGCTCTTGTCCTTGTTACGCACCCCTGTCTTGAGGAACTGCTCGTCGTAGCGCCAGCTGGGCAGCTCAAAGCAATTTGCGATCGCCCACTCGCCACGGTGAATGTACTGCACCTTACCCGGCGTAATCGGAAACATTGCGATCAGTTTCTTCGGTTCAAAGTCTTCATTCTTCTCCGAGACCACCACTGCGGCGCCGGGCACCCTGGGAGCGTCGCCCTTCTCATAGATGAAGAGAGTGCGACCCCTGGTATCGATCACCACCGTCCGCGCACTCAGTGTTTCCTCTTTCCGGTGGGTGCGGCCCGCGGCAAGTTTTTCAATCATGAAAGGCCCCACATTGGGCACTTTGAGCGAACTCCGCGGCTTCGCGGAGTTCGACTTCTTCGTTCCGTTGAGCTCGATCAGGAACGACTCCGAGGTGTGATAGCGCTCCGCCATGAATTCAAGATAGCTCCGATAGGCCATGCGCTTTTCCTTGGCCTGCAAGGCGTAGGTCCGCGGCAGCTCGGGATTCACCCACTCGGTCGCCACCTTGGGAACGATGGCCGTCGCATAGGTCTCCCCGAGTTCCTGGTTGACCTCGGAAAGCAAGGCCGTCCAGTCGCCAGGCACCCGACCTACACTGCGATTGTAGGCATGCACCGCCTTGGTCGTGAATTTGCCGGGCTTGCCATCGATGAATCCTGGTCCGTAGCGCTTCTGATCAAGATAGATCTGCAAGCGCACCGCGGACTCAAGGTCCTTTGGCTTGGTGGCGCGATCGAGCGCAGTCTCGATATGAGCGTCCGCTTTCGCATCGCGCACCCGCGCTTTGCCCAGCTCTGCTTCGTCGGCGATCTCGGCCTCCACCACGATGGCCTTGCCCTTCGTTTCAGGGACCGCGAGAGGATCAGGGGGGAGCTCCGCCCGAAGGGGCTCCACCGGTTCGGCCGGCAGGCCCTGGGGAGGAAGCGGATTCTCGATCTGGGCAGAAAGAAGAGGAAGAGCGAGGGCAAGGGCGGGAAAGACCCAAGGAAGGAGGTGAACCTTGATGACCATGAATGCAGAGATTGCGGATGAACAATTTAGTCTCGAATCGTTGAAATGCCAAGTCAGCGTCTCCAACGATTCACTACCTATGAGACGACTCAGAACGCAATTCGTTCCAATCAACTTGCCAAAAATTTTGCGGCGGCCACCTCGTGCGAATTGATACGCTAAAACCGTGCTCGGCCCGGCGGCTCCAGGAAGCTCCGCAGGCGTGACGAGCCTTCAGCCTTCGGCCCTTAGAAGGATTCCTCAACCACCGCAATTTCCCCCAAACTGCGCAAGCGCCCGTCCACTTCGTTGGTCACGAGAGCTTCCACGACCACATCGTTTCCCTCATAAACAGTCTCCAGGACCTTCGCTTCGGCGTGCAGGAGGGAGACGAGATCGCCGCGGTGTTGCGGGATCTTGTATCGCCGCCGGGAAACGTGCCGGGAAAGATACTCGATGAACTTGTGCTTCAGGGTGTCCATCCCCGCGCCGCTCTTGGCGGAAAGAGAAATCGCATCAGGATACATCGCCTGCAGCGCGCTCAGGCGCTGCGGGTCCTCCACGAGGTCCACCTTGTTGAGGACGGTGAGCACCGGCTTGTCCGCGGCGCCCAGTTCCGCCATCACCTCGAGAGTCGTGCCGGAGAGGCGCTCCAGTTCCGGTTCGCTGGCGTCCATGACATGCACCAGGAAGTCCGCGAGGACGGCTTCTTCCAGGGTCGCCTTAAAGGCCTCCACCAAGCGGTGCGGCAAATTACGCACGAAGCCCACCGTGTCCGTGAGGAGCAATTCCTGTCCATCCGGCAGATCAATACGCCGGGTAGTGGGATCCAGAGTGGCAAAAAGCATATCGGCCTCGAACACATCGGAGCCCGTCAGCGTATTGAGCAGAGTCGATTTTCCCGCGTTGGTGTATCCCACGATGGCGGCGTGAGGGGACTCCATCTTCTGGCGCTCCTTGCGTTGGGTGGCGCGCTGCTTGCGCACCAGTTCAAGATCCGCCTTGATCCGATCAATGCGTTTGCGCGCGAGGCGGCGATCGACCTCAATCTGCTGCTCGCCCATTCCCCGCGCTGCGGCTGATCCTCCGGACCCGCCCCCTCCTTCGCGATCGAGGTGACCCCACATGCGTGCCATCCGCGGGAGGGCATACTCCATGCGCGCCAATTTCACCTGCAGGCGAGCCTCCTTGGTCTGGGCCCGGCGGGCAAAGATATCGAGAATGACCTCCTCGCGATCGATCACCGTCATGTCCGCGGCCTCCTCCCATTCGCGGAGCTGACTCGGCGCCAGTTCGTTGTCGAAGACGATACAGTCGCAACCAATCTCCCGCGCGTAGCCGGAAACTTCAGCCGCCTTTCCCGTTCCGCAGAGAAATTTCTTGTGCCGCTTCCGGGTGCGGATCAGTTCGGTGTCTCCCACTCCGATTCCCAGAGTCTTGACCAGCTCGCCAAGCTCAGCCAGCAAACTGCGCGATTCCTCCTCTTCGCGCTTGTCGAAACAAATGCGCACCAGAAGAGCCTTCTCGACCATCTGTGGTTTGTCTCGAACTTCAAACATCGTGGACCACGATAGGGCCCGCTGATTGCAATTCACGTTTTTATTTTGAGGCACCCGAGGCAGGGCCTTCATCGCCGTCAGGGAGCGAGGTCCAACCTACGGAATGCATCGATTCCACGCCACCCGCCGGGGACCCACCGGGATGGCAAGAACACTCGCCTGCCGTTTTGCGAGGGTCACTCCTTGGGCGACCGGTGGTCATTTCGCCAACCATGATCCAGTCCGACCATCGTCGTTTTCGAAACGTCAGGATAAGCGCCCCAACGAGTAACATCACGCTCCCCAATCCAAACAAGGCCATCCCCAGGGAGGGAAAGTAGTCATCCCTATGGTTGCTCGAAGCAAGGTTGCGGCAAAATTGCCCGCCGCCATGACCGCTCTCTGTCCAGGCTGTCCTGATCTCAGAGGAATACTGAAAAACACCCTTCCTCCAGCCTGCTCTCCCCCCTCGAACCCGCACTCATCTGCGCCCCGGCCAATCTAGCAGAATTCTCCCAAATGCCGCGGGTGTTTGGGCTCAATTCCTTCGTAGACCGAAAGGCCCACCACGCCGAGAAGGACCACCCCCAGGGATCGGAACGAACGCCGACCACCTTCATTTCCCGTTCTCCCCTCATCAAACGAATATCACCCCCCTCTACTTGTGACTTGCTCGCTTCGATATTTCGGAACAGGTTCCCTCCCCCCCATTGAACCGGGGAAAATCATGGGAAAAACCCTCTATCAAAAAGTCTGGGCCGCTCACACCGTGAGCACCCTGAAAGACGGCCGCACGCAGCTCTTTATCGGAACCCACCTCATTCACGAAGTGACCAGTCCCCAGGCCTTCGGAATGATTCGTGACCTCGAACTGCCCGTGAAGTTTCCCCATCGAACCTTCGCCACCGTCGATCACATCGTCCCCACCAAGAACCAGGACGCGCCCACCGACTCGATGGCATCCAAGATGATGGAGGCTCTTCGCCAGAACGCGGACGACTTCGGAATCACCTACTTCGATCTCAGTTCCGGCATGCAGGGCATCGTTCACGTGGTCGGCCCCGAGCAGGGAATCACCCAGCCTGGAACCACCATCGCCTGCGGCGACTCCCACACCGCCACCCACGGCGCCTTCGGAGCGATTGCGTTCGGAATTGGCACCACTCAAGTGCGCGACGCCCTCGCCACCCAAACGATTGCGATGGAGTCCTCCAAAGTTCGCCGCATCAATGTGAACGGTGATCTTCGTCCCGGCGTCTATGCCAAGGATGTCATTCTCCACATCATTCGCCTCCTTGGAGCCAAGGGCGGAATCGGCTATGCTTACGAGTACGGCGGCTCCACCTTCGATAATTTCTCGATGGAAGAGCGCATGACCGTTTGCAACATGTCGATCGAAGGCGGGGCCCGCTGCGGTTACGTCAATCCTGACCAGAAGACCTTCGCGTTTCTGAAAGGAAAACCGCACGCCCCCAAGGATGAGGAATGGGAGGCCGCCGTGGAGCGTTGGCAGTCCTTCGCCTCCGATCCCGATGCTCACTACGATGATGTCATCTCGATCGAAGCCGCCAAAATCGAACCGACCGTGACTTGGGGCGTGTCCCCGGACCAGGGAATCGGAATCAACGAGTCCATTCCCGATCCTGCCCACGCCAAGAGCGAAGCGGAGACTGCCAGCTTCAAGGAGGCTCTGGACTACATGCAACTCCCCGGGGGCACCCCCATCAAGGGGGTCAAGATTGATGTCGCCTTTATCGGCTCCTGCACCAACGGCCGCCTGCGCGATTTCCGCGAAGCCGCCAAGTATCTCAAGGGCAGGAAAGTCGCCGAGGGCGTAACCGCCCTGGCCGTGCCTGGCTCGCAAATCACCGCCGTGCAATGCGAGCAGGAGGGTCTCGACAAGATTTTTGAGGACGCCGGTTTCGAATGGCGCAAGGCAGGGTGCTCGATGTGCCTGGCCATGAACCCCGACAAACTGGTGGGCGACCAACTCTGCGCCTCCTCCTCCAATCGCAATTTCAAGGGCCGCCAAGGCTCCTCGATTGGACGAACCATCCTCATGTCGCCCGTCATGGTTTGCGCAGCCGCCGTCACCGGGGTGGTCGCGGATGCTCGGGAGGTTTTCGAAGTCGATCCCGATTCAAATTTCGCGGCCGCCTGATGGCAGCGTCCGCCCGAACCAGCAACATCATGAAGGCCCTCTCTCTCTCACTCGCCCTGGGCGTCCTGACCCTCGCACCGCTCCTCGCCAAGAATCCCACTTCTACCGAAGAACTCCTGATCGTCACTCGCTTTGAGGAGAATGGCCAGGAAGCCGCAGCGGCAAGCTTCAAGCCCTTTGTCGAGGAATTCAAAAAAACGGGTCTTCCCGCGGAGGCCGAACCCAACAACAAGAAAGACTGAAGATCGACAACCATCCAGAAACCATGGCTCTTGAAAAAATCTCTTCTGTTCGCGGGACCGCCGTCCACGTTCCCGGCAACGATCTCGATACCGACCGCATCATCCCCGCACGCTACCTGAAGTGTATCACCTTTGACGACCTGGCAGGCACTCACTTTTACGATGTCCGCTTTGATACCGAGGGAAATCCCACCGGTCACTCTCTCGACGATCCCCGCTTTGCGGACTCCTCGATCATGTTGAGTGGTGCAAATTTCGGCTGCGGATCTTCCCGCGAGCACGCTCCGCAGGCCATCTACCGATCCGGCTTCCGAGCCATCATCGCAGAATCCTTCGCCGAGATATTCTTCGGAAACTCCACCACTCTTGGCATGCCCTGTGTCTGTGCAACCCGCGATGACATCGAAGCCTTGGCCGCAGCCATCGAAGCGGCTCCCGACACCGAGGTTACCATCAATCTCGAAAGCCTGACGGCCTCCTACGTCGACCACTCCTTTGCGGTCACCATCTCCGCCTCGGCCCGCCAGGCTCTCACCAGCGGACGCTGGGATCCCATTCAAGAGTTGTTGGACAATGGCGAGGCGATTTCCAAGCTTGGTGAAGCGCTGCCCTACGTCTGAGTGGTCGCGGAGGGCCCCTCCTCTTCCGCAACTCCGAACCCAGACAAACAAGGACAGCTCCTTCCGAGCTGCCCTTTGAAAACGGTTGAAACCAAGCTTGGTCCTGAGCTACTCGGCAGCGAGAACCCCGGCCGTATTCCGATTGCCGCCTTCGCTCTCTTCAGCCGGATCCTCTCTCTTGGGACTCTTCGGAGGACCGGAGTATTTCTCGGAGGAAGCCTGCCCCTTCCGGAGGTCGCCCTTGAGCTTCCGGATCTCGGCGGCCTTCGTAAAGAGCAATTGCTCCAGGCCACCCTTGGCCTTATTCAGGAAGACCACTTCCTCATGGGCCTGATCGAGGGCCGCTGAGGATTGTTCCAATTCCTGATCGGCGGTCTGCCTGGCCACTTCAAGGTCTTTCAACTCTGCCGTGAGCTCCACCATCGCCAGCTTCGAATACCCGTCCGCCGCCCGAACTTCCTCGACCTGATTCTGAAGATCTTCCATTCCCGCCCGGGCCTCGTCGCGCTCCCGCTGGGCCACCATCCTGGATTCGACGGCCGCCCCCTTCTCCGCCTGTAGGGCCACAATCCCCTCCTGCGCCACTTTAAGAGCCGCCGAGATCTCCTCCTGGAACGTCCCCGCCCGTTCCCTCTCTTTCCGCAGCAGCTCCACATCAGCGAGGGCCTTCATCTTGACCGCATTCGCACTGCGCAACTCATCACGCATTTCCTTGGCGGACTGAGCCTCCGTCCTCAGGCTCGCCATCCTTCCTTCGAGTTCCTTCCGCGTGCGCGCCGCCTCGAGGATTGTTCTCTCGCGGGCAATCAACGCCATTCCGATCTCATCGTTGAGCCGTTCCTGCCTGAAGTTCGCTTCCGCAAGTTGCTCCTTCAGGTTGGCACGTTCAATGGGATCCTGAAGTTCCAGACGAGCTTGCACGAGGTCTCCTTTCAGAGCGCGGAATTCTTCCATCGCCCCACCCATGAGATCGCGGAACTCGAGCATCTCCGCCTTGGCAAGCACTCGAGCATTCGCACGCTCTTCCAAATCCGTCGAACGCCTCTTCCACTCTTCGGCCTCCTTGCGCGCCATCTCCATTTCATGACGAAACACTTTCAACTCGGTCAGGATCTCGTGATTCGCCTTCGTCAAGGCGCACACTTCGTCACGTGCTTGATCACGTTGGCGGGCAACCTCTTCGACCGCCTCTTGCGTCGCCGTCAAGCTGGTCCCAAGTGCGTCGATATCCATCAGCAATGCCTGCACCCGATCGGCCTCTTCTTCCGGCGCAACGACGGGGACAAACTCCGGAAAGAATTCAAGTTCAACAATGGGCGGATCAACCACAGTCGCGATGGCAACTAGTTCGATAACAACTGGGCTGGTCTCAAGAGAATCAAGGGATAGATCGGTGTTCACAAAAGACACCAATGCAGGGACAAGGAGCAGGCTCTTCATTTATGTAAGGGAAGTAAGGGTTACTTGAACTATTGCTTACCCTATCCAGCCGCAGAGGGAAGCATTTATTAAGGTTTCTTAGCATTCAGGAATTCTGAACTTATTGGTTCATGAGTTTATCCTGATTCTCCCTGAGGGGGCGTTCAGGAAGCGAAGTGATCCCAACCCCCGTCCAGCAGGGGCCCTTCGCAATCTGTTAGAGAACCGATGCAGGTCAGCCTCAAGCGGGAAAACTGCCGCGCCCACTCCGCCTGGAGACGCTTGGCGGAGCGAGGAGAGAGCGCGAACAACAACTCGTAATCTTCTCCGTCCCCGATGGCCTGCCCCACCGTCACGCCTCGCGT
>Ga0302120_10000224_pt1 | contig 24064 bp, 53 predicted proteins | sample AG5_Bottom_MG_FD_203118 | JGI IMG/M metagenome (GOLD analysis project Ga0302120, IMG submission 203118) | Marine microbial communities from Western Arctic Ocean, Canada - AG5_Bottom | ecosystem: Environmental > Aquatic > Marine > Oceanic | place: Canada: Western Arctic Ocean | collected 2017-10-01 | reverse complement strand
AGGCAACAAAACCCCCCACTATCACCCACAACAACCCACCGAAACAAAACAAACCCCAAAACAAACACACAAAAATATGCCGCGCGCGTGTTGGTTTTGGTGTGAGGCTTTGCTTTTGTTGTTGCAGGGTTCAACCTGAGGTGGAGGGTTAGGGTTTGGTGGTTAGGTTCTATCTACTGTAGTTAGTATCCCTAACTGCTATAGGTAGTATCTTCTATTACTAATAGTAGTAGGGGATATCTAGTATAGATAGTAGTAGATACTGGCTGCTATAGATAATAGTTCCTGCTACTAATAGTAATAGAAACCCGCACCGTCCACCGTCTTACCGCATACATGTAGGCTACGGAGGGTCGTGGTTCCTGTATTCTTTTGCGCCGGGTATGCGTATGAGGCTCCCGAGGCCGAGCACTCCGCCGAGCACAGCCTTCCAAATCTTTACAAGTTTTGGAAGGCTGCGTCGTTTTCTGTCACGGTATCGCAATAAGAGATCGCCGGTATGACCGCTATCTAGAAAAGTACCCAGAAACTATTTAGCGTTACCGTGTGTCTAAACAGTTTTATCTTGGATCATTACTAAACCATTACATTTGTAACGCCACCGTAACATCCACCGGGGCTTGTTTATCATTACACCGCAAGGTGTATTGCATACACCACCGGGACTTGCTCGGCGGGGAGGGATCGAACCTCCAACCTCCTGATCCAAAATCAGGCGTTCTGCCAGTTGAACTACCGCCGACTGTTACATGGCACCGGGGCTTCGTTACCATTACATTACACCGTAACGGTACCGTAACATTTGCCGGGGCTTCTTTACCGTAAGCGATCTTGGGCCGTCCCGTTTTTTTTACAAGGCGGCACCGTCCCGCTTTTACAACACGGACGCGTAAAAGCGGGGCTGCTTTTCCTGCACCGGAGAGCAGCCCCGCCTTTACTTGTAACGAGTGGGAGGACCAGCACCCCACCTGAAGAGAGGAGGGAAAAGGTAGGGAACCATTGCCTTCTCGTTACCGTATGTATAATGACACCGCTGTAGTTCGTTGTCAACCCTAAATGAAAGTTTCTTTTCCTCACCGTGACTGTTCTTATTGTAGTAGGCTTTGCAAATGAGTGATCACACCGAAGCCATCCATCCGAAGACCGGGCGTCCACCGAAGCGTGCGGCGGAGGGTTCTTCAACGACCCTTACTATTAGAATCCCTGCTGAAATCAAGAACCAAATGATCGACCGCGCTGAAGAGTACGACCTCACCGTGACCGAATACTTGATCTCTTTGGTGGAGCGAGATGCCTAGCGGTAGGAAACCCAAGCAGTACCCGGATAACGCCACCGTAGACTTTAGAATAAACTTACCGGGAAGGGTTCGCAATATGATTGCGGATCATGTGCAGTCGTTACCGAACACCAACATGAACGAATGGGTTGGGGTTGTGTTACGGCAAGCGGTTGAGGAGGCCCGAGGCTTACCGGAGGCACCGCCAGCGGCTGCGCCGATACCGAGGAAGGTCGATATCCTTCGGGAGTACCTCACCGGAGAGACTATTCTTGAACCGTGCGGGCAACCGTACCCTTGTCAAAGGGAACGAACCGACTCCGAGTTTCATGGTTCCATTGAGTTCTGCGGATATTGCCGCATCATGGTTTCCTGAAACCCGGAGCCGTCCCGCTTTATTACATTGGCATTCGCAGGCCATTGCTCAGACTGTACCTTAGTCCTCCATCTGCCGAACACCTGCCAACACCGCATCGAACTCTTCGCGGAGTCCGGGTGCGTTCGCAATCATGATGCCTTCTGTCATTACGGACTGAAGGAGGTCAAGGATTACATCACCGTTGTCGTGAATGTATTCCCCGAACCAAGCAATCGGATCGTCTTCTTTGGACATCCGTGCAGCAGTCTTTGCAATCATGTTCAATAATGGCACCGCAGCGATCTGACCCAAGGTTGTTGCGTGGGATCCTTCTCCTGCGTCCTCACTGATTGCCATATCACCGTCGTCGGGTGTGGCATACATGGGGGTGAGCATCCATTTACCTACGAGTCGTTCGATCCGGTCAGTTGTTACATCGAACATTGCCTCGTCTGTTTCTAACGGGTCTAGTTTCTGTAACTCTTTATCCCAATCGACGTTTAGGTTACCGTCTCCTGTTTCGTTATTGTCATTGTCTTTGTTCATGTGAGCGCTCCTTTAGTTAGTTTATGCGCTAAGAGAAAAGGGCGGGCGGCAGTGCCGAAGCACATACCGCCCGCCGGGTACGGGGATTAGCCGGAAGGAGACAAGAAAAAACAACTAATCCCGGTACCGATCATGATCTTACACCAACCATGTCTATCTCATGGCTGATCCTAAGATCGTTCGGATGTATTGACCCATCGTAGTACCACGACTCCGTGGCCTCTTGAAAGAAGGCATGGGAATGGTCAGTAGATTCGTGGAGGAGTTCTGGGTCTAGGTCGTTGGTGTCAACTGAGAACACGAAGATCGTGTCATGTTGAATGATCTTCGGGAACTCTTCTATCTTCCCGTCGATTTCCACCTCTTCCATTCCGTCAAACTCTCCGCCTCTGATCGCTACGAACTGCGCTGCGTGTGCAGGCAACGGCCCAGCAAGGTAGACGCATCCATCGACTCCGGGCTTCAGCCCTTCCTCCATGATGTTGCTGACCTTGCTAGGCCATGTTGCGTGATAGATCTCAGGCATCGGCTTTGATCGTTAGGTCTGCTTCGGGATAGTTCTCAGCCACCCAGTCAACCCACTGCGCCCCTGTCAGGGTGCCCAACGTGTTTACCACGGTGGGATGGTTGACGGATAGTCCGTGCTTGTCGTCCCAAAAGACCTGCGGGATCGGATGCTCGTTGTCGTCCGGGGTTTTGACACAAATGCCAAACCCGGTCGTTGTCCGGTCATCTTCCTGCAACTCGTTCAACGCAATGCGTGTGAAGTAACTGGGGTCGGAACACCGCATCCCAGACTTTTTGATCGCACGCGCCAACGCGATGTTGACGGAAGATCCACGCCAATGCGTGTATAGGTACACACTGTCGCAGTTCTTGTGCTGCTTGATCTCTATGTTTCCGCGGTCGCCCATCAGACGGCCTTCACGGTCTTGCTGAGTTCTTCTTTCATTTCAGCCTTGAGTTCTTCTTCGGTCTTGTCACTGATCTCCGTGCTTGAGAACACGAAGGTTGTGAAGCCGTCGCTTTTCGTTACCTTTGGCATGTCTAGTCTCCTTGTTAGTAGTGCGCCGCCTGTTGGCGGCAAGTGGATGGGGGGCCGAAGCCCCCCGATCAATCACTAGCGCTTTTTGCGCCGCTTCTTTTTTGGACCTTTCAGAATCTTTTTGACTCCGTAGAATGCGCCTCTCGCTTTGAAGTCCATTACTTCACCAGCCCCCGAAAGGGATGATCGGCCCAGACATCCATTATGACGGCGTCAGTCACGCCCTCACCAAGCCAACGAAGGTCACCAACGTTCTTGTTGTGCGCGTAATCCGTTTCGCTACCCGGCGCAATGAAGACCATGTCTCCACTATGTCCGATGACCAACGTGACGGGCTTGTTGCCCTCGTTGTCGGTTATGGTCAGGTGAACCCCCTCTGGGGCACCCTGCTCCTTGTCGGAAGCAGATTCCAGATGTTCGATGGTGATACTCATGCCAGCACATGCGTGACGCCCATGGCATCCGCAAGGTCGTGGAGTTCTGCGGACAGATCCCCGTCTATGTTGAGGAAGTTCAGGTCACGCGTTAGCGCACTGGCTTCCTCGTTGTTTAGTATGATGATGGTGCGATCTGCACCACTTGTTACTTCAGCCATAGTTTGTCTCCTATGCTCGTTTTGTTTACATGTGCAGTATAGCACATGCCAAGCCCGCTGTCAAGTCGGGCAAAGTGGGTGGGGGGCCGAAGCCCCCCATTAGATCAGTCCAACTCTGTGCCGGTCTGCTCTCTCCAAGTCTGCTTGAACCACGCAGGCCACCACTGCTTGACGGGCTTCCTAGCCCCCAAGTCGTGAAGAAGTTCGATAGCATCCTCAACCTCATTGCGGATGAGAACCTTCGACTTCTGGACAGTCTTGATGCACTGCATCGCCAACTGTGCCCTGTAGCCCTGACCCGGACCAAGCACCCCGCCATCGGTCACCCACACGACTGGTGCGTTCCTGCGCTGCTTCTGCTGCACAGCCCACACCAATGCGGGATGATCGACGCCGTTGCCGCCGCGAGACTCAGGAATCGCTGTGGTCATTCGACCACGCTCTCCTAGAATCCAGCAGTTAGCCGCGCCGTCCTTGTCGAACGAGTTAGTTGTGTAGCACGCCACGGTGCAGCCGGGGGCCGCTTCCATGATGTCCAACACATCCTTCTCTGACAGGGCCATTGAACCTGAGTAGTCGATAAGCACGACGCCTCCGTTGCCCTTGACCTTCCGATCAAAGATCCGCTTCTGCGGATCGGTGAACATCCGGCCAATCCGGCGCGGGTTGCGACCCGTGTTGGATGCGATGCGACGCTTCCCCAAACCACCCGGCACATGCCGCGTGAGGTTCTGCTTCTTCACATTCAACTGTGCCCAAGACCCAGCCTGATCGCTACGAACAGCCTTCTCATTCTCCAAGTCTTCTTTGGAGATAGGAGCCTCGCCTTCGGAGTCAGGATCGACCGGTCCGACACCACTTTCGCCGCCACCATCTTCGGTGTCGCCTTCCGTAGTTTCGCCTTCGGTCTTCTCGTCCTCGTCTTCGACATCAGGATCGGTTGCGCCTGCATCGGCCAGTCGGTCAAGCCACTCTCCGATGGATTCCGTATGAAAGAATCCTTCAATGAGTTCGTTGGCCGGGTCAAGCCTGCCGGAACTAGTCGCTGTCGAACACAACCCGCTGTGGTTTGTGCGTGACAGGTGACGCAGTTCCTTCTGGAGCAACTGGTGAATACGACGGAGTCGTGGTCCCCATCCCGGTCGGTGACGCCTGATGCCTACGAGGTACTTGTTCAATCCCCCACAACCAGAAACACTGGCGGTGAAGTAAACAGCCTCTGCCCAGTCGCCACGTTCCCCGATGCGCTCGCCTGCATTCATCTCTGTGCCATCCTCAAGGATGTCCAGATCGAATCCAGCCTTGCCCACTAGAAAGTTCACACGGGCTTCTTCCGCACAGACCATGGCCCGGTCGGAGCATATGCCCCTGTTGACCCATACTGTCCGGTCGCCCGGCGAAACCTTCGCGTGCATCATCTCATGTGCCCTGATGACCCGGTCCAGTTCAAAGTCCTGAACTGGTACGACCATCACGCGAGGAAGCAAGCCCGTCATGGGCAAGCCGCGCTCAGCAGCACACGGGTGGATGTCCCACTCCGCAGGTTCGTCGTTGGCTCCGTCCCTACGCCTGATGAGTTCAGGCATGGGGCGCAGATCCTTATGTTCTATAGTTTCCATCTCGTCTCCTAACGATTGGTTACTTGCTTACTTGATATAGACAGTATAGCACACTGGTGTGACACTGTCAAGTGTGGGCGGGGGTGGTGGGAGCCGAAGCCCCCAACCAACCACCCGCTTGTGATTATGCAGCCGTCGTGACGCTGTCCACCTTGACAGCATCAAGGAACGACTCTGCCCGTGATCCGAAGATCAGTTTGGCAGCACGCTCGTCGCCGTGGCTACGCGCCAACTGCCCGTAGGCGTAGAACTGGCGCAGGCTGATCCTGCGGTCACCCGCGTCTGCCATCTTTCGGGCGTACTCCCGAATCTTCGCAGGCAGTTGCAGCAACGCATTGGGATGCGGTTCGTTGATCCGAATCGCACATGGGAAACGATCCTTCAATGCAGAAGGCAGTTCCTCCATGTTCTCAATGTTCGTCGTCATGATGACGCTGAATCCGTCCTTCGGCGTTTCGATACGACCGTTAGCAGGATTCTCCCACTTAGCCGAATCGACCGTGTCCGTCATGGCAAGCAAGGTTGCGAATACATCGCCGCCTGCCTTGTCAATCTCGTCCACTACGAGCCTGCCGCCACGGATGCCGTTGCCACGCCATGCCTTGATAGCCGATCCGTCGTTCCAGTCGAATGACCCGTCCTGACCGGGGAGGAAGCCTCCCGTTACGTCAAAGTTAGTCATGTCTTCTGTGCAGACCAGACGCCACGAACCGGAGTCCGTATCACCTAGGTTGAGTCCGGCAAAAGTCTTGCCGGTTCCCGGTGGGCCGAACAGGATGACCCTGTCGATCCCGGCTGCTAGGACATCGGTGTAGTCCTGCCAGCACTGCGGGAGTGCTTCTTCGTTCATAGTTTGTCTCCTATGTTTGGTTGGTTGGTATGAATATAAGTATAGCACACTGGCCGACTCCTGTCAAGTCGCTCACCAGTGAGCAAGTGGAGTCACCCCCGACTTGCTAGATATTAGTCTAGCAGCCGGGTGTGACAGTTGGATCAGACGCTCTCCACGAAAGCCTGAATGGCTTTCGCTTGATCGTCGGTCATCTCCGGCGTGCGCGTGACCAAGGCGGTCGTGCTTACACCGGGAATGAAGGCTTCTGGATCAGCACCGGGGTTCCCGAAGTTCCCGTACTCAAACGACCCGTCATCCTTGTTGATGCGTGCCCCTGTGTAGATGATGATCTGGCCGTACTCGTCAATGACGAACCCTGCCGTGCAAATCTCATCGCCCCATCCTTCAATGAAGTCGTGGATGTCAATGCCCTTCATGAAGTCCTTATCGTGTTGAAAAGTCTCCATTGTAAAACTAGTGTCCATGTCTTGTCTCCTTCGCTAGTTGGTATGCCCCTAGCATAGCACAGGGCAGTGACAGTTGTCAAATCGGGAGGCCGCTAGCCATCCCTTGCCGTCACTTGTGTCAGTATACCAGAGTCCAAGGCACTTGTCAAGTTACGGGATTGTTACGTTTGTAACCCGTTCGTAACATTACGATAGATCACCGCAAAGGGCGCACCCGCCCCGCCGCATAACCAGCAAACAGAACTAGATTTAGCCAACCAAGTTACATCGCAAACACCGCAACCAATGACCGGAGGCGCGCCCGTCCCGTTGCTTATCTCTAACATGCCGACAACCGGCGGGGCTTCTTTTCCTTTGATGAGCCACATGGCCCCGCAGTTCTAACACGGGGCGGGGCTAACCCGGAGAAACCTTTTGGTATAGGGTAATCTGAAGCCTTACTCTTTACCGCTTACCAAATCTCCTCTGATTTGGCCGCAGGCGGGTGGCTTCCGTTCGCAGATGGTTCACCGAAATCAAGTTTGCCTGAGGTGACCCACCGTTCACCTTCACCGTGAACCGGAGTTACACAAAGATCTATCCGACCGAAGTGCGTCTTTACGTTTACAACCTTGATCTGGATTGTCAAACCATCGGTTGTTTCGTACCGTGCCTTCCTGCCGACATACTCGTCAATCAAATCTTCTACCGTTGGCATTGCTTACTCCTCTTTACATATTCGCAGAAAGAACAAGAAGATCCCAGACCTGATCCATTTCTTCAGGTGTGTCGTACTTCAGAGTATCCACGAATCCTTGGCTTTCACATAGGATGGTTAGTACGTTCCGATGCTTTCTATAGCAACCCAGTTCGCCGTTGAAGGTTTCAGTGGCGGGGCTGTGCCAGAGTTGCTTGGTTTCTTCGGTGTCGAACTCCATCTGCTACCTATTGTAGCAAGCGGAAGCGGGGGGCGCAAGCCCCCGTCCGTTTATGCGATGTCTTCTCTTATGATCCATTCGGCCCACTCATCGAACATCATCCCGGCGGTGCCAAGGTGCGGCTGGTGGGTGTCTGCCTTGCTGCCGTAGACATCCATGATGATGCCCTCCCCGGTGATGTTGACAGTCAACGTCCGACCGTCACCTATGTCGATATCTGTCCGGCTTTCAGCGTCGGACAGGGTTTCCGTGTAGATAATACTCATACCCTTGCCTCCTTAGGATTGTAGTTGTCCTTCGTGATCTGGTAGCCCTGCAACGTGTAGAGATCCAGCCATGTGGACTCGCACACATTACAATGAACCGTGTAAGAACCGCTCATGCCATCAAACTCAGCATCAGACGCTTCAATGTCGTCAGCCTTGCAGACCGGACAGAAGTCCGCGCACGCAAGGTACTCACGGTTGTAGTTACGACGCCGCTGGTTGGCTTCGATGTATTCGATATCAGAACTTCTTGTCATGTTGTCTCCTTGTTAGTTAAGGATCGCAATACTTTGATTTCCGTTTGCCAGTCATCTCCGTACTGCTCGTTTTCTTCCAAGAAACGTATGACCGTTTCTACATGTGCTTTTGTTTCAGTAATCATGTTTGTCTCCTTGATAGTTGTAAAGGCAGACCGCCGGTACGGGACCAGAGTCATAGGCCACCAATAAGTAGCACGGGACATCAGTCATAGACCGACGGCCTGCCAAGCGGAAGGGGAGGGACCGAAGTCCCTCCCCGAACCGGGTCAGACGATCTTGACCGCAGGCTTGCGATCCTTGAACGTGATCGTGCTGGCAACAGCAGCCTCGTCCAGTCGCCCTGCTTCGACCTCGGCATCGAACCGGGTAGCCACGACCGAAGTCTTAGCAATCCGATCAAACACATCGGTCGGGAGGATGTCGCGGATCGCATCGGTGTCAATGTCTCGCACCTGCGAATGGACCACGATGACGGTACGCCCGTCCGGTAGGACAACCTCGTCCTGCCCCAATGCGAGAAACGCCTTCTCAGCATCACGGTAGGCGTCGGAAGCCTCCTTGACCATTGCCTTCAGGTCAGCGACCTGCTGGGCGACGGTGTGGACGGCGGTAGCCTTCATGGCCGCTGCCATCTTCCCTGCGGTACCGATACCCGCTACGGTAGAAATGGTGTCCATGTCTATCCTTCTGTTGTCTGATGCAGCAGGAGGTTCCCGCTACAAGTGATAGTCTAGCATGAGGGTGTGACAGTCGGTCTGCCACGACCCCCTTGCTGACTTCCTGTATGTTACTACTAGGGTGTGACACTCACATGGCCGCTGATAAACAGCGTCACGATCTTATGCTTGGCCCGCTCGTAGGCCATGCAGATATGGTCACCCTGAATCTTGTCCTGCTCAGGGTGGCGCTTTGAGGCATAGGTGATCTTCGATGCGGTGTATTCCGACCGCATTAGAGCCTTTGCCTGCTCCGGTGTGTCCACGCCGTCGATACGGGCTATTGCCATGTCGATAGCGTGACGCGTGAACCGGAGGTTCCGGTAAGTGTTGTCCATGTCCTTCTCCTTGTTACGTTAGACCGTAGTTTACCATACGGCTAGCCACTTGTCAAGTCGGACTAGTCAGGGGGGACCGAAGTCCCCCCCACCAGATCAGACGGCCCGGTATGCCGGGATCTCGTCGTGGTCTGTCATGTCGCACTCTGGACAGAGTACCCCGTCCGGTGTCTCGTCTATGGTGTAGCACGGTTCTATATCCGTCCAGTTACCACAGTCGCAACACTCGTACAGGTCACCAAGACCGTCCCTACCGTTGCGGTAGCGATCCTCGTCGTAATACTGATCGTGTGCAGTTGTCATGTCTCACCTCCTTCGCTTCAATAGAACAAGCCTACTATGGGGGTGTGACATCGAACAGGTGTTCGATCACCGCAGTTACCTTCTTATTACATAGACACCGCAACCACACCCAATCCGACCCAAACCCCGACCCGTCCCGTTTTTTTAGTTGTTTTTCGGGGCTTCCTTACCTTGGAAGGCCGGGGCTAAACCGGTACGCGACAAAACCCCCGACCGACTGGCCGAGGGCTTTGCCCGGTTGACAACTCCGTGGAGGTGCGGGGATTCGAACCCCGGTCCAAAAGCGCTCCGTCATGCGGCTTTCGCTCCTGTCTACACCGATCACCCCCGGTGCTTGGCACTAGTATAGCATACCAATGCCTGCTTGTCAAGTGGGGGGCCGAAGCCCCCCACCGACTTGCGGTCTTACAGGCTCACCGCGAGATGAGCCGTAGCGCCTTCACCGTCGTGGATTCGCTGAATCCTCACGGCGAGTTCGCCATCGACGCCGCAAGCGGCGTAGAACCGGCGAGCATCGAAACGCTCGTTGTCGGCGGCGAACACGGTTGCCATCTTTGCGGCAACCAATGCCATGTTGTTATCGAACCGGAACTCGTTGAGATCCTTCACGATTGCGGCGAATGCCTCATAGTCCTTGCGGGTCATAAGGTGTCTCCATTCTGTTGTCAAGGGATGGGCTTGCCCCATCCACAAGAGTAAGCATAGCACAGGAGTGGGACACTTGTCAAATCGGGCCGGACTTGACACGGGCATACAGGTGTGCTATACTTTCTCTTGTTGGGGAATACTCCAACAGCGAGGGTTTCTAGAAACCACAGGAACCCCCGGCTTCCACAGGAACAAGGCTAGTTCTTTACCAGAATCGCCAGTTCGATGGGACAGGGACATAAAGGGTGAAAGCCCGCCACGGAGACAGTAGCCCGATTGAGGGTTTGAGGCCAAACGCTGGGTCCGATACGCAGTCCCTCCACCCCACGAACGCAAGCGTGAAACGAACTAGAAGTCCTGACACGGAAGCCGGGGGGTTTCTGCGCGTCTGGCCTCATTTAGCCCCGGTGCTGGAGCAGAGGTCGGGGCTGATCGACTTGAGTCCAGACGCGCAGAAGCGCCACCCTTTCGGATGGCGCTCCTGTTCAGACCACTTCGCGCTTCTCAGCGTGAACGCTCACGACCGTGAGTTCATTGGGGATGTAGACCTCCATCAGAACCTCTGCGGATTCCTCTGGAGAACCAGTCATTTCCACCATGTCAAACACGACTGTGATCCGATGTGTTTCACCTCGGTCGTCACGCTCAAAGAACTCGCGGCGTGCCTCGTACTCATCGGAATCGTAATCGAATCCGAACTCCGCACGCTCGTCCTCTCCGTGTCCTTGGCAGTAGTCAATGACGCTGCCACAGTAACCACATCGGGATACGAACTCGTCCATGTGAGTCTCCTATTCAGTTGTCAGACGCAGATGGTGTCCCATCCACTAAGAGATAGTCTAGCATGTAGGTGTGACAGTCTGCAAATCAGCCTGACTTGACTCTGACTCCCTCATGTGCTAGACTAGTTTTATTCCGCAAGGAGCGGGAAAGAAAGGAAACAATGGTTTTCATACCGTTGCTGTCGATAGCGACCATCGCTACGGCGCTATGGCTAGTGTGTTCCGACCGATTTACTGGTTAGTCCACCGCCCTCCCTCATGGGGGGGGCAGTCATTTAGCCCCGGCGTTGCTGCGTGGGTTCGGGGCTGATTCGGGACGCGGAAAAGGGAGGGCTTTCGCCCTCCCCCTTCTCAGTACAGCAAGCCCTTGACCCGGCGGGCTTCGTGCCACGCATCCTTGGCGAGATGTAGGTGGGCGTTCTCTAGAACGTCCTTCCTGTAAACATCTCCCAAGTCAAACCCCCCGAATGTGTACGGGGATGAGACGTAGCAGAACCACCGGCTCATGCCGTCCTCGTTGTCCGGATGCTGGTAAGTCTTGACGACGTACCATGTCCACCCTTCGGTGGCACCGGAGCCGACGTAGGTAGCGTAGGCGTCCTCCTGTTGGACTGTACGTCCAAACGGATTAGTCTTGCGAGCCATGATGTCTCCTATTCAGTTGTCACGCAGAAGCAGTTGCTCCCACTAGAAACAAGTATAGCATACCGGTGTGACAGTCTGCAAGTCGGGCTGTCACACCCCTATGCTAGACTGTCTTTATCGGGTCGGAAGGCCCGGTGGTTGACAACACAAGGGAGACACCATGGCTAAGCGCCTACGGAATACCACCCGCACGCAGTACCAGTGCGAGGGGAACTGCGACGGCGAACTGCGCTACCCGTGCTTCGTATGCACGAAGTACGTCGATGGCGTTCCGGTCGGAATGGAAGCATTCCCGGCCAAGAACTAGGAAGGGGGGAGGGCTGCGGCCCTCCCTTTTCCGCGTCTGGGGTCGCCCCGCAGTAGCCAGCAAAAGCCGGGGCTAACCAACTGGGGACGTAAAAAAACCCCCAGACTTTCTGGGGGTCGTAACTCTTGGTCGCCGGAGTTCTGTTGCCACCCCTCCGGTGGGGCCGAATCTTATTCAGTCCGTGGGTAGGAATCCCGCCCATTCGCCCGTTACTGGGTCGAACAGTTGTGACTCGTACTCGCCGCCCTTGCGGTAGCACTTCGGCGTCGGTTCCGACCACAAGTGGTCACCTTCGCTGTCGCCGCTTCCGTTGCTGGAGCAAGCACACACCCACACCTCACGGACCTCTAGCAGAGTGCCGTTCAGCATGATGTTGTTCATTCTCACCTCCTTCGGTGGATCGTCCAACAAGAGAAAGTATAGCATACAAGTGTGATGATGTCAAGTCGGCCCAGTTTGACACTGTCACACCAGTCTGCTATACTTGTTGTTGTTGGGGAGAACCCCAGCATGACAACTGAATAGGAGACAGACGATGCACATTCCGATGTGTACCATCCAGCATCCGACAGGGAGCGGTGCCCGACTCATTAGCCTCTGGGCCAATGGGGACGCAGCGATCCTCTGGAACGATACTGAGTACCGATACAGGGGCGTCAACGCTTTCGATGCGTTGGCAATCTTCACAGCAAACCGGTCAATGGGCCGACTGGCTAACTTCATCAAGCACAACAGCGAGTTGGTGGTGGCCTAAGCGAAAGGGGAGGGGCGAAAGCCTCTCCCCTTCTTCGCGTCCGGGTGCGCCCCGCTGGCGGTTAAGGGGTTCGGGACTGACTCGGGACGCGGAAAAGGGGGAGGCCGAAGCCCCCCCAGTTTTCCGTGGATCAGAATAGATCCTGTCCCCATTCTTTGAATGGGCCGTCGATGCCGTAGATCGTGGCATCGCAGGCGTCGCACGGAGTGTCGTACTCCAGTTCGTGGCAACCGTCCCAGCCATTGAAGTCAATGTTCTGGTTCTGGCACCAACTGCGGTGGCAGTAGTCGTCACAGAAGTAGACACGGTCCAGTATGTCGCCATCCGGTCCGTTGATGTCATGCTTGTGCGCCATGATGTCTCCCTATTCAGTTGTCAGTGTGACCCTTCCGGCCACTAAGAGAAGTCTAGCATACCCCTGTGACAGTCTGCAAGTCGGGGGCCGGTTTGACATTGTCCCACTAGTGTGCTATACTTTCTCTTGTTGGGGAAAGCGCCCAACACTGACAACTGAAAGAAGGACGAGATGCAGGCTTACAAGGGTCGATCACGACCCGGCAAAAGCCAACCGACCAAGTTCGTCGGAGGCGCTGGACATTGGCAGCGACGAGGCAACAAGTCGAAAGCAACGAAGTAAGAACGAGGGGAGCCGAAAGGCTCCCTTCTTTCGCGTCCCCCCCCAGTCCGCCCCGGAAGTCGCAGCAAAAGGCGGGGCTAGACGCGCAAAAGCCCCCTTTCGGGGGTTCTGGCGGCTGGCGTGGTATTCGCCAGCACTTAGACATTGGGGGAGAGCCACGTTACTCAGCCGGGTGGCTAAGTGACAGATACCATCCTGTCATGGACTCGCCTTGAGCGCGACTCAGGCTATGTCCCCCGCCGATTCGCCTGCCTATTGGCAGGGCTTCGATCTAGAAATAAGTATAGCACACTTGTATGACCTTGTCAAGTCCCCCAACGGAGAATCGAACTCCGGTTTCCAGAGTGAAAATCTGGCGTCCTAACCACTGGACGATTGGGAGGAATGCACTAGCCTCTGGGCGTCACCCCAATGGCTGCGTAACGCCTCTCACGTTCCGCTTCCACGACCCGCACGTTAGCCTTGTGTGTCCGCTCTGCGCCCCATGTGCGACGGTAGGTCGCCCGTGCTGCGCGGTAGGCGTGATTGCCTCCAAGCGTCACGAAGGCGAGTGCGAGTCTCGCTAGTGCTTCGTTGTCCTCGTTCTTCATGTAATGAGTATAGTTCATGGGTGTGACAGTGTCAAGTCAGGCCCGATTTGACATTGTCACACTAGTATGCTATACTGTTTCTTAGTGGCCGAAGGGGCCGCTGTTGACAACAAGGAGACATTATGAACATGGTTGACAACCACTGGTACGGACTTCTGATCACGAAGGTCTACGAGGACTTGCGTGACGAGAACGTCGATCCAGAACAGGGTGGCAACATTCTCGCAGCGATTGAGTTCGCACAGCGAGCAAGCGGTTACTAAGAAGTGGGGGGGCCGAAAGGCTCCCCTTCTTCGCGTCCCCAGTCGGTTAGCCCCGACACTTTCGATGAACTTCGGGGCTGACAGGGGGGCGAATAATCCCAGACGCGCAAAGGGGGAGAGGATTTCTCCCCTCCCCCCTCGCTTCGATCAAGAACCCTCACCCCAGAGGATGGCGTCGGTGATCAGATCCGATGCAACGGCAATCTGCCGCTTGTGGTCAACATCGGTGATCCTGTACCCGCTCAGGGCCATGTCCAAGGCACCCTGTATGGCGCAGGCAAGGCGGAACGGGATTCGGACGGTAACCATGTCCGTTGCCGGAATGGTGTCCATGTTGTCTCCTTATGTAGTTGTCAGGGTGGAAGGGGTGTCCCTCCCACTAGAGAGAGCATATCACACTAGTACCACGCTTGTCAAATCGGGTCTGATTTGACAGGGGCTAGTGGGTATGCTATACTAGAACTATTGACAACGAGAGAAGGAGAAACACCATGAACACAATGTGGACCAATGTCCGCAACGTCGGCGGTGGGGACAAGGTTCTCATCAACGGCAACCCACAGACCGTCTGGTCGGTGGCCCACGGTGCTCGCACTGTTCGGATCACCTACGACGTTCCCGGTCAGACAAAGGCCGAGAGTCGGGCGACCTATCAGGACGATTGCGTCCTGCGGATCGTGACCAACTAATCGAATCGGAAGGGGGGGGGCGAAAGCCTCCCCTCCACCCCTTCAGCCCCGACGAACGAATGAATGTTCGGGGCTGGTGGAGAGGGGAGCAGGGCTTTCGCCCCACTCCCCTCGTTCGGATCAGGAGTTGACCGCCACTGTGTAGGACTCCCACACATCGCCGTACTTCTCCTCGTAGGTCACCCCGGCCAGTTCGGCAGCGATTCTGACGACCTCCGGATTTGGGCCAATCATCGCCCACATCCCTGAGTCCCAGTCCCACTCACAGCCGTCCTCACGGGTGACGTAGCCGTCCTTGAACAGCCACTTGCGGTTCAGGATGTCGGTCCCTGTGTCGCCGTCTCTCAGCGCCTCCAGAACCGTCTCCGTCATCACAGTCAACGGGTAATCCATGTCTGTCTCCTTCTCTGTTGTCAACCAGTGGGCTTGTCCCACTAAGAGAGAGTCTAGTTCATGGGTGTGACAGTCAGACTGGGGAGATCGTCTGATCAAACAGGTGTTCGGTGGGGGGGCGAAAGCCTCCTCACCCACTCCTTTAGCCCCGCTTCCAGAAGGTCCACTATTGAACAGGTTGCGGGGCTTATGATGTTCTTCATGGCACTCAGTTACGAGAAAGCACGCAAACTCTTTGGCAAGTTCATCTCGTTCAACCAAATGTTGTCAGAACAAGTCGAAGTAGAAAACTATTACGAGTTCTCTTATCGTTTAGATACTTATCAACTGTGGGCTGACTGTAATGAAGAACACCTCCCAACGTCCCGCATGTTGTGCGCTCATGCGGGGCTACACATGGCAATCGTGGATTCGGAAAGCAAACTAGAACAGGCTGAGTTTGCTGTAATGCTTGGGCCGTTTGATCTGATGCGCGGTGACGATCCCGAACTCCTCTATCGACAAATGACGAAGAGCGTGAAAGCGGTGATGGGTACTGCCCAACTACACCTGCACGCGTTGGGTTATCCCTGCCACGATGAATGCGATTGCGAATCCATCCTAGAAGAAGAGAACTATCTCGGTCCCTGAACCCCGTATTAGCGCCTCTGGGACGTTCCTACTCCCTCGGCAGGGTTCGGACACTAGAACTATCCAGAGGGGTCGTTAGAACGGCTGTAAATCGTTCTGACCCTAGACGCGGGAAAGCCCCCCCTTTCGGGGGGGCGGGAATCGCTGGATCAGGCTTCGGAGCCGAACAACCCAGCCTCCATTGCAGAATCGCAATGGTAGTCGGAGTAGTCGTCAATCTCCTCGTCGGTGGCTTCGGCATCTTCTGCCTGCCACATCTCCAGCAGCGCACGACAGTGGTCGTCGTGGTCGTATGGATCATTCATGATTGCCTCCTTAGGCTGTGGGGACGTTCCCCACTCACTAGCCATACTCTATCACCCCCCTGTGACAATAGCAAGTCAGGGGCAAGTCACGCACGCAGGTGCAGGCGCACGCACGCGAGGCGCGCGAGTCCCGAATAGGGCCGCAGCCCGCCGGGGCTAAATGGGGACAAAAAAAAGCCCCCACCTGTCGGGATAACCCATTGGTGGAGACTTTTTGCTCCGGCCCGGTCGGGAACTCTTTGAGCAGGCCGTAACCGGTGGTTCAACCGGTGGGGATTCTCCCCGCTTTCACTCAACAAGATAAGTATACCAGACTTCAATGCCTTTGTCAAGTCGGCCCAGTTTGCTATTGTCACACCCGTCTGGTATACTTGTAGTTAGTGGGAGGGACCGCCCCTCCCCTGTGAGGAGACACCGTGGATTACGAAGAGTACCCGGAAGACTTCTATGCGGAGCATCCCAACGCGATGCTCGGCGGGATGTACGACGACGATCCGTCGCCGTATGAGGGCACCTACTCGGAAGAGTAGGGGTTCAGCCCCCCTTCGGGGGGGCTTTTCTCGCGCCCTCGGGGCTTGCCGGGGGTGAGGGATAAATGATCTTGGTGCCTTCGGGAAGAATCCCGATCAGAGAACGAAGGCAATGACGAACTTCACCCTCGGAATCAACCCATTCTACCCAATAAACTGGATTAGACAAGTTGTCGTAGTTGAGTTCAGGGCGGTACTTCTCTCGGGCCATGCCTTATTCTATCTCATCCACGGCAGCCCCGCAAGTAGGTGATGGTTTCGGGGCTTGTTGGGACGCGAAGAAGCCCCCACCGAAGTGAGGGCTGCTTCTAGTTCAGCGTTGGTTCGTCCAACGCCTCCCATGCTTCGTCGTTCCACTCGCCCTCGCCCCTAGCCCGACGATGGAGTTCTTCCATCTTCGCTTGGAACTCAGCGAGAGTGCCTTTGTGTTCTTCGACAAACATGAGATCGTGTTCGATCTTCATTGCTTCTCCTTTGTTCGTTCCCCACTAGGGCCGTAGCCGTGGCGGGGGCGCTTTACGGGCATTGCGCCAGCCCTTCTTGATAGTTCTAGTATAGCATACCCGTGTGCCCGTGTCAAGCCAGCCCGACTTGACATCCATCCTCAACTATGCTATACTCTCTACATGGAGGGAGTTTCCTCCATTGACAACTACATAGCCTTAGGAGGCAATCCATGACTGTAAAGAACTGGATGGACCTCGTAGACTGGGATGCCCCAGTAGACGAGGATGATCTTTGGGAGGCAATCGCTGAAAGCGAGAACGTCGATTACGACGAGATCGCTGACCGCGACCTTCTGGAGTTCATCTAATCCTCAAGAGGGAACCCCGGCCAATCGGTCGGGGTTTCTTCGCGTCTAGGGTTCCGCCTCATTTAGCCCCGGTAAGTGACGCCTGCCATAGAACAAGTGAACCGATTCACAAGTTCATCCGGTAGAATAAGGGCTGACCAAACCACAAAGAAAGAACAATGAAAACTCTATTCAATAAAGTAAAGAATATCTTGAAGCCAAGAACTCACCATTATTATTATCATAATCAAGTTATGACTGATGAACTAGAGCGGGAACTCATGAAGGCATACGCCGGGACTGGTTACCGGGGCCGACGCCTTTAGTCCAACCCCGGAAAACAAGCGAAGCCTCTCTCAATCGTGTAGACTGAACTCGGTTCTCACCTCAGAAGTATCCGAAACCAACGACCTGTGTCCGGGCTTCGGGATTTCTCCTAAAATCGTGGCAATAGCCGCATCTTCCGGGGTGAGAACCAATCCAAGACGCGGAAAAGCCCCCGACCGAAGCCGGGGGCCATTCTCACTCCTTCGGGCAGGCGCAACCGCTGAGGATTGCGAACCACCCCCCGGCGAAATCGTCCTCGTAGGCGCTGATGTAGCCGTGATCGCTACATTCATCGCACTCCACAAGGCCGGTGAATCCTGTCCCTACCCTTCGACCGTTACGGCTTCGGGGTTCGGTTGTGATTCCCATTGGGAGTCTCCTTAGGTTGTCAACTCAGCGGGTACTTCTCCCGCTACAAGCCAGTATACACTATCCACCAGCCCTTGTCAAGTCGAATCAGACTTGACAACGACATATCCGTATGCTATACTTAGTATTACGAGGTCGGCCAACGATTGGCACGGTGTCCTTGGGTAATGTAACTGCACGGCGTGACGTATTGCAGCGTGAAACCGTGTTGCCCAAGTATTGCAGGGTTCGACTCCCTGTCCGATCACTAACTGGTGAGAAAGCCTCCGCTTCGGCGGGGGCTTTCTCGCGTCTACACTCCTTTAGACGCCGCAAGCCCCGCCAACCCGACCGAAACTCGGGGCTATTCGACTCCGCACGCGAAAAAGCCCCCCGGTTGGGGGGCCAGTTCGGATCACCAAGCCATTCCGGCTCGTTCTGCCAACGCTTCGTCGGCCTCTTCGGCTGCCTGCATCGGAGAACCGTATTCCCAATGATGATGACCGCCTTCGCAAGTCCAACCATCGGAACCGTTCTCATGAACCGCTGTTCGTGGTGCGCCGCATTCCACCTCATCGTAAAGATCCGACGGGAAGTCGATCTCACGGGTGGTGTTGGCAACATAAACCAGCCATGTGCAGGCGTTTCCGTCAAGAAACGCACCTTTGTAAAGCATCTCTGCTCCTTCTCTTCTGTTGTCAAGTGGAGAGTTCTCCCCCACAAGCAATAGTATAGCCGATTGCTAGTCCTTTGTCAAGTCGTCCTTGCCAAACAGGTTCTCGCACCAGATCGGCGGGCACACATGCTCGTCCTCCATCACAGAGATGAAGTAGTCCCGTGGATTCTCGCCTTCATTCACGATCTGTTCGATCCACTCTTCGATTTGGATTCTGGTAAGAATGTCCTCTTCCAAGAACAGGATGTAATCGACATTGCTTTGTCTGTGTGTCATGCTGGGACTTCCGCGCACTCCAAGCAGGTGCCGGGTGCGGTCATCCACTTCCCCGGCTTACGGGCAGCCATCATCGAATACATCTCTTTGCGACGCAAGGGCTTGGCTCCGTGGCCTCGGTCGCAATCCAAGCAGATGCCGAACCACGCCTTCCGTCGCATGAACCACAGGTAGACGGGTGTGTCCATCAGCCAGAGATTCCTCCACGACGGACGGGTGCCCTGCTTCTTGGAGCGTTCGTTCTTCTCCATGCATTCCTGTAGCCATGTTGCGACCTGATTCCTGTCGATTCCCTCCGGCATCTTGCGGTGGAGGTCGTTTAGGAAGGTGAGTTGGCCCCGCAGGGTGCGGGGGAGTTTCATGGGTTTGGCCCATAGGTGTTTGCCTGTTGTGTGGTTCTTGATGAATCTCATGGTTTCCTTTCCTCTCTTCTTATAAGGGGGCTTTGATCCCTAAATGTAAAGAAAGAGGGGTGTGACTTTTGCCACACCCCTCTCCTTTAGATGTTCATCTGGATGACGGGCCGTCCGCAGCCATGCTCATCGTCCTCAAAGTCAACGAGTTCGACCTGACTGCCGTAGCCTCCGTCCCAACCATCCATGCTGGGAACAGGGATAAACTCCCGTCGCGACGGTCGGTGGTCAGGCGTGTTCATCAGGATCGCTGCCACTCGCCCGTTGCCATCCTCAAACGGATGGATCTTTAGAAACTCCAGAACGAATGCTTCACGATCCGTGTCCCACAAGTCTGAATCACAAAGTTGATCCATAAGTCGTGGAATCTGATCGGCTTTCGCTCCGGTGTTTCCGTTTCGGAACGTGACCGGTGTCTTTCGATAGGCTTCCATCGCGGCGAACCGGGCAGCCTCTATTGCGCTGCTTGTTCCGAACCTCGTCGGTCTAGGGGTAGGCCAACCACGAACGACTCCGTTGAGAATGCTGATGGATTGCTGTACCGGATACGGCGTGGTGTGGATAAAGTCCCACCCTTTGAGGAAGCCGGGAACAGATAGGGCACTCTCGCCCTGCTTGTCCACTTCCTCGCACGCCCATTTGATTAGGTTAGGGTTGTAGTTGTTGTTCATGTGTATTAGTATAGCAGACCGCTAGCCTCTTGTCAAGTCGGTCACATGTCTCATGCCTAACGCCCTCAAACGCAGGATGTTCTGACGTTCTGCTGGTGTAGCCCCGCCCCAGATGCCGTACTCTTCCTTCTGACGCAAGGCGTAATCCAAGCAAGGCTTCTGAACTGGGCAACTCCGACAGATTGCTTTCGCAGTCGGAATGTTGGATGACTGACCGACATCTACGAAGAACACATTGGTCGGATGACCTGCACATGCTGCCTCTTCGGTCCATTCTGTTTCTTCAAAGTCACGGTTTTCACCGATGTGTGTTCGTTCCATTTCTCTCTCTCTTCCGGGGCTTATGGAGGCGGGGGCCGAAGCCCCCCACTCCGATCAGGATTTGACCAACTCAATGGTGATGTCGAAGTCAACTTTGCCTTGAGCAAAGTCCCCATAGAAGTAATCTTCCATGAGTCCTTCTGCTTCAGAACCGTCGTCGGCTTCGATGTTTCGCTCGTATCCGTGGACACGGGCGACGCATTCGTACCATGGCATAATCTTGCTCCTAGTTAGTTGTAACGAAAGACTTGTGCCTTCCGTAGTTCTAGTATAGCAGATCAGCGAGTCAATGTCAAGTCAGGGTTACCGACCGCTGGATCACCATTCGCAGCCAGAATCGTGTTCAGATGCGCGTGGGCCAACGAGTTCCGGCTGTAACCAGAAGCCGTGTAGCCACCAGCAAGCACAAACGCCGTCGGGATGCCCAAGCCCCGCAGATGATCGAACACAATCTGCTCACGTTCCGCCAAGGTATCGAAGTCGATCCAAGGATGCGGGTCAACTCCTGCATTATACAACACCAAGCCGCAGTTGTCAAAGTTGACACGATTCAGCAAGTCTGTTATAGTAGGCAGATAGTCCTCCGCCTTATCGACAATGATGAGTTCATCGGGACTCGTCGGCTTGTAGAAGTCGAACGGTGAAGTCGAAACGTCGTACTGTTCCACCCAGTTCATGTCGAACTCGTTCAGGAACTGCATCGTTCCCCCGCCGCAATGCGCGTCAAAGTCAAGGATGAACACCTTCCCCGTCAAACCAAGATAATGACGAGCAAAGTACGCAGCCAAAGCAAGACCGTTCACCGTGCAGAATCCCTCGCCCGCATACGGGGTTGCGTGATGCAGTCCCGAAGAAAGGCTTCCGTGGATCCTGTGATTGAGTCCACCAGCCATTGCGCTGTGAGTTGCGTTTAGAACACCCGCTGTGGAATGCACGGCCATGTCCCAAATGCCTTTGTCCCACGCAAATCCGTTGGATTCAGCAAGATTCCGTGGTTCGCCAGTCGCCAATGCGTTGGCATATTCGGAATCAAGCATCTTCAGGATCAAACCTTCGGCGTAACTCAAAGAAATCTTGTCTGGTTCGGCCAGTTCGATGTCTACCCAAGCCTGTTGGATAATGAGTTTGGCGATGTCTTTCGACTTGCGGGTGGTATCGAAGTCCGTACCAGTCCCGACATAGGCGTCATCGTAGTAAATAGTAGTCATAAGTTATTCCTCCTAGGTATTAGTATAACACACAGCAAGTCGTTTGTCAAGTCCGGGGCTTATCGTGTCGAAATCAGAGTTTGTTTCCATGCTGCTCATGCTGCCCCTCGCCGTTGCTTTGCTACTGCTGTTCTTGGATCGGGGTAAATGAAAAGCCCCCCCGAAGGGGGGCTTCGATTTCCATGTTCCGGGCCGGTCGGTCAAATCTTTTGGCTGCCCATACGGGGTTTCGCGTCCCCGGCGGTATCTCCGCTGCTTTCACTCAACACTGTTAGTATAGCACATTCGTTATGACTTGTCAAGTCAGTCCTTCTGTGTCGTGCCTTTGCGTCCGGTAACGAACTCATCGGCAGAAACCACCTTGGTAGTCCCGAGTTCACTGACGAAGATACGAACCTTGTTGTTCTCGTAGCATTCGACAACGTAACCTTCGGAACGGGCAGTCCCCTTCTTCGCTTTGAGTTGCACAAAGACGTTGGTACCCTTCTTTAGAATACGTCCGCCGTCGCGTCGGATCTCGTCAATCGGATCACCGTTGTCGTTTAGGCGGGACCGCTCTAGTCTCTTCGCACAAACGGCAAGGTTGTAGGCAATCCCTTCCCGCATCGTCAATCGCTTTTCGATGCCGTCCTCTTTGACTCCGAATCCCATGCCGTTCGCTATGGAACGGGCCGTGGTGCAAAACCCGCAACAGGCTATGCCAAACTTCGTTTGATGCAAGCATGGGGGATTCTCAAGTTGAGGAAACTCTTCTAGCATTGTAGTATCCATGATATTAGTATAGCAGATTGGAACTGACTTGTCAAGTGCGGGTTCGCACACGGTCAGTTCTTTCTGCCCCTCTCCCTATGTAGACATCAAACGGGGGGTCAATCCGACCGTAACTCCGTAAGCCCCGTTAGAACAGGGCCGGTCCCGAGACATCGGGGTTCTTTTGTTTGCGGACTTCGATATCGACACAACTGGAATGTGCCCAACCGTTCCATTCTTGGATGAGTTTCACTCCGCTTTTCTTTCCCGGTTCGATCCAGCAAAGAACTCGCTTCATCGCAGAAAACCGACTATCAAGTTCTTCGTCGCAAAACTCGCAGATTACTTTAGCCATCGTGGGTCATCAGTCCGATGTGGGTCTTCGCCGCTTCCATGCTGCGATTCAGCCACAACGTAATCACCGAAGCCCCGGCAGTCCCGACATGTGCTGCGTAGTTGTCGGTATCTTCCAGTTCTGCCAGTTCTTCTTTCGCTTGGGTAATAGCCTGATCAAGTTCGCTTTTCAAACGGTCGCCGTCGAAACAGACAAGCATTCGTTTGAGATCGCCCTCTTGTTCCAAGTCGATGACATCGGGAATGTATTTGTTGGTGGTAGCCGGGGCTGACGCGGCGACGACGATAACTTCATACGCTTGACCGTCTACGACAAACTGCGATTTGGCGAGAATGTCGGGATCGTCATTATAACCTTTGATCTGGAAGTCCAAGGTACTCACTTATCCTCTCATTGCATAGTATAACACGTTGTTGCAGCATTGTCAAGCCGTCGGCCATCAAGTCCGGATCGTCGGAAAGGAAGGCTTCGATTGTTGCGCTAAACGCGTCAGATAGGTTATCTAAGAGAGATTCGGAAACATCCGTGGGGATGAGGGCTGACATGAGCCAACCCTACACCCCCCACGAACATCAAACTAGGAAAGATCAGACAGCAACGACAACGCTGTCGTCAACTTCGACCTTCTCCTTGTACGCTCGCACGATGATCGTGCGCTCGTCCTTCGTGTGCGTGCGGGCCTTGAGGCCACGACGCTTGGCAGTCCCGTGGACATGCGCCACGAAAGTACGGGGTTCCATCTCAAAGTCTTCACCCTGAGATAGTTCCCAAGTCTTGCCATTTAGGATGGTGTCCCAATCGTATTTGGACTTGCCACCGGTATTCGTAGGGAACCGAAAGTGTGATACTTCCTGCATACTTCTTTCCTCTTTTCATTGTGCCGGGCATGATACCCGCGCCTCAGATTTTGAGGCTAGCGTAGCGTGTTGCCAAAGACAACTATTTACTACAAGTATTCGACCTGCCGGATCTCATGGATCACCTTGTGCAAGTCGATGTCGTTCTCAATAAAGAACCATTCGATAAGAAGGTCGCCGTCATCGTCGGCGTTCCCCGGTTCGACACGACAGTACGTCTCCCAAGCACTTTCCGCATAGAAACAGGCAGCGATGGGGCGGTTGTTACGGATCATGGTTAGAGCCTGTGTAGTCCCGTAGCCTTCCATGAGCATCAAGTAGAACACCATGGACGGTGCCCCGTTGATCCCCATGTGA
>Ga0302120_10000222_pt1 | contig 24107 bp, 16 predicted proteins | sample AG5_Bottom_MG_FD_203118 | JGI IMG/M metagenome (GOLD analysis project Ga0302120, IMG submission 203118) | Marine microbial communities from Western Arctic Ocean, Canada - AG5_Bottom | ecosystem: Environmental > Aquatic > Marine > Oceanic | place: Canada: Western Arctic Ocean | collected 2017-10-01 | reverse complement strand
TGCTCCACATCCCCTATCATTATTGCCTTCAACATCTGAACAGGATAAATATCCATGGGTAATACCTGCTCATACTGCCCGGTAACTACATAAGCGCGTGCTTCACCATTCATATTGGAGTTAAGGGCGTATTCTTTTTCGGGAGTTAACCAGGAGAAAAAAGTTCTTGACAGACTAAATTTATCGAAGCCAGGTGCCAGCCATCCCAGAAATGTAGGTTGGTTGCCTTCTGGAATCACCGTGACCTGGGTATCGTAGAAGCCTAGGTAACCATCGGCGTCAATTTGGGTCCCGGTTAGCACATTGCCACTTATATATCGTACGTCTTCCCCTTCCAGGTTGTTAGCAATCATGTTCTTAATTGAGGCGCCAATAATTGTCTTATGGTATCTGGTTTTCTTTACTTGTGAGCCAGTTAAGGCAACCACCCGGGAAGCATCGTATTTACCCTCCATAAAAAGTCGGCCAATCATCAATACGTCCTGTGGAGAAAGATGCCATACGACCTCTCCCTTATTCACCGCATCCAGGTGATGAATCTGAACGCCTACATTACCCGACGGATGGGGCCCTGAAATCTTATTGATCTGTACACCAGTAGAATTTGTAAAGACTTTGGAAGCTGTAGCATTGGCATTGATGTTCAAATGCACCTTGCCTCCTGATAGCTTAGCTACTGCATCCAGTCCAGTTTGGAATGCTTCACCATGTCCATGAAGAATAAAGTCATTGTCCCCCGCTAAAGGAGCGGAATTAAATGCTGAAATGAAGATGGCCTTAGGTGTATCTTCAGGGTTGGCAATTATTTCAAAAGGACGTTGGCGAATCAAAGGCCATACTCCACTTTTGCATAGCCATTCAATTAGTTCTTCTCTTGAAAGATCAGCTGGGTTGGCTTGCTTAAAAGCTTCATAGGTAATCTCTTTATCAGCAAGAATCTTGACCTCTAAAATTTTTCTCTTGGCACCTCGTTTAATCTCTACAACCTCTCCACTAACTGGTGACGTAAAAACCACCCTTTCATTGTCTTTGTCACTGAATAATGCTGTGCCTGATTTAACTTCGTCACCAACTTTACACAGCAATTTAACCCTTACATTGGTGAAGTCCGCCGGCTTCAGCGCTATCGTTTCTGAAATCGGAACATCCACGTAAACTTTCTCAGCTTTTCCCTTAAGCTTGATGTTCAGTCCCTTTCTAATTTTCACGCTTTCTGCCATACAAAATGGATCGGGAACCTTGGTTTGTGAGGCAAAAGTATACATTTTTTCAGTTTTAGATTAGTAAAGTCAACTTTTTAGATAAACCTTTTGTTTATATCTACGGGCATGTGCCAGAACGTATATCTTTGCCATTTCAGAAACTACGTGCACCATCTGTATAAATACCGTTATTCAGCTTTGATCATTTTGGTTGGCTGGGCCACAGGAATTGGCATTATAGGATGCAAAACTTCTGGCAGCATCCAGGAAGTTGAATCTAGCAATGTGGATTTGGATAGTGAGGCGGGTGATCTTTACGCACTGGCAGATAGCACTGAAGATTATTTTGAGGATGTCTTTTTGAGGTATGAAGACCATATTTATGATGATAATATTAAAACGGTACAGCTACACAAGACTAGATTTCCACTAACTGCACCCATACTGGAGTTGAACTCCGGTGAATCAATAAAGTTGAGTTTTGACGACCTCGGGGAAGATCAGGTTAACTACTATTACACGATTATCCATTGTACCGCAAGGTGGGAGAATTCAGAGCTATCGCCATCAGATTATATCAATGGATTTACAGACAATCAAATTACTGAATACGCATATTCATTCAATACACTGACCTCGTTCACCCACTTCAATCTGGATATTCCCAATGAAGAGTTGAAATTGACCCTGTCTGGCAATTATTTGCTTAAGGTATATGAAGAAGACAAACCAGACGAGCCAGTAATTACCAAGCGCTTTATGGTGGTGGAGTCAAGAGTTAGTGTATTGCCTCGTGTAAGAAAGGCCACCCTCCTCAATGATAAAAATTACAAGCAAGAAGTTGATTTTACTATTAAGCATGAAGGGTATCCAATTTTCAATCCTTATGGTGAGATATATGTTGTCATTCAGCAAAATGGAAGGTGGGACAACCTGGTAAAAGGGTTGGCTCCCGTATTTGTCCGTGATGATGAGTTGATATATGATTATGACCAGGACAATGTATTTAACGGTTGTAATGAGTTTCGCAATTTTGAATTTAAGAGCTTTAGGTTTCAGTCGGAGTTCATCAAAGCCTACGACTTTGATTCGGCAGGGAACCATGTATACCTCTATAGCGAGAAGCCTCGTCCATTTCTTAGATATGCTTCTCATTCTGATATCAATGGGCGGATGTTCATCAGAAATGATGAAGGCAAGGATAGTGAGGTAGAGGCAGATTATGCCCTCGTTCACTTTACACTGCCTTATGAGGCACCTATGATTAACGGTAATATATATGTTTATGGAGGCTTGACAAATTGGGAGTATTCGACTGTGTCACAGCTAAAGTACAATTACAAAAAGTTCGCCTATGAACTGACATTGCCACTAAAACAAGGATATTATGAATACATGTATGTGTATCTGGAGGATGGACAGGAGGGTGGTGATGCGACACTGATTGAAGGGAGTCATTTTGATACAGAAAATGAATACACTATTTATGTTTACAATACTTCATCAAGCGATAACTACCATCGTTTGATTGCTGTTAAGAAGTTTGATTCTCGTTATTGATTTTTCACTAATTTTGTCCCTTGAAATTACACACATTCAGTTTTTAGTGGCAATGACTACAGAAGTTACAGAGGGGATTAAAATTTCGGTTGATACGGCTTATGAGCCCAGTCATTCCAAACCTTTGAAGTCGGTGTTTCTGTTTTCTTACAAGATCAGTATTGAGAATTGTGGGACCGAAACCGTACGATTGCTAAGGCGTCATTGGCATATTTTTGATGCCAACGGTGAAATAGAAGAAGTAGAAGGAAAGGGAGTAGTAGGTGAGCAGCCTATCCTTGACCCGGGAGCTTCACATGAGTATACATCTGGGTGTGAGTTGTCTACAGAGATTGGTAAAATGCATGGCACCTATCTGATGGAGAGAATTAGTACGGGAGAGCGGTTCTATGTCAATATTCCTGAATTTGTAATGGTCATACCCCACGCCCTCAATTAGCCAATTGCGGGTTGATTAGAAACCACTGATATCTAAAATGCAATAGTTATGTCAAAAGGAGTTTATAATGTACCAGTACCGGTGAATGAGCCGGTAAAGCAATATGCACCAGGTAGTGCGGAGAGGGCAGAGTTGGAAGCGAAGCTCCAGGAAATGAAATCTGAACAGATTGAGATTCCCATGTTTATCGGCGGTGAAGAGGTTAGAAGTGGGAATCTGGTCCCTATATCACCTCCACACGACCATCAGCATATCCTCGGTAGTTATCACCAGGGAGATAAGAGCCATGTTGAACAGGCAATTGCAGCAGCGCTGGCTGCCAGAGAGGATTGGGTAAATATGGAATGGGAGCATAGGGCATCTATATTCCTTAAGGCAGCTGATTTGCTGGCAGGGCCATACAGACAGGCCATTAACGCATCAACTATGCTGGGGCAGTCAAAAAATGCGTTTCAGGCGGAGATTGATGCTGCCTGTGAACTTATTGACTTCCTGAAGTTCAACGTGCAGTACATGACAGAAATCTATAAGCAGCAACCGGAATCAGCGCCGGGCATGTGGAACAGGGTGGAGCACCGGCCTTTGGAAGGGTTCGTATTTGCCTTAACACCGTTCAACTTTACTTCTATTGCAGGTAACCTGCCATCAGCGCCAGCAATGATGGGCAATACTGTTGTTTGGAAGGCCTCTAAAACACAGATATACTCAGCTAAGGTGCTAATGGATCTGTTCAGAGAGGCGGGAGTGCCAGCTGGGGTAATTAATTTGGTATTTGTATCAGGGCCTGATGCAGGAGAAGTTGTGTTTAACCATCCAGACTTTGCTGGATTCCATTTTACAGGATCTACAGGTGTGTTTCAGAATATCTGGAAGACTGTGGGTGAGAATATCCATAAATACAAGGCCTATCCACGAATCGTAGGTGAGACGGGCGGCAAGGATTTTATTATGGCGCATAAGTCTGCAGATGCGAAGGCATTGGCCACGGCAATAATCCGGGGAGCCTTTGAGTACCAGGGCCAAAAATGCTCGGCTGCTTCACGGGCATATGTTCCGGATAACATATGGGAAGAAGTGAAAGGTTATGTGCTCGAAGATCTGTCAAGTATCAAAATGGGAGATGTGGAAGACTTTGGAAACTTTGTAAATGCCGTGATTGATGAAGCTTCATTCGATAACATCACTTCTTATATTGAAGCAGCTAAGACGGATTCAGATGCGGAGATTATTGCTGGCGGAGGAACCGATAAATCTAAAGGGTATTTCATTGAACCAACAGTAATTGTTGCACAAGACCCCAGGTACACAACGATGTGTGAAGAGCTATTTGGGCCTGTTATTACAATTCATGTTTATGAAGCGGATAAGTTCAATGAAATGCTTGACATTGTCGATACCACGTCGATATATGCACTTACCGGTGCTATTTTCGCACAGGATCGTTATGCTGTTGAATTGGCCAGTAAAAAATTGGTTAACGCGGCTGGTAACTACTATATCAACGATAAGCCAACAGGTGCGGTAGTGGGGCAGCAACCCTTTGGAGGTGCGAGGGGCTCCGGCACGAACGACAAAGCTGGATCCATGATTAATTTGTTGCGATGGGTTTCTCCAAGGACTATCAAGGAGACTTTTGTTCCAGCAAAAGATTATCGCTATCCATTTCTTGGTGAATAAACACAGGGGTGTTGGTAAATATAGCAGGCTTCATGTAGCAGGCACGGACCTGCAGCTTAATTTTGCCTGATCACGGGTAATGGTTTCTGTGATCAATTTATAGGTTCGCGCATGAAAAAGACATTCAAGTTTCTTGTTCCTTTCCTGAAGAACAAGTACATCATGACGTTTGTGGTTTTTTTCTTGTGGATGCTGTGCTTCGACAAGAACGACCTGGTTACTCAGCTTTCCCAACGCAATAATCTCTATCAGATGAATCAGGACAAGAGCTATTTTATCGAAGAGATTAAGCTCAATCAGGTCATTATGCAGGAACTGGCAACAAACCCCGAGGCCTTAGAGAGGTTTGCCAGGGAAAAGTACTACATGAAAAAAGCCGATGAGGATATTTTTGTGGTGACTGCCGAATCTGACTAAAAAGGTTGTTTTTCTGAATATCCTTGATGCACTGCAAAGTTGGCAGAGTTAATAACGGGATGTTATTCCTTTACGAACTTTGCTGTATGTAAATTATTGTTGGTATTTAGGGTGATGAGGTACATCCCCTGCTCAAACATTGAGATATCAATACTGAACTTGTAGAAAGTCTCGTCAAAGGATTGGTTATAAACAACTCTTCCTTCGCTATCGTAAATCCTGATATCTGCATTCCGATCTGGATGAAATGGAAGAATGGAGCCTTTACTCTCATTCCCAAAAGTGATCTCCAGGTTGTCTCTGGCTGGGTTGGGCCATACTGAGAATTGCAGATTTTCCATTATGGTGATTGGCACCAGGTGAGAGTACTTGCACTCTTCGTCAAAGTCTGTTCGCTTTAACCGGTAGTAAGATAGACCCAGATAGGGGTCTTCGTCTGCTGCGCTGTAATTAACGGTCTGTTTGGATGTTCCAGCACCAGGGATCGTCGCCACGAATTCAAAGTCTTTATCTCCACGTGATTTCTCTACCGTAAAGAACTCGCTATTGGTTTCGGAAATCGTGGCCCAGCTCAAATCAACGTACCCGGTAGATGGGTTGTGTTCAGCGTCGAAATACCACAGGTCTATTGGCAGCGGACCACCGCCACCACCTCCACCACTATAGGAGGTCCAGGTTGCTGTGATGCTTTCTAGTCCTGCTGATCCAGAGAGATTGTCCCAGTCTGCCCCATTCCAGTGATAGCTCATTGGGTCACCCGTGTAATTGACACCTGATGTTTCACTAGTTGTCCATCTGAAAGTCAGATCCGCAGGGAGGGTCACGCTTGGTGTTACTTCCCACCAGCGGTCAATCAGCTGGCTGGCACCTTTAGCTGCTGCAAGGGTGGTGCCAACTGGTATCATCGTTTGGTTGTCAGGACTGGTACTCCAGGTCGCAATTTCAATATTGGTTGCGACCGCTGTGTTTTTTTGGAAGGTGAATGGTATATGGCTGCCACTCACGCCGAATGGGAAAATGTAGGTGTTGTCAGTAGCATCTGTATTCCATTGCAGAAAGCTTGTCTGACCTTCACTAACCAGATATCCATCTACATTTCCTACCGCCGAGGTAGATGTATTAGTGACCGTTATCTTGTTATTGTTGATGTCCAGTTCTCCATCGAGAAGGCTGAGATTGCTCGCTACGTTTAGGTCAACACTCATGGTTGCAGTTCCAGAACCCTTATTGACATTGAGATCATAAAAAGTTGTTACTGCACCTGAAATAGTCTGTGCTGCAGTACCAGTGAACTCGACCATTCCCATAGTGGGTGCAAATGTGCCGTTGTTGGTCCAATTTCCATGTACATTGAGCACTGCTTTCGTGTCTCCCAGCGATAATGTGGCGGAGGGATTAACTGTGATGCTCTTGCAATTCGCATCTCCTCCATTCCCAAATTGTATATCACAATTCACTCCTACATTCAAGATCGTCACATCTATCCCCGCATCTGGAACACAGGCAGGAGTCCAGTTACTGGCAGTAAACCAGTCACTACTTGTGCTTCCGTCCCAATCTACAGCTGTAGTTCCTGTGTACGTAACTGTTATTGTTGTTGCCGATGAGGCATCACAGCCTGGCGCTGTTTCCGTTACATACACAAGGGTAGGGGTGGCCGCTGCGTTGATGTCATAACTGGTATTCAATCCAGTTTGAAGCAAGCTTGAAGGTGGCGGTCCAGGTGCACTGTACCAGTTATAGGTAGCACCGGATACTGGAGAAGTTATCGTGGCAGTATATAGCCCGGGCCCGCATCCGGCTGCGGGATTTGGTGCCGTTGGAGGTGTGTCTGTACCCGTTACAACCACGGAAACACGTGGTGTGCTTCTGCAGCCATCGCTTGTCACTGCTTCTACATAATATGTGGTAGGTGTGGTGGTTGCCGTAGCATCATAACTTGACCCGGTAGCTGTAGCGCTTCCACCTGTAGATGCCGGGTACCATTCGTAACTAAAGCTGGCATCAGGGCTGTTTACACTCAGCGAAGCGGTGCCGCCTGCACATACCGATGGAGCCGCATCAAGAACTAAAGGATCAGGAAGAGGTATGGAGCTGACGGTGACTGCCTTTGATACCTGGCTAAGAGGCCCGCAACATTCTGAGATAATGTCTAGATAAACAGTATAAACAATATTACTTCCTGAAACATTGCCGAATGTAATATCCGTAGTAGATGCCGTTGCTGTACCAATGACCGGTGCGGTCTGTGTTCCGCTGGTAGATGTGGTCCAGGTATAGCTATATCCTAGTGTTCCCGCATCAGGGCTTGCATAATTACCAGTTGTGCCAGAGCATATTAGTGCTGATCCAGTGGGAGTGCCCGCTGTTGGAAGGGCCATCTCCATGTTTATGAAATCCGGGTACGTTACAGTTTGATCTGCCGTTGTTACAGCTGGGAATGAAATAGACCATGAATCAAGCGTTGCTGCTCCACCACCAAGATCAATTGCTTGAATCGTCCAGCTACCATTTGGATTCATTGAGCCACCACCCCAAGTGTTAAAGTCAGCTCCCGCCATCGCTGGTAGACCGCAACCTGAACCAACCCAAGCTGAAGAGGTGTAAGTTCCTGTTGCCGGAGCTGTTGCTCCATCAATGCTTGAAACCCCTGCATCAGAAAAAATTGTATTCACTAAATTTGCACCTGTCGGTCCAGGCATGGGTGAACCAATCAGTGATACATAGTCTCCATTAGGGTCCATTACCACTAATACTATTTCACCCACAGAAGGACTAGTAAGATTAACCTCAATGGTTATAGCTGTAGTAACTAATGCTTGTCCATATCCACTTACGATAATAACATCTGGGTTTAGGGCACAAGTGTTAAAGGGTATTGCTAAACTTGGGTTGGAGGAAAATGTTTGCGCTGGTACACCTACATCTCCTTCAAACGTTATGGTCTTTCTTCCTGTTGCCGTATACTGATTGTCGCTAACGGTGGCTGCATCTGCCGGATCGGCGATGGTAGCATTGGCACCCAGTGCACTACTTGGCCATACCGGTGTTGGATCGGCAGCAGTGTAGTCGATATCCGTATCGAGGCAGGTGATATTTTCTGCAGTAATTACCGGATATTCACTTATAGTAACACTTGTTCCCACTTCACTCCCGTTGGCATACACCAGCCCGTCCGTTCCAGAGCTGCCACCAGTTGCATATATTTCACAGGTAGATACCGTCCCGCCCAACGCATCTGGAGAGTGTATTCCATATGCATCCCCTGCAGGTCCTGCAGGTCCTGGCGATGTAATGTCTATTGTATAGTCTTCACTTTCCCCAAATGCAGTGCCGTGGGTACTGCAAGGACTAGTGCTTCCTGCTGTGTTCTCCATGACAATCCGCATTCTTGTATTGCCTAGTGTTGCAGTACCTGGTATGGTTATACTGGTGGAGTGGGTGCCGGGCCCACCACTGGCCAGTACTGTGAAGGATTCACCCGCATCATTCAAAGTACCATTTTGGTCAAAATCAATATAGGCTGTTATCCTCCTGGTAGCTGCTCCTGTATAAGTAACGGATAAGGTATATGCTGTACTAAGGTCTGCCGTGGTAGAAACACCTGTGTAATCTCCATACCCCCTGGTATCAGCTCCAGAAGTATTGTTGATTGAATTAAATGTAACATTAGTTATCCAAGTATTGGTTCCTGAGTACCATGATTGGCAATAGTCATCGTCTACACAAACGTCCGTAATGGTCGTTGTCCCCATCCCATCTTCATCTAGAATTGCTACGTCCACATAGTAAGTGTTCCCTCCGGTTAATCCTGAAAAATAGTATGATTGATCATAGACAGCTGTATAGTTACAAGAAATCTCAGCTCCTCCACATGAGCCGTACAACACAATTGGGGGGTAATATCCTGATTGAAGGTAGCACCCAAACCACACATCTCCATCCGCAGGAGCGGTGAACGAGTACCATATAGAACCGTCATTGGCATCATTTGCTCCACCGCAGGATACAGCCCCTTCTCCAGGGCTACAACCTGCAGGTTGGGAAGTTGCACATGAACCAATGGCGATTGCGGTTGCTCCTACGCAGAGCTCGTTAGCAGGCGATGTACACCCACCACCGTAAGTGTAATTCGCGGTTAAAGGGGCCAACAAAACCAATGATAGAATTAACCGAAGATAATTTCCACCCTTCATTTCATAATGCACTCTAATATGACTAAACATTTCAATCATTCTTTTCAGTCAGTTAAGGATCCGATCCAATGCCAGCATCAATATAACACCTCACAACATTATACCCTGTTGATCCTGCCCCAAACAATCGAATCCCATAATTTGTTACTTCAGTGCTATTTGCATGAACTGTAACGTTAGTTGATCCAGGCAATTCAATCCTTACATCTTGTATTCTCCAGTCATCAGCGCTTGCCTGTATCCTGAAAGCGGTACATGTATTGGAATCGTCACTGTCCGCAGCGTTGGACCTTCTTATCGTAGTTGAATTTGATCCTCCAGAGAGGTCGCTCGTCTTAATGGTAAACCCCGAATTGTATCCTCCTTCAAGGGTTACATAGTCCTTCAAAAGCTGAAAATCAGTAAGGGAGTAGATACCTATACTCAGCTTAATGATGGAGCTGGTGCATTCCGCTTGTGTTATGGCATATGCCAATGTTGCGGGATTGGTTTTTTCTAACCCACAAGTTGCCCCACTGGAACATCCACCTGATGCTTGGACGTAATAGACGTTGCATGTACCTGAGCTGCCTCCGGAAGCCAGGCTAACGGTCGAGCTTGGTACGTTGTTTCCTGCACAGGAAGTGGAAGTCGTGGTAGTTACATCATAGCTGCCCGCTCCAACAGTTATAGTTGTTGTCGTGGCAGTTGTGCTCCACACATAGGTACACCCAACACAAGCCGTACCATCAATTGTTGTAGTTGCAGACAGTGTAGTAGTGCCACTGCATATCTGTGGGTCTATAGGATTAATTGCAGTGATTACGTTGTCCACTACAGTAATTGTTTCATCATCGGTTTTAGTACACCCTCCATAAGTAGCGGATACCGTATATTGAGTGGTTGTGGTTGGGTTGGCAGTTGCAACAGCGGTTGTCCCCCCTGATGTCACTGCTGGTGACCAGGCATAAGTAGCGCCACTTGCAGGCCCTCCACTGGTAGTTAGAGTTACAGCTGTTCCTGGCGAGCATGTTTCCGTGGCACTGGCTGAAATGGATATGGCAGCAAGGTAATTAAAGCTAATGGTGCTACCTGTTGAGATAGTATTGCCACACTTATCAGCGAGTGTGGGATTAGCATCTATCTCTATTTCATAGGAACCAGACACCAACGTGCCATCGTGTGTGAACGTGATCTCATCTGTCAATTGTCCATTTCCGGTACAGCCTACTCCTGCAACAGAGGTTATCTTTGAGGTCACATCTGTTGCCGGTAAAAGGGTGAATATAAAATCACCTTGCACAATGCTGCCGCACTGAATGTCCTCAGCGATTGTTAATGTAATAGTATTGTCACCGCAGGATGCAGCAGCACTGGACATGGTTGGGGCAGTCCCATCTACGATACTCACTGTTCCAGACCATGTTAATGAGAAGCCACTGTTGTCACCTGTCCAGTTGTCTATGATCAGAGCATAGGTTTCACCTGCTACCATGTCGCTGATCCCATCCATTGTTGGGGTACCCATCCCTCCTTCTGATAGATTGGCCGCTTTGGTGCTTCCAGGCACTGTTAGTCCGGTATTTCCCAGGGTACCCGAAAAATTACATCTAACCGGTGTAGCGCTGGGTATGCCAGCGCACCCAATTGTTGTAATGTTATATAATGCAAAGTCATAGTCCTTGGTAGTAGCTAGAGTGAAGCCAAATGTACCGCTCGATTGGGCTGTAAAGACATACCACACAGAATTGTTCTCGCCATTGAGCAGGCAGGTGCTACCTGACACTTCTTGTTCGTCCCCGAATCCAAGGTAAGAGCCAACACTTGATTCAACAGGGTTACATGCAGGGAATGAAGCACTGCAATCCTGTTCAGGTCCATTTTGATTCCCCGTAACCGCCACTAACTCTGTAGCACACAGGTCAAAATTGCCCGCATCTGCAGCTACCGTTCCTATCATCAGGTAGTAGTTTAATCCAGCCACCAGGGGATTGTTGGCAGTTCCATAGGTAAATGTTTGGGTAGCCGGGCCACAATTCGTGGTTACTGGTGCTGAACCTGTGCAATTATTTTTTTGGTAGACGAATGTTTCAATTGTGTTGCCATTGCCAAGAGGGGGCCCTCCCAGTGTGCCAGGTACAGTGAAGGTTATATCAATAGAATTATTAGTACCTGTAAGGGTAAATGAGTACCAAACAGTAAGGTTGCTTTGTTGGCAGCAAGTAGGGCCGACGTAAGAATCTGCCGTGGCAGCCAGATTTGTCTGTGCAGAAACACAGGTGCCATCTACAGGAAGCGTCGTAGCACTGCAAACATTATCATTCCCAGGTTGGGCATAGCCCCTCTGAGTAGCCGTGCAGATTATTGCAACTGCAGCGAATACTGATAATATTAGAGGATATTTACGGGGAGACTTCACTTCTTCTGCTCAATCGCGCTGTTTTGATTTCTTTTTATTTTTTTCGGATCTAGCTCTTCTTGTAATTCATCCTTTTTGTACTTTTTTTGCGAACCTTTTGTTTCTCTCAACTCTTTCTCTTCTTTATTCTGGGTAAATTGATCGCTGTTTGTAATGCGTTCTATTTTAACCATTTCCGCTCCTGGCTTCTGTGAATATTCCCGTTTGGTTTTCGTCAGGATATCAGTTTCACTTTTCTTGATCGTCTCAGTTTCCGGGCTTAAGACAGTATTGGTTTGTTGTTTCTTCTGAGTTTTCTCTGCGGCCAGATCAGATTTGGTTTTTTCAGGCATTTTGCCCTGAGCGGCAGACTCTATTGGGGCTGTAACTTGTCCATAACACCATTCGCTACCTGATAGCAGGAGCCCTGTTGCAATCACTAAAGCATATTTTTTATTCATTAGCTATCTGATGTAAGCGGCTTTACTTGTTTTTTATATGTTCATACTTTCACAATCCCTGACAATAGTTAACGAAAATCAGGGCAAATAGGTTGCCATATTCAGTTCGTTTTTTGGTCCGCCCAATTTTCTATCTAGAAGCAGTGGTAACCTAATGCCTTGCTGAATACTGTCATGAGGCTAAATTGAAAGGTTGTTTTCAGGTCCAATGCCTTCTGATGCAAAAGTGAACATGTAAATATACCAATTGTTTGGTGCTGAGCCAACTGAATCCGGGGGTAACCCAGGTCTTTTAGACCAATAGAGGTGGTTATTAGACCAACTTGTTGGGAATCGCAGGTGAGTTGCGGGATGCTGACCTCTGCGATAACGGCGTGGCAAAAGTGTATTAGTAAGGGGGGCGTAGTTTGGTTCACTCGAACAGCTCTATTCCCTTGGCAGCAAACATATCAGTATAAGTTTTCTTATACTCTTCCCGCCAAATTCTCGCCGAGGCTACGTTGAAATGTTCTAGAAGAGGTCTGTCGTCATAGAAAACCGGTGCTTCAGTAAATTGGACGGCATCTTCTTGCAGGTAGGCTGTTGCAAGATCCAAGGCTCCATCATTTTGCATCAGTGGGTACCTAATGTTTTCAGAACGATATTTCGACATTGGGCAAACATAGATGCAGTTTCGATACTTTGGGGGCTCATAGGTCGGCAGTATTTTTACCTGTAGACCTGCATCTACCAGCGTATTATAGAGCGATCTTCCTGCCCTTCCCTCTTCTCCATCCAGGAATCCATTAAAGTTGATCAACAGTAGTCCATCTTCAGCCAATCGGGTTTTTATTTTTTCAAAACACTCTTTGGACAATACATGGGCGGGAGGTACTTCTCCCTTGAATACGTCAATAATAATAATATCAAAGGTATCTTTTGTGCTTTCCAGGTAATGCCTGGCATCGTCGATAATAGGGTTGATGTCATGTTGCAGGCCAAAGTATTGCTTGCCGAGTAAACTCATGCGTTCATCCAACTCCACTGTGGTCAATTCAAAGCCAAGAATTCCGCTCAGGCTTCTGGCCAGGGATCCGCCACCCAAACCGAGTAATAGTGCCCTTGAATTTTCGGGGTAGGAGCTTGAAAGCGAGGTAATGTAGTTGACATAGCTCCATCTTGATTCTCCGGTATTCAGGTCTACATACGTTTGTCCCATTCGGTTCACAAACATAATTCGATTGGCCATACCTGGTAGTATGGCATCTGCCACCATCACCTGCCCCAACAACCCTTCAGAGTTGTAATGCACCTTAACATTTGAGCGAGGGGTTCTATTTTTGGTGGATAAAAATCCAAAGAGCAAAACTGCTAAAAAGGCAAGTGCAATTACTTTTCCGGACATAAGCAATAGTATGAGTGATAGGGCGCCTGGAACCAGGGCCAGAATCACAGTTGGTGAGGTAATGCCAAATTCGGGGATAATATAAAAACCCACCATCATAGTGGAGATAATTCCTCCAATTGTAGAGATCGCGTATACGTTTCCCGCCGTCTGTCCGGAATCCTGTGTAGATTCGGCCAACAGATGGATAATCATCACTGGCGTAGCACCCAGGAGCCCCAGGCAAGGCACCAGTAAAAGAGCTGCAATGAATACTACAGAAGGGAGGGGAGGGCTATCTGCGAAAGAGGCAATAAGGGTCTTTGCTTCCATTGGCATCAGCATCATAAATGCTGAGGATATTAGGAACATGAAGAATAGTTTTTGGCGGTTTATTCCTCTTTCGCACAGGTGTCCGCCCAGGTAATATCCTGCCGCTAAACTGGCGACAGTAACGCCGATTACCGCACCCCACACATGTACACCAGCGCCGAAATACGGTGTGAGCATTCTGGCTGAAAGCAGCTCTACAGCCATTACGGTAGCGCCTTCAATAAAAGCGAGGGCGAGCAGGAGCCTGGGTGAGGATAGCATCGTTACTCCTGTGATTTTCTAATCCCTGGACTCAGGAAAGCAATAATGGGCAAGAGAGCAAGTGAAGCGCCAACAATGTAGCTGCTCGTTTTCAAGCCTATGAAGGGGATTAGGTAAAACCCAAACAGAAAGGTGGTAAAGATGCCTCCAACTGTTGATGTAAAATATACGGTACCCGCTACTTTGCCTACGTTTTCTACAGTAGTGGTCATTAGACGAACCGTCATGGGCCCAACCATCCCAAAAGTCACGAGTATAGGTGTCAGGAATACGACACATGACAATACAATACCTGTTCGAAGGTCCTCGATACCCAGGGTGGCTGTCATGACTATACCTGATACTGTAGGCATCAGGAATACTAAAACAGATGAAACTGCCACGATTTTCAACAAGTTGTTTATCGTGGGGTGTTTCAGCGATAACCTTCCACCTGCATAATATCCAATGGTTAAGCCTCCCAGGGTAGTTGCAAGCACAGCTGCCCAGACATACACGGAATTCCCATAGAACGGGGCAATCAATTTAGCGCCAATTAATTCTACCGCCATTAAGGAGCCTCCTTCTACAAGTAATATCAAAAACAGAAACCAATTGTTTTTGAAGGAGAGTTTTGTAGATGAAATTTTAGCCATATTAACTAACTATGTGGGTGCTTTTAATTCAATTGTAAGATATCAATATTACGACTTATCTGCGCATTCAACTAGATATGGACAAATGCTAAGCTCGCACCAAAAATAATAATAATGATCTTTTGAATGTTGAATCGGTGGTTGTCAGTAGATTCAAATAAAATGGTAGTGGATACGTGCAGAAAAATTCCTACTACGACGGCAAGCAATTTCTCCATTGAGATAAGGTTCTGTACTTCGGATCCTACAAAAAGTCCAATTGGGGCCATTGCAGCAAACACTATGAGGATAGCTAGAGCTTTGGATGTGGCAATCTTTGCCTTTGACATAAATGCCATGAGTACAAAGGCGATAGGCATTTTGTGGAGTATAATTCCCAACAATAAGGTGTTGTGCTTGTGTTCCATTTGACCTCCCAGGGGCATCCCCTCAGTGAAAGCGTGAACACAAAGACTCAGGAGCAGTGCAACTGGAATGACTTCCATGTGTTCTTTATGGACATGTACATGGCCGTGCTCAATTCCTCCGGAGAAGAATTCCAGAAGGACTTGTAGGAAGAATCCAGATAATATGTAGATTCCAATACCAGGCGTATTGTAAGTATAGATCTCGGGGATTAAGTGCAGCAGGCAAATTGAAAGAAGGTACGAACCGCTGAACGAGACAACCAACTTTAATTTACCCGTGCTGCTGGAATTGAATAGCAGCATGGAAATTACTCCGCCCACAATTGCTGCAAAAAATAGTATCAGCTGATTGCCAAATGGTGTCATTAGATGTCTTTTTGTGTACTATTTAGTTGTTATCATGCACTTATGTGCGATTTGTATGCATAATATGTAATTTACTTTGGATTGAATACCATGATCATCCTGTCCGACTCTGCATTTTGGAAAGGTTGAAGTTGGTAGTTGCCATAAACTTCGTCAAGGGTGAATTTGGTAGCTTGGGCATAGTTGAGGAAGTCGTTCAGATACAAAGCTTTAACTTCCTCTATAAATTCCTGCTTCTCTACACATATCTTCTTGTGAATAGTGCCATTTGCAACCCACCTTGTAATGTCAAACCTGACATCATCCACGATCACGGTTTCTTCCGATGCCAGGTCTCGTATAGCTTTTTCGCAATTCATGTAGTCAATGACCAATAGTCCATTTTGCTTCATTGCACTACGCGCGGCTATGAGCACAGCCTTGTCTTCTTCACCTGACCTAAAGTACCCAAATGAGGTGAACAGATTGAGGATATAATCAAATTTGTTTCCCTCCAAAGGTTCTCTCATATCATGTACCTGGAACGTTAATCCATTATGCTCAAATTGTCTTGCATGCTCAATACTATTAGGTGATAGATCGATCCCGGTTACATCAAGACCTTTAGTGCTGAGATATTTGGCATATCGTCCTCTGCCACAAGCTAAATCCAGAACACGGGCACCAGGCACAAACCCTAAGCCCTTGATTAATGCATCAATAAATGCGTGGGCCTCAATATCATCCCTATGCTTGTATAGCTGGTGGTAGAGGGGGGAATTAAACCAGGTTGTGAACCATTCACTTTTATCACCACTCATGAGCTTAGTCAAAAATGTTATTGCAAGTGATCCGAGGACTAATTGTTAGTACTCATTTAGAACATGCAAATTTACTAATAAACGTATCAATTCTTTTGTAGCATTCCCAAAATTGCGGTCAGCATTACAAGCCTATACTTCTGCTCTAATTTAAGCAGTGAATAACACCGTAATTTTGCAATTTTCCATAGGTGCAATTCATTGACGTATAAATTTTTATATATTTGCTAATCTCGCAAATTATTTCGTAATTAGCGAGGCAGATTAGAGTAATTTGCCAGATAGCATTGAAAGCTGAACGGAATTAAACAGGTAAATGGATTTAGATATTTTTGGGTTCTATGATAAGATGGAGGAGAGTAATATTCTTCTCTCCTTTAAGGGAGAAATTACGTCTGATCTTCTGACATCTATTTTGCAGATCATGGAATCTAAACTGGAGAATTTTGAGGAGAAGTCAAGAACAAAAAAGAAAGTGTACAATGTGCTGGTAGAATGTCTCCAAAACTTGTATCACCATGTGGATGAGGTTACCGCTGTAGATGATAGAACTAAGAGGGCAAGAACAGCGATATTCATGATTGGCAAAGACGACGAGAATTACAATATCATGACTGGTAATTATATCCTTTCTGAGAATATTGACGCGCTAACTACTAAAATGGACAGGGTGAATTCAATGTCCATAGATGAGCTGAAAATTTTGTACAGGGAAATTCTAAATAACGATCAGTTTTCTGCCAAAGGGGGTGGTGGATTAGGCTTGGTTGACATAGCAAGGAGAACTGGACAGAAGTTGGGATACAATTTCAAGGAGATTGATGATGAGTATTCATTTTTCAGCCTTGATATTAAAGTTAGACATAAATTAGACGACTAAACGAAGATCAAATACATACAATTACTAAACACTATGGAACCAATTCACATTGAAGCAACGCCAAAGACACCTTTGGTTAATTTTGATCCGTTGAAGGGTCATATCGAGTTAAGAGGGAGATCTATTCCAGAGAACTCGCTTGAATTTTACAAGAGTTTATTGGACTGGTTGGATGAATATGGGAATGATCCTCAACTGGTGACTAACGTAGAGGTACAGCTTGAATATTTTAATACGAGCTCTTCAAAATGTATTCTTGATGTGTTTAAGGCGTTGGAGGGAATACACAAGAAGGGAAAGACGGATATGACGATCCACTGGTACTACGAGGAGGATGATGAAGATATGCTTGAGGCCGGGGGTGATTATGAGGCAATAGTTACAGTACCCTTTGAGAAGATTGCGATTGAGGAGGAATAAAGTTCTTCAATAATTAACATTTTCCATAGTACACAAGTTAGCAGAACCCGCTTTGGCATTGGCCAAGGCGGGTTCTTCTGTTTTTATCCGTAGTATAGGAAGGTTAAATCAATGGTCGACTGTTTGAAGTATTCCTAACTAGGGTATAATCGGCGAGGGTAGTGTGGGGAGACAAGGTACGGGGGATTTTCCCTGCCATTTATGGCTGCTAGACAGCCTTCTTGGAAAACATCTTGATAACATTGTCAACTATATCTCCAAGACGTCCCAGCATCCATCTGAAGACCTCAAAATACAATGTGACAGCCAACATCAGAGACATTGTCCATATTACGATGATGTTCACCCAGAAAGTACCGTACAATTCTCCCAGGAAACGCTTGCGTGGGGCAAAGAAGTGAGCCCTTATATTTCCATCTCCAGCCGGGTCCATGTAGATCGGATCAGACTGCTGAACCACCTCCCCAGGTAACTCTAGTATCTTGTCTATTTCCGTTTTGTTAGTGACGAGATCTGAGAGGGCTTCATTTTGATAGGCATCTTTTACTGCAAGAAATAGCTCTCGCTTTTCTTTGCTATCATTCATCTGGGAAATTAGCAGGTTCCGTTTCTTGTATACTTTGTTATAGTAATTTATATAGTATGTGTTTAGGTTATCAAGAGATAATTTCAATCTCTTACTTAGCTCAGCAGTATAACGCTCAACATGTAAACTGTCTATCATTTCCACAGAGAAAATATTATTGATTTCTTTGAACGACAGTCTCTCCTTCGTTAATTCGTTTTTCAATAAGAGTAGATCGTTCTTCAGGACTTCTGTATTTTCTGGATTGTTCAGGTTTCTAAGACAAGCGTCATTCTTGGTTTTTAGACGGGGGATCCAGAAGTTCTTTTTGAAATCTGCCATACTCTTCTTCTTATCATAGTCGTAAAAATGTTTCTCATAATTGTTGGTGGTGAACTGATTCACTGCCATTGCCTCATATGCCCATCTTGTGACCATTACCTCGCCAATCATCGGAACACTGTTGTGCACAATAATCGACGGGTTGAGTTTATCAAACTTCACCATCACCCCACTGAAAATGAGCATTGGTATTAGGATGAAAGGTATCAGTATGTAGATGGTAACTGCTGAATTAAAGGTAGAAGATATATTGAGGCCAAGCATATTGGCAAAGCAAGCTACCGAGAATAGTACCAACCAGTAATCCAAGGTCATGCCCTGAATTTCGAGAATACCGTTCCCTACCAAGATAAAACAGATTGTTTGGATTGCGGAAATGACAAACATGATAGTTACTTTGGATATTAGATATCCACCCTTACTAAGGTTTAGAAAAGCTTCCCGCTTGAGTATCTTGCGATCCTTGATGATTTCCTCAGCACTCATAGTAAGTCCTATAAAAAGCATTACCACAACTGCCATGAACATGTATAGCGGGATATTCTCGTTCTGTCTGAGTATATAACCCACATCGTTGGAAATGTCCTGTTTGTAGAACTTAATGAAGTAGGCCAGTATCAATGCCAACACCGGTGCCTCCAGAAGGTTGATTGTCATGTACTGGGTGTTGGTCAGTTTGGACAAGACATCTCTGGTTATGAAGACTCTGATCTGTTTCAATATATTCGGAATCTTAAAGGTGCTCTTAGGGATTGGTTTGTTATTGTCACCTGCTTCCTTTAGAAGACCAGGTTCTATCAACTTCTCGTAGGATTCATTCCACTGTTTCGGGGCGACTTTTCGTGTATGGGTCAGGTTCCCATATTCATCCACAACTTTAGATTCAATAATATTGAAAATCTGCTCCGGGTTTACGTTACCACATGTGACACATTCACTCTCGTTGGGGTTCACATGCTGAACCAGCTTCTTGAAGTAAACAACTGCATCTATCGGGTTGCCGTTATAAATTGCATATCCCCCAACATCAAGAATGATTAGTTTGTCAAACATCTTGAAGATGTCAGACGATGGTTGGTGAATCACCACGAAGATCAGCTTTCCTTTCAGTGCCAATTCCTTCAGGAGGTCCATGATATTCTCCGAATCTCTGGAAGAAAGTCCTGAAGTAGGCTCATCAAGAAATAGTACTCCTGGTTCCCTAATTAGCTCCAGGGCTATGTTCAGCCTCTTTCGTTGACCACCGGAAATCACCTTATCCAATGGGCTCCCAACTTTCAGTTCCTTCGCCTCAAGTAAGCCGATGTCTCCAAGAAGTCCAAGACACATCTCCGAAATCTTCGCATCCTGTAAATTGCCAAAGCAGAGCTTTGCCGCATAGTAGAGGTTCTGGAAAACCGTAAGGTCATCCATCAACAGGTCATCTTGCGGTACAAACCCGATCAGGCCTTCAGTCTCTTCACCTCCTGCATGGATGTTTTTGCCGTTGATCAGCACTTCACCCTCCGACGGAATTTCAACACCGTTCAATACATTCAATAAAGTTGATTTACCAGCTCCGCTACCTCCCATAATGCCGATCATCCTTCCGGATTCTTCGTACATGTTCATAGATTGTAGTCCAATGTTCCCTGCTTTAAATCGGTACTGAAGGTCTTTAACTTCATAAATGATCTTATCCTTCGATATATCACTCATGTAAGCGCTGACAATATCACTATAGTAAACTGGTTTTGTTTTTGTGCTTCTTATGGAAGATCCTGGAGTAAGAATGTTGATTCTATCAGTATATATCAGTTGTCCATTTAGCACCAATTCTGCAGTTCCATAATAGCGCAACGTGTACATATTCACACTAGTAATATGAAGAATCCTGAGCTGGCCTGTGAGATGATCCAGTGTGATGTGCTTGGCCTCAGCTACACTGATATCAGGTTTATCATCGATCACCAATATCTTCGCAGACTCCGGAACTTCCTCCTCAGAGTTTTGAATAAATAACATGCAACTGTTATACTCTTCCGGGCCAATGTTAAATGTTTCTGCTACTGTGGTGACGAACTCAATCTCCTGTTCCGTAGCCTCACCCTGTTCATTGATGAATTCAAGCAGCCGAATTAATACAATAATCTTTTGCTGCTGCGCAAGCTCCTCATTGATCTGCGTGCAGATTCGAAGAATTTTAACGGAGTTAACAGAAGTCCTCTTCCTCTTCTTCTTGCCTTCATCCTTTTTCGACTGGGCTCCCATGAATCCATCGAATAGGGCAATGTACTCATCCACCAGCTCCTGATTGAGCTGAAGCTTGAGAAATAAAATCACCACCCTGCGACGTTCCTGAACAACATTCTCATCATCCGAATCGGACACGAGAGCGAACAACTGCATTAACGCCTTTAGTATATTTTCACTCATGGTTCACTCCTAAACTGATCGCTGGAGATAAAAAAGACATTATAACTGCCGTCATAATGTCTGATTATCAAGTAATTGTACTAATGAGCATACTTGTCTTTCTGAGTCTGATTACCTTTTAAATCCAATCATCAGAACTGCACATCCTGATCCCTCACTTAAAGAACTTAGTTGTGCCTCTATTGTGATGTCGATTGAAGAAACAAATTCAAAATCCCAATAAGGTGTGTTGCGATAATCATTATTGGTATACAGTAAGTTTCCTTTGACGTCATACATGGACCACTTAAGATTACCATCTGAGTTGCCGCTGCATCCCGCTATTCTATATTTACTTCCACCAAAAAATGTGGTATTAAATTCAGCCACCTCATCCCCAATCAAAAGGGCCTTATAGGATTGGCCGTCAGAGATATATTGAGTTCCCAAATGATCCTGGCACATACTTGATGTTGAGTCACACTGCGCTGACACAGGCAGCGCAGCTAGTATGCCGTAGAACACAAAAGTGATATAAAGTAGTTTTCTCATTGTTGGTGCTTAATTTGATCTGATATTTCTTGATTATCCAATAACCTGCTCCCTCAAAATTGCAATCTTCTCTCTGATCGAAGAAATTAATTCAGGAGCAATAGTCACTTTTGACTTACTGTTAATGACAGACTTCTTGTTCTTTTCATCCACAGTTGGCTCTTCATACATGTATTCAATAGTTACATGGTCAAAATCATCAGACAAGTCATACATCTCATCGAGCAGCTCAGTAAATTGCGGATCGTTGTAGAAAGGCTCAATGATCTTTATTAGGTTTTCCAGCGTTGTCTTTTGCTCAGCTAAACGGTTAATCAACTCCTGACTTTCAAATGTACCTGATATTGAGGTCACGAAATAGGTGCTCTCAATCCATCCACCAGCAAGCACTAAGGCACACACATCATCCCTGTCATTTTCCTGTAGAAAAGCATTCAACGCCTGATAACAATTGCCGACCATATTCAGCAATGAGTCCTGATCGCCAATGTTGTCAGTAATTCTCTTGATAATCTCAGGACTGAAAGCCGAGGAAACTCCAATATCATCAGCCAGGCCCTGAACAGTTTTTAGGTACTGCAGTCCATCCTGCGGCTGCTCATAGATTGTAGAGTACCCTAAGTCTGCACCATATACTCCGAGGTTCAATGCTTTTTGGAAGTCTGTAGAATAGGAAGAGTGATTGCCCGGTGAATTCATCAATGCTTTGTCGTATGAGGCGCCAACATCCTTTATTAAAATAGCTGTTTGCACTGGGGAAGGAATACAGAAAACGGTATTGCCTAATTCCAATACGTTAGGATCCGCATTGTTAATCTCAGTCGTCTCGACATTGCTTTCGAGCTCATTTCCCCCTCCACAACCGGCCAGTAATAGAGTGGCCAATACGCAAAATGAGATGCTGCTAAATAATCTAAAATCTGTTCTAATTCTCATGATGAAAACCTTGGTTTAGTACCCGCGCAAGTAACGAAAAAATTACGAGACTTTAAAATTAATATAATCTCTGTTGCCTTGGTAGGAAGACAAGTTGAAGGACTGTGTATCAATCCTCAAATATTCCGGTTATAGCAATCAACTTGCGCATAAACAGAAAGGATACGAGCGCGGTGCTAAAACATACTAGTGCTGCTGACCATTCTTGTAATATTAAGTATCCAGTGAGGAAGAGGATAGAGTAGGTCATGGAAATCGCAAATATCCAGGTCAGAACAAGCATTGCAAGGCTGCTTCTTTGAGAATTCTGCCCCATTCCTTCTTCTGATGAAATGGTGGGCCACCACCCTTGAGGTTTAACAACTGCGCAAAATTTCACCAGAGTTTCTGTTTTCACGGGTTTGGTCATAAACGTGACAGCTAGCCAGATAACCGTTGTTCCACCTACCGTAAAAAAGTAGCTCAAGGGAAAATCTAAATTCAGCTGATAGTTCCCTATCCAGTATAACAAGAAAGGCGCTAGCGTTGCTGATATTTCACTCCAGGCGTTAATGCGCTCCCAATACCACCTCAGAATTAGCACAAGACCTAGCCCGGCCCCACATTCAATGATGAAATGCCACACTCCCGAAATCGTAGTAATCATTGAAGTGGTATACAAGGAAACTGCCATGATAAATATCGTAAAAATCCTGCCGGCATACACATAATGTTGTTGAGCTGTTTTTGAATCTGAAAAGTTTGACTCCGGACGCAGAAATCTCTTATACAGGTCGTTGGTGAGATAGCTAGCTCCCCAATTAAGCTGGGTAGATATTGTGCTCATATATGCCGCCAGAAAGGCGACAATGAGCAGACCTTTGAGACCTGTTGGAAGGAAATCCTTCATAGCCATCACATACCCCAGTTTCTTGTCATCTGCTCCCAGGTCAGGATAAAGAATCAGGCAACACAACCCAACAATGATCCATGGCCATGGCCGGATACAATAGTGCGCAATTTGAAAGAAGAGCGTCGCAAATAATGAGTGTTTTTCATTTTTTGTACTCATCATTCTCTGTGCAATATATCCGCCACCCCCAGGTTCAGCACCAGGATACCAGCTCGCCCACCACTGAACACTTACATAAGCCAGAAATGCAAATACACTCAAACTCAATGTGGTCACAACATCTGTAGAATTCCCGCTTTTAAGGGTGGGAAAAAACGAAAGCGCTTCTGCTGGCAGCTGCTCTTTCATTCCTTGGATGCCCCCAATCTTGTCTGAACTAACCACGAGCACGGCAAGAATGATACATCCTGTCATTGCAATAACAAATTGAATTACATCCGTGATGACGACTCCCCACAATCCCGACAATACCGAATACGACGCAGCGATAAGCATGGCAGCTCCAGCATACCAGATTACCTCGCTTTCTGGAATATCAAAAAAAACGGTGAGGATTGAAATCATGGCCACATTCACCCAGCCAATAATTAAGGTGTTCATGAACAAACCCATGTACACTGACTTAAATCCCC
>Ga0302120_10000219_pt1 | contig 24326 bp, 22 predicted proteins | sample AG5_Bottom_MG_FD_203118 | JGI IMG/M metagenome (GOLD analysis project Ga0302120, IMG submission 203118) | Marine microbial communities from Western Arctic Ocean, Canada - AG5_Bottom | ecosystem: Environmental > Aquatic > Marine > Oceanic | place: Canada: Western Arctic Ocean | collected 2017-10-01 | reverse complement strand
TGGCCACGGTGCTGGCCACGGTGCTGAGCACGGGGATGGCCACGGCCATTCTCCGTATCAGGCACACCACTTCGACACCATGCGCCAGCAGTTCGAAGCGGGAAAGCTGGGGATGTGGTTATTCCTGGCCACCGAGGTGCTGCTCTTTGGCGGCCTCTTCTGCTTCTACACCATCTACAAGGCGAATGACCCCGAACTGTTCAAGTGGGGGCATCACTTCCTCGACAAGCGCTGGGGAGCCACCAACACGATGGTGTTGCTCTTCTCTTCCTTGACGATGGCGCTGGCAGTTCGTGAGGCACAACTGGGCCGCAAGAAGAGGATTATCTTCTTTCTCGCGGTAACCTTCCTCTGTGGTGCTGGCTTCATGGGAATCAAGTACGTCGAGTACTCGAAGAAGTTTCATGAGGGATTGTTCCCGGGAAAATATTTCTCGTATGAAAATGTCGTCGACGCCGAGGAAGCGCGAATGCATCAGCAGGAGCAACAAAAGTTGGCTCATGCGGAGTTGGATCTGCCTCAGGCATCGGTCGTGACTGAAGTTCCCAAAGCTCAGGGCCTGGTGCTTCAGCCGGCTGCTCCCCCGGCAGGACTGGCCCCCGAGCCGGAGCCGGATGACCACGGAACCGCCAGTTCCGAGGGCGAAGATGCCGGACACGCTCCAGGATTGGCGCTCGATCCTTCGCACCTTCCTCCGGGCCCCCGTCCTGCCAATGCACATGTGTTCTTCAGTATCTACTTCTGCCTGACCGGGCTGCATGGAATTCACGTGCTGATCGGGATGGGCGTGATGCTGTGGTTGATGGTGCTCGCCATGCAGGGTCGATTCGGGCCTGGTTACTTCACCCCTGTCGATCTTGGTGGACTCTACTGGCACCTGGTGGATCTGATCTGGATCTATCTTTTCCCACTGCTGTACCTGGTGGAATAGAGGATCCGATGGAAGCCATACTGAATAATGTCGATCTGTTGATCCTGTCTGCGGCATTCATTTGCCTGTTCGTGACAGTTGCAACGATCCGCAAGGCCCGTGGCCAGGATGTTCCTCATCCGGAGTTTGGTCACATGACCGGTCCGCCGCTGCTTCTGACGATCCTGACGATGCTGCTCTTCTTGACCTGGGCTACAGTGGCGGTCTCTTACATCGATCTGGGAGGAATGAACGTCGTCGTGGCGATGGGAGTGGCCACCCTCAAGGCATCCCTGGTCGCGCTCTACTTCATGCACCTGCGCTGGGATCGCCCCTTCAATGCGGTGATCTTCGTCGGCTCCCTTTTCTTGTTGGGACTGTTCCTCGGATTTGCCTTGCTCGACACCGGTGAATACAAGGAGGATATCCTCGATGATCCTTTCCAGCAGATCCAGACGACCCAGTACGGTTCTCCACAGGGCTAGTTCGGTGACCTCATGACCTCGGATCGTTCCAAGACGGGGCATGGTGGCGAGCGGCATGGTGGCGAGCGGCATGGTGGCGAGGGAAATGGTGGCGAGGGAAATGGTGGCGAGGGAATCCAGCCCGAGCCAGCCCCCGAGATCGCACGGATGGGTATGAACCTGTTCCTGCTGTCGCTGGCGGTCCTGTTCAGCGCCACCATCATCGCCATCGTAATCGTTCGCGGCCAGAATCCCGCTTGGGGTGAGAATGCACCGAGGATTCCCGATCTGGCGTGGCTCAGCACCGCAGTGATGGTGTTGGTCAGCGTAGTCTCGCAGGTCGGTTGGATGGCGGTGCAGAGAGATCGGATGCGCATCTTCATCGGCAGCATGGCGCTGGTGTTGGTTCTGGGTTTTCTGTTCTTGTACCTCCAGGAACAGGTTTGGACCCAGATGCTGAACTCAGGGGATGGCCAGTCGTTCAGTGCTTCCAACAGCTTGCATGGCTGGAGTATCTACGCCCTGGGTTTACTGCACGCCCTTCACATCGCCGGTGGATTGATCTTCCAGGGTTATGTCACGATCCATGCCATGTTGGGCGGTTACTGGAGTCTTCATTGTGAGCAGGTGCGGCTGGTGAACCAGTACTGGCACTTCCTCGACGCCATCTGGATCGGGCTCTTTGCCTTCTTGCTGTGGTTGGCCTAGCGCTACTGCTGTTCCAGTTGCCGCGCATGGACGGCGAACCAAGCGGTCACCACATGGGGGAACGGGGTCGAATCGAGCGGTAACTCCTCAATTGCGCGGCGGGAGACCTGTGCTACCCAGAGTGGCGACTGTCGCATGACAATGACCCGCGAGAGATTGGCACGTGACCCCTCCGGCGGTAGAGGTTGGTACGGATACCGGGGGCGATCCATCAGCCGATAGGGGCTGTACGGTTCCTTCTTGTAGTAGCGTCGGTGACTCTCGACCATTCCGACCACCTCCGTGTCGGGATGTTTCTCTTTCCATACCTTCCAGCTGGTCAGCACAAATGGGACCAGTTGCAGCGGCTCCCCGATGCGAGGCCCGGAGATCGCCTCGCCATCGGTGGGACTCCACAAACTCTCCTCGCTGCGACGCCCGATGCCGAGACGATCGTGGATCAACAGGCAGCAATCGACCAGCAATCCACTCGAGCCAAAGACGAGCGGCTCCTGCGGCGCCATCAGCGGTCGCTGAAACACGGTGCTGGTCTCGGAGAGTGGATGATAGAGAACACAGATCGGCACTTCACCGAGAGTGTCATTGATGACTTCATGCCACTGCAAGATTCTCAGTGGATAAGCTCGGGGTTTCCCATCGATGAAGACTCCGATCACTTCGCTGGAAGGGATGAGGAATCTGGTTCTGAAATTTGTAGCCAGATCATCGACTTTATTCACGTCCCAGATGGGTGGGGTGTCGATGGGAATCACTTCCTCTGGAGCTCCAAATCGCACCAGGGTTGGATCGGAACGAAGTGCATCGGAGAGTCGGAATCCATTGGTGATGAAAGCGTCTGGACCGAGTCTTTCTCGCTCCTCGATCGATTTCAGCAGCGGAGGAATCCGCCAGGCGAGTACCGCACCACAGAGCAGAAACAAGATCCCCAGCAACCAGAAGGGAGGTCTCAGCGACGGACCGGGGGAGGGGTGAGAATCGCTCATCCGCGCAGGCTCGGATTCGCAACCAGAGCACCGAGGACGATGGGGAGGTAGATGATGCTGGCAAAGAAGAGTCGACGAGCCGATGCCCGATCGCGCTGATTCGCCAGTCCCAGAGCACGGATGGTCATGAAGGCTCCCAGTGCCACGGCGGTGCCCAGGTAGACCACGCCAGCGGAGCCGGAAACTACCGGTATCAAGCTCACGGCACAGAGGAAGAGCGACCATGTCAGGGCGGCGCGGGCGGTGCGATGCCCCTCGGGGTCGATCACCGGAAGCATCCGGAAGCCGGCCTTTTCATATTCATCTCGGTACATCCAGGCGATCGCCAGGAAGTGGGGGATTTGCCAGGCGAAGAGGATGCCGAAGAGGGACAGTCCCACCGGATGAAACCAGGGAGCACCCGCTCCGCACCAACCGATGAGTGGGGGAAGCGCGCCGGGTATCGCACCGACCAGGGTGTTGAGAGATGTACGTTTCTTCAGTGGTGTGTAGATCAGCACGTAGAGGACCAGGCTAAAGACTCCAAGGATGGCCGCGAGTCGATTACCTGCCAGGCCCAGTAGCGCAGTTCCGCTGACTCCGGTCACGACGCTGTAGACGAAGATCACACCCCCGCCGATCCGACCCGTTGCGGTCGCTCGATTGGCGGTGCGTTGCATCAACCGATCGGACTTTCGTTCCCAGAATTGATTGAGTGCATTGGCCGCAGCGGCGAGCAATGCGGTTCCCGCCGACAGTCCGAGCATCTGCAGGATGCGGTCGAGTATTTCTGGAGTGGTGAGATCTCTGGTATATTCGCCGGTGAAGGGCCATGCAGCGCCGACGCCGAGAGCTGCGGTGATCACCACCAGCAACGAGAGTCTCGGCTTCGCCAGCTGATACAGATCGGAGACGATTCCGGGATCGGCCTGGGGCGGGCCGTCATGTTCTCCCGGGGGCTGATTCACTTCCACTCCACTCTTCTCCTCTTCCCCCTGAGACCGGGAGTCATGTTGTTCAGGAGAGTGTAGGGCCTGGCAAGATGGGTCACCACCGTAGCCGAGAAGCGGGTCGGGATTGCTTGACGAAGCCCCACGTTGCGGCGAAACTACTAATGAGTACTGAATCGGTCCTGATTCGCAGAATCTGGATATGTGCCGTGAAAGCGAATAGATACGCTCCCGCAGCGGGAAGGGGGATCCCATCTTCAAGATCACAAGACAAACCGATTACGGGATCTTCATCCTGACCTCGATGGCCAATCGTCGGGAGAGTGTCGAGGGGCAAAAGCAGATCTATTCTGCGCCCGAGATCTCGAGTTTGACTGGCCTCGCGCTGCCCAATGTGAGCAAGATTCTCAAGGCGCTGGTGCGTGGCAATCTGCTCGAATCGCGACGCGGTGCCCGGGGAGGATATCGCCTCGCGAGGGATCCCGGGATGATCACCGTACAGCAGATGATCGAGGCTTTGAACGGGCCCATCTCGCTGACTGAATGTGTAGATACCGGCCCGGAAGATTGTGGCATTGGATCCCTCTGCCCACTCAGTTCGAACTGGAAATTCATCAACGACAGAATCCGAGTAACGCTCGAGTGCATCACACTCGAACAGATGGCAGTACCCGGAGGAGTTCAACTCGCCGCGGTCTCTGCGCAGAGCAAGGAATCCTAGGAGGAGAGTGATGACTGAAGCTGAAGAGTTGAGAGAGTTCGCTGATCGTGAATACGAGTTTGGCTTCGTGACCGATGTGGAATCGGATTCTCTTCCACCCGGTCTCGACGAGTCGACGATTCATCAGATCTCGAAACTCAAGGGTGAACCGGACTGGTTGCTGGAATATCGACTCAAGGCATTCCGGCATTGGCTGACCATGGAGGACCCCTCTTGGTCCAAGGTCGAACGAAACAGCATCGATTACCAAAAGATCATCTACTACAGTGCTCCCAAGCCGAAGAAGACTCTCGATAGCCTCGATGAAGTGGATCCGGAACTGCTCGAGACTTTTGAAAAGCTCGGAATCTCACTCGATGAGCAGAAGAGGCTGAGCGGAGTCGCAGTAGATGCTGTATTCGATAGCGTCTCGGTCGCCACGACCTTCAGCGACAAACTCGCAGAACTGGGCATCATCTTCGGTTCCTTCTCGGAAGCCGTGAAGGAACACCCTGATCTGGTACGCAAGTATCTCGGATCGGTGGTGCCGTACACCGATAACTTCTTCGCGGCGCTCAATGCTGCGGTCTTTTCCGATGGATCCTTTTGTTACATTCCAGCCGGGGTCCGCTGTCCGATGGAACTCTCGACCTACTTCAGGATCAATGCTGCAGGAACGGGGCAGTTCGAGAGAACCCTGATCATTGCAGACGATCAGTCCACCGTCTCCTACCTCGAGGGATGTACTGCTCCGATGCGTGATGAGAACCAGCTCCACGCCGCTGTGGTGGAGTTGGTAGCACTCGAGGGTGCGACCATCAAGTATTCGACGGTTCAGAACTGGTACCCCGGAGATGCGGATGGGGTGGGCGGAATTTATAACTTCGTGACCAAGCGCGGGATGTGCAAGGGGAAGCGATCGAAGATCTCGTGGACCCAGGTCGAAACAGGATCGGCGGTGACCTGGAAGTACCCATCCTGTGTATTGCTGGGAGATGAATCGGTGGGAGAGTTCTACTCTGTAGCCCTCACCAACAACATGCAGCAAGCCGATACCGGGACCAAGATGATTCACATCGGCAAGTCGACCAGTAGCACCATCATCTCCAAGGGAATCAGCGCGGGTCGTGGACAGAACACATACCGTGGTTTGGTCGATGTGAAGAAGGGTGCCACTGACGCGAGGAACTTTTCTCAATGCGACTCGATGTTGCTAGGGGATCGTTGCGGAGCACATACCTTCCCCTACATCGAGGTTCGAAATCCGACCGCCAAGGTGGAGCATGAAGCGACAACATCGAAAATTGGTGAAGATCAGATCTTTTACTGCAATCAAAGAGGAATATCGACCGAGGACGCGGTCTCGATGATCGTGAATGGATTCTGCAAGGAAGTATTCAGTGAACTACCGATGGAATTCGCCGTGGAAGCACAAAAATTACTCGCGGTGAGCCTCGAGGGGAGTGTCGGTTAGATGTCAGGGAAGAAGGAAAACAGCATGCTCGAAATAAAAGGCCTTTGCGCCTCCGTCGAGGGGACCGAGATCCTCAGGGGAATCGACCTCGAAGTGAAGGCGGGGGAAGTGCACGCCATCATGGGGCCTAACGGCTCAGGGAAGAGCACGCTTGCAAACGTGCTCGCTGGTCGAGAAGAATATTTGGTGGATGCGGGAACAGTTCAGTACAACGGGGTCGACTTGCTGGAACTCGCTGCGGATGAGCGTGCCTGTGAGGGCATTTTTCTGGCATTTCAGTATCCAGTCTCGATTCCAGGGATTTCAAATGCTTACTTCTTACGCTCTGCATTGAATGCGATTCGTCGCTACCGTGAAGAATCGGAAATCGATGCAGTGGACTTCTTGGAACTGGTGAGATCCAGGATGGATCTCGTCGGCATGGATGAGAAGTTGCTCCATCGCGCCGTCAATGACGGGTTCAGTGGTGGTGAAAAGAAGAGAAACGAAATCCTTCAGATGGCGGTTCTCGATCCGAAGCTTGCGATTCTGGATGAGACGGACTCCGGATTGGATATCGATGCCCTTCGCATCGTTGCTGAAGGGGTCAACAAACTGCGCAAGCAAGAGAGAGCGATCATCGTCGTCACTCATTACCAGCGCCTCCTCGATTACATCGTTCCCGATCAGGTTCATGTTCTTTCTGAAGGGAAGATCGTTCGCTCAGGAGACAAATCGTTGGCGCTTGAATTGGAAAAAGAAGGCTACTCATGGCTTCAGGCGGACGACGCCAAGGCCGGAAATAACGCCTAGGAGGTGACGTGGTGGCGGAAACCTGGAGTAAACAGGTACATACTGGCAGCTTGAACTTCGATGATCAGGGCGCCGAACTGAAGAAGCGCCGGGGGCGAGCGCTGGAACAGTTCGAGCAGCATGGATTCCCCGGGCGCAAGCACGAGGAGTGGCGATACACGCCTCTTTCTCGCCTCGCCGATGGACCCTGCGCACCACTTCTGGAGCGTTCCCAGGAGATTCCGTTCTGTCCCGATCTTCCGGGCGACATGCTGGCCAAGGTGGTGATCGTCAATGGTCAGTTCAGGGCTGATCTTTCAGATCTGAGTCGACTGCCTTCAGCGATCCGAGTTCAATCTCTCGCCCAGCTGAGACACTCCGATCCGGACCAACTGGCATCTCTGCTCGATCTGTACTGGACTCAGGACTCGCATCCTTTTCACGATCTCTCCGATGCATTACTGGATGACGGAGTGCACATCGAAGTGGTGGAAGAAGGAGCCAAGATCGATGCGCCGATTCACATCCTGCATGTCCTCGATGGACAGGCTCGATCGGGATCTGCACATGTGACCGGCTTGATCCAAATTGCCGCTGGGGCTCAATTGCAAATGGTCGAGGAGATCAGATCGGTAGGGGAAGTTCTTGGTAATCTACGCTGGGGGGTCGGTCTCGATCCCCGGTCGATCTTGAAACGAGTTCGCGCTTTTCGTCCGGAGTGCGCTTCGATCTTTCATGGAACCCGCGTGGTTCAGCAACAGGACTCTCGATTTGAGGATCTGTTCTGTTCCTCAGGCGGAGAACTGATTCGAAATGAACTGCATGTGAGTCACGAGGGAACCGGCTGCCACTGCGATCTGCTGGGAGCGTATGCAGGACGCGGCAAGGATCACATCGACCACCACACCACCATCGATCACAAAGTCGAAGATTGCACCAGCAACGAGATCTATCGTGGGGTCCTGAGTGACCAGGCACGCGGTGTTTTCAGCGGAATGATTCATGTCCATCCGGATGCTCAACGCACCGACGCAAAACAATCCAATGACACCATCTTGTTGTCAGAAGGAGCAGAAGCGGATGTCCGGCCTCGGCTTGAAATCTATGCCGACGACGTGAAGTGCACCCATGGGGCAACCATCGGTGAACTGGATGAGGATGCCATCTTCTATCTTCGATCCAGGGGAGTGTCTCCAGATGAAGCGAGGAAGATTTTAGTTCGAGCATTTACATCGGAAGTGTTTCTCGGGCTGGAAGATCGACAGTTGAGTGATTTTATCGCAGATGAGATTCAGCAGTCGATTAATCCTGAAGGAACTGATCGCTAATGAATGGAACTCCTCAGACCAACGAGTCCTGTCCATCCTTCCCTAGCTTGGATCAGGTCCGGAGAACATTCCCCTGTCTGCAACAGGAGATCCATGGGAATCCACTGGTCTATCTCGACAGCGCTGCCACGACTCAGAAGCCGACCCAGGTGCTGCAAGCGGTGGAGTCCTTCTATCAGGAGGACTGTTCCAATGTGCATCGGGGTGTCCACACCCTCAGCGAGAGGGCGACGATTCGCTATGAGGCGGTTCGAGCCAAGGTTGCGCAATTCATCCATGCACCCGATCCCCACGGTGTGATCTTCACCAGCGGGACCACGGAAGCCATCAATCTGGTCGCTCAGACCATCGGTAGAGATCGAGTGAATCAGGGAGATCAGGTCCTGATCAGTGCGATGGAGCACCATGCCAACATCGTCCCCTGGCAGATGCTGTGCGAGGACCAGGGCGCAAAACTGGTGATCATTCCATGCACCGATGATGGAGATTTGATTCTCGACGATTTGCATTCCTTGATCACCGAGCGAACCAAGGTGGTCTCGATCGGGCACGTGTCCAATGCCGTCGGAACGATGCATGACATCCAGAAAGTGATTGCGGTCGCTCGTGAGAAGGGTGCGATCACCATGATCGATTCCGCTCAGGCGATTTCCCACCTGCCGATCGATGTGGAGCAACTCGGTTGTGATTTTCTCGCCTTCAGTGCACACAAGATGTACGGACCGACCGGGACCGGCGTTCTGTGGGGGAGAAAGGAACTGCTCGATCAAATGAGCCCCTGGCAAGGGGGCGGAGACATGATCCGTACCGTGACCTTCGAGAACTCGACCTTTGCCGATGTTCCATGGAAGTTCGAGGCGGGAACTCCACATATTGCCGGAGTCATCGGGCTCGGTGCTGCGCTAGATTTCATCGAGGAAGTCGGCTTCGAGACGCTCCAGGCTCATGAGCGGCAACTACTGGAGGCGACCGTCACGAGACTCGATCAGGTGGATGGTTTGACCATCATCGGTCGGCCTAAAAATCGGATCTCGGTGGTTTCGTTCGTCCTGGATCAGATTCACCCTCACGATGCGGGAACCATCATGGATCAGCAGGGAGTCGCTATTCGAGCGGGCCACCACTGTGCCATGCCCCTGATGAGTAGATTCGGAGTCGCTGCAACGATTCGCGCCTCCTTTGCCATCTACAACACACTGGATGACATCGACGCACTGGCGGCAGCGATCGAAAGCGTCCAGGAGGTCTTCAATTGAATGATATTCGTGAACTTTACCAGGAGATGATTCTCGACCATTCCAGGTCTCCCAGGAACTTTGGTCCGAAGGATAATCACAACCTGTCGGCAAAGGGTCATAACCCTTTGTGTGGAGATGACGTGGAAATTTATGTCCTTCGAACTGCCGATGGAGTGGTGGAAGAAATCTGCTTTGAAGGTTCGGGTTGTGCAATTTCCACTGCGTCGGCTTCGATCCTCACCGGTGTTCTGATGGGACGCAGTGAAGAAGAAGTGCGGGAGATCTTTGCCAGTTTTCACCAGATGGTCGCGGGCGAGGGAGATGTTCCTGCCGGTGAAGGTCTGGGGAAGTTGGCAGTCTTTAGTGGAGTCCGGCAATACCCCGCCCGGGTTAAATGTGCAACCCTGGCGTGGCATACACTGATCCAGGCGCTGAGCGGGGTCGAGGAAGAGGTCAGTACAGAATGATGGAATCACAAGAAAACCCTGACGCCGATGGCGACCGGGATCCGCAGAGTAACGAAGCATCTCTGAGCAATGAAGCATCTCAGAGCGAGCCTCGTGTTGCCGGTTTACAGGGTGAAGAGGGAACTCTGGAAGATCAGGTCGTGAAAGCGATCGAGTCCTGCTTCGATCCTGAAATTCCCGTCAACATCTACGAGCTGGGACTGATCTACCGCATCGATATCGAGGATCAGATCGTCGATGTGGACATGACCTTGACCTCACCGGCTTGCCCAGTTGCAGGTACTCTTCCGGGTGAAGTGGAAGGCAAGATTGCAGCGATCGAGTCGGTCGAGCAATGCAAGGTAGGGGTGGTCTGGGATCCTCCCTGGACCAAAGATCGGATGACAGAGGGGGCTCGTCTACAGCTGGGAATGTTCTAGTTGGGGAGAGCCTGATCGATGTAGCGCTGAGCCGTGGTGGCAGGAGGTAACCCTTCCAGTTCCTGCACCAGCCTCCTGAGCATCAGTAGCCGTCGCTTGGCATCCGTCCTCCCGATCTGTTTCGCCTGTCGTAACATCTGTTTGCCGTAAGCCAGATATGGCTGGGACACCATTTCCCATTCGGATCGGATCTGTGGGCCGAACTGATCGAGTTGGCTTTCGACGTGCACCAGAGCCATCCGACCTGATCTGATCTCCGTCGACTCGAAACAGGTTCGCGCGCGTTCGAGCCTGATCTTCAGATATTCCAGATTCAATCGTGTCGATCGTTTTCCCTGTCGCTGGCCAGAGAGGTACAGCACCAACTCTTCGGTTCCCTGGAAGGGGATCTCCTGAGGGACTGCCGTAACTTTCCCCGAAGAGGAAATCAGGAATGCCGCGGGAAACAAGCGGGGCAACTCGATGTCCTTCAACAGTGTCTCACTGCCGAGGTGCTCCTGGCAGTTGGAAGATCGAAGGTGAGGGCAGCGCGATCGGGGTGGACTCTGCTCGTCATCCCGAACCAGTTGCTGTGAGTGGCGCTGTCCATCGATTGCCGCCAGGCAGACGATGGCAGGCACCGTTTCTCTTTCGAGGGTCGAGATGAAATTTGGATCGATCAGTCTCTGGTCGGCCCAAGATTGCGAAGCGGGGTCGCCATCGCGGATGACCCAGAGCAGGATGGGTACCCTTCGATCTTGCGCCTCCTGGTGTGCTTCATCGAGGCGACTTCCAGCCCAGCGGATCGGTGGAACCCCTCTTTGTTGCTCCCATTGTGGAATCAGTGGCGCAATCACCGGTTCATCACCAGCCCACAGGGCCAGCATGCAGCAACAGATCATGGTTAGCATGAAGCCTCCGAAGGGGATGGTCCAGAATTGGAGCGGATCGATGACACTGAGAATGCATTTTACCACTTGAGGCCAAAAACGGGGTCATCCGCTGGAGTGATTCTCGACCTCGACCAGCGGACGATTTCTGAGTGCCCTGCCCAATGCCCGAGGCCATCTTCTGCCGTTGAGGATCTCTCCGATGGGGCTGTTCCTGACACACCATTCGTAACTGACGAACCCGATGATGGTGGTTGCCAGTAGCGTGATGAAGAACTTCCAGAACGCCCCCGCAGAACCCAGGTCGAGATCGAAGAGCAGTCCGGGGATCCAGATGCAGAAGGGAAGATGAACCAGGTAGACCCAATAGGAGCCGTCGACGATGTATCGAATCAGCGGGATGTTGCGATCGGCGGTCAACTGAAACAGTCCCATGAAGCCCCATATGGCGTTCCACATCAGCAGAGCGGAGAGAGTGGCGCCGATCCATTGGATCGTCGATCCCTCGAACTGTTCGACCCCAGCGAGTTCTTGGAGCGACTGGATCAGTGCCCCCGCTGGCAGCCCGACCGCATGGAGGAAGAACTCCAGCCATGGTAGGAACAGGATTCCCGTCAATCCCAGTGACAGCAGCGTGGTTGGCCAGCTGCGAAGTCGTTCGAGGAGTTGTCGTTGATTCCACAGTGCCCAGCCGCAGAAGTAGAGGAATCCGTAGCTGAAGAAGGAACTGGACTCGGGGATGATGCCGGTCCCGGTGGAGAGCAACCCTGCGGACTCTTTCAGGAACAAGATCAGTGGAATCGACAGCAAGAGAGTTCCACCTGGCCAGCGCATGAGGATCTCGATGCACCTGCGAGGTAGATTGCGAATCTTCTGCGGAAGCAACAGAGTCGAACCGTGGATCCACAGGTAGGCGAGGGAGCAGTAGAGGACGAGGTAGTAGATGAACCACATGTGAATCGTGTTGGTGGGGAACAGGTCGGACCAGCGGCCACTACTCTTCTGAAAGAATCCTCCGAACCCCTCGACCGGCATCTGGCTCACTGCGAATGCGAATCCGGATGTGGTCAGCGGCAAGATCAGCGGCAGGAACAGGATCAGAGGTAATGCCAGCCGAGACATTCGATTGCCGAGGAAACTATCCTGGCCTCGTCGATCGACCAGCAGTGCCGAGAAGAACCCTGCCAGCAGCATGAAGATCGGCATTCTCCAGGCATGGATGAAGAGTACCAGCAGGGTGAAGAACGAACTGGTCTCCTCATCCCGGAAGGACCAGACTGCACTTGGCGGAGAATCCTGGTAGTTGCAGGCAGCATGGAGGACCAGTCCCAGCAACATCATCGTCGCACGAAGTCCATCGAGGGCATGGAATCGCAGGTGATCGCCGGATTTTCCCGGTGAGTTCATGTGGATTGGGCTCCATTTCAGGGAAGCAGGATGGCCCGGAGTAACAGGCCAAAGGTGCCGTGGCTCCACGATCGGTAATGAGGCCGAAAGCCAAACAGGTGGACCCGACCTTTGCCGACCTTTGACGTCGCCCAGGCGGTCGCACCCGCCAGCACCTTTTCGTTCTTGGCCCACCCCGACAGCAGGATCTGCTGGTGGGGGAATTGAAGCAAGTGTTTCACAGTGGTCTCCTCGTCCTCCCGGATTTCATCTCGCCATGCCAGCGAGCGGGAGAAGAAGATGGCAGTGGAGTCGGGCAATCCGGCGGTCCAGGGAGTATCGCCAACCGGAAGGGTTCGTACGATGGATCCTGGACACTGGAACTGCTCCTGCGAATCCTCCGGCTGAGCCGAGACGAGTGGTAGATTGAACAATTCGATGGCGAATGAGGATGACTTGCCGCTGCAGACCAGTCTTCCGCCACCCCGAACAAATTCCTCGATGGCGATGACACCCTCTGGCGACAGGCCGCCGGCTAGTTCCGGGAATACACTTCCGGATGTTCGTCCCTTCTCGATGGTATTCTGGCTGATGTCGGCGATCACCAGCACGTCGATGATCTCCGACAGAGCACCGGCTCGAATCTGCTCGTTTCGGATGCGCTGGAACGGTACTTGGTAATGGTCGAGCACCCAGCGCAGCCACCCCTCATCCATGCTAGCACTCCAAGGTGCATAGACTCCGATGCGGCTGCCCGGCAGTTCGCGCGCCTTGAACTCGTCCATCGAACTGGAGGGTTCCAGGTCTTTCCGCTCGATTCCCCACGATCCATCCTTCTTGCTGTAGATTCTGGCCCCGGCTTCTCGTGCCTTGAAGAGTTCCGGGATGCGAGAGGTATCGGTGCCTGAGATCTCCTGTACCACGAACCTTTTATCGGAATTTTTGTCACTCATCTGGACCAGTCGATCCGCCACCGCCACCGAGTGGCGTGCCACCACCGACTTATTTTCCTCCACAGGTGTCGCCTCCACCGTGATCTTCTCCAGCACCTCGACCCGGCGGATTCCGAATAGCAGGGGAAGGGTCCAACCGGCGACGTCGTACGGTGCCGGTCCGTCCGGATATCGCTGTACTTCGAAGAGATCCTTGAGGAAGGATCCGTACGGTTGCTCCCTGTGCAGGACCAGGGTTCCCTTGGGGTATGGGCGACCATCCGCTTGAAACTCATCGGTGGCTTCCATCACCTCGATCCCCTGGGCTTGGAGGATCTCCAGCAGTCGCAGCAGGGCATCGGGGTCGCGCTGTTGGCGCGGAATCAACCAGCCGCGGGGTGCCTCCTCCCGACCACGGCGAATCACATCACGCGCCACTTGGAGGGAGTTCTGGAGCCACGATCTGGGCTCCCTTGCGATGCTCCCCAGCAGTGATCGGGCCAGCGCGATCTCGTAGCGGTGGATGTCTCCGACACGCCACCAGCCGCCGGGCCATGGTGCAGGAAAGCGATTGGATGGGGCATAACCGGTCTCGATGCCTTTGGGTGCCGAGAGGTTCGAGGGGGAGATCCAGATGGGACTCGCCAAGTTGGCGGAGGCCGCTTCCGACAGCAAGCCGATGATGTTGTGACGCACCGGCACGTTGCGATTGCCTCCGCTCCACCACATGTCATAAGTCACTCCCGAGGAGATTCCGGTGAATCCCCAGGAGGTCAGGTCCAGCATCGCTCGCGACCCGAGGGCTCCGATTCCGGAGATGGTGATGGGGTGTAGGTTTGGATTGAGCGGATCGCGGAAGGGGGGAACGAACATCCGCTCCCTCCGTGAGCCCTGCTGGTGAACGTCCCAGTAGATGGTGGGAAACCACTGGGTGTAAAGGAGTCGGGTGACGATCTTGGTTTCCTCCAGCGACAGAGCGAACCAGTCACGATTGTTATCGTGTCCTGCGTACCACTGGTAAAGTTCCGGTAGCGATGCTCCCTCGTAGGGAGTTTCGACGATCTTGTGGTACCAGTGGACGACCCGGTCGAGTCCGTCCGGATTAACGGTGGGAATGATGACGGTCACTACCTTGTCGCGGACGCTGGCCCACGGTTCGGCATCGGAGGTGGCGAGTTTCCAGGCGAGGGTCATCGACATCTCGGCAGCGGCGATCTCGGTCGAATGCATATTGCAGGAGACAAAGACGATGGGGACCGCCTGATCGAGCAACGCTTCTGCCGCCTGGGGCGAAAGACCGCGGGGATCTGCGATTTTCTGGCTCATCGCCTGGATCGACGGCAGCCGTTGCAGGTTCTCCGGCGACGAGATGACGCAGAGGCGAAAGGGCCTGCCCTCGGTGGAGGTCCCTACCAGGGTGGTGGAAACCGCCGGATGCTGTTCGCCGAGGTGGTCGAACCAGCCGCCGATGGTGTTCCAATCGGCCAACTCAAAGTCGGTGCCAGGTGGACGCTCGAGCCACTCTTCAGGGGATTGGATCTGGGCACAAGCCAACGAACACGACCACCACGAGATGAAGATCAACAGCTGGATTCTGATCAATTCAGGCTCCTCCTAGACCCCACGGGTCGACGCTACGCAGGATGGAGAGGGATCTACTGCTGTGCAACCCTGCGTGTCTCGATGCCGTGGGGCAGTGTTGGGTGTATGATCCTGGAATGAACTGCCAATCCACTGCTCGAATCTGGAGTGTTCAGCATCCCGTCTCGCTACGGGGCCAGGTGCGCACGGCCGGATCCAAGTCGGTGGCTCAAAGGGTGATCTTCTCGGCATTGCTGGCCCACGGTGAGAGCCAGGTGATCGGCGCACCGAAGAATGATGATCTTGAGATCTTTGTGGCAGCGTTGATCGATCTGGGGTTCGAGATCTCCGGGCAGTTACCGGGGCCACTGAAGATCGTCGGTTGTGCCGGTCGATTCCCCGCCGGTGCCGATCGCATCGATGTCGGAGCCAACGGCACCGGGATGCGATTCCTGACGGCGCTGCTGGCGTTGCGTGGCGATGAAACGCACATCGATGGGGTTTCTCATCGTCCGATCTTGCCGCTGGTCCAGGCTCTGCGAGATCTGGGTTGCAACATCGATTGTGAAGGAGAAGGCCCTCCTGTTCGTATCCGGGGAGGGTCGATGGAGGGGGGCCGAGTGGTTCTCCAGGCGGCAGTATCGAGTCAATTTGCCAGTGCTCTGATGCTGATCGCCCCGCACCTTCCCGCCGGATTGAATCTTCGACTGGTGGGTCCCATTTATTCCCGGCCATACATCGATCTGACCGCCGCAGTCCTGCGCGCCTTTGGCGTGAAGGTGGGAACGAAACCGAGAGAGATCACAGTGATGACCGCTTCTGAGTTGCGATCGGGCCGAATCGAAGTCGAGGCCGATGCATCGTCCGCGGCCTTTCCGCTCTGTGCGGCGGCGCTCGTTTCCGGCGATGTTACGGTCGAAGGTGTCGGAAGCCGCTCGCTGCAAGGAGACCGGGTGATCGGCGAGATCCTGTCCGAAATGGGGTGCCCGGTAGAGATCGGTGAACGGTCCATTCGGGTTCATGGCCGACCATTGAAGGCTATTTCAAGAAACATGGAGGGCACCCCCGACCTGGTTCCCGCGGTGGCGGTGGTGGCAGCATTTGCTCGAGGTGAATCGATCTTTTCTGGGGTCTCCCATCTTCGGGTCAAGGAAACGGATCGGCTGATGGTGCTGTGCCGTGGCATGGAGGCGATGGGGATCCGCGCAGAGGTTCGCGGAGATCTGTTGCGGGTGGTCGGGAGCGATGGGGTCGATCTGGTCCCGGCGGATCTGGATCCAGCAGGGGATCACCGGATGGCGATGGCGTTTTCCTTGCTCGCCTTGAAGGTGGAAGGGACCCGGGTGCTGGACGCCGACTGCGTCTCGAAATCGGATCCACACTACTTCGATCGCCTCGAAGAACTATTTTACCAGCGAGAAAATTCCGCATGAGAGATGTAGATGCAGAAGTCATCGTGGTCGGAGGTGGGCACGCCGGCTGCGAAGCGGCCCTTGCGGCGGCACGGCTCGGTCGCGAGACGATTCTCGTCACCTTGAGCGAGAACACCATCGGAGCTCTCTCCTGTAATCCCGCCATCGGAGGCATCGGCAAGGGGCAATTGACTCGAGAGATCGATGCTCTCGGAGGGGTTCAGGCACAGGTGGCAGACGTTGCCGGTCTCCACTACAGGATGCTCAACACATCCAAGGGCGAGGCTGTCCAGTCGTTGCGAGCCCAGGTCGATAAGGACCTCTATTCGAGAGAGATGCGGCGACTGATTAGCGTCCAGCCGCGCTTGAGAGTGGTCGAGGGTTCGGTGGAAGATATTCACATCGTCGACGGTGTGGCGGCAGGAGTCCAACTGGAGGATGGGGCGACGGTGACTTCTCGCAAGGTGATCCTGACCAACGGTACCTTCCTGCGAGCGGTGATGCATGTCGGTGAAACCCAGTCGGAGGGTGGACGGATCGGTGAGGGAACCGTCCGGCAACTGACCGGAGCGCTGGGGGGACTGGGGCTGGAGACGGGAAGGCTGAAGACCGGGACTCCGCCGAGACTCGATGGCGCATCGATCGACTGGTCCCAGTTAGAGGTGCAACGGCCGGATGCGAATCCTCGAGGCTTCAGTCACTGGAACCAGTTACCCGAGCGGGAATGGATGAACTGCCATACGACTCGCACCGATGAATCGGTTCACGATGTGATTCGTGAGTACCTTCATCGCAGCCCGATTTTCTCGGGACAGATCGAGGGTGTGGGACCTAGATACTGTCCCTCCATCGAGGACAAGGTGGTCCGGTTCCCCGATCGCCAGGGACACGTGGTGCACCTCGAACGAGAAGGACTGCAAACCCCTTCGATCTACGTCAACGGGATCTCCACCAGTTTGCCTGCCGAGGCGCAGGAGCAGTTGGTGGCGAGGATTCCAGGACTGGAGACGGCACGTTTCCTGCGCCACGGCTATGCCGTGGAGTATGACTTTTTCCCCCCTCATCAGATCGCCCGAACCTTTGAATGTCAGGCGCTCTCCGGCCTCTACCTGGCGGGCCAGATCTGTGGAACCAGTGGTTACGAGGAGGCCGCCGCACAAGGCTTCATGGCAGGGGTCAATGCGGCGCTCGATCTGGCGGATCAACCCCCCCTGATCCTCGGGAGGGACGAAGCGTACATCGGCGTACTGGCAGATGATCTGGTGCGCTGCGACCCTCGAGAACCGTACCGGATGTTTACCTCGAGAGCTGAGTTTCGATTGATGCTGCGCCATGACAACGCCGATCTGAGGCTGGCGGAGAAGGGCGAGATGCTGGGGCTGATCAGCCATGAGCAGGCGGATCGAGTTCGCAGCGATCAACAACAGATCACCGAAACGGTGAGCCGCCTTCATCGGGAACGGCATGGCACTCGCACCTTGCATGAGATGATGAGAATCCCGGGAGCGACCTGGAGCGGACTCATCGAAGCGGTCCCCGGTGTCGAGAATTGGGATCTCGAAGATAGGCTCCGTGATCAGGTTCGAGTCGCCGTCCGATATGAATCCTACATCGAGCGACAACAGGGCGAGGTCGAAAGGATGCGTCGCCAGGAGCAATGGTCTCTCCCTGCAGACCTCAACTACGACACGATCCCAGGGCTGCGAAATGAAGCGAGAGATTGGCTGAATCGCCTGAAACCGGATACCGTGGCTTCCGCTCAACGGATCGCAGGAGTGAGCCCTTCCGACATTTCTTGTTTGATGGTGGCACTTCGATCTCGAGGATTGGAAGAGGAACTGGAGTCCAGTTGATCGATGAACAGACCCCCGCCAGCGGCATGCGCTGGTGGATGAACCTCTGGCCACCATTCCTGTTTCAGGGCATTCGGATCACCGAGATCGATTCTGAATTCCAATTTGCTGTGGTCCGGGTTCGGAAGACGATCCTGACTCGCAACTTGATGGGGACCACATTCGGGGGATCTCTCTTCAGTGCGGCAGATCCGTTCTTTCCCATCCTTTACTGGCGATATTTGGCACTCCAGGGGATCTCGAGTACCTGCTGGAGTCGTGCCATCCGGGGAGAGTTTGTCCAACCGGCAAACCGATCGGTGGAGTTACGATTTACCATCGATGCCGATCAACTGGATCATGCCTCCAGTGAAATGAAGTCTCATGGCCGGGTCGATCTGGAAGACGTGGTCGAGGCTCGTCTGCCCGACGGAGCGCTTGCGGCACGATTTCATGTCACCAGTGCCCTGAGAGCCAAGGAACCCGGATCCGCTCCACTTCGCCAGATCAATTCGCTAGACTGAAGGGGCTCCAGCATGGGGCTCCAGCATGGGGCTCCAGCAGCATGGGGCTCCAGCAGCATGGGGTTCCGCGATCGTCGGGCCCGGAGCGAGAAATGGTGTGCTCAAATGGACCCATCCGAATCCGGAGCTGGACTCCCTGATTTGTCATCGGGGAAGCTCGATCAGGAAGGCTGCGGGAGTCGTATCGACCCTCGATTTGTGGCCGTTGAGGAAACTCTGGCTTACTCCGGTGCTCGATACCAGATGCATGAACTGAGGGAAAGACTGCCCGATGGGCGCATTGCGAATCGTGACGTGATCCGTCATCCCGGGGCTGCAGTGATCCTGCCAGTCTTACCCGATGGTCGTATCGTGCTGGTCGAGCAGCACCGTTCTGCACTGGGCCACAACTTGCTGGAAATTCCTGCCGGACTGATCGACCAGGGCGAGAAACCGATCGAATGTGCCAAACGGGAAGTTCGTGAAGAGACCGGGTACCAGGCGGGTAAGATCACCCACATGTTTGACATCTTGCCAGCGGTCGGTTTCAGCGATGAGCGGATGTACATCTATCTGGCAGAAGAGTTGGAATTTGTGGGGCAGGACACCGATGAAGATGAGTGGGTTCAGGTACATTTCTGTTCTCGTGAACAGCTGGAATCGCTGCTCTCCAGCGGGGAGATTATCGATGGAAAAACGGTCGTGACACTTCTGCACTGGTTTCGAGGATCCCGATGATGCCCCGTATCGCTATCGTGGGGAGACCCAATGTAGGGAAGTCTACGCTGCTCAATCGCCTGGCTCGCAGGCGTGTCAGCATCGTCGATGATCGTCCCGGAGTGACACGGGATCGAATCAGTGTCGAGGTCGAAATCCTCGATCGAAACATCGAGATCATCGATACTGGCGGCATCGGAATCACCGATGAAGTGGCACTCGATTCAGATATCCATCACCAGATCGATGTGGCGATCGCCAGTGCCGATCTGATCTTGATGCTGGTCGATGGTAAGGCTGGACTTCATACTCTCGATGAGCAGGTCGCCAATCGGCTCCGACCACTGGGGAAGAAGTGCCACCTGGTGGTGAACAAGTGCGAGGCCGATCGGGAAGTCGATTCCATCTCCGAATTCTGGGCGCTCGGTCTCGGTGAACCCCGACCAATTTCGGCGGAACATGGCGATGGTGTATCTGATTTGATCGAGAGATTCGTGGCGGACATCCCGGTCGGTGAGACCGAAACTGCCAAACCAGCATTGAAGATTTCCATCGTAGGGCGTCGCAATGCCGGTAAATCGACATTCATCAACGCCTTGATCGGTGAGGAACGAGTGATCGTTAGTGACATCGCTGGCACCACCAGGGATGCAGTGGACGTTCGATTCGAAAAGGACGGGATCTCATTCGTTGCCATCGATACCGCAGGGATGCTTCGGCGAGGAAAGCTCAAGGATTCGGTCGAATTCTACGCCCAAGCGAGGACTCTTGCGGCGATCGGTCGCTCGGATGTGGTGGTTTTCCTCATCGATGCGGTCCACGGAGTTTCCCAGCTCGACATGAGAATCGCCCGAGAAGTGATGAATCGCCATCGACCCTGCGTCATCGCGGTCAACAAGTGGGACCTGGCCAAGGACCGGACCACGATGGAGGAGTACGAGAAGTACCTCGCATTGAAATTGCCAGGAATCGGATTTGCGCCAGTCCTCTTCATGACTGCCAAGGAAGGTCGCAACGTGACGAGATGCATCTCGCTGGTGCAATCTCTGGCGAAGCAGGCCGTCACCAGAGTGGGTACTGGAGTCTTGAATCGTGCCGTGGATGCGATTCGAAATGGACCCAGACCGAGGGTGAAGCATGGTAAGGAACCGAAGATCTACTACGCGACTCAGGTCGATGTGATGCCACCCACGATAGCGATGTTCGTCAATAAACCCGATTTCTTCACACCTCAGTTGAAACGCGCAGTGGAGAACAAATTGCGTGAACTGCTCGATATTCCTGAAGTGCCGGTCCGGATCTTCTACCGAGAGAAGGGCAAGAGGGATGAGTGATCGGAAACCTCTGCGAGTTCTGGGGATCGATCCAGGATTGGCGAAGATGGGCTGGGGAGTGATCGATGTGGATGGCCCCGGATTTTCGCTGGTCGAATACGGTTCCCTCCGCACCTCGACCGACCTTCCACACTCGGAGAGGTTGCTGCAGATCCATCAGGAGGTGAAGCGTGCGATTGCCCTCCATCAGCCAGATATGGCAGCGGTGGAAGAGGTGTTTCACGGCAAGAACGCTCGTAGTGCACTTCTTGCGGGGGAAGGTCGAGCGGTGTGCATCCTGGCCTGTTCCCTGGCACAGTTGAGAGTGGTGGAACTGGCGGCAACAGTGGTGAAACTGGGGGTCACCGGCAGTGGCAGGGCCAGCAAGGAACAGGTGCAGGCGATGGTCCAGCGGATCCTGGGGATGGATGAGCCTCCCAGGCCAGCGGATGCTGCAGATGCCTTGGCGGTGGCGATCGTTCAGGCCCAGCGAAACCGCTCCCGGGTTCTCCTTCAGCCCGATGGGACCGGTGGCGATTCTCGATGACCCCGGCTAAACTCGGGCTTCATGAGAATGCAGTCGAGGTACTGCAACCACAGTAGCAGGTCTTCGAAGATCTGCTCAATCCAGTAACCACTGACATGCGAGAGGAACTCAATGGCGAAGGAGGAACCGATCGAGGTGACGGCAATCGTCAAGGAAGCGTTGCCGAATACCACGTTTCGGTGTGTGCTGGAGAACGGTCATATCGTTCTCGCCCACATCAGCGGAAAGATGCGCAAGCACTACATCCGCATCAACCCAGGTGACAATGTAACTCTTCAGATCTCCCCTTATGATCTGACCAAGGGTCGGATCGTCTACCGGGAAAGATAAGATTCTTGCCAAATAAGACTTTTGAAGGAACTGCGATTCGTCACGGCGCTGGAGGCCATCGGCTTCTGCCACGGACCATCGCCATCTCGACGTTGCTGGCGGTAGTTACGCTATCTCCGTTCCTCGATGCGCAGGGGATCGAACCTTCCAGTCGTCGCGACAAGAATTCTCGTATCGCTCCCGATGTCAAACATGCCGCCCGGTCCATCACCGGACGTGAGGCGATGGAGCATCTGCGTTGGCTCGCCGATGACTTGCGGGAAGGCCGCCTGGCTGGAAGTACAGGCGCGAGCGACTCCGCCGAATACATTGCCAAGCGGTTCGAGGAGATCGGTGTCAGCCCGGCGGGCGATGCTGGCAGCTGGTTTCACAATTTCACCATACCCGGAAGGGATGGGGTTCGCGGATCGATTGAAAAGGGAAACCGAATCCGTCTGATGGTTTCCGACAAAGCGTCACGCGAAAACCTGCTGATTTTCCGCCAGGAATTTCTCCCACATCCACGCTCTGCCGATGTCGATGTCGCTGCCATTTGTGCGTTCATGCTGGACCCCCTGGAAGCATGGGGGGACCGAGACCTGGATCCAGTCGTGGGTCGCTTCGCCGTCTTACCGGTCGAGCAGAAGATCTCCGATGAGGATCTTGAAATGTACTGCGAAAAGCTCAAGGCCCGAGGCGCAATAGGACTGATGCTGGTGGGAGAATCCTGTCGGCCGAGTCCCTCCGAGGTTTGGCCCCCGGCGGATGCCCAGGACTTGTTTGTGCTGCCGGTCATCCGGGTTCACGGGGCTGGAATCGCCAAGATCTGGAAGATCTCAGGAAGACCGCTGTCGTCGTGGACACGACAATCCTCCGATGAGGGGGCAGTGGTGATGGGCAGGCCCCATGTGGTGATGGAAGTTCGTCGAGATGGCAGGGACATGAGCCTCGGACGAAATGTCGTCGGACGGATGCCCGGCACCGATCCGGATCTTCGGGATGAATTCATCGTCGTGGGAGCCCATTATGATCATGTCGGGCGGGGCAAGTCTCCTGGCCTTTCGCGCGGTGGGGCCAGCGGTGAGATCCATAATGGCGCGGATGACAACGCCTCAGGGGTTGCAGCGCTACTGGAGGTGGCAGAGGCGTACGCTCTCAATCGCTTGAAGACCCGGCGGACCCTGCTGTTCGTGGCCTTCGATGCGGAAGAACTGGGCTTGCACGGATCGACTGCCTTCGTCGCCGATGGGGGATTTGATAGCGGGTCCATCGCAGGGATGGTCAACATGGATATGATTTCTCGTAATCAGAAACGAGTGGTCAAGGTGGGGCGTCGTGCCAGCGATGAACCTCTGGGTCAGATCATCTATGAAATGGCTAAATTACTCGAACTGGAGATCGATGAAACCGGCATGGACGCGGTGCTATTGAGATCAGACCAGGCCCCCTTTCTCAAGAAGGGGATCCCATCGGTCTTTTTCTTCGGAGGTTTCCACGAGGACTATCACAAGCCCTCCGACGATGTCGAGGATGTGATTCCGGTCAAGTTGCAAAATGTTGCGAGGCTCGCGTTCCTGACCTCCTGGGGTCTTGCACAGATGTCTGCGCAAGATGATGAAGAATCGGAATCCGCCGACAGCGACCGCTGAGTTTTATTTCAGCCTCGACCGCCTCGGCGGTTTATCCACCATCGCTGTGCGAACCGGAAGCTCCATCACGGATCGCATCGACGATATCGGCATTGGCCAGGGTCGTCACATCGCCCAGTTTTCGCTGCTCCGAGATATCCTTCAACAATCTCCTCATGATCTTGCCCGAACGAGTTTTGGGCAGGTCCGGAGTGAAGACGATACTCGAAGGCTTGGCAATCGGTCCGATCTTGGCGGCGACATGATTTCTCAATTCACCGATCAGATGATCATGACCCGCGACCGAGGAGCGCAGAACCACGAAGGCGGCGATCGCCTGACCCGTGCGTTCATCCGCACGTCCGACTACCGCAGCCTCTGCCACGGATGGGTGATCAACCAGTGCGCTTTCGACTTCGGTGGTGGAGATGTTATGGCCCGAGATCAGCATCACATCATCGATTCGCCCCAGTAGCCACAGATATCCGTCCTCATCCACCTTGCAGCCGTCCCCCGGGAAATAGATACCATCGTATCGGCTCCAGTACACTTCCCGGTACCGTTCAGGATCGCCATGAATCCCTCTCAGCATCGATGGCCATGGCGAGTCGATGACGAGAATCCCGCCGTGTCCTCGTTGTACTTCAGTTCCCTCGTCATCGACCACGCGCGCATCGATTCCGGGATAGGCGGTAGCGGCTGAGCCTGGCTTGGTGGTGGTGACGCCAGGGAGAGGTGTGATCATGATGGAGCCGGTCTCGGTCTGCCACCAGGTGTCCACGATGGCGCAGCGTTGTTGACCGATGTGTTCGTGATACCACATCCACGCCTCCGGATTGATCGGTTCGCCGACCGATCCGAGCAGGCGCAGGCTCGAGAGATCACATCCTGCTGGTAAGGACTCTC
>Ga0302120_10000217_pt1 | contig 24414 bp, 1 predicted proteins | sample AG5_Bottom_MG_FD_203118 | JGI IMG/M metagenome (GOLD analysis project Ga0302120, IMG submission 203118) | Marine microbial communities from Western Arctic Ocean, Canada - AG5_Bottom | ecosystem: Environmental > Aquatic > Marine > Oceanic | place: Canada: Western Arctic Ocean | collected 2017-10-01 | reverse complement strand
TTTGAGGCTAACAAAGCCATTCTTTCCGAAGAGCTCACCAGTCAAAGAGGGTCAGATAAACCTGAAGATTATTCAAAATTTGGATCAAACTTCAAAGCCTTAGCCAGCCCCTTAGCGTTCCCCCAAATTAGACACAGAATGGTTCCAGGGATGAGAACAAGCGGAGATTGGTATAGTGAAGATACCATGGACTTCAGCAAGCTTGATACCACATTGAGCCTCCCGTTTGAGTCAATTGAGGATTTAAAAAGTATAGTAAACGCAGAAGATCACATCTCTGTATCCCGTATGTTGGCTTACGACGATGTAAATATTGAAAATCTCAGATCATATCAAGTGGAAGATGAGGGCGACGGCGCGGTTAAGCTAGGTAAGGGCTTTGTCCCCAACTTTAAGGAAGTGTATCGCGGAGGAATTAAAGGCCACGCACCGGGCACTGGCGGATTTGAGCAAAGGGAGATGCCATGGACTGATCACCCTTCCGATGCCCTAGACCTCATCATGAAGGAGCAAGGTGGGATATATGCCGATGACCGCATGAACTATGCCAAAAGCAATTGGGAAAGGGCAACCACCGGAAAACAAGAACAAGCTGCCAGTCTTTACTCATTGGATTATTTAAATATAAAAAACAAAGCGTGGAAAAAAGCTCGCACCACCCCGGCAGCAGTCGTCCCCGCAATGAAAAAGGGGAGAGGGGGCAAGAATTGGAGTTTCACCACTGAACACGGCTTACCTCAAATTGGTTGGGGCGACGAGGGCAAAGAAAAATACGGGGAAGAATGGGAGAAGGCCCAAGAAAGAGAAAGACTACACATGCCATACAAAAGCCCTGGTGGACATTTTTATGGAGTAAGAAAACCTTCGTGGGAAGAGTTGGATAAAGCCGCGCATGGCCAAAGAGACGCTGAAGGAAAAGTAATACCTCACTCAAAAGTTGGCGATGCCAAGGCACTAGCCGTTCAACGAGGCAAAGGTACAAGAGCTATTCGTTCTGGCGGCTACCTTGATACAATTTTCGGGCCAGAGAAATGGTCTCATCACCAAATCGCGCTGGATCAATTTGTCCGCCCCGACTCATCAAATGTAGAAGGAAAAGACCGTGCCGATTACGAGGAATTCCCACACGGCAAAACCGGCATAATGGGCGCAGCAGAGCGACCCGATATTGACATGGAGAAGCTTCAGGGACTTCCACAGGCTACGCAAGACATGCTTATAGCAAGCGTGGGTCAAGGAAGTGCCAAGCACTTAAGCCCGTTTGACATATTAGCAAGAGGAAAGAGAGATAAGGGAACATTTAACTTCGACGAGGGTGTGAAGGGCGTGGCGACAGGTTTCGTTCCGAATTTTGCAAGTGCATGGTTCGTACATCACCAAAGACCCAGCGAAATATTCGAGGGTGATGATCACCATCAAATCGCACAAGACCATGGTTTGTTTGATGACGGAATGGTTCGAGATTACGTAAGGGTTCGTAGCGAAGGGTTCGGGATGGATCACTTGGGCGAATACGAGGGGAAAATACACATTGATCCCGAGGGGCATGAGCCAGTACACCCAGGCATAATAAAAGAATTTAAAGATAGAGCCATTGAACAGCAAAAACTTCTTATGCTGGATCAGGGTATGAGGGGTTCGAAAACTCTTTATGACCCAAGAGAGGGACACGCCAAGGGCTTTGTCCCGAACTTCGGTACTAAGGAACGGACGCAGAAAAGTGAGGAAAAGAAGCTGAACATGGTCGAAGCTACGCGAGCCCTATTGAGCCACATCGATGGAGGCATGACAAACGCGGAAGCTGTTGGTGAGTTAGAAGATCCACTTGATGAAGCGGATTGGAGCACTTGGAAATCTAGGGCTTTGCGTTGGGGACACGCACGCAGTCCCGAGGGGAATGGGCGAGATACACAAGTATGGGATCAAATCCAAATGTTCGATTCCAAAGGTGAGCACCTCCCGACGATCCCAGGTTTGGCTGGGAGAAATGCAGCAGCAAGGGAGAAACAAATCGCAACGTACACCGAAGACGAGCATGGTGGGAAGATAACTCCCGCCATCACCGCAATTCTGGCGATGCAAGAGTCACGCCGAATTTTTCCTCCCGAGCTGATCGATGAGTTTGTGAAAAAGTGGGCTAATAACTCTGGGAAGTCCAATACAAAAAAAGCAGGGGCAGTAAATGCCGCAGCGGGTAAGGACTTCGAAATGTCAATTGAGGAATTTTTCGGGCACAAGGGCGGAAGTAAAGGTCTAAATTTTGACTTTGATCAGACGGCAACATTCGCACAAATACCTCCCAAAGCCCAGGGCAGCAAGGCATTAATCAACATGCTACCATCAACAGCCATGGGAGACGCACATTCAGGTACGGGACATCGCCCTGCTGATTTTATTGCTAAAGTTCTAAGGCAAGAAGATATCGGAATAGAGGATATATTACACCAGCAAGGAAAAGGGCTTCAAGCTGGGCAATGGTGGGAAGATGACAACGATCCCGACGGATTCAAGTTATTAGGAGGGCCGAAAGATAACCAAGACAACCGTGACCAATTAGGATTAATAGATATTGATCTCGATGACCTAGTGCCCAATCATCCATGGGCAGATGTTGTCGCGCTGGGGAGCGACAAGGAAAATGAAGGTCACAAATCAAAATGGGGAGCGATTCGGTCCAATGCAATTGGAAGATTTGATGTCGATGGCTCAGACCTAATCCATGATACTACCAAGCTGGGCCTGACGTGGACTACTGACAAGATCGATCTCCCCTCCCCGCCGAAGACAAACCCAAACTACAACCAAGGATTTATCCCGAACTTTGGTTTTCTCAACTATAAGGAGAGCCCGATAGTACAAGCCCTAGTAGGGAAGAAAAAAGCCAAACGTTGGAAAACAGAAACCCAATTACAAGAACTTGTCGAGTTAAGTTCAAGGAAGCCATCGCCCATCGGTGAGAGTAAAAGGGAAAACTTTATACAAGCAGGGGGCAAAATAGAGGACGTTGAGAAATCAGGGCTCATGCCCGACCAATATGATTATGACGAGTCCAAACCGAGTACAGGCGATAGGATCGACGAATTTTATAAAGAACAACGCGAAAAGTTTCAAAAAGCAGAAGAAGAAAAACCAGAATTAATAATGTCTGCTGGTGGTGGCGGTAGCGGAAAAACGTACACAGCAGGTCAGTTTGGGCTAGTTAAGAGCAAAAAGGTTGACTGGCCACTTGATCGTCGGGGCGAAATGGAAGACGTGTTAGGTGATGACGCGGGTTTCAAGATTGAGCAAGAAATGGGCGAAGACCACGCCTATATTAGCTCAGATGAAATCAAAAAAATGCTTCCTCAAAGGTACGACCTTGCAGCGTTTGGCCATTCTGACCCTGATAGAATTATTCACCGGACAAGTTCTGATCTTGCTGGAAAATATCTTAAGCAAGCCCAAGCGGAAAGGAGCAATATCATTTTTGATTCTACTCTAAGGTCTAACGAATCAGACCTGATCGGGGGATTTGAAAAGGAAGGTTACACATCGAGAATATTTGCGGTTTCAACCGACCTTACAACTGCTCTAGATCAAGTAATTAGTAGAGCCAAAAAGACGGGCAGGGTCGTAAACCCGCGCACGGTCCTCGATGGCCACTTAGGCTTTTTAAGCGAACTCGAAGCGAATTTTGGTGCAACGAAGGCGGCAGATTTTCGCGACCAACCAACCCATGCGTTCAAAGGAGACTTACTTTACAATAACCCTGGTCAGCTGCCAGACAAGGAAACAGAAGCTATACGCTCGAATGAAATCGTGAAGGAGATGGCTGCTGGCGGTGCTAATTACGGTCTCACCGAGGAACAGGTTGCTAAGATACTTCCATTCGAAAGAATGAGAACCAAACAGGACGCAGTAAACTTAATCGAGGAACGAAAATTAGAAGTTCAAAATGCTCTTGATATTTTAAATACCATTTCACCCATGCCCAAGGATACCGCAGCTCAAAGTGGAGGCTTTGTTCCAAACTTCGCTGACGACGTAGAGGTAGTTGGCAATATAGAAACTGAAAAAGCTGCTTACACACAATTCTTTAATGACTTGGCGGCTGGGAAATTGGACGCGGACGACACAGGGATTAAAAGTCTAGACCGAGACATGACTGCTTTCGGTCCTTACTTATTCGCGAGAGATCAGGAGGGAAGGCAAAACCCAGAGACCCAAGCGTGGTTAAGCAATATTAAAAAGCGGCTAAAGAAAACCCAGACACCAGATGGTGGAACTTATTTAGCTAAAGGCTTCGTTCCAAACTTTCTAGACCCCGTGGCGGGGATAGAGCTTCAAGAACTACTTGCAAAAGGAGGGATAGTAGCGAGCATGTTTTATGCAATGTCCCGATCTATACTTGGTGATGATGAGGAGTACCATCACGATGGGTCAGTGAAGGAGAAAGATGGGATAGGTAAACGATTCCAAGACTGGTGGCGAAACCGCTCAAGCGATAGCCAAGGAAAAGAAGGCGATATATCGATTCCCCCAACAGGTCTACCGGACACGGAGACTAAGCCTCACGAGTCCGCTGATCAACAGACGTGGGGCGACCACTTCGAGAAGGTAGTCGCGGGCTTTTTCTCGCGCAAAAATAAGGCTTTAGGTTTTGTTCCGAAGTACCACTCTGGCGGCCCCGTTCCGAACTTTAACAAAGAGCAACTGGCCATACTCAAAGGTGGAGAAGGAGTGGTAAACCAAAAAGGGATGGGGGCATTGGGCTCGGATGGGCTCCATAAATTAAACAAAGGTTTCATTCCGAATTTTGAAGGGGTAACACATAAAAAAAGAAATTATGAACCAATAGGCGATCAACCCGCTGAAATGGCCGATATGGTCATCGGGGAAATCTCGGCAGGGGAAGGCAGTCAGCTGGATTACTCTCGCCTTGGGAGTAAGGTCGCCATCGATTATCATACATCAAAACAAAAGGGGCATGGATACAAACAAACAAAAGAACTCTTTGATCACTTTAGTGAAGAAGAGGGCATAGAATCTATTACTTCTTCTGATGTAACTAACCAAAGTAGCAGCAGTATTGATGAGGAGGAATGGTTAGAGTCATACGGGTCTAATTTTAAAGCTTTAACCAGTAAGTATGCTTTCCCCCAAATTAGACATAGGATTTACGAAGGGCTAGAAACTTCGGGTCACATGAACGTCCTTGCATCAGAAGACGCGGGACCAAATTTTAGACATACTGGAGACGCTCTCGACGCGCTCGCCTTGACAGCCCAGGACACCTTTCATGGTCTCCAAACGAAAACAATAAAATTTCCAACAATAAGAGATTTAAAATCAGACGCAAACTCTCTTGATAGAGAATTCTTCGCCAGAGCCCTTGCTCAAGATGGTGTAAACGTCAAAGATTTAATCTCCACTTACGTGGATGACGAAGGAGACGGGGGGGTGGCTTTAGCTAAAGGTTTTGTTCCTAATTTTGCAGGACTTTCTTTTTCAACTCCCGAGCAGTTTGCTGAAGCAAACTCAACGGACGTGGAAAGTGTAGAAAGCTATATTGAATCCAGAAGAGACAAAGCAGAAAATGTTCCTGTAGATTTCCTTAATAAAATCACGACTCACAGAAGACGGAAAGGGGTGGAGTCCTTCGATGGTAATACTGTAGAAGGTCATATGGAATCCTTGCAAGAAAGAGGATTGGATGATCCTCTTGTTATTGGATATGACCCAGAACCCAATCGACTACAAATATATGATGGAACTCATCGATTAGAGGCGGTTAACGAAATCAACAAGTTAAGGGAAGAAAGCGGAGAAGAATCAATTACTGCTATGCCCGCGTATATAACAATTGTACCGGGCACGACAAGTTACCCTGATCCTGAAGAAGCAAAGCGAGGAATAGTAAATTTATCTGAACCACCGCCAGTAGAACCTGTAGCAAGAGAGGGTGGTTTCGGCTTAGGGGCAAAATACGAGCCTTCTGCCTTCGGGCTAACTGTAAGCAAAGGTTTCGTTCCGAATTTTCTCGAATGGGGCACAGCTGAAGAAGCGAGAGAACAGAACGAAAAGTATTACCGCGACAGGCCATTGCCTGAAGATACCCTCTTTGATAGTCAGGAACTGAGTCGGAAAAATACCGCTAGGCGAAATGAGTTTGGCGGGTGGAACCTTGGAAATGGTCCTGATAACGCTAGATGGGACGCGGATGCTTTTGCCACGCTTGAACCAGGTAAGCATTGGAAAAATCCCCCAGCGAAGTGGACGGATGCAGGTGAAGAGTTTGGTAAGGAAGCAGGACTCCAAAAAGGGACGACGATATTAGCTGACAATGGTAGATTACACTTAAGTAATCTCGCGTTTCACGCTGCAACCGCCGCAAAAGCGGGTGGAAGTAACGACGAATTCCCAGACGGGTCTAAATATCTGGCTGGTGGATTTTTTGATATTGATAAGGGAATACTCAATTATGACGAGAGTCATAATCTTACCGGATCGATGCTTGAACAAGCCAAAGAGATGACTTTTAATAAGGGCTTTACTCCCAACTTCCGCGATAGCGAGGCCGCGCAGAGAAAACGGGCAGAGGATAAGAAAGTAAAACACATCCTAGATGACAAACTTGTCAAAGCTTTCATGCTGTCTGGCCAGAGCGAGGAAGATGCCATCGCCAAAGCTCAGGCAATAAAGGAACTTCTTGGTGAAGACGAAGCACCCGACTCCAACGCAAAAGGCTTTGTCCCGAATTTTGGTTTTACAACTAAAAAAGAAAAACGGGCTGACGGGTCCGATCAATCTATAAGGAGTTTAGATGACGAAGGTAAAGAAGTCGGAGCGTTAGATTACGACGAAACTGATACGGCACTTAAAATTAGATATAATAAGTCTGAGGTAAAGGGTAGAGGCTTCGCTCAATTTAAGGAATTGGTGGAAGAAGCAAGAGAAGTCAAGAAACCAATTACCTCTGGGACTCTAGTAAACCAATTACTAGGCAGCGAGGGATCAAGGGGTATGCTCGCGGGTATACCTCCATTCACCGCCATCGCAAAACATGCATACCCCCAACTTAGGCAAAGAGTCCTACCGGGTCTTAAAACCTCTGGAGGTTTCGACATGGATATTGCAAGCGAGGAAGCCCCTTGGGGCGGACCTAAGTCTACTGGTCTTCATTTTGGGTCTCTCGTGGGTCTTAGGGACTTCGTAAAAAAATTCAAAAAACAGGATACGGCTGATGCCATTGTTGACGGCGCAATGAGCTTAGGCAGTCTAGTTACGGACCCTGGAGCCGAGCCATCAAAAGACCCTGGCTGGTTAGAAAGCACGTTCGGCCCCTTTGATGATTCAAGAATAAAGTTTAGCAAAGGCTTTGTTCCTAATTTTGGCCTAATGGACATGATTAAAGATACTGGGGTCCATGAAAAACCCTTTGGCACGTTTGCTAATCCGAGGATTAATCCGTTTTACAGTAAAAAGGCAAAGGCCGAGAAGGATGAAGCGTACAACAAAACCTTCAGAGACATGGAAATGGATGGGGATACCTTGAAAGTAGGTTATATCAGCGGCATTACAGGAACGAGGGGTCTTTTAAAATCGATATTAAAGAACAAACCTAAAATACTAGACGCAGGGCAGATAGTTGGCCCTGAAGTTATTAAGCAGCTTCTGATGCCAAGAGGCTTGGACATGCTGAGGAAGGCTGGGGTCGAGCAGATAAGAGGCGGCATTAATTCGGAAAGCATGGCTGTGCCCTTGGCGGAGGCGCGAGAAATGAGACCTAGCTTCGACGAAGATATAGGATATAACGCGGAGACAGATAGGTTTTCAGCACTTTTGCCAGGGGGTTTTGTTCCGAATTTTGAAAAGCTTGATCCTTATGCTCTGTCTCCATGGAAACAATCTCCAGCATTTAGGTTAAAGGGTGGCGAGATTCAATACGATGATGGAGCAAAAAGCCACCCCGAAGCCTTACAAAACCTTGGAATTTCTTCAGATGAAGTATTGGAACAGGGGTGGGCAGACATGGGAGAGTTTTCCCCTATTGGAGCGGCGGCATCCAAGGGCTTTGCTCCAAATTTCGCAAAACGCAAGATGGCACTAAGTAAAGCTATCGAAAATCTTCATACAATGTCCTCCGCTGGTGGTATTCATGGAAACATAGCCAACAAATTACTGATTGGAGACTATGACCTTTCCGATTTGGCGGGTGAAGAGGGATACGGAGAGGCAATAAGCGATGAAAGTATAGACCGCGTTTACAAGGTGTACACAGGCATGGCTGAAAAAGCGTTTGACGAGGACTCACCATCCCCTGGTCAAATAGAACAGTTCCTTCCAATTTTAGAATTAATGGGCCTTACTTCGCGCACAGAAGAGATACCAATTCCCGAAATACTGCGAGGAAGAGAGCCATACGCAACAAAGCATCCAGAAGGAGTAATTCAGAAAACGGTATATGAGGGTGGTAGCACACCTTTGGCCGAGCGACTCAGGGAACTCAAGGGAGACCCCGTGGGAGATACCGTAAGAGAACTTGTGGAAAAAGAAGAGGTCGTAAAGGTGGGCGACCTTCACGTTCTTAGTGCTCGAAACTTGCCCGAAGACAAAGCTCTTGTTGAGGGTGCTACCACGGGTCGATCAGATAAAAAGGGCAGGGAGATTCTGGGTAAAGAAAGCATGATAGAGCACGGTATCAGGTCAACCGTTATGGAGCAGTCTCACGACCAGTTCCGTCTCGCAATTCTGGACAATATCGAAGCAGCAATTCACGGCACGTCAATAGACGTTATCAAGCAAATGAATCTGCCCGACGCGGACAAAGCAGAGCTCCTTACCCGTGCCGCAGAGCCACAGGTCTTGCCTAGATTAATGGAAGGACCGATAGTTGGCGACCTCGTTGAACTAGTATTCAAACGATTATTCTTTGATAGACCAGAAGGTGCGATAGGTGAATCAATGGACCCAGAGCAAGGGGATACACCGCTTGATATTATACCTGGGGTAGAAACTTTAACAAACATAGGAAGAAAAGTATTCACTGAGGGAATGCCCAAAACAGGGTTAGAAATTAAAGGCGTCAAGGGGCAACAAACTTCAGACTTCTCGCCAGAAGAAGCCAGAAAGAAAAAACGAAAGGCAAACAAACTTTACGGAGCCACGATGCCTTATTCGAAAGGCTTTACCCCAAACTACTTTGCCGATTCGGTGGAAAAGGAAGGCCCCCAGCCCCCGGTTATTCCTTGGGTAGATCAAGTTAAGATAGCTCTTGCGACAGCCTTTGCAATCCCATTTGAAGAAATTAGACACGAGGACTTGGCCCCTGAGCAATTTGAGGATCAGGAGAACTACTCCGCTCACGAACAGTACATGGATGCTGGATCAATAGTCATCGCAGCCCAGCAGCAAAGAGAAGCAATACCAATTAAAGGTAAACTAATATGGCAGGGAGCCCACTGGGTCCACATCAATGAAAATGGCGAAAGTCGAGTTGTAACAGACTCACACCCAGGTGTTAAAGCTGACGGCACTCCACTGGGGCAAGGCGACGCTGGTTTTGAGCAACAGTTGTCTAAGGGTTTTGTTCCCAACTTTAATTTAGCCAAGAAGGAAGAACGTTCAGCTGCCAGCCTCGGAGGAATAGGCGCGAAGGCCCATGTGGGCGAGGGAACAATTGGTGGCAAGTCGTTCGTGATGAACGACAAGGAAATTGAAATTCCAAACTTCGGTAGAAATGGAGATTCGTTGGTCCTACCCACATACGGACAAGTTGGAAGAGACAGAACGAAAGAACTCATAGGCAAGCTACACTTCTCTGGTCATATTCCCGAGTTTGTAAAATTCAAGGGACATGTCCCCAACATGGCCGCGAGTCCTGAGTTGAGAGCTCTGATGGGCGAAAGGCGAGATTTAATCAAGGAAGATAACCACAAGCTTCCCGAAGTACCCAATCCCCGAATAGAAGAATTGTCGAATAAAATCACGGCATTGAAAGAGCACCCTGGTCCGCCGAGCGTAACAGTTGACGTACCATCCTCGGACGGGGACTCCCCGGCAGTACCGGCAGTACCGGCAGTACCGGCAGATGGAGAGGGACTTAAATTTAAATTCATCGCGTACCCACCAAGGGATCAACATGATCAAATAAGAGAAGACCAAGGCATACCCGCTGGCACTTTAATTCCGAAAATGGTAATAGAGCAGCTTGCCGAAACAGTAGGGGGTGCTCAAGGGAAACTTGAAGGTCGAGGTTACACAGATGTACAAAGACTCGAACACGAAGAGGGCGCGATACCCGATGGTATGACAGGCACTCAAGTTGTTCGTGACCAAATAAGTCGCGAAAGGGCTGCCGCGATGGATGCGTTCGTGAATTCGCCAGCTCGTCACGACCACAAGGAATCAAGCACTAAGGAGGAGTATGACGAATGGTTCAAAGCGCAGCTACTGGAAATTCAGAAACCGTTCCAAAAGGCAGAAGAAGAGTTAAAAAGTGGTGGTAGAAATGCTATAAATGTTTATGGCTACGCTGGCGGTCCGTGGACCGACGAAAGCTTCGCCAACAACCTTATGGCTGGCGTGAGTGTCGGTGGCAAAAGGCTCACAGAACCTGAGTCCACCACGCCCGCACCAGCCGCCGCCACACCAGCCGCAGTATCAGAAGCGGTAAGTAACGTAACGGCAATTTCGAACAGAATAGAAGAAATAAATGAAGAAGAAGTCGGAGAAGCAATCGAAGAAGGTGGCGTACCAATGGAATTCCCATCCTCGGGTAGTATAACGGAGCACTGGATTAAGCAGCACGAAGGCGACCCCACGTATGATAAACATGGCGTGGCTGAACAATTGGCGTGGAAAGATGAAGAAGGACGATCCTGGTCGCACCTATTGAGACCGGGCGGGGAAGAACTCGAAACCCATCCTCGTGCGATGGTAGACATGCCCGGTGGCCATATGGAATACGATGGCCCCGCAAGTAAATTGCCCAAGCAACTCCTTAGAACAGGAAAGGGTGAGGATATTATTCGATTCTTAACCAAAGAAGAAGATGGCGTACCGAAGGTTCCACCAAACAATCTTGTTGAATCTTGGGAATCGACACTAGAAGGCAGCGAAGCACGGGCGGCTGGAATAGCAGAGACATTAACATGGGAAGCCCCAGACACAGGTCACGAATGGAAGTACCCAAAAGAATTTAAAGCTGGGAAACTCTTAGGTTTCCTCGGGGATAATATGCTGGTCGGCACTCCTGGTGACGAGAAGTTCCAATACGATGGTCCCATAAGTAACATGCCCCCACACGCGCAAAAGGTTGGAGATGTTATCAGGATGGCGGCGGCAGAAGAAGGGGCGGCGGTTACTGAAGAGGCGGGTGGTGAAGTGACGAGCCCAGCAACAATAGAGATTCCCGAAGAGTCCCCCCCACCAGTTTCTGGGGCAATAAACGAACAACTCGCCGCTCATCCCAGACTCAAAGATGACGCGGGTATACTTGCCGCAATCAGGGCGACTACGGGAGATTTGGACTTTCGTCTGCCAGTTGAGGAAACCGTTGGTGACGCTGGCCACAAAATAAATTACGACCTATTTGGTGAGATGGATTTCCCGACTATCGTAAACGAGTTTGACAGGGGAAGAAGGCTCGTCCCCTTCGTTAAAAATAAGCTCGATGAACACATTGCGAAATACGCCAAGAGGGTAAACAAAGATATTGAGCGACATGCGATATTTAACACTCAAGGAGCAAACGAAATGAGTTGGCTTGAAGCCACGGATTATCAAAGAAAATCCAAGAATTATAATGAATACCTTAACTTGATCAAGGGTGAACTTGGGGAGGAATCACCCGAGGAAGAAGAGCTCAAGGAAGAGATGATAAAATCCAGAGCAGGGTTTACGTCAGAAGAACAACTCTTCTACCCAGACGATACTGGCGTCGAATCGGCGGCAGGTGGAAGTCTTGGGTTGGCTGCGACAGGCGTTAACGAATTACAATACATAATTGAAGCACTCGTTTCAGGAAGGAAGAGTGGTGAGACTGAGAAAACTGAATTCTTTGATCTCCACGGCAAACCAATCGAAAGAGAGCTTTATACGCCAGACATGACGGATGGCATAAAAGAAGCCTTGAAAACAGGGGGCGGAACGGCAAACACCGCCAATCAGACGTTTCACACTCTTTTTAGGAAAGAACAAGAAAAACAAGGATCAATTCTGGAATTCGGAGACGTGTCCGATCCAGATTATGTTACCGCATACAACGAATGGGGCGCGGAGCGAGCAGCAAAGGGGCCAGACGAAGACTTCGGCTACATGGGGGTAGAGAAAGATGTAATCACGCCATACTTTAAAACAAATTTGCCTTGGGCAGTAGATGCAAAATTCCTAGAGAATGAAATAACAACTAATATTGGTTATGCAATAAAAGACTCTGGAGACGGGGAAAGAGCAATAGACGATTTAATTGAGGGTACTATTGCCGAGGACGCGAAGCGAGAAGAAGCCGTATACTCGCGTGGAACCAAAAGGCCCATAGATGATAATGCTAATAATTTTATTAACGCCATACTTCAGCAACGTTTGCGCGAAACGTTCCAAGATCAGCAAGATGCCGCCGCTGAACTTGAAACCTATAAGTCAGATTTAGCAGAGTCGGGGAGTCATAGATTTGGTAAAGGTTTTGTTCCAAATTTCGCAGATTACATTCTTCAGGGAGCAGATGGCTCGGAGATCACAAGACTCCAAAAGAAACGAGAAAGTCTAATAGAGCTGCAAAAGTTACAAGCAAAACACGAAGGTTCACACATCTTTAGTACTGCTGATGACGGGCTAACTGACGAGCCAATCTTAAGCAAGGGCTTTATCCCCAACTTCTCCGGTATAGCTGCCGCTCTTAAAAGAGAGGGTGCGGCCCAACCCACAAAACCAATCGCTGAATACTCGAAAATCCTCGGCACGACTGCCGTATATAACCAAGGACAAAAGAGTCAGCACGGAAACATAGACAGCACAATCCGAAAAGACCATATCGCTAGAGGTCAATCTCCGTCTCTGTCTAACCTGATGAAAACAGGTTCTGGTCAGGAGACTTATCGCTCAAGAGGTCATATACCCAATTTTACATCAAGAGATTACGTCCCTAACTTCGAAATCGGCGCGGGAGCAGAAATGTCTATCATGCTTGGAGCATTCAAGGAACTCAACGATACGGCTCGTTCAGGAGCGTCCGGTATTGAAGATTTTGCTCATGACAAGCTCGGGAAGGCGGGCGCAGCCTTAAACAGCGTCTTTGGTATTCAGTTACCAACAAGTTTTAGTAAGATGTTTAAATCTGCTGGCGAAATGAAGGCCGAATTTGAAGCAGCTGCTGCCGCGCTGGGGACTTTCGAACAAAACTTAGACAAAACCAAAGAGAGCGAAGGACTGTCAGGAAAAAAGAGGGAAGAGAAAAAAGCAGAAATCATTCAGAGGATGAAGGATAACCCCAATGAAACCTACGAACAAATGGGAGTATCGGAAGTCGCAAAAGTAAACATCAAGGGCGATTCAGAAAAGGCAGCGGAATACCATGGGGGGTCAACCAAGACACAGCGGCTGATGGAGGCGGAAGAGGGTCTGAAGGTTGCTGCTATCGTAGCGAAACCCGCAGAAGACGACACTCCTGATGAAAAAGAGGAGAATAAGAAGACCCGGTCACGGGTGAAATTGGCAGCAGGGGAGAAGAAGAAGAAAGTGGGGTCATCAACCGCTGATTCGCCCGAAAAGATCGCGACGGAAGCTGACAAGGCGACCACTGATCGCAAAGATGAAGAAGCCCGACTTGCTGGCCTTGAAGCAATGTTAGGGGGCAAGGCTACGACCCCCCCAGCAAAATCAACGACACACTCAACCGAGGACAGGGTTACAGGAAGTGTCGAAGCTGGACAAGGGGCTGCCGCAGGACCAGCAGATATAGATAATGCAACATTCAATATCCAAACAGCAACAATTAACATCGCTGAAAAGAAGGATAGAGCTGCGGGAGGAGGGGGCGGAGAAGCTGCTGCTGGAGAAGGTGAGGAGCTAACCCCAGAGGAGAAGAAGAAAAAAAGAAAGAAATTCAAATATGCGGATTTCGAAGCCGAGGCCGAGAGCGAGATGATGGGTAACGCAACGGACGTGGAGGGTGGCTTTGGAACAATACAACAGGAGCGCGATAAAGCGGCGGCTGTAGCAGCTGATCCCGATGCCAGTAAAGACGACAAAGATGAGGCTGTTGCAAGGCTCCGCAAGGCGGATAATGCAGCCGAGGCAATCAGAGTCAAACCCAAACCAGTTGACGGCAAAGAAGCAGGACCCTCTGGTCTTGACAAAAAAGTAGAAGAGAAAATTAAGACTGAAATTAGTACTACAGAAACAACTGTGTCTAGTGCAAAAGAAACCGAAAAGGAAGCCGTGGGACATCGGGACACCATGGATAAGAACTTGAATGAAGCGGCTGAAAGAGAACTTCAACAGAAAGACGCCGAGTTCATGATTGAAGAAATTACTGCTGAAGATTTGGGGCTAGACAAACTAAAAGAAGAGTTTGAAAAAGCAGCTCAACACTTGAGAGAGGTTGAAGAGTCTACTGGGGCGGGTTCCGCAACGAGTAAGAAAGCAAGGGCAAAACGAGACGCAGCCGGGGAACAGGTTGCGACAGCGCAAAGTTACCTTAGCGAAAAGGACGGGGGGACTGCTGACCGAACCATGTCGCGAGGGGAGGTCGGAGCAAGCGTACGAGAAGACAAAAACCGAAAAGAGGAAGTAGTGGCGCAGCAAAACCGCGAGAAAGAACGCTCAGAAAAAGCAGGAAAAGTTTCGGCAGTAGTGGCAGGTGTGGGAACAATGGGTGTAGAGGCATTGCTGGGGCCAGAAGAAAGCGACATGAAAACCGCTGCACTCGGGGTAACGAAGGGCATGACAGAAGCAGGTCAAATAATGTCAGCGATCCCCGGCGCAGCGGGAATGGTTATTGGGGGAATGAGAGGCATGGTCACTGTGACGGAAGCCGCCGTGGAAGGTTTGTCTGGGATATCTACGTTAAGAAAAGAAGCTGAAATTCAAAAGAAACAGTTCCAAGAGATAAGCTCCAAGCTAACCGAATACGGTCAAGCCTTGGGCGACCTAACAAACTCTTACGGCGATCCTACCGTTACGCAAAAGACGATAGATCGACTAAATAAAAAGATGATGGATACCCTAGCTGGTTTGCCAAATACAAAGGAGGCGTCAGATATCAGGGCATCCATCCAATCAGCAGCTACCCCAGAAGGGAAACAAAGGGCTATTGCCGAGGGGCAAGAATACATGCAGCGGAGGGGCGCACAAACAGATATGAACGTCGATTTTGCAAATCGATCAATGGAGTACAAGAAGACCTCAAGCCCATTTGGCGCGAGCAGCACCATCGGCAAAGGCGTGGATAAGGGCCTTGGAACGGCAATGGCTTTGTTGGGTGGTGGCGGAGGCTGGGCCGAGGGTGGTAGCTCCATGTACGAAAAGAGAAGCGTCTTTGGTTACCAATCAAAAGCGCAAGCAATAGAATCAAAGGAGGAATTAAGGGAGGACACGACTAGGTTCATGGGAAACCTAGACACGACACAGCAGTCAAATGTTGGCGTGGCTTTGGAAGGGAAAAACCTAGATACGGCGAGTGGTGGAAAGGCAGCCATTGAACAAATGGTTAAAATGGGAGCCATGTCTAGAGAGATGGCCGACTCACTCTTAGAAAGCGAAGAGGCAACGAAGAAATTTACCAAGGCACTGAAAGCGAACATTAAGCAGCGGGGTATTATAGAGGCGGTTGAAAAGAAGATGACCGCAATTCGAATAAAGAACCTCTCTGCAACGATGGCCTTGAAGGTTGCTGCTCAATCTATCCAATCTCAGATTGAAAACCTGACAACGAACTTCAATAGCCTGAACAAAATCAGAATTGGCAGACAAATGTTCCAAGGTCAACGAAGCATTGATTCGTCAGCAGCGTTTGGCAGACAGGGCGGTCAGGCTAGTGGGCAAGGAATGAGTTTTCAAGGGATTATGCAGGGGCGTGCGGTTGCAGGAGCCCGTGGCATTGAAACGCAACGTATGGGTGGTGCGCCTGACATGATGGGTCGAGTGGGAAGAGCGGCCCTTTCGGCGGAAGCAGGGCCACAATCAGCAGCAGCACTATTCATGGGTGACGAAGCCGCAGCTGCCGTGACTGATACTCTGGAAATAAACCAGATCATGGAGGGAATGCAGACCGAATCAGAAGGGATCAAACAAGGGGGTCGGTCCGCTATTGCTGAAGCGGCAGCAGGAGCAATCGGTGCAACGCCCCTTACTTCCGTGGTGACAGGTGGTGGGGAGACTTCGACAATTGCCAATAAGGGAATCATTCAAGCGCAAGCTGCGGGAGCCAAAACAATTGCAGACGCGCTCAAGGAATCCCAAACGAATCAGCTATCGTTGGAGGAGACCGCCTCGGCAATGACATCAGGTTTACAGGGGGCCGCTATTGGCGAACGCCTTGGTGAATTGAATAAGAAACAGACCGACCTAGTTGCAGCTGGAAAAGCCCCAGACACGGACGCCGCCGCGCAAATCACTGCGTTAGAAGCAATGAAAGATAAAACCGACAGGGGCGAAAAAGTCGAGCAGGTAAAACTGAACGAACAACTTGAAGCATCTAAAGGTTCGGAAAGTGGGGTCCAAGTCCAGGCTCTACAAATGGCCCAGTCAGCTAATTTAGAGGGAGCGATGCTCACGGCCCAGAACAAGGCGGCAGAAGAACTTAGTCAATTGAACGTCAAGGGTCTTGAGGAACTTCAGGTCGCTAAGAAGAACCAGATTGAAGCCAGGAAAACCAGAGAAGCCATGAAAAACATCAAGGCAGCTGGTGGAGTTGGCGCGTTTACGGACAGGAAAGTAGAGCGCAAAATGGATAGAGATATGCGTAGATCAGCTATGCGAGTAGCCACATCCAAAGACCCAGTTAGAAGAGGTAGGGCGGCGGCGCAACTAGGTAAGCAAGTTCAGGATATGGTTGGTGGCGGCATGGGCGCAGCTGGCGAAGGTATTCAGCAAATAGCGGTTGAAGGCAACACCAAGAGAATTGAGCAGCAGTTTAGCAAACAAATCAAAAACATGGACAGGGCAATGCGGAGAGCACCAAAAGGCTCTAAGCAAGCTGCGTCATTAGGCAAACTCAAAGGAGAACTTGAAAAGGGCCGAGCTAAGGCTGGCGATATAGCAGCTGCCCAAATCAAGCATCAGATGAAACTTCAGAAGATGCCTGATGACGTTGCAGCGGGGGTTAATCAATTAAAGAAGATAAACGAAGCCCTTGCGTTAGCCAGAGATAGGGAAGTCAAGATCAACGCAGACGCGATGGCCAAGCCGTTCGATGCAGCAATCCAGAAGCAGACCGACACATTGGAGGATGCCATCAAGTCTCTTGATTTGTCGATGAAAAACATTACCCAAGAATCGGGTAAAAAAGCTACCACGCAAGCAAAACAAGCTGCTGCGATGGAAATGATCGAGTCGGCTGAAAAAAACAAAATGATCACCTCGGCAAAGGCGGACGAACTGCGAGGGAAGGTAGAAGCCGACGGAGCCAGTGCTGCTGATATTTCGTCAGCGGCAAGTGAGGCCAGTCAAGCCGCCTCCGCCAACCAAGATAAGTTCGGAAGTGACGAGGAACGTCAAAGATTTAGAAACCTGCAACAGACAGCGGGGGTGGGTTCTGTGGGAGATCGGGGGAGAGTTGATAGAGCTCAAGCAGGTGTAGAAGCCGCCCAAGCAGATATGCGGAGAGCAAGGCAGGGTGGCGATCCATTGGAAATTAAAAACGCACAGACGACACTCGATGCGGCGCAAACAGAAGCTTCTAGGGCAGAAGCGGAACGGGGTAGCGGTGTTCAAGAGGACGGTAGTAACCACCAAATTAGAGACGTGGAAGCCCAGCCAGAAGGAGGGTGGGATAACAGTCAGGCACTCATGGCTGGCGTCGCGGGAGCTGGGGTATTGGGGGTTGGCTACCTGGGAGCCAAGGCTCTCGGCAATAAATTCGGCGGCAAAGCAGCTGGGGCGGCAGCGAGCAGCAGCATGAGCGCGTGGAAAGGGGTTATGGGTTCCCAAAAAACGGCGGCAAGTAGGGCAGCGGCAGCTTCAGCCTTCGCCGCAGGAGCACCGATACCACCCGGCGCGGCAGCTCATGCGCCAGCAGGAGCAGCAAAGCCAAAGCCAGGAGGAGGGCTTGCCAAGTTGGCAAAAGGAGGCGCAAAACTGGCGGTCCTCGCCGCCGGGATAGACCTTCTCTCATCCGCAGTAACCGGAAATAGAACTTGGATGGCGCAAAGCACGGATGCGTTGGGGCTTTCAACGGCGCCAGGATCGGAGGGCGGTGACACACCCGGTGGCGGACCCGATGGACAGATAGGGCAAGCGCAGTTCCAGATTCAAAGTGCAGTAATTAACATCGGATCGGCAACGATGAACGAAGGCGGAACCCCGGCTGAGATGAGTAAAATAGCTGCTGGGGCTGGCAAAACCCTTAAAGAAGGAGGTAGTGAGTCAGGTAGCGCGTGGAGCGGGTTTAAAAAAACCATCTCGGGTTGGTTTGGCGGAGGTGATGGTGACGCGAAAAAACCTGGCGAAAAAGGCAAAGCTGACCCAGAAGCAGAAAAACGAGAAAAAATAGAGTTCAAGAGGAACAAGTCCAGAATGCAAAACGAATTGGAAATGAATTCCATCGCGCGACTGGAAAAGGCCGGTGTGAAGGGTCCCGATCTGGACGCGCGACGCGCCAAAGAAAAAGCTCGGCACGCGCGTGTAATGGCATCCACGGCAGCGGAAACCGCAAGTCTGGACGCTGGGTCCGGTTTGGCAAGCGGCGGCGGCAAACCCGTCGGCGCGACAGCGATTCGCCAGACCATAGAGGAGCAGCTCGCAGCATTGCAAGCGACGACTGGTCAATCGCATGGTCCAGGTGTCCCTGTAATGACAACCTCCGCTCACCCCCCTGGCTCAAGAATGCCATATTCGGGTGGAAGTTTAATATCACCAAATGAGCCCTCTGGTCCAAATCGATTTGGCACGACGGGTGGTGCTGGTCCCACTGGACAACCCGCGACACGAGAGTCCATAAACAAAGCTTTAGGAGACAAAAGAACGGAACAAGTAAAAGATACAAATATCCTAACCGAAGATAAAATAAAATCACGCATGGAAAAATACAAAGGTGAAAAAAGCAGAGAATCAGATTTGAGGTTGAAAATTGAATCAGCCAAAAAACGCGGTGATAGTGGGGCCGCAAACGACGCGACGACACAGCTGACAGAACTCAGAAAGGGTATGGGGCAAAAATATGGCCAGATGGACGTTCAAAAAGGGGTATTTTATACCGGACAAGAGTTGAAGTCTCACAAAACCGCCACTGGTGGAATGACACAAGAACAGAGGTCCGCAACGGGAGCCCTCAACCTCTCTGGCGCGAAATTCACCCCAAGAACCATGGAGGAAAAGGTAGCGGATACAGACAGGGAAAAGGCAGTGATGACAGCGAAAGTACAGCAAGCAGCAGCGCAACAGCAGGGGTCAACTCAATCAGAAGCGCAAGCAGCGGAACAAGAAAGACAGGATGCCGCACAGGATGTTTACGTTACGAACTGGCCATCAAAACTCAAAGATTTAAATGATACTAGCCAAGCGGTCCTTGGCGTCGCACAGAATAACGGGATAGTGGAAACCTACGGCAATGGCCTTGCTGGTGACGGCGGGGTTGGTGGGTTCGGACCAGCGGGTGGAGGCTTCATCGGAGCATTTGGGAAGACTAATTTTATGAGAGGCGGCGGTGATATGGCCGTAGGCGGCGGCTCAGGCATGCTTAAGGAGGCCAACCGCATGAAGCGGGGACTAGTGAATGCTGAAATGGGTCAAATGGTTGAGCATATCCAACCGAACGACTTTAAGGGGGGGCTGTATGGTAAGGGCGGCTTAGGTCAGGGACTAATGAATCCATACGAAGCAGGACCAGCGGTGCGGGGCGCGTCAGAGTTACGCAACGAGGCTAATGAGGCCGACTATGACGCTCGCATGGCCCAAAACGTAAGGGACATAGGTGGTGGACAAGGAAATGCTGAAGATTGGGCAGCAATGGGACTCGACCCCAATACAGACTACGACAAAATCTCCAGGCAAGCTGATGCCAAGGCAGATGACGCCGAAAAACCTGAAAAAATGTTAACCGAAGCGTTAACGAACGCACTCGTCATGGTCCAAAACGGCGGCGGTGGTGGCGGCGGTGGAACAAGCAATGTCAGCGGCTCGGTTGATCACACTGTTAATTTTGGAACAATCAATGGCAAACTTAAAATCGTAAACGAAGAAGAGGTTATCGCCACCATCCAAGGGGATATAAAGGAGTTGTGGCGTAAAGCATTTGGAGAAGTAAAACCGGAGAAGCTACCCAGCGGGGAGCAAACTCAAGGTGCTGGCCCAGCGGGATAATAAACATTCATGCAGGACCAAGGAATATTTGACGCAGTACTAGGATACTCTCTCAAAAGGGAGTTCTTGGGGGAGTCCCTTAACTTTAGAAACGTCGAGACTTTCAACCTTGAAATACAGGCTACAGACCTTGCTAACTCCAGCCTCGTAAACGCAGATGGGTACAATTATATAAGTACCTACATGATGAATACTATATCTGCTAAATTAAACACCGACAAACATAACATCACAATCACATCAATTGAGATTCCTGTCGCACACGAAGGAAAACAAAACCTAATTCAAGTAGCAACATACAATGTAACGGCAGAAGTAAGGACCGCAGTAGACGCCGCCACTCTAAACGCCCAACACCCAGAATTAGATACAAGCACTGGCGCGGAAGCTAACAAATTTCACGGAGTCGCCAGCGTGCTCACGACTTACGCAAAGGAAATTGATTCAATTACGGAATCATTTACTTTCGGTGATCAAGAGGACGGCAAAAAAGACTTTTCTCATTCCGTTGACGTGACAACAAGATCGTCAGCGTCTGTCAGCGCAAAAACAATCGCCCAAGCAATTGCCACCACATTATTTAATTCTGACTCAAGCAATACATACTTTGGGGTCAACGCATTTACCAACGCTCTTCAAACCTATGGTAATTCAGCAAACAACAAGCACTACTTTGAGGAGTCTTACGATCTAAAGAAGAACAAGTTCTCTTTTGGAAAAAAGATGACGATTTTTGCACACCTAGACGATCACGATGCTGCTGGTTCGTCAACGACGGGTAATTACACCACCAACTTTAAGCATTCAATTGAGATAGGGAAAGACGGAAGAACCTCCGTTAGCGAGACGCTAGAATTAAAATCAAGAGATGGAAGTTTTCCTAATATGCAAGTTGATATGCCTCACCACATAGCTGCTGCTCATACAAGGTGCAACGCTCAACTGGTAAAATACAACGCCACTATAGATGGTCAAGGAACAAATGCGGTTGCGCCAGTGTTGGCTGGCGAGCCACTGACCCAATCAATTATTTATAATAAGCAAGGCTTATCGATAACACTTTCCACGACTTTTTCGGACGATGCTCAAACAGTTTCGTCGGCTCAATTTCTTGAGACAATTGACTTAAGCAAAGATCACCGAGGTGTTGTAACGGCCACTTATAATGTCACCCTAACCTCTCACAGCCAAAAAAGCCTGAATGCCGACTCGGACATTATCGTGGATGGCTACTGTTCGGATAGCCAATACACAGACCAAGCAAGTTGTGAAGCTGCCAGCGGTACTTGGACAAGTGCGAAAAAAATGCTTGATGTCCTCAAGATATACGACACCGACGCGCTGGGCATGATCACCTCTGTCTCCAATTACTCAAACATGAATACATCCCAAAGGGGTACTTTTTGGAATACGTTATCTTGGTGGTGGCCACACGGTATGCATACTCCTGGCTCTGCGTTCGGCAGCTCAAAATTTGCCGTCGCGGGAACGGTGATGGAGTTCGCTCCTGTAAGCACGTCAATTTCATCACCCAACATGGGGAAGGCTTTTACGTTAAACAAGGTCTTCTCCAATGACTTCCAGCTTGTTTGGCCGATCATGCCAGGCTCGTCAAACTCGCCTTTAGATACTTTTTGCGCCAACTGTTTCAAAAAAATAGATATAAAGTGGAACGATGTATGGCCTAAGAAAACAATCAGCGAGCACCCCATTGTAAACAGGGGCAGTAGCAGTCTTACGAATAATATCCCAAATACAAGTGTTATCTCAGACTCCTTCAACACGCAGCCGGGTAAGAGGGCGGTCACGATAAACGCCGTTCTTAAAAGGTCGTTGGGGAATTTATTATTAGCCCCATACGTTCCACTCGATCCGTTGAAAGCCCTAGCTCATGAAGCTAGGAGCACATTGTTGGGGGTATTTTCAGACCCCAGAATAAAAGATAGTTATCAAACCGCTTATTACGTGAATAATATAACTTATAACTATGATTCTGAACACAATGTCAGTTTAACAGCAGAAATGACATACACATACAAACAACCACCACCCCCTTAAAAATGCCTGTAAAAGTATATTATAATAATCAGCAAATCACGGGAGAGCCTTACGTATCAAGGACTCTTACGCCGATGGATTATGGTGATAGGTGGGGGATGACCGAAGCTATAACTTTAAACGGCGTCATATCCGGTCTCTACGAGGTGGGCGGCGTTAAAACTACGGGTTTGGCAGTTCATATTACTGACATTTTTAAGCAAAACTTTAAATCACTACAGGTTTACGATGACGGTGTTTTACTCCCCCATTTCGACTTTGCCTCCGTCCAAGTAGAGGACATATCCTTCGATAAAGATAAATGGGGCATAGGAGCACCAATAAAATACACGGTAAAATTAAAAGCTTATGATGTTTTTCATACAGATACCGTCATAGAGCCCGAGGATAGCTACGCCTTTGTTGAGTCGGAGGATGGCTCAGTAGGAGTGGTCCATAAAGTTTCCGCGAAAGGCATAAAAAGTGGCAACTACTCCCCCCTCCACAGGGCAATTACTTTTGTCAACAAACATGTAGGGGTAAATCACTACGGGGTCTGTGACCCGATTTTCATGTCGAATAAAGAACCCGTTCTTCTCAGTAAGACAGAAAGCGTAAACAGGCTAGAGGGAACATACTCTGTTACAGAAAACTATAAATACCACTCAGACGCCACCGGACTCCAGCCATATCTAAAAACGCATAAGCTATCGCAAAACCAGTCCACAACAGAAGAATTTCATACGGTAGATTACGATGTCGAATACACAACCGATGACGCGCACGGAATAGACAGCTTAAGGGCCGTCATCAACAATGAAACCGCAGCGGGGGCGCAAATTTACGAAAAGCATATTGCTTCAGAGTTGCTGGGCTCTTCTTCTATGTACGACAAAGTATATCAGGTGAGCATAAGTCTCCAAGAAGACGAAGATGCAAATAAGATAACCTTCAAGGGGACTTACCAAACGGGGATGGTAGATTTATCAGATGGCTATTTTGATTACAAGATTGACTTCGGAAAAGACGAGGTAACATCCTTATCAACCTATTCAATAAATGGAGATTTTCAATCTTTCGGAACCATCGGGTCGAAGTCGAAAGCGTTAAAGGTATTTAAAGATACTTATTATGATACTATAGAAGACTATTTGGCTGTAAAGATTACAAGCAGTCAAGTCTTTAAGACTTTTGGTAATGAGACTTGCTCACAATGCGACGATGACGCATGGGTGGGTAGCTTCTCTTCTGAAGCTCAATGCAAGACATCCTACCAGTGCACACAAAGGGTAATTAATCCTTACCCCAAGACAATCAAATGGGCAGAGAACCCAAACAAAGGAACGCTAAACATATCGGCAGATTTTAGTGATGCAGATTATATATCAGAGATTGCTAACACCAAATATAACGTGTCCGTGACAAGCCCAAAAAATCTGGTAAAAGAAGTCCCTTCCGCAAACGTAGATGGCGTGTTTGTGTTACAAGACTTAAACTGTCTTTCGGCGGCAAATACGAAAGTTGCTGTTAACGGGGAAGCTCCTCACGGAATCTATGTAAACACCGACGGTTTCCCAGGAGCAAGCGATAAATCTGCCGACCATGTGGCTCACGAGCGACTTAGAGTTCTAGCTGTCGATGTTGGTCTGGCAGTTGTTCCGAATGACCCCTCTAAATACAGCCATGGTGGCAAGACATTTTCTAAGGAACTCATGGATACATCAGACGATGTATCTTTCCCTTACTCGTTTTCTATTAGCGAGGGCTGGTTGCATAGCCCCACATTGCACAACATGTCAATATTGTCCCCATTAAATTTCAAAACGTTGGCCCATTCCGTGAACTATACCCGAGCACCAGGATTCAAATTTGGTTATT
>Ga0302120_10000216_pt1 | contig 24510 bp, 19 predicted proteins | sample AG5_Bottom_MG_FD_203118 | JGI IMG/M metagenome (GOLD analysis project Ga0302120, IMG submission 203118) | Marine microbial communities from Western Arctic Ocean, Canada - AG5_Bottom | ecosystem: Environmental > Aquatic > Marine > Oceanic | place: Canada: Western Arctic Ocean | collected 2017-10-01 | reverse complement strand
CACCTGAAAATAAAAACTCAACCGTACCTGCGGAACGGTACTGAACGGCTTCCGCAGCGGCAATCGCGGCAGCCCCCATGCGTTCACGCAAAGCGAGATCGACACAGTTGGCTGGAGCCTCTTCAATGAGTTTCTGATGACGCCTTTGAATAGAGCATTCTCGCTCTCCAAGATGCATCACTCGGCCATGCATGTCCGCAAGAATTTGCACTTCAATATGCCGAGGTTGTTCAAGATATTTTTCAAGATACATGCGCCCATCACCAAAAGCATTTTTGGCCTCTCCGCTAGCAATGGTAAAAGCACCTTTCATTTCACTGGATTCTCGAACAATGCGAATCCCCTTCCCTCCGCCACCAGCCGACGCCTTCAGCATTACGGGGTAGCCCATTTCATGGGCCACCTGCTCCGCTTGACAAGAATCGGAGAGAGGTTCGGCCATACCCGGAATTACAGAGACCCCTGCCTTCATCATGGCCTTGCGAGACTCGATTTTATCCCCCATCACTTGTATCGCCTGGGCCGTGGGTCCAATAAAAACTAATCCTGCCGCCTCCACCCTTTTCACAAACTCCGCATTTTCTGCAAGGAAACCAAAGCCAGGGTGAATCGCTTCGGCGCCACTCTCTTGGGCAATTTCCAGAATTCGGTCCATACAAAGATAAGACTCCGCAGGAGTTGGTCCACCTAGACGGTAGGCCTCATTGGCGAAACGAACGTGGAGAGAATTGCGGTCCGCGTCCGAATAAACCGCAACGGTTTCAATCTCCATTTCGCGAGAAGTCCGCAAAATACGAAGGGCGATTTCACCTCGATTAGCAATCAGGATTTTCTTAAACATCACTACAAGGGAATAGATCCATGCTTCTTGGCTGGCGAAGACTCCCTCTTCGTGGAATAAAGTTCCAACGCACGAATGATCAACCGACGCGTATCTGCAGGCTCAATCACCTCGTCAATAAAACCACGGCGAGCCGCATCAAAAGGGTTGGAGAATTTCTCCTCATATTCCTCAATTTTTTCTTTCTCCTTCGCAACGGGGTCCGCATCTTCAGAAATATCTCTCCGAAAAATAACCTTTGCGGCTCCTGCTGCACCCATCACCGCAATTTGAGCCGAAGGCCATGCAACATTCCAATCCCCCCCCGTACTTTGGGAGCTCATCACACAATAAGCCCCACCATAGGCCTTTCGAGTGATTACCGTAAGCTTTGGAACCGTGGCCTCACAATAGGCATACAAGAGTTTGGCACCTCGTCGGATAATCCCTCCGTGTTCTTGATCCGTACCCGGCAAGAAACCTGGGACGTCTTCAAAAGTAACGATAGGGATATGAAAGGCATCACAAAACCGAATGAAGCGCGCGGCCTTTTCACTGGCGTTTCCATCCAACACCCCGGCCATGTTTGTAGGTTGATTCGCAACAAGGCCGATGGATCTCCCCGCCATGCGCGCAAAGCCAACCAAAATATTGCCCGCGTAGTCCGGTTGAACCTCAAAGAAGTCTCCATCATCGACTATCTTTTCAATTACCGATTTCATGTCATATGGTTGATTGGCTGATTCAGGAATGAAAGTGTTCAGCGATTCCTCGCGTCGGTCGACGGAGTCATCCGAAAGAAGACGCGGAGGGTCCTCGGCATTATTCAAAGGCAAAAAGGAGAGAAGTCGGCGGATTTTCGCCAAGCATTCCGCATCATCCGCACAAGTGAAGTGCGAAGTGCCACTCACCGAAGCGTGGACCGACGCCCCACCCAATTCTTCCGACGTCACCTCTTCATGAGTCACGGTTTTCACCACATCGGGGCCCGTGATGTGCATATAAGACGTGCCATCCACCATAAAGACGAAGTCGGTCAACGCGGGGGAATAAACAGCACCGCCCGCGCAAGGTCCCATGATGGCAGATATTTGAGGAATTACTCCCGACGCTTTCGTATTTCGCAAAAAGATAGAACTGTAGCCTGCCAAGGAAACCACCCCTTCTTGAATACGCGCGCCACCCGAATCATTCAGGCCAATCACTGGAATCCCTAGTTTCAGCGCAATATCCATCAGGCGTGTGATCTTCTTTGCATATTCTTCCGAAAGACTGCCTCCAAAAACAGTGAAGTCCTGACTGAAAACCGCCACGGAACGGCCTTCAATCGTTCCAGTTCCTGTCACGACGCCGTCACCCGGAATCGTTTGGTTTCCCATATTGAAGTTGGTGCATCGATGCGTTACGAAAACGCCAATCTCGGCAAAGGACCCCTGATCCAAAAGTAAATCAATCCGCTCTCTTGCGGTCAACTTTCCTTTGGCATGCTGTGCTTCAATTCTTTTTTTGCCACCGCCATGCCTTGAAGCAACTCGGAGACGATCTAATTCATTCTGAATGGAGTCGGTCATGATGATGTTTTCTTTGAAAATCCGTCGCCACCTTCAACCCATTCTAGCAAGACGCCATCGGCGGACTGGGGGTGAACAAAAGCGACCCGTGTGCCGTGAAGGCCCGGCTGTGCCCCTTCATGGAGCATGGTCCCGCCGACGGCCGTGACGTCTCGTGCTGCCTGATTGGCGTCGGAAACGGCCAAAGCAAGGTGGTGTAAGCCAGGACCTTTTTTAGAAAGGAAGTTGGCTACGGGTGAGTCCGGCCCCAAAGGACACAGCAACTCAATGCGAGTCTCCCCAGCATGAAGCAACTGCACTTCTACCCCCTGGGCCTCCACCGTTTCTCGAGCTCCCACCGTCAAGCCAAACTGCTCCGCCCATTTCTGGGTGGCCTTATCCAGGTCTTCGACGACGATGGCGATGTGATCAATTCCGAGAACGTTGGGCATGATTTCTAGCTTTCCTCTCAAAGTATAAGTCGGCGGTCATTTCTTTTGCTTTGCCACAATTTTGGCCCAAGTATCCCGCAAGCCCGCGGTGCGGTGGATGGCTGGTCCGTCCCCGGCTTGCGGATCGAGGCAGAAATACCCGGTACGCTCAAACTGAAAAACGGTTCCGGGTTCTGCCGACAACACCCCTGGTTCTAATTTTACGTGAGCCTTGTCTAACTGAGAATCCTGTGACAAGTCCGCCATGAAATCGCCATCGGCCTCAGGGTCTTCCGACGCAAACAGGTGGTCGAACACGCGCACCGTTGCCTCCTCCGCATGAGCAGCGGAAACCCAATGAAGGAAACCTTTCACTTTGCGGTCCTGAGGAAGCCCGTTCCGCGTCTCCGGGTCATGAGAACAAAGCAACTCTACAACATTTCCGGCGTCATCCTTCCGAACCTCCTCGCAAGTGATGCAGTAGGCGTAGCGCAACTTCACCTCACGCCCAGGGGCTAGGCGAAAAAACTTTCTCGGAGCGTCTTCCATGAAGTCGGCGCGATCAATCCAAATCTCCCGCGTCAGTGGGATTTTCCGCACGCCGGCATCCGAATTTCCAGGAATGACTTCGGCCTCCACCCACTCTTCCCAATCTTCGGGTAACGTTGTGATGGTGACCTTTAAAGGGTCCAACACGGCCATCGCACGAGGCGATTTTTTATTCAGAACGTCCCGTACGCAATGCTCCAACAAAGCAAAATCTACCGTGCTGCTTGTCTTTGCTAGTCCAATCCGTTTGCAAAACTCACGAACAGCCTCCGGCGGATAGCCTCGCCGACGCATCCCAGACAAAGTTGGCATCCGAGGATCATCCCAACCAGAAACTTTGTTCTCCTCCACGAGGCGAAGAAGCTTTCTCTTGGACATCACCGTATACGTCAAATTCAAACGATTGAATTCGATTTGTTCTGGCTGAGAAGGCAGGGGAAGATTTTCGATAAACCAGTTGTAAAGAGGCCGATGGTTTTCGAACTCTAACGAACAAAGAGAATGCGTAATACCTTCCAAGGCATCGCTTTGCCCATGCGTAAAGTCATACATGGGGTAAATACACCATTTTGACCCCGTTCGAGGATGCTCTGCATGCAATATCCGGTAAATCACCGGGTCTCGAAGATTCATGTTGGGCGACGCCATGTCAATTTTTGCCCGCAACACCATGGCCCCATTTTCGAAATCACCGGCTTTCATCTTTCGAAACAACGCCAAACTCTCTTCGGAGGGTCGATTTCGAAAGGGACTATTCGCCCCCGACGCCGTCAACGGCCCGCGACCTTCTCGGATTTGGTCGGGCGTTTGCTCGTCCACATAAGCCTTTCCATCTTGAATCAAACACTCTGCCCATGCGTAGAGTTGATCAAAATAATCACTCGCGTGGCAGAGGTGCTCTCCCCAATCAAAACCAAGCCAACGAACATCCGCCATGATGGCGTCGGCGAATTTTTGCTCTTCCTTTTCTGGATTTGTGTCATCAAAACGAAGATGGCACTGGCCCCCTTCATTTTCCTCGGCAACGCCGAAGTTCAAGCAAATGGCCTTGGCATGTCCAATGTGCAAATACCCATTGGGCTCCGGAGGGAAGCGTGTAACGGGAAAATTGTGTTTTCCACTGGCAAGGTCTTCTGCAATCCGATCCCGGATAAAGTCCGATGGTTTTTCGTCTACACTCATGGCACCTAAAAAGAAGAAGGAGGTTGGTAAGGAGGAAAGACCTCGCCTAAAGTTTCACAGATTTCGCCGACGGTCGCGTAAGCCTCGACCGCTTCCAAAATAGCCGGCCCCAAAGGAGTGTCGGTTGCAGCAAGATTTTTCAATGCTTCAAGCACTGTCTTCACCTGCGCATTATCTCGCTCCTCGCGGATTCCCTGCAAAGAATCATGGATTTCCTGCCGAGCCCGGGCTTCGGGACGAAAGACCTCTGGTGCCTCTTCCTCCTCCAGAACAAATTGATTCACACCGATCACCGCCACTTCGCCCGACTCTACCGACTTCTGATGCTGAACGGCCACCCGATGGATTTCACGTTGCACATAACCCGCAGCAACTGCACCTACCATGCCACCATAGTCCATTTCAATTCGCTTCATTTCCGAAAGAGCCGCTGCTTCCAAGTCGTCGGTCAACGTCTCGATAAAAGGAGAACCACCCAAGGGGTCGGCAACATCTGCAACGCCAGACTCATGGGCTAAGACCTGTTGCGTTCGTAAAGCCAACAAGGCTGATGCTTCTGAAGGAAGACCAAGCGCCTCATCACGCGCATTGGTATGGAGCGATTGCGTCCCTCCAAGAACGGCCGCCAAGGCTTGAATCGTCACACGAACGGCATTCACCTCCGGCTGTCGCGAGGTCAACGTGCTCCCCCCCGTTTGTGTGTGAAAGCGGAGCTGCTGCGCTTTCTCGTCCTCAATCCCGAAGCGTACTTTTACAATCCGAGCCCACATTCGCCGTGCAGCACGAAATTTTGCCACTTCTTCAAAAAGGTCATTGTGCCCGTTGAAGAAAAAAGAAATTCTCCGGGCGGTCACAGTCGGATCCAAACCCGCCGCTTGAGCCGCTTCCAAATAAGCGATGCCGTCGGCCAACGTGAAGGCTACTTCTTGAACGGCCGTGCAACCAGCCTCACGCATGTGATAGCCCGAAACGGAAATCGGATTAAAGTTCGGCGCGACCTCTTGCTGGAAATGGAACAAGTCGGTTGTTAAACGCATCGAGGCGCCGACGTCAAATCGATAATTCCCACGTGCAATGAACTCCTTGAGAATGTCATTTTGAATGGTCCCCCTGATTTTTTCCGACGGCACCTGCTGGCGTTTTGCCAAAGCCACGTACATGGCAAACAAAATGAGGCCGGTCGCATTGATGGTCATGGATGTGGAAACCTTCTCCAAGGGAATTCCCTCAAACATCTGCTCAAGATCTCGCAGTGAATTGATGGCCACTCCCACCATGCCGGCCTCCGGTGCAGCCAAAGCATGATCTGACTCATAACCCATTTGCGTCGGCAAATCAAAAGCGACGGACAGCCCCGTTTGCCCCTGTTTCAACAAGTAACGAAAACGCTCGTTAGTTTGGCGGGCAGACGAAAAGCCCGCGTATTGGCGCATCGTCCAATGCCGGCCTCGATACATCGTGGGATGCACCCCCCTCAAAAAAGGGTATTCGCCTGGGCCCTCTGCTGAAATGGAAGGGTCTCCAGAGAAATAAGCCGGCTCTAAGGAAAGCCCAGAAGCGGTCTCAAAAGCACCCTTTCTTTCTGGGCGCTTCTCGACAAATGGCTTCCAAGCTTCGGCCTGCCAACGATGGGAGCGTTCTTTGCTCATTCTGGGTGGAATTGTAGGCTGTCCTGCTCTGAGAAACCTCCTCAGTCCTAACAGATTAATGCTAGGCTTAGTATCCACTAGGATTCCCCAAAAACCTCTTGCCACCCTTATGAGACATCCGCTGCCTTACTGCCTTGCCATCTTCCTCCTTGCCCCGCCTCTTTTCGCCCAAAGCAATGCGGAATCAGAGCTCGTCATCCGAGGCGACGTCCTAGGTAGCCCTATTTCGATCTCCATCTCCGGACTTCTGCCCGGCCAGGCCACCTATCTCCTCCCGGCCTTTTCCAATAGTGGTAGCAACTACCTCACCACGCTCTCCGGAGACACGAACGATATGTTGGCCGTGGATACTGGCCTTGCAAACGGAGGCACTCTTTTCTTGGGCAATGCCGACGGCACAGGCCGATGGGATTTTGCTATGACGCTCCCTCCCAATCCAGGCCTGTTGGATTTATCCCTCTACCTCCAAGCCTTCAACCGAACGTCGGCAAGCGGTGCGGACATGTTTCAGAGGTTCTCCAATCTCCTGGTCATGACTCCCAATAGTGCCAACCGCTGGCAACCCCTTCAAGACGCCCCAGTCGCTTCAGCACTTGCTGGGTCTTGCGTTTTAGAGCGCACCGCCGACGGCGATCCCAAAATACTCTTTATCTCCGGTGGTGGCCCTGTCCTCTTAACAGATGAAACAAATCCTTACTCCACATCAGACCGCGCTTGGTCCTTTGACTGTCTTCAAGAAAGTTACACCCTTTTAGGGGGCGTCATGCAAACCAGCCGTGCATTCCACGGTGCCGTCACCCTCTCGGATGGACGCGTCATGGTTGTGGGTGGAATCACAGGCCCGTTTCAAGGGACAACCGGTGCCTACTACACATCAATCTTGAACTCCGCGGAAATCTATGACCCTGCCACAGATTCATGGATGACAACCCCTGCAATGTCCGAATATCGTGCGGGCGCCACAGTCAACCTTTTACCCGATGGCCGTGTTTTAGTGGCAGGTGGCACCAAGGGCGATTCTTCGAACAACTTGGCAAGCGTCGCAGATATCTTGGGAACGGCCACAAAAACTACCGAAATCTATGACCCCGCCACGAATTCTTGGGTGTTGGGACCCAAACTCCCCGAACCAAAAGCTGGAGCCTCTTCCCTCACGCTTTCCGACGGAAGAATCATGATTGCCGGTGGCATTAGCCATACGTTCATCTTTGGCATTCCGATTCCAGACTTTGCCGAAAAAATCACCCTCTATAATCCAGCAAGCAATACGTTTGGATCTACTGTCAATATGGTTTCCAAAAGAGCGCTGTTCCCCTTGACAGAACTCGCGGACGGCCGCGTATTCATTCCGGGCGGTGCTGGCGGAGACATCTTTAACATTGGCCCTATGCGTAAATGTGAGGTCTATGACCCTGCTAACGGCTCAACAACGGCAGCCCCTAACCTTTCCATCGGTTGCGCCTTTTCAGGTTGCGTCATGTTACCCGACGGCCGAGCTCTCGTGATTGGTGGCGCCGAAGGCACTTTGGATGACCCCATTCCCATCGCAAACTGTTGGATTTATGACCCTGCGTCGAACACACTCAGTGGCTCCACACCACTTACGGAAGAACATGCAGGCGGAACGGTTGTGTTGACCTCTAAATTCAACATTGTGGTCCTGGGTGGTGAAACAGGCACCGGCGTCGCCACAGCCGCTTCGGAATCGTTTAGTTTCTAATTAGCCGTCGAAACGATAACCAAGAATGATCGAATAATTCGCCTGAGAATATTCGTCTCCAGAAAAGTCGGAGAGAACTTTGTTTTCTCCGGCTTTCCACATTGCTGGTAAGGCAACCACCGAAGATAAAAACCATTCTCCTTGTCCTTGGTCTGAAAGAATACTCACACCCGTCCCGACATGCCATTGATTGAACGGCATTAAACCTGCCATGGCGGTGCCCCGCATGGGGTTATTCCCCCAGCCCAAACCAGCCCGAAAGGTGGCATCGGCATGAGGTAGGGAACCGGGAGCTAGACCAAGACGCCATTCTTTTCCAGTTCGCCAAGAAGCCGGAAACCACTGGAAATCGTGTTCCCATCCAATCGAAACGGTAATCGTGTCGGCCCATTTCATATCTAAGTCCACAGAAGTCGTTGCCTCTTCCCCCAGCATAGTCCCCATATCGTCACTCGATGGATTGCTCAAAATAGCTTTCCAGCCATCAAAACTCGTGGACCATTGTGTCCACGTGGTCTGCGCATGAAATCGATCTTTCTGCCTTAAACCCCAGGCATAGGCAAAGCCGGCTTGCATGGGAAAGGTGACATCACGAATATGAAGATCAAAATCCGAGGATGTTTCGTCGATACCAGCAATCGCATCCATAATATCGCCGATGTCCGCGGACATGTCCACGTGAATGCGTCCGTCTAAGTCCGTTGATGTCGATGGTGGGCGAAACCAAAGCCCTACCCGAGAGTATGCATCTGGCTGCCAAGCTAGGCCGAGTTGTGCAAAAAGAAGAGGGTCTGCCTCAATCCCTTCTGCCGTGTAATCCACCTGAAAGGAATCAATCCCTTCTCGGCCAGAACCGGGGATTAAAACATCCGTGAAAAACTCGCCGAAACTTAGGCCGCCCATTCCAGGAACCTCTCCTTGTAGGTCGGAAAAAGGAACGTCCGTTGCCGAAGACATATCCAAGAGAGTACTTCGCACGGAAAGGCCAAAGCCAAAGGACAAATCAGGAGTCATGCGCCAGGCCATGGAAGCTTCTCCGGCCACCTGTACCATTTCGTTTTGGGTCAACACGTCATGTTGATGCGGAATCCAAATTCCACTTCCTGGCTCGGTCTCGGTTGCGGCCAAGTTGAGATCCGTGGTTCTAAGCATAGACGCTTTGCCACCGGAAGTCGGTCGGAGGAAAAAACCCCAACTCAAATCATGTGAGGAAGTTCCAAAGGCCAAGAAAGGGCCGACGGCAGAATGACCGGTTGTGGAGAAAGCATCTCCCATTGCGGTGACCCCGGTCATCGGAGTGGAAACTCCGCGTAAATTCATTTCCATGCGCCAGGAAGAATCGCCTGAAAAAAGAAAGCCCAACATCGCAGGATTTCGGGCTGCCTCCATCACTTCGGCACCTCCCGCTAAACCGGCTCCCGCCATGGCCGCCATGCGTGCACTATCTCCAGTAACTTCTCCGCCTAACTGCGCCCAAAGCGAAACGGGGGTCAAAAAGAAGATGAGGACAGTAAAGCGAATCATGAAGAAGATTGACGAAGAAGATTAAGCACGTTTTGAAAATCCTCGGGCAAAGGAGCGACAAAGGTTTCCTTTTTTTCGGTCGAGGGATTTTTGAATTGAAGAGAACTTGCGTGAAGCAAGGTCCGCCGTGGTCGAACGCCCCCTGACAATACGAGCTCATTCCCTCGGCGGCCCCGATAAATTGGGTCTCCCATGATAGGGAGGCCTTCTGAAGCAAGGTGAACACGGATTTGGTGCTTCCGGCCGGTTCGGGGAATGATTTTCAACCAGGCTGCTTCGGGGAAGCGCTCTAGGATTTCCCAATAAGTTGCCGCGTCTCGTGTTTTCGAATCTGACTTCTGCGTTACCCGAACACGATCCGGGCGACGAGGCTCCGGATGAAGTCGGGATTCAATCCAATCTGATTCAAACCGCGGAACTCCGACAACAAGGGCAGAATACTCTTTGACGATAGTTCGATTGGCAAATTGCGCCATCAAATCTTGGCAAGCGGGCTCGGTCAGGGCCACCACGCAAACCCCTGACGTTTCCTTGTCCAGGCGATGAACAATCCCTGGACGCTCAGGGCCTTGCTTGCTGGGGAGATCTCCACTGAAGTTCTGCTCAAGCCAAGAAGCTACGCTAGGACGGGTGTCACCAAGGCGGTTTCCATGCATAAGTAGCCCCGTTGGTTTTGCTAAAACCAAGAAATGATCGTCTTGGTGGAGAATGGTCGGTGCAAAGGACGACTTGGCCTCGACGACAACGGGAATGGGCACGGTCAGCTGAATACGTGCGCCTTGCTCAACGGGCTGCGAGGGGAACAGGACCGCGCTGCCTTGCATGGTGACGCGGCCCTGTTTAATCCAGCTAGAAAGGCATGAGCGTGACCAGCCACCGGTTAAGTTGGCAACTAGAGTCCGGTCTAAGCGGTCCCTATGATGTGCATCGGGGACGATGAATTCATGGGTTTCGGGGGGAGGAGAATCAGACAAGGGCACATCTTCGGGAAACCGGAGGGCATCGGCGAACTAATTCCAGTATCCTATACAGCCATTTTTCGGTAATTCTCCCTAGAAAACATCCATGTTGACCTCTCTCCTTCTTCTAGTCCTTTCCCAAGGACTCCAAGAACTTCCTGGCTTGATTGAAATCCCTGCCGGACGCATTTACCTTGGGGCAGAATTGAACCGCGCCAAAGAGCTCATTGCCCAGAAACCGAACTCGGCTCAATGGCTCGGTGCGGAAGTTGGCCGTGAAAAGAAAGATGTGGAACGCTTTTTCATCAGCCCAACGGAGGTCACCAATGAAATGTACTTCCATTTCGTCAAGGACACAGGCGCGATGCCCCCAGCCTCTTGGACACAATTCACCAAAGAACAACGTCTTGCCATCATTAAAGAAGGGAAAGAAAAAGATCGCGCCTTTGTTTTCAGTGATTACGTCAAAAGTGCTTGGTGGGAAAAACACTGGGAAGAAGGCAACGTGAAATGGGAATTACTGGATCACCAAGCCCTTCTTCCTGTCACTTTCATGAGCCATGAAGATGCAATTACCTATTGCATTTGGGCAGGTCTCCGCCTTCCAACGGAAGAAGAATGGGTCCGCGCCGCGCGCAGTGATTCTGAATTAGAATACCCTTACGGAGAAAATTTTGACGCCACACTGACGGCTTTTGAAGCTACAAAACCAAAGCAATTAGCATTCAAGGCTCTTCCCGTCAGCGGGCTCCCAGGAAACAAATCCTCGTTTGGCTGTTTTGACATGTCTGGGAATGTTTGGGAATGGACCGACAGCAATTTCTCTGCATTCCCAAAATTCAAGTCCTTCAAAGTAAAGACCGAAGACGGTATGACCATTGACGTGGTGCCAGAATTTGATGCTTCCAGTGCCATTCTCAAAGGTGGTTCCTACCAAAATGCGGATTTCAACAGCCGCATCGACACACGGCTTGGCATTCCAAGAAATATTCGTGCACCTCACATTGGATTCCGCGTCGCATCCTCGGCAACTCCACTCTGGAACCATGGCTGGTACTCGGCGCGGAATTTACCCGGAAGCCTCCTGGATGGCATGGCTGAACGCACTTTGTCTTTTGACAATATTCTTGGCTTTGAAAAACATCGTACAGTTTCCTCCGACCTCCTCAGCAAGAGTCGGGAAGATGTTGAAAAGCCCCTGCCTGCCCCGAACCTTCCAGAGAGCTACATCGTTTTTGATCGGTATGACGCCCTCGGAATTATCCCGAGCAAGAGTCTTGATTTCCAAAACATCAAAAAGATAGAAACGGTCATCGCTCAAAAAGGACCTCTTCCCGTCGGCGCTCTGGTTAGCACAGTTGCTCTAGAAGAAGCCAATATTTTACCGGGAACCTATGTGCTCCTCTTTTGCCCTCGCCTAGAAACCGAATTCATCTTGGAATTAGGTGCCACGGTGCCCGTGAAGTTCATGCCTGAAGAATTACCCGAGTCCAAAGAATATGAGGACCACAAGAAGGATCCACTGACTTTCTGGCCCACCATGGCAGGCATCGAGATTGAGCCGGATCAAGAATATCTTCTTGTGGTGGATTCAAAGAAAGAAGTCAAAGGAGCCATTCGGCTGCTCAAAACTCCAAAGTTAGAACGCATCAAGCAAGCGCCACATCAAATTGCTATCAATCTAAAAACACAGCACTTGGACTTCACCTTCCGCGTGGAAGGACCGAGGGGGAAGGCCTGGGTCTTTTCCGTTGGCTTGAAGCCACGAAATCAAGATGGAGCCCTGGTCAACGAAGGCTACTGGGACGGCTCCTTTGATGTTATCCCTGCTGAACAGGATTAAGCTAAGCCACTCAGGTTTTGCTCTAACGTTCGAAGCTCTCCTTCAAGGTTTTCCTTACGCCGCTTTTCGGCTTCCACCACGTCGGCATCTGCATTTTGGATGAAGCGTTCATTCGACAACTTGCCCACGATAGCTTGGATTCCTCGCTGAATCTTTTCCCGTTTCTTTTCCAGGGAAGTGCGAAGTTTCTCCATGTCGGTGGCCGCACCAAAAGGCAAGAAGATCGAGCCCCCTGAGAACATATCCGTTCCGCTTTGCAAGGGGCGTTTCGCACCAGAAATTGCTTCAAGACCAGACAAGTTTGTCAAAGCTTGGATGAGCCTGGACTCCTGAAGAAGTTTTCCCGTCAAGGCTTCCTCTTCACAAAGGATACTTCCCTGCGGGGTATCCCCCGCAGGGATATCCAGTAAAGCCCGGACATTACGAAATCCACGAACCGCATCCTGGAGATGAGCGAACAATTCTTCTGCAGAAGAATCACTCTCCCCAGCAGTTGGCCAAGAAGAACGAATTAATTGCTTCTCATCAGGGCGGAACACGGAGGGAAGTTGTCCCCAAAGTGCTTCTGTCAAATATGGTGTAAATGGATGAAGAAGTCTGAGAAGTTGAGAAAGGACTTCCCCCAAGGTCCGACGAACACGAGCGGCATCGATGGCTTCCAAAGTTCCTTCTCCGGCGTCCTCTCCTGCAAAAATACGACGCTTGGCGGCCTCAAGATACCAATCACAGAAGTCGTCCCAAGTAAATCGGTACAACGCTTGCGCAGCATCGTGAAAATCATACGCGTCTAGCGCACAGCCGACTTCCTGGGTTACAGCAGAAAGACGAGAAAGAATCCATCGGTCCTCTAGAGCCGCACCTTTTTCTTCGGCAACATCTCCCTCTAAATGCTGTAAAACAAAACGCGAAGCATTCCAGATTTTATTACAAAAACGTTGTCCAAGCTCAAATCGATTTTCACTCAGCTTGACGTCTTGCCCTTCGCGAGTCAGGATCATCAAGGAGTAACGAACGGCGTCGGCACCGTACTTGTCAATCATTGCAACCGGATCAATGCCATTACCAGCAGACTTGGACATCCGACGGCCTTTGCCATCCAACACCGTGGCGTGGATATAGCATGTGGAGAATGGACACCGCTTATCTTCCGGCACGTCATCCAAAAATTCCTTGCCGGCCATCACCATGCGCGCAACCCACAGGTAAATGATGTCGCGAGCCGTGGACAGAAATTGCGTGGGATAGTAACGGGCAAGATCTTCGGTGGACTGTGGCCAACCTAAAGTGGAAAAAGGCCAAAGCCAAGAACTGGCCCAGGTGTCTAAGACATCCTCATCTTGCCGCACAATGGGTTTTCCTGTTTCTGGGTGCGGATCCCCGATGCATAAATCCTCAATGGATGCCGTCGGGATACCATCTTCGTCATACCAAACAGGAATCCGGTGCCCCCACCAAAGTTGACGGGAAATGCACCAGTCGTGAACGTTTTCCAGCCAGTCCAAATAAACTTTTTTCCAACGCTCCGGCTTGAATTGCAAGGAGCCGTCTTTTACGGCCTCAATTGCAGGTTGTGCTAGTGGCCGCATCTTGACAAACCATTGCTCTGAAATCAGTGGCTCAACTGGGGTCTTGGAGCGGTCGGAAAGAGAAACATTGTGTTGAATGTCCTCTACTTTTTCTAAAAGCCCCTTCTCTTCAAACCATGCAAGAACGCTTTCCCGTGCCTTTTCTTTGGCTTGCCCAGCAAAAGGACCTCCTTCTTCGGTGAGCGTTCCATCTTTATGGAGAAGATGAAGAATAGGAAGATTGTGCCGCGCACCTCGCTCATAATCCGCAGGGTCATGCCCCGGTGTCACCTTCACGGCACCCGTTCCCAATTCAGGGTCAACGCTTTCATCGCCCACAATGGGAATGACCCGGTCCACGATAGGAAGAGTTATGGTCTTGCCAATCAAATGAGCGTAACGCGTGTCGTCGGGGTGTACGGCAACCCCGGTATCCGCCAACATAGTTTCTGGACGTGTTGTGCCGACCACCAAAGACTCTTCCATGTCAGTCACGGGATATCGGAGGTACCACATATGCCCTTTGCGCGTGACGTACTCAATCTCATCGTCTGAAATTGCCGTTTGTAACTTGCAGTCCCAATTCACCAAACGCGCACCACGGTAAACCAACTTCTTCTCCCAAAGACGTACGAAAGCGGTGCGAACGGCTTTCGACATATCGGGGTCTAACGTAAATTTCGTCCGCGACCAATCACAAGAAGCACCCAAACGTTGCATCTGATTCAAAATCGTTGCGCCATGATGTTCCTTCCAGTCCCAGATTTTCCCAATGAACGCTTCACGCCCTAAATGTTCACGGGTTTGCTGCTCTTCTTGAAAAAGTTTTTTCTCAACCACAGCCTGGGTAGCAATTCCCGCATGGTCCGTACCTGGGACCCACAAAGTGTCAAACCCATCCATACGCCGATGTCTTGCCACAACGTCCTGGAGCGTGTTGTTTAAGGCATGCCCCATATGCAATACCCCCGTCACATTCGGGGGTGGAATCATAATGGTAAAGGGTGGCTTGTCTTTATCGCCAGAAGGGGCAAAGGCATTGGTTGCAAGCCATTGGGCGTAAATAGCCTCTTCAAAATGAGCTGGCTCATAGCGTGTTGGCAAGGGAAGTGTTTGAGTCGTCATCAATCTTTCGGCTGTTGGGGCAACGCGGCAAGAGATTGTCGCAAATCCGGGGGGTGAAAACCGAGTTCTGCCTGAGCCCTTTCACATGTCAAAAAAAGCCGTGGAGGCCGAGGCGTCCCCGTCCAATCTTTCAAGGATGCCGGTTCATGTATCCAGGGCACATTGGCATGCTGACAAACTTTCTGTGCAATCTCCCAACGACTCCACGCCCGATGTCCGGCCAGATGGTACACCCCCGTCCCGTCTCCATAGAGTATTTGGAGAAGCGCGGGCGCAAGACTTCGGGCAGAAGCTGCCGCACGGTATTCGTCCGTGAAAAGGCTGAGGCGGGTTTGATTCATTGTGGCGCGCAGCACCCAAGCATCGGCACCTTCTCTCCCTTTCTCTACCGAAGGACCAAGCAAAAGCGGAATACGGACAACGACTTGACCCACCTCAAGGACGTGAGCCTCCGCTTCAGCCTTTTGGCGACCATACTCATGAATGGGAGACGGGAAATCATTTTCCAAGATTTCCGGCTGTGTGCCGTCAAAGACTTGATCCGTAGAAATATAAACGAGCCGGGTCCCCATCTCCTGGAGAAGAGGGAGACACTCTTGCAAAGAAAGTAGATTCACCTGCTTCGCCTCTTCCGGGCTCTCCTCGCATACGGAAATTCGGGATTCTGCCGCCGCGTACAGGAGCACTTTGGGCTGAACGTGCTGAAGCAACTCCGCCAAATGCCCTCCCTTAGACAAATCAAGCGAAGTGAACGGAGTGTTGATCCAAGATTTGGGCGCCCGACGCCCAGCAATAATCATCTTGGACTTGGTCTCTTCCGGCCAACAAGCTCCAAGTCCTTCGCCCAATACACCTCCCATACCGGTCAAGAGCACAGGGGAAGGGGGAGCCGAATGTTGCATCGGAGGCTAGGCTATCGCTTCGGCGAACGCCTCCCCTCCTCATGCGTATTGACTTTATTGCGAACCCCAACTCGGGCCGGGGCCTTGGCCCGCGCCGTGCCGGTGAAATTGCATCCATTCTGGCTCGCCGCGGCCATGATTGTCGTATTCGCCTTGGCCGAAGCCGCCAAGACGCTATCGAATGGGCAAAGGAAGCGTCCAAAGTTGCCGACCGCCTTGTGGTCATCGGGGGCGATGGATCTCTTTCTGCTGTAGTAGATGGCCTTCCGGCTGACGCGCCGCCCATTGCGCTTGCTCCTCTAGGCACAAGCAACATGTTGGCCACAGAATTGAAGCTCCCTCGCCGCCCATTCGGCACTGCAAAACTTGTGGAATCGGAAACCCGGCTTTGCCTCGACACTGGAATCGTGTCGTACACCGCTGCAAATGACCTCAAGGAGACTCTAACTCAGAGAAGTTTTCTCGTGTGGGATTTCGGTTTAGGCGCTGAGCTCATGCGACGGATGAATGAAAAACGAGATGGCCCCATTCACAAAACAGACTACCTTCCACTTCTCGGAAAAATCATGAAAAGCTGGGACCCCACGGCTCAACGAGTGATTGCGGATGGTGAAGACCTCGGCGAATTTGAATTCGGCGTCATCTCTGGAATGCGCACCTATGGAATAAAGGCTTTTCGACTGGGGAAAGCAGAATATACCGATGGACTTTGGGAAATTTATTTGTTCCCAAAAATAAATCTTGCCACGGTGTCATTCTTGGCTGCCGCATCAGCTACGGGTCGTCTTACTCAAATCCCGGGGGTGGTTCACCGCAAAGTCAAAACAGTGCAGGTCATGGGCCTGAATACTGCCCCCCTGCAAATTGATGGAGATTATGTCGGCACGACCTCGGTAGAATTCTCATTGAACGCCCCTCCCCTCTCCCTTCTTCTTCCATAATCATTCTGTGACGCACCCCTTACTCATCGCCGGCCCATGTGTCTTGGAAGGCATGGCCTCTCTGGAAGAATCCCTGCAGTTGCAGGAAATCCTAAAAGGGTTGCCCTGCCAATGGGTGTACAAGGCGAGCTTTGACAAAGCAAATAGGACATCCGCAGCTAGTAAAAGAGGCGTTGGACTCTCGCAAGGCCTAGAACTCCTGTCTCTGATTAAAGAAGCACTTGGTGTCCCCGTTTTGACTGATGTCCATCTCCCAGATCAATGCACGCCGGTTGCCGAGGTCGTGGACATTTTGCAAATTCCAGCCTTTCTGTGCCGCCAAACGGACCTACTTCTGGCCGCAGCCGATACTGGAAAAACGATTAATCTAAAAAAAGGTCAGTTTCTCTCACCGGCTGATTTTTCGCATGCGTGCAAGAAAATCACAGAGCAAGGTAATGCCGACGTCCTCCTTACGGAAAGAGGTTCGACGTTTGGACCTGGTGGCCTTGTCGTAGATTTTACCGGCCTCCCTGTCATGCAAAAAACAGGGCACCCTGTCATTCTAGATGCTACACATGCTGTTCAGCAACCGGGCAGTGGAACAGGGATTACAGGTGGAAACTGGAAAATGGCACCACTTCTTTTACGTGCAGGCGCTGCGGCAGGCTTTGATGGCTACTTCGTAGAAACCCACCTAGACCCACAACGTTCTCCGTCAGACGCCGCCAACATGATTCCTTTTAGCGCTCTTCGAGAAGTTATTGAGGAAACGTTAGAAATACACGCAGTGCATGCACGGCATAAAAACAGCTAGTTCACTTTATCTTCAAACCGTTCTTTGAGGCGGGCCAAGATACGCGCTAAAATCTTTGAAACGCGGGAGGGGGAAATACCCAGGGCGTCTCCCATCTCTTGTAAGGTGCGGCCCTCAAAGAACCTCATAAAGAGTATCTCTCGAGACTCTTCATTCAAAGTTGCCGAAATGTGATGCAACATTTCTCTCCGATGGGCAGGCTCAACGGGGCCTTCCTCGCGGATATCTTCAATAAAATCTAAGCCGTGCTCCCCAGAGGAAGAATCGGAAACCGGCTTTCCTCCCGCAAGAACTGGCGCCTCTTGGTCATTGCCGAATTGTGTGTGAAACTCCTCTAGGGATAAGTCGAAACCCTCAGCAATTTCATGCTCCTTGGGTTCTCGGCCAAATTCGTGACGAAGGCGTGACTCCATTTCTTTCCGGCGATTCAGCCGATTTCTCATGGGGCGCGGCAACCAGTCATGGCGTCGGAGTTCGTCAATGATGGCACCGCGAACTCGATGTGCGCAGAACGCCTCAAAGGGGACGCCGCGAGAAGGGTCAAAACTTTGAATGGATTGAATTAACCCGACATCTCCTGCAGAAGTGAGATCGCCAACATCCACCGAACGCGGGAGGCGCGCCTTGACCCGATGTGCCACGCGACTTGCATGTCCCCTGTAAAATTCAACCAAAGCATTCCGGGCGTTCAGGCAACCTTTGTTGCGAAATTCATCCCATAATCTTTGCAGAGTTGGGTTAGGTGTTTTGGGGGTGCGGGCGCGACGAACCATACAGGGGTGGGTGTTCCAAGCGATTGCTCAGGGACTCATCATTTCGTGCACAGCACGTAGATTCAAGAAATCCTCTTGGAAACGTAAAAAACTACGGCAAAGAAAATCCCAGTTCCTGCAAGACGGCTTGCTCCGCAGAACGCATTTCTTTGCATTCCGCAGGGTTTCCATCATCGAAACCCAGTAAATGAAGGAATCCATGGGCCACATAGAGACTCAATTCCTGCGCAATGTCCAAGTTTCTTTGACGCGCTTGCCGTTTCGCCATTTCAACATTCACAGCAATTTCCCCAAAAAGTTTATCCCCATTTCCTGACGATTCTTCCTTAGTTTCGTACGGAAATGCTATGACATCGGTTGGGGAAGCGTCTTGAAGAAAACGTTCATGCAAGTTGCAGTGCTCCTCTTCCCCCAAGAAAACCACTTCAACTTGTCGGTCCGCGGGGCCCTCATAAAGGCGCCAACAAATATCTCCGATATTTTGTACTACGGTGCCCGGCAAGCCACCCTCATAAATATGCGTGACTAACGTCTCCAACATCAATCGTTTTCTTCGCCATAGGCTTCCACAATTCGTTGGACTAATGCAGATCGTTGCACATCGGTACGGTCGAAGTGCACCACAGAAATACCCTCCACTCCCTCAAGTCGACGGATGGCGTCGGCGAGACCACTCTTGTTCGCGGGCAAGTCCGTCTGGGAGATGTCGCCAGTGACGACCGCTCTGGCCCCTTCCCCCAGCCGAGTTAAAAACATCTTGAGTTGGACCGAGGTTGCATTTTGCGCCTCATCCAGAACTACAAATGAATTTCGGAAAGTGCGCCCACGCATGAAGGCAAGTGGCGCAATGGCAATAATATCTAAGTCCCTCAGGCGCCGAGCATTGGCAGGACCAACTAAATCGTTCAAGGCATCAAAAAGGGGCTGAAGATAAGGGTCAATCTTTTCCACTAAATCCCCCGGAAGAAACCCTAATTTTTCTCCGGCCTCAACCGCAGGACGTGTGAAGATCAATCGCTGAACCTGCCCGGAACGTAATGCTCGGACGGCTTCCGCCACAGCAAGATACGTTTTCCCCGTTCCCGCCGGCCCAGTAGCAAGCACCAGTTCAGAGTGAGAAAGTGCCTCGAGGTAATCTTGTTGACGTGGTGTTCGTGCCGTCGGCAAGGATTGCCCACCATGCAAAGTGATTCCTTGCTTGTCAAAGTTCTTTTGGCCCGACGGAGAATGATTCCCAAGAAGCGTGTCTTCAATCTCTGCAGCAGACACGTTTTTCCCTGCACGAATCTTCACAAGTACGGACTCTACATCCACGGACAATCGGCGAACTGCCTCTTCGGAACCCTGAATGGTTAGTTCTCCATGCCTTGCACGCAGCCGAACTCCAAAACGGTTTTCTACCTCCTTGACATGGCGGTCGTGGACCCCAAGCAGCAATTGCTCCTCATCCAAGGAAAGAAGTGGAATGCGTAATTGCTCAGAGACATGTTTCACGCAACGGCGAGCTTTGGGATTTCTTTTCAAGAAAGGATGTTGAACAAGGTCAATATGAAGTAAAGGGTTGGGGCTGCCAAGAGAAATGAGTCGACAAGGTCAAACATGCCTCCCGCGACGGGAATGAGTGCAGCTGAATCTTTCACTTTGCAACCGCGCTTCAACAGACTCTCGGAAAGATCGCCGAGTTGGGCGCCCACATTGGTCAGCGACCCGATCAATAAAATTATCCACAAAGGGTGCTCGGACAACGTTGAGTTCCATGACCAGAAAGCCCACGAGGCTAACAGAGCCCCAAGTAAAGAGGCCACCGCACCCTCCCATGACTTATTAGGGCTCACCGCAGGGATCAACTTATGTCGGCCGAAAGCAGAACCTGCAAAGTAGGCACAACTGTCTCCCACCTTAGAAACAAGGATGCAAAAGACAGCCCAGTGCCAAGGCATCCAAGCCAAATAAACCAGTAAAAAAGGGATGCCTAAAATGCCTAAAAGGGTCACTCCAATCCTTACTGGTGCGCCCTCTACCGCTTGAGCCAATACGGCACGCACAAAGAGAAGCAACATAACCCCAGTAAGAAATGCCGACGCAGTGAGCTCCCCCCAAGGCCACCAGAGGCCCGATGTCGTCCAAATCAACCCAGCCGTAAGACCTATTTTTTTTTGCGCCGGCCATCCACCCGACTGCGCCATTGCATAAAATTCCCACTGTGCCAGCGCAGCAACAAGAGGAACGAGCCAAACACGAACAGGGAAACCAAATAATTCAGACCACAATAGGCCCACCGTCAAGGCTGTCATGAATGAGCCGAAGAGCAAGCGAGTACGAAGGACGCTCACGAAGATGAAATCTCCGACGCCGGGTCATTTTCCAGGACCCCGCCAAACCGCCGAACCCGAGAAGCATAATCTTTCAAAGCATGCAAAAAGTCGGTAGGTGTAAATTCTGGCCAGAGAGACTGCGAAAAATAGAATTCTGCGTAGGAAGCCTGCCAAAGAAGAAAACCGGAGAGCCGCTGCTCACCCGCGGTGCGAATTACCAAGTCCACATTCGGCATCGATGCATCGTAAAGAGAAGAACGAAGCATTTCTACCGTCAAATCCTGGATCTCGCAGGCACCCTCTTTAACCTGCCGTGCCATGGCCTTCGCGGCATGCAACAACTCATCTTTCCCACCGTACGAAAGTGCGAGCCGTAAAACCATCTTGGTGCCATGGGCAGTAAGCGATTCTGTTTCCTGCAAAACTGTGAGGACGTCGGTGGGCAAGCGGTCTAACTCACCAAGACCTTGGAGTTTGATACCATTTTTCAGTAATAATGGCCGCTCCTCTACCAGAAAACGCTTGAGAAATTTCATCAAACCGGCAACTTCCTTCTTGGGGCGCCCCCAGTTCTCTGATGAAAACGCATACAACGTGAGATGTGGAATCCCCCACTCTGCCGCCACCGTTGTGATATCCCGCACCGTTTTTACCCCAGCCTCATGGCCTTTCAGCCGAACCCAGCCGCCACGCCTTGCCCAACGACCATTGCCATCCATGATGATGCCAACATGGTTTGGAACAGGGAAATCAGGCTTCATTAACGCTGCCAAAGATCCTCTTGTCCGGACTCACCCATAAATATTTGATCTCTTCCAGGGCCGACGGAAATGCGTTCAATCCGTACGCCCATTTCTTTTTCCAAAAAGCGCACATAATCTTGACACGCCTTGGGGAGCTCCGAAAAATTCCGGACCGCAGTGATGTCTTCCGTCCATCCGGGAAGTTCAGTTGTTTCTATCTCCAAATCTTCGCCAAGCCCTACTTGTGACGGATAATCCCGAAAAACTTCATCCTTCTTCCGATAGGCCGTGACGACCTGAAGATTTCCGAAGCCACTCAAGACATCTAAATTGGTCAAAAACACGCCGTCAATTCCATTGGTTTGACAGGCGTAGCGCGCCACAACTCCATCAAACCAACCACAACGCCGCGGACGACCGGTGGTGGCGCCATATTCATTGCCTGCTTTACGCAAACGCTCTCCAACTTCCTCGAAAAGTTCACTTGGAAATGGTCCTTCGCCGACGCGAGTGGTGTAAGCCTTGGTCACTCCCATGGCGCGGTCCAAATGATTCGGAGGGAAACCCGTTCCTCCGGCAATCCCGGCAACACCCGTCCAGGAAGAGGTGACATAGGGATACGTGCCCCCATCTAAATCTAAAAGCGCACCCTGCGCCCCTTCAAACAACACGTGTTCTCCTCTTGCGTATGCCTCTCTGAGCATGGCGCCGCCATCCACAATCAAGGGCCGGAGCCGCTCTGCCATTTGAACAGACTCTTCATAAAGTGTGCTCCAGTTTTGTGGCTCTTCGCCATAAACTTTTTCGATTAAAGCCGCTTTCTCCGCCATGGCCGCTTTCAAACGTGTCTGGAAGATCTTGGGCTGCAAAATATCGGCCACGCGAATTCCTGTGCGTGCCACCTTGTCCGCATAAGCTGGACCAATGCCACGACCCGTGGTTCCAATCCGTCCTTCGCCACGCCATTTCTCCACCAAGCCATCCACATGACGATGATAAGGGAAAATCACATGGGCACGACCGTCCAACCGCAAGCGTTCCTCCACAGGTACACCGCGGGCAATCAAGCCATCCATCTCTTCAATCAAGGCACCAAGGTCAACCACCAAGCCCCGGCCAATGAGATTGCAGATGCCTTCATGAAGAATGCCTCCTGGGATGAGATGGAGAACATATTTTTCATCGCCAACGATAACCGTATGGCCCGCGTTGTTCCCTCCTGCATAACGCGCCACCACATGGGCTTCGTGCGCAAGAGTATCGATGACTTTTCCTTTTCCTTCGTCTCCCCATTGGAGACCGATGACGGCGTTTGATGGCATTGGATGCGAATGAGGGGGCTTTGGGGGGGTACGAAATGGGATTGTCCCATGGCCCAGCAGAAGTTCAAGAATGCCTCCCACAAGTTCAGAAAAAGTTCTACTCTGGGCGACGTGACTCATCCTCTTGCTGCCGACGCCCTAACTCAATTACGGCCTCGGCTCCTTCGGCACATTCGGTTCTACCTCAGGAAAACCCAATACGCTGCGGTCTATCAGGCGCCACAAATCCTCCAAGAGCTTCAAGGTGTGCTTTGGCTTGAATTTTCCCAGATGAAGCATCCATTGGAGGAGTGGCCTCGTGGGCTCCGTCGGGCTCTTTACCTAGAGTTTGAAACAACGAAAACTCATACTCGCCTTCAAGAGGCCTCACTTGGCGACCCTCGGAAACTGCCGACCGACGCTGTTCAATATTCCGACGAAGAAAGTCATGCCAAAATCCTCCAAGCCCTTGCGGAGTGCGGTTGGCCTCAATGCGGACTTGCCCCAGCTGCAAAGCGGCTTCATCTCACCCGGAGACAATTAAAGACCCAATTGACGCATCTATGGAGATCTCTTCAAACCCAGGTAGATTTTGCCCCTCTTGAGCGTCGTGTGGCCCGCCTACTCTCTCCTTTAAGCACGGAAGCTCCCTCGTCTTGGCAACGACAAGAGGCCAGAGCCATCCTTCGGTTGCTCGCTCAGCTCAACCCACCGGCACATCTTGAAAACCTCCGCGGGCTTCTTACCATTCTGGCGGCTCGAAAAACGGGAGGTCGTCCTGGAAATCCGGGATGCGCCACCGCCGGTTTGGAACTTCGTGCCACGGAAGGAGAGTAATTAATTTACCCCCGTTTTCACCAGCACGGCGCCAAACAAGTGTTCGGAGGCGTAAAACTGGTCCGGGAGGTTCTTCATACCAATCCTTCTGCTCCCAATCTTCAGGAGCAATATGTGCGAAGAGATAAATGGAGAAAATGTCCGATTTCAAACCAATGCGTTCGGTGAATGCGGCTTGCGCTTCTTCATCCATCCGATCTTCCCAGCTCTCGACTTCGGCAAGATCTTCTAAAGTAGAAAAGAAGCGCATCGGGATGTTTTCATCTTCGCGGTACAACGACCTGCGCAGGTCAATGTCATTGGAATCCATGTCTTCGCCGTCGGCCTCCTCTTGTGCAGCTTCGTCCACTTCGTTTCGATAGCGCAGGATTTGCTCCACCATATAAAGCGGAAGGACTTCCCGAGAAGCAACGCCTTGGATTACAGCTGAAGACGCCGTGTTGAGATTGATGAGTACGCCATGAGGCGGATCACCTTCAAGAACATCATCCAGCCCCCCCAGCGCCGCATTCTCTTCTAGATCTCGTGCCGCCTCCTCTTCGGGCGCGGGGTCGGTGGAAGCCTCCGCGGCAAAGGTGTCCTCCGCAGTAACGGATTCCCCATTAGCCTCTTCAGCGGTATCTTGCTCTAGCTCAGAGCCCTCTGCGTCTAAAGCTGGAAGGGTGTACACCGTAAAAGCAGATTCAAAACCCGGCGCAATGCGATTTTCTGGGCGAACTTGATCGTAGTACAAGGACTCCGTCACATCCTGCAAAAGCATCAGCTCCTCCAAGCAAAATAGAAGAACCCGCTCACTTTCTTCGGCGTCCGAGTACCGAAACGCACGCGGGAAATTTTCTTCCGAGCGCTTCTCACCATCCATCCATTCTCGAAGTTGCTCCAGAATTCGGTTGGCATCATAGTCATCCAAGTCATCGTCGAACTTGTCTCGCAAAGCATCCACAATCCGGATAAACGTTGCCTCAGCTTCTGCCCGTGCGTCTTC